>JACCDT010796948.1_pt1 | contig 65790 bp, 97 predicted proteins | sample 7446291 | NCBI WGS metagenome assembly JACCDT01 (sample SAMN15323446, study PRJNA562643) | freshwater metagenome | isolation source: river surface water | place: USA:Blue River Watershed | collected 2017-08-17 | reverse complement strand
CCGAAAGTGACCTTGGACTTCTTCTCAGAGAAAAGAGGCATCCGAGGATCACTATCACGAAGGAAGTTGTTGTCCACCGAATCCATCTGAGCTTGGTTCTGGCCTTCGTAGTGTTTCATACGCTGTTGCAGAAACTCTTCAGGAATGCGGCAGAGCAACAGTCCACCCACTTCAATGCCGCCTTTGAAGCGGCCTTCCGTGGTTGCGTGCATCATCAGCTCGGGATAGTCCTCTGCTTTGCAGGGCTCGTATCCCTCGCGCAACTTACTAGAGATGTTGCTCGGATCAGCGGTACCCATAGTGGCGGTACGAACCCAGCGATGTTTCCATCCGGGACGCGCATCCGGGGACGGCAGAGTCTCAGGCGGACGCCAAGCCTGCGGACGCATCGCCACTTGGCGAGTGTCCAATTCGCGGGCCAGTCGGTTCTGTTTACCTTGAGCTTGCTGTTCCATCATTCACCTCGTTTCAGTTGGGCAACCTGTCGCGCATACTCTTCCAAAGGGACCCCAAGACGGCGAGCAATCGCTGCTTCGGATGCCTTCAACCGAATGCGGTTAGGCGGGGTGCTACGGGAGGCCGGGGCCACCACCGCAGCGGGTTTTGCTGCACGGCGCGGAGGTTCATCATCCTCGTCGGCCGGTTCAGACCTCTTTCTTTGAGGCGGGTCTTCATCTTCCTCATCGCTCCGAGTTTCAGCGAAGAACTCAGGGAAACGCTTGCGCATCGTTTTGTCGATAGCTTTGAAATACTCATCACTACCAACGTAGTCGGGACCATATTCGCGCTGCAACTTTCTGTCAAGCCCCATCGCAGCAGCAGTCATTTCTTCGTCTTTACCCCACCAGTCGGAGTTCTCCTCCACCCAGCGCTGAGTGCGGCGGGGCAGCGGAGGAGCCTTCTCAACGGGGGCGGCCTTGAACTCCTGCTCCCGGACCTCGATCGGGCGAAGCTCCTTGGCACGGTTGACCTTGAGGGTAGCCTCAGCAATCTCGGCCTGTGCTTCTGCAATCGCGTCGGCGTCGCCAGACTCGTAGGCTTCCTTGAACCGCTTCTTAGCGGCTACCAGCTCAATCTCAGCGGCGTTCTGGGAGGTCTCGATGAACTGCTTGCTACCGGTCGACAGTTGCTGTTGGAGTTTCTTGTTCTCCTCCAGAATCTGCCGGGCAAACGCCTCGGCGGCCTCGCGCTCACGGAGTGCTTCTTCTTTAGCACGGCGTTCGTCGTGGTAACCACGAGTGAACTTTTTGATACGTTGTTGGACTTTCTCGTCGTAGGAGGCGAGTTCGTCCTCGGTGGGGTCATCCACCGGCTCTTTCATCGGCTTGCGGCCACGGTCCTCGATCGGGGTGTCATCCTCGATTTCGACTTTGAACTCGCCATCGTCCTCGGCGGCATCAGCTTTGGCTTTGGCCTTGGCTTCCTTCTCGTCGGGGAACTCAAATTCGTCAAATTCAGCTTTTGCGGTTGCCATGCTCACTCCTTAAGCAGCGCGGGAAATGCCACGCGGATCTTCGACAACGGCCTCGACCGAGTCATCGTTGATGATTCGGAACTCACGACCGTGGATCTTCAGGCGGGTGCCTGAGTTGGGGCGGACGATGACAAAGTCACCTTCCTTGCAGCTAGGGCCGCTGGGGAAGCGGGTAGCGTCCTTGTAGGCGTCAGGGCCCACCTTGACCACGAACAGCACGGGGGTCAGGACCTCCTCGTAGTGCATGGTCTTGGAGTCCTTGATCAGACCCACTTCACTGTCGGCGTACTCCTCCATCGCCTCCGGCACCACGCAAAGCAGGTGGAAGGTCTTGGGGTCGGGAAGCTGCTTGGCTTTTTCCTCAGCGGGTTTGTTCAGCACGCTGGACAGGTCAATAGCCTGCAGGTCAAACTCAGTCGTCATCTTTTTCCATTCGTTGCACGAGGTCGTTAATGAAAGATTCTGTGGTGTTTAGGCCTCGGATAACACCGCAGATATGGCGATACTCAGCATGGTCTTCCGCTCGCCCGGAGACCAAGAAGTCGACCTGCGAGGCCTTCTCCTTGGCAATCTCCTTAGCGATCAGAGCCAGAAGTTTGTGTTCATTCAATCACTATCCTTCTTGGGTTTGCTGGGCTGTTTGGATTGCGCCGCCCGTTGCGCTGCCTGCATGGCCATCTGAGCGCGGTGTTTAGCCGCGTCCAGACCCATACGTGCTCCTTCGGTCTCTTGCTGTCGCTGAGCCTTATCACGTGCAGCGGCTGCGGAGGCTCCCACCTGCATAGCCGCGATTTCTTTCTGTGCTGCGATCCGCGCCTCTTCGATGCGAATCTGGTCCGCCTTGGCCATGGCGTCGATCTGCTGCTTCTGCGCTTTGAGCTGGAGGTCCTGCTCCTTGAGCTTCAACTCCTGCAACTGCATCTGGACCACCGGGTCCTGCATCTGTTGCTGAGTGGCCTGCTGCTGAGCCATGGCTTGATCGCGCTGGAGAAGCTGCTGCGCAGCCTGCGCAGCCATCATCGCAATCTGGTCGGCCATCTGCGGCGGCAGCTCGACCTTCTCGTCGTGATCCTCGTCCATCGGAGGCAGAGGCATGCCCATCTGCATCTCGATCTGCTTGCGCATCTCCAGTGCAATGTGCTCGTTGATGTGCGCCATCGCCGCAGCCATGATGCTCTGCGCTTGCGGATTCATCTGCATGAGCTGCTGGATCTTCGGGTTCTGGATGGCAGCCATGTGCACCGCGATGTGTGCCTCGTGGTTCTGCTCGATGAACGCCTTGACCGGCTTGCCAGTGAGCACGCGCTGGTTCTCCTGCACCGGGTCGATCGGAGTCATGTCGTCTTCGATCGGCAGGATTTTCTGCACGTTCTTGATGCCCAGCACCTCCAGCATCTGCCGGTGGAGCACAGCCATGTCGTAGAGCTGCGGAGCACTCTGCGCGAGCTGCAGTGCAGCTTGGTACTGCACAATCTTCTGCGCCATCGTGGCAGCGTTGGGGTCGGACACGGGGATCACGTCCACCATGTCGTAGTCGGAACGCTTGGCCTTGCGCGAGCCATCGACAGGCTCGTAGTCGTACTCGTCCGGGGTGTAGTCGGCGATGATGGCTTTGAGGAGTTTGAACTCCTGCTTCATCGCGTAGTGCAGGCGGGACTGCACAGCGGTCATCACCTTCAGGGTGCGCTCAAGGATGGCCAGCGTGGTGCCCACCGGAGCTTGGCTAGACATGTCGCTGACCTTCATGTCACCCGAGGAGGCAAAGGCCCGGCCCTCTTGGACGATCTGGTTGAACAGCGCAAACAGCGTCTGGCTCGGCTCTTTGTAGGGCAGGGGCAGGATGTTGTCGCGGATAGAACCGGACGGGACGTCTACGTCTCGGAATTCTCCCGGCTGAATCGGAGTGTCGTCTCCCTTGATTCGTAGGCCACGGGACTTGAGACCACCGGGGAGGTTAGACAGAGTGCCAGCGTCAACAAGCTGGCGGATAAGCATGGTCGCGCTCTTGGCGTAGCCACCGATGAGGTGGATGAGGCCATAGCCATAGAAACCAAACCCGGGAATGTATTGGTAATGGACGAAGTGCTGGCGCTTGAGCTTGAGCTGGTCGTCCTCGTACCAATTGCGGCGGATCGCCAGAACCTTACCCGTGCCTTTTTCAACAGTGACCACATAAGGCAGTGCGATGCCTGTGGGCTCGCCCTTCTTGTTTTTGTCTTCAAACCCCTTGAGATCAAGGTTGACGTGCATCTCAAGGACACGGAAGCGGTCGTCTTGGATGGCGCTCATGCCCATCTCTTCCGCTTTTTGCTTCTCAATGTCGTCCAACTCGTAGGTCGGATCGCCCAAGTCGACATCAAGATAGAACCCAGCCTCTTGCAGTTTGCGCACCTCGTTGGGCGTCTTGCGCATCACGTGCGTGACCCGCTCGGCTTTCTCGACGGAGGACGCGCCGTAGGGCACAACGATGTCCTCGGCCGGGATGAACATGGCCATCTGGCGGCCAACGCTCGGGTCGTAGTAGACCTTCTTGAACGCGCTACCCGCGATGGGCAAGTTCCACAGCAGCTTCTCGTGCTCGGGCCGGTACTCCTGCATCACCTCAGTGAGCTGGTAGTTCATGTCGTCCTTGACCCGGGTGGCGCTCTCTTGCACCGCCGGGGTGTCGCGCCCGATGATCTGCGTCTTCACCGGCCCTGCGGCCGGGAACGTCTCCATCATGGACTCGGACTGGAAGCGCACAACGCTCTCGGTGAGCATGGGGTGGAACACGCCGCAGGCGCCCTGCCACGGCTCAGTGCGGTCCTCGTACTTCAGGCCCAGTAGCTTGAGACCATCAACATACGTCTGGATCCAGTCCTTGCGGTCGCCCAAGTCCTTCGTGAAGTCATCAATCAACTCAGAGCCCAGACTCTCCAGCTCCCGCTGATCCATGTACTCGGCCAAGTTGGCCTCGAAGGTATCGGCAGTCTCGGGCTCGGGGGTCAGACTGATCTCTATGTCCCCCATGCCGATGCTTACCTCATCGGGGTTCTCAATCTCGATCTCGATCGGAGGAGCGGCCAAGTCTTCCAGCCCAACGGGAGCGGCATACAAGCCTTTTTCGATTGCCATAATGTGTCCTTACACCGTATAGAACCGCTCTCTGCGCGGGCTCTTGAACCACTGGATCTCTTCCGGCTCGTCAGATGGCAGGCGCAGGAACCCACCCTGACGGAAGCGCATGAGTGCTAGCGTAGTGGCGTCCACCAAGTCGTCGTGCTCACCGGACGGAAACGCCGCGATCTCGTCTACAAGCTCCTCGGCCCAACGGGTGCGAGGAACCCACACTTTCCCAGATGCAATTATGTCGCTCACTGCGTTCAAACGGGCAATTTTGTCTTGCCCCTTGCTCGGCGTGAACTCTTGGACGGGTATGCCCATGGCCCGCAGCTCATAGATAAGCGGCGCACCGGTGGCTTTCTTTTCAATGATCAGGCTGTCGGGCTCGTACTCTTTATATTCTTCGAGCACGTCCTTCTTCAGATCAACCCACTCCACGCGTTTCTTGTACGTGTTCAGGAGGATCAGGTTCGGCCTGTTGCCGTCCTTCGGGTTGTTGAAGACGCCCCACGTCGTCCCGGCAGAATAGTCAGCCCGTTGGTGTTTCTCGAAGGCCGTGTCCCAAGACTGAAGAATGAAGTCGCACGCAGGCGGGTCGTCCTCCTCCCACCACTTCCACCAGTCGCGCTTGACGATGGCGGACTCATTGCCCACAGGATTCTGCTGATACTGCGCCTGCCACTTGGAGTTCGGCAGTTCTTCGCGAAGGGCTTCCAGCTCAGCCAGCGACCAAAACTGCGGCCACAGCGGATTACCACTAGGAAGGATCGCGGGAAACTCAATGACTTCCCAGTCGGTTTCACCCCGCAGTGCAGCATTTTTCAGAACCTGTCCGGTGAGGTCGCGCTGAGCCCACCTCGTCATGACGATGACAATAGCTCCCCCCGGCTGCAGACGCTGCCGTGGACCCGAGGTATACCACTCGTAGACCTTATCGTAGACGTCCGGGTTCACCGCCGCAAGTGCCGCCTCCTGCTCGGAGTGCGGGTCGTCGATGATGAGCAAGTCGGCACCCTTACCGGTCACCGCACCGCCCACACCGATAGCGAAGTAGTCACCACCCTTGGATGTGTTCCACCGCCCCGCTGCCTTGGAGTCGGCTTGCAGGGAGAGGTCAGGGAAGTTGTCATGGTAGACCTCGGAGTCCACCAAGTTACGCACCTTACGGCCAAAGCCCACCGCGAGTTCAGCCGTATGTGAGGTCTGAATCACCTTTTTATGTGGGAACCTCCCCAGAAACCATGCGGGGAGCAGGTAGGACGCGAACTCCGACTTCGTATGCCGGGGCGGCATGTTGATGATGAGCCGTTTGCACTCGCCACGGGCCACTCGCTCGAAGGCTTCGGCCATTCTCTTGTGGTGTGCACCCGAGATGAACGTCGGCCAGACCTTCTCGACGAACTTGATGAACTTGGTTTGTACAAGTTCGCGCTCTTTGAGCTTCTCCAGCTTGATGAGCTGGGCCTCCAGCACGCGCATGTCGCTCTCGGAGAGCTTGCCCGAGTTAATCAGAGTCTCAATGTCCTTAAGTGACACGTCACTCATGCGTTTTCGTCCGGATTCTCCGGATTCACGTCGATTTCGTCCGAGTTTTTGTACACGTTGGGCTCGACATGCTCAATTTCTGTCGATTTCTGTGCACGTTTGCTCTCTTCCACCGTGTCCAACTCGTCGATTAGGTTGGTCACATCCGTCACTTCGGCGTTCAGGAGGCGCTTGACGCGCTCTTTGATCGAATTTTCCAGTGCCGCACTGGTCGTGTGGTGCACCGTGATCTCGCTGCGCTCTGTGAAGAGGCCGATATCCGAGTGTTTGCCGAGCAGTTCGAGCGCTTTGAGTTCCAACTTCGGGTCTCCGCAGTCGGTCAGCGCAATCAGCTTGTTGGTGATGTAGTTGCGAGCCTGCAATGCGTCTTGGAACGCAGTGAAGTCGAACTTGCGAATGAGGTGGTGCGCCGCTGCAGCCTCTGAAGCAGAGGAAACGTGCTTGGGTGTCTTGCCTTTGCCCTCTCCCGTGATCAGAGCCTTGGCTTTGTGCAGATCTTCGTTGTCGAAGTCGATGCTGCCGCCGAGCTGGGAGATGAGATCCGCCGTGTTGACTGCAACGGCCACAGCGTCCGCATGAGTCTTGGGCTGCTCGTCGGACAGGTCGAACGGAATCGGGTGTTCCGCAGTAGGTTCAACAGGGATCATGGCACCGAAGAGTTCGGGAATGGCGCGAATGTAACAGAAATATGGGGGTACGCAATAGGCAGGAGGTGCGGGTCCCTTGACGGGGGGCATGTCTAGGTTGGATAAGTCGGAGTTTTCCCACCAAAAACAGAAGGGGGTAGGGGGGTATTTTGTACTGCGATGTTATGAGAAACCTAGCCCACAACATTGACCGTGCGGATTAGTGTGCACTGGGGCCCTACCTCCCCTTGAGCCAATTTTGGGTGGGTGGGGTGTCGCCGCGCCGATTCCCCTAACTTAGTTAGCCCATCCCCGGGGTAATTTATTGTTCACGTCCAAGTTGAATACGGGGTCAATTCGTGGTATAATATAACCCATGCAAGCAAGAACCCGCTTGCATATTCCCTGAAACCCTAACCAAGCAAAGGTAAACACAATGTCCAAAGTTATTTCCGCTCCCGCCGGTGATTCCGATAACGCCCCGGCCAACATTCAAACCCTGCGCGCTGCTGTCGGCGATGCACTAAAGCGCCAGTACGGCGCGACCCAAGAGTACGCCGTCGCCCTCTGCAATTGGTTGCCCGATCGCTGGTACGACGTGGAGCATAACTCCCTGAAGGAAGAGGACAAACCCGTCCTCGCCGAGGCAAAGGCCTTCCGCGCTGCCCTGAAAGCGGCCGGACATAGCAACCCGTCCGTAATGTGGACTCGGGTTCGCGAAGCGGGTCGGCTGCACATGGATGGCCCGACCGAGGGCGAGAGCAAAGGCGCCAAGCCCCAACGCTCCCTGCAACTGCGCCTGATCGAGGAGTTGACCTCGCTGTACAAAGCGGGCAAGCGTGAGGAGTCGCTGTCCACCCAGCAGCAGGACGCCATGACGCATATCAACTCGGCCTTGTTCGCCCTCGGCGTGGACGTGTCGACCCTGGTCAAGTGACCCCCGGGGGCCTCGGCCCCCTTCCCCATAACTCAGCCCGGCCAAGCGCCGGGCTTTTTTGCGTCCGCTCGGCTCTAACTATGTTAGTGGCTCGGCGGACTTTGTTCGTGGTGCGATTTAGTGTTCACGTCGGCTGGCGAGAAATACCAGTTCCCGAGGCGGGGGTAGTCCTTGGCCAAAAACCGTTGCATCGGCTCTGCGATATCGCAGAGTAGCATGAAGGGTTTTGGAATGGAATAGGGGAAAACCCGAATACCAGTTCCCGAGGCGGGGGTAGCCCGAGGTTCTGGGCTAACAGTGTTATGCGTAGTGTGACGGAATTCGGGCTTTGTTACGGGTACAAAATACGGTGCGTTACATAACAAAGCGCGCCACGCCTAGCTCTGCGGGGTGCAAGTTAAAAGTTAGACGTTTTTTGAAAAGACGATCTGGGGGAACGCAGGCAACGAGGGTCGCAGAGGCTGCATTTCGTACCACACAGCATTTGGGGAGCCATACATATACATATCTATTTTTCGTTAACTTTTATTCAACAACACTACAACTCAATATCCACGCGCCTTTCGCCGTTACGCACCCCGTTACGTTCGCTTTTTCGTTCCATCACATATCACTTCGTACCCGTAACAACCTCCTGCCGCCTCTTGACTTCCCTCTAACATTGTTATAAACTTAGCAGACCATGACCACCATCGCCACCCCCCGCAAGACCCGCGCCCCGCGCGCCATCCCCTCCGACTTCCACCTCTCACCCGGCATTGCCGTAACCACCACGGCCACCATGAGGAACCGCATCGACGCCCTCTGCGCCGCATACAACGAACACAAACCCGAGACCCGTAAGCGCGAGCTGAGTCGGTCGCGAGTCATCCGCACTGCCCTCCTGCACTTCGCCCGCAAGGTCAAGACCACCCGAATCCCCGCCGACTGCCTGCCCCCTGCCGACCCCAAAGCTCAGGTGCACATCTCCTCGACTATTCCCAACAAGTCCGACCGCGACCTCTACCTCTCGCTTGCCCGCTCCTACGGGATCACCATGTCCGAGCTGACTCTGCGCTGCCTGCACGAGTTCCTCAACTACCGCAACGCCCTGCCCATCCTGCTCGAGCCCAAGGAGTAAACCGCCCAAGGAATAATGTCCGGGCAGGGACAAAAGCGCTTGACTCTACCATAACATTGTGGTACAATATACAGGTGAGTGGGAGAGCGCCCACAACACCGGCAACCCTAGCCCGTGCCGCTGCCCCTCGGGCTAACTATGTTAGAGAAGGTTAGAGTACAAAATGAGTGACTGGAAGGAATGCATCGACTGCGGCGACGAAGTGCACATCGCTCGCTGGAACCTCGGCTACCACTACTGCAAGTTCTGCGGGGAAGACCGAGCCAAGACCGACCGCGCCTCATGGTGCATCGCACCACTGCACAAATCCAACTACATGCTCTGGACTGACCCCGCCGACCTCGTCGGTCTGAACAACAAAGGGGGGCTGGTGAAATGACCTATATCACCGTGGACGTAGACCTCGGCGACTTCAGTGACGAAGCCATCAAGCGCGAGTACGAAGAACGATTCGGCCACGAGTACGACTACGGGGAGCTTCTGATCCTGCGCACCATCTTCCAAGCCATGCGCACCGGAGACAAAGACCGAGCCCACGACCTGATGTGGGACTACCTGCGCGACACCCTCGGCCGTGTGGCCTGACCATAACTTTGTTACCCCAACGGAGAGTACGAAATGACCCCCACCATGCAGACCCAATACAACACCACCGCAGCCGACATGACCACCGACAACACCAAGACCATCACCGTCAACATCGAGCCCCAGTATGGCAAGTGGGTGTACTACCCGGTGTGCAAGCATGCGCATACGTTCGCAGCCATAGCGGGAACCAAGACTCTGACCGACGCGACCCTCAAGCACATCCTCAGCCTCGGCTACGAGATCAAGTCCCAAGCCACCTCCGCCGAGCGGCTCATCAACAGCATGGTGCGGTGATGAGGGCGGACCCGAGGCACCTCAAAGGGTGGGAGCAACAGATGGTCGACGAGCGCCCGGGGAGCCGGGCCGTGCTGTACCGGGACAAGCGAACCGGCAAGATCGGCTGGGCATGGGCTCACCTGTGGGCGAAGCTAGACACCCGCGAGCGAGAGGTACTAAAACGTACCACGGCACAAGAAGCTCACAACTTCAAGTGGCTGGCCCATGAGGAGCAAGGAGGATAGGCGAAAAAAGCCTATCTAACTATGTTAGAGGTATCAAAGAATGGAGAAGCCAAATGACTGGCGAACCAAACCAAACCGAGAAATCAATTCATCCATGCGGGAGCATGCTCAACCGGGTCGAGAGGTTCGTGATGTTGGTGGCACTAATCGTGGTGCTGTTAGACGTGTTCATGTGGAGGCCGGGATGATCGAGGAAACCAAGCTGGTGTTCGTGATGGGTCGAGCCCACGAGTCGGGCAGGCTGTGGGTGTATCCGCTCCCCGTGTGGGAGGAGGTACAGAAAGGCGAGAAAGGGGGCCACTCAATGTTCGAAGAAGTTGCGCGCGGCGACGACTACGAATCCCTGCTGCAGATGGCTGCGCTGAACAACAAGGAGCTTAACAATGAACTGTTCGCCGACCGAGACCAAAAGTGAAGCCGACTGGGTGCTGATGCGCTGGCACGAGGGGACGGATGTGTTCACTCCCTACATCGACGGGCCGAGGCACTGGGCCAAGGATGTCGAGGGGTTCTCTGCCGACTGGGTCGAGATTGCCAACGGCAGCTACGAGTACATCAAGAGACTCAGGGGCATCCTTGAGAAGCAACAAAAACTGGAGAGCGAACAATGTTAGGCAGGTTCTACGTGACCGGGTACTCCACTCGGTTCAGCAACTGGATGTGCGAGACGATCGAGGCCAAGACGATGGAGGCTGCCAAGCAGAAGTTCGTCGCCCGGTACCCGACGCTCAAGAAGATCAAGGCGTATGCCTTGGCTGGGGTATGAAACGCAAGACGGTGTGGGTGCTGCATAGACGGCAGCTCAAGAGTACGACGTACGAAATCACGAGCAAGAACTCGTGGCAGAAGGACGTGGCGTACTTGAACATGAGCAAGAAACGAAACGCCAAGCTAGGCGTACCCCAACCCCAACTGGTGCTCACCTACCTCGCAGAGAGTACAGACAAGGAAACGTTACTAACAATGTTACGGCTACTTCAGAATGAGTAGCAACTAACATCAAGAAGCATAAACGAAAGGCAAATTTAAACCATGGCTCAAGCAGTTTGGTTCCTCCCGCGCCTGCGTAACTACGCCGAGGCGCTCAAGAAATACGAAGACACCAAGCCCATCCGTGGGCACGGGGAGCGGCGCCCACTAGGCAGGCGGCACGACCACGTTGCGTTCTGGATGCAGAAGCACGAGGACAGCGGGGTCATCGACTGCATGGTGCACGCCACGGCAGTGCTCTCGTTCGCGCCGGACAACACGGTGACTGTCCGCAACGGGGGATGGATCACGCACACAACGCACAACACGATCCAGCAGATCCTCTATCCATGCGGGGTGGAGGCATGCGGCTGGCGAGACAAGACCAAGCTCACGGTCAATGGGGATGTGTATCTCCTGCCCCCGAATGGCTGGGTTCAATTGATACCAAACGGGGCGGGTAGGTTGCAGCTCGCACAGAAGCAGCAACTGATTGGCTACTCAATGAACCGCAAGGCAGCTAACACTGTTAGGCGGCGGTACAAAGAGTTCGCCGAGTACTTCGTGAACATGGTGAAACTCCGCACGGAGGTGCAGCCGGTGAGGAACGCATGGGGCACGACGGTCGAGGTCAAGCGGGTCAATGTCTCGGTGGGCGAGATCGCCGACGTGCTTGGGCTGGCACCTGCCTCGGAAGGTGGGCTCGGTGGGTTCATGCGCCCGGCGGTGAGCTTCTCGTGCCTCGGGCAGGAGTACTCAGGGAACTGGCATGGCAGGACCGCGCGCGCGTACCGACCCGAGCATGAAAAGCGGTTCCTGCAAATGATCGACCCGGGCCAACCGGAGGAGACCAAGACTGAGAACTACTACAAGGCTGCGTTGGCACTGATCGTCGGTGACTCACCGCCTGCGTATTCGGATGGCTGGGAGCAGCGCAGAGATGCGACCATGTCCAAGTACGTCGAGGGTATCGTGCCCCACTTCGACCGGGCACTGCTGATGGCGAACGCCGAGGAGGTGCTGACGCTAACAAAGTTACCCCCGGGCAAGATGCCCAACCCGAAGTATCGGGGGTGGATCAACAAGGAGATCGAGGTTCTTAACGAGATTGGAGAGACGCAATGAGAACTGTGAACTGGATGGCGGCGATTGCCGCAGGCACTACGTTTCTGTCGATGTGCTTGGCACTGTGGAACAACGAGTACCGCCTTGCGATGGCGCACTTGAACGCAACGATCTGGGCTGGCATGGCTGCTATCCCTACTTACCAAGGAGCAAGTGATGACTGAACTTGAATTCGTCCTGATGTGCTGGGCAATCATCGCCACGGGTCTGTGGCTCGACGCACGTTCCACTCTTGCCTTCCATCGCAGGACGATGGGAGAGATGCTAATTCGCATCGGCCTTGGCAAGCTGAAGGTGGTGCGTAACGGTGATGAGTTCAAACTGATGGAGGTGGAATGAGCAAGATTAGTGACGCGGCCAAGGCCGCAGCGGTGATGCAGTTTGTATCGGACAGCGGAGACATTGGACTCACGCCTGAGCGAGCGGTGGAGTTGTTCGACGAGCTTGGCTCGACGTTCGGCCCGGTGGACGATGTGCTGGAGAAGTACGACTGCACACGGTGGTCAGCTTACGACGGCTGGCCCGGTGAGGAATACTGGGAGAGCATCGAGGTGCTGGCCCACATCATCGACCAGATGTTCGACCACTTCGAGTTCTTACCCAAGCAGATTTAACAACCAAGGAGAAGTGGGATGTCTGAAAAACAAAGCTATTGGTACGCAAGGACAGATGAAGAAGGAGCTGGGCCCACATACGTTGTCGGGCGTGGCGACGAAGAAATCACTCTGCCTTGTTTGTTCCTGTGGGAAGCGCGAGCCGTTGTGGAGGCACTTAAAAATGCGGAAGCCACCGAGTTCCCACCCAAGCAGCTTTAGTCTGCCCCAAGACAAGAGCCCTTGACATTGTCAAGTAGCTGTGGTACAATATGTAGATGGTGGGAAAGCAACCACCGAAACCCCGGCTAACTATGTTAGCCACACCAATTAGATGTTCATTAGAGTCCACTAGAAGGAGTTAGAGAAATGGCAGAGATTCAATTCGGTAAGGCGATCACCCTCAAGCAAGCCGCCAACCTCATCAAGTCCAACCCGGAGACGCGCTTCATGCTGCGTGGCGAGCCGGGCATCGGCAAGTCCTCCCTGCTGGAATCCATCGCCTCGGGCCTCGGCTACGAGCACGCGTACATCGACGTGCCCAACATGGATCTGGGCGACATCGCCATGCCGGTGATCGACCACGACACCAAGACCACCCGCTACTACCCCAACGCCCGCTTCAAAGTGCACGAGGGCAAGCCGCTGGTCATCATGCTCGACGAGTTCACCAAGGGTGCCGAGCCGGTCAAGAACATGCTGCACCCCATGCTTGAGAAGGCCAACCCGCGCTTGGGCGATCTGCCGCTGGCGAAGGACACCATCGTGTTCCTCACTGGCAACCTGACGACTGACGGCGTGGGCGACTCGCTCAAGTCTCACAGCCTGAACCGTATCGTGTCCGTCACTATCAGCAAGCCCACTGCCGACGAGTGGCTGGAGTGGGCGATCAATAACGGCATCGAGGCCGAGGTGTGCGCGTGGGTCAATCAGTTCCCGCACGCACTGGCGAGCTACACCGATGCAGGCCAAGGTGATAACCCGTACATCTTCAACCCGCGCAAGCCGCAGGCATCGTTCGTCTCGCCCCGCTCGCTGGCTACCGCCTCTAACATTGTTAGGACTCGCAAGCTCAATGATCCCGACGCTGTTATCGCTGCGTTGGCAGGTGCAGTAGGCGAGGCCGCCGCCCGTGATATGCAGGCATACATCGAGTTCGCCGACCAACTCCCGACGTGGGAGCAGACGATCAAGGAGCCCGACACCACCAAGGTGCCGACCAGCCCCGGTGCGTGTGCCATCACTGTGTTCGGAGCCATCTCGCGTATCGACAAGCAGACCATCACTCCGTTCATGAAGTATCTGGAGCGGTTCGAGGCCGAGTGGCAAGCCGTGTTCGCGATCAACATCGCCAAGACGCCGAGCAAGCAGGCTATTGCGTTCTCTTGCAAAGCGTTCGCCGACTGGGTCGCCAAGAACCAAGACCTGCTGTAACCATGAGCAAGTGGCGAGTTCAGTTCGACGGTCAGTGGGTGATGGCTAACGACACCATTCGCGAGCTGCACAGGCAGAACTACGGTGTGGCTGCACATAAGGAGTCCGACGTGGTCTACACGTATTCGCTGTGGCGCCTGCCTGATGACATCGAAAGTGAGCGCCCCACTGTCATTGTCGAGACCCGGGACAAGGATGAGCTTAACCGCTACGTCAACTTGATCCTCGGGCCGAAGGAGTAACAAAGTTATGGCAATCCCTGTAGACGAAGATGAAAACTACATCCACGACTACCGATGGAGGATAACTAACCACCTGCTAGAGGGGCTTGGGTACAAGATGCACTGGGAGCGGTCGCAAATGACACAGAGCTATCGGTACGCCTTGATACGCAGACATCCTTACGAGCGGCTGGGTATCTTCAACGACGAGCAGACTGCGCGGAACATGGTGGACATGCTGCTTACGCAAGCACGAGTGGAGAGTGAGTGATGCTGTACGCGAAAACCGATCGAGAGTTCTGGCCTCCGGGGTTTGAGGAGGCAGAGTGGTTGCACAAGAAGCTGCAACGGATGACGTACGCGTACCAGATGGAGGTGCGTACGCGTACGTTCGCAAGCCACGGTGCGGACGTGCCCCACTACATGTTCGCAATCATCAAGTGGGAGAACCACCGGGACCGAGCGCACCCGGGCCGCACGGTCGTGTGGGAAGGCGCCGACTACGCCGAGTTGACCGGCATGCTGCGCATGCTGATCACGGTGGAAGAGGGTAACAGTGTTATCCACGACGAAGTAACGAGGATCATATGAACGAAGAACGCAAACTACAGAAAGCCAAGATCAGCCTGATGCGCGACCCCAAGTTCGCGCTGCTGCAAGGCATCATGATGGTGGGTCGCACCCACGTGGATGACCGCATCCCTACCGCCTGCACTGACGGGCGCGACGAACGCTATGGCCGGGACTTCATCAAGAACCTGAAGGATGCCGAGCTGAACTTTGTGGTGGCTCACGAGTCCGGCCACAAGATGTATCGGCACCTGACCACGTGGCGCAAGCTGTACGACGAGAACAAGCGGCTGGCCAACGCTGCCTGTGACTACGTTATTAACCTGATGCTCAAGGATCTTGACCCCAACGGGCGCACCATCCAGATGCCCGTGTACAAGGACGGCCCGATGAAGGGCAAGCCGATGGGCCTGATCGACGAGCGGTTCCGTGGCATGAACGCCAAGCAAGTGTTCGACATTCTGAAGCAAGAGCAGCAGAAGCAGGGCGGCGGTGGCGGTGATGGCGACGGTGAGCCCGGCGGCGGTGATGGTGATGGCGACGGCGGTGGCTTCGACGACCACGAGTGGGATGACGCCAAGAACATGAGCGAGGAAGACAAGCGCGTGCTCGAACGCGAGATCGACCAAGCTATCCGTCAAGGGATCATGGCGCACAAGAAGATCGCAGGCCAAGGCGCGGGCGGTATCGGGCGCGAACTGGAGGAACTGCTGGAGCCCAAGGTGGACTGGCGCGAGGTACTGCGCGAGTTCGTCAAGGCTACGTGTCGCAACAAGGACAAGTCGAGCTGGCGCCGAGTCAATCGCCGGATGCTGTCTTCTGGTTACTACATGCCCAGCATGATCGGTGAGCGCGTGGGCCGCATCGTGATCGGTGTCGACACCTCTGGCTCGATCGGTATGCGTGAGCTGTCGGACTTCCTGTCCGAGGTGAAGGGCATCGCCGAAGAAGTCAGCCCCGAGAAGATCGACCTGATCTATTGGGATAGCGTGGTGGCATCGCACGAGGAGTACGACGAATCGGCTGTGGCTAACTTAGTTAGCACCACCAAACCCAAGGGTGGCGGCGGCACGTCCCCGTCCTGTGTGTCTAAGTATCTGAAGGACAAGGCGATTGAACCGGAGTGCGTGGTCATGCTTACTGACGGCTACGTGGGTAGCGACTGGGGCTCGGGCTGGCCTGCTGAAGTTCTTTGGTGCATCGTCAACGGTGACGCCAGCGCGGTTGCCGACAACGGCAAGACTATCCATATCAAAGACTAAGGAGAGCGAGATGATGGTGATGAAGATCGGGTACACGGAGTTCGTGCTGCCTGTGAAAGAAGCGGTGACTGTGGCCGAGATCCTTCAGAAGGCAGAGGTCTGGAAGGAGGAGTACGTCAGTGGCGGGGAGAACACCTACCACGTCTACCCATTCGAGGGCTCGATCAAGATGGAGCTTGTGGGTGACGACCTGTACCGCATGGCCAAGCTGGCGGGCAAGCCCGAGAAGAAATGAGGAAGGTAGCTCGGATTGGGGATCGCACTCGTCTCGTGCGGGTCGGGCGCGACGGGAAGAACCGTTACTGCTTGTTCTATTACGAGTTCGTCTTCATCCCTGAGAAGACCAGGAGAATTGTGGTTGCGGGCAAGCTAACAAAGTTAGAGGCCCGTGGAATGTTGAAACTGCTGGAGAAATGAAATGAGTATTAGTGCAAGTGCTGTGCTGGTGGAGCTGAACATCAGCGTGTGGCCCGCGACCAAGGTCGACCGGGAAGTGACCGAGCAGGTGAACACCGATGCTGGTGCTGTGCGTGATGCAGCCCAGACCAAGAAGAACCTGTTCGCGGGTACGTCACTACGCAAGGACATCGAGAAGCTGGCGGCGCGCATCCGTCAGTACCACCTGCAACACACCCTACCGTGGGCGGACAAGGGCGAGCGACTACTGCCGACCAAGCTGTTCATGGACTACAAGACCACGATGAACGGGTACGAGCAGACCTTCGCCACTCTGTGCGACAACTTCTACAACGAGTACCCGCGTCTGGTGCAGGAGGCGCAGGTCAACCTTGGCCGACTCTACAAGGCTGAGGACTACCCACCACTGGAGGATGTGAAGCTGAAGTTCGGGTTCCGTCGTACGGTCAAGCCCGTGCCGGAGGCTGGCGACTTCCGTCTTGATGTGCCCGCCGAGGACATGCGGGAACTGGTATCTGTCTTTGAGGCCCAGCAGCAGGAAAAACTCGCCGACGCGGTTCGCGAACCGTGGCAACGTTTGCATGATGAGCTTGAGACTATCAGCAAGAAGCTGACCGACTCGGACACCGGGGACACCAAGAAGCGGTATCACGACACGCTAATCAGCAACCCGCTGGAGCTTTGCTCGCTGCTGACCAAGCTGAACATCACCAACGATCCGAAGTTGGAGGAAGCGCGCAAGCAGCTAGAGCTAACTATGTTAGGTGCAGACTTGGAGAGCATCAAGGAGAGCGCCGTGTCGCGCCAAGAAGTGAAGTCCAAGGTCGATGCGATCCTGAAGAAGTTTGAATGGTAAGGAGAGAAGTATGAGTTATGAGTTGATGGGGTTCAAAAACGTATTCACTGACGACGATATGGATAAGTACATCCAGAATCGCGCGCCGAGTGGGTACAACATCAGCGTGATACCGCACCCGATACTGGCACCACTGGTCAAGGAGCTTGCGATCCTCAAGCCTACGTGGCAGCTTGTGTGTACTGACGTGAGCAAGCACACACAGTCTGACTTAGATGTCGTCTTCGCTGGCACTACGTTTGCAGTGCGGGAGAACGGGGAGTTCCTCGGCCTCTTCAAGCGCGAATACGCTCGGCGGGACTACAGAATCCTCGTGCGTAACCAACGCATCATGCAGGGGCGTGAGCGTGGGTCGGGCTACGCGACTGATGACTGGAAGAAGGCGCTAACCAAGATCAAGCGGGCGTTCGGCCGCAAGAGTACGCAGGAGCGTGTCGCTGAGGCGTATGAGACGATGAGCAACTACGTCTCTCGCGCTGAGTATGACCGCCGTGAGCAGCACAAGGACACCATGCGCCCGGTCATCTCCGCTGCCCATAACTATGTTATGGGTGACGGGTTCGCTACGTTCATGGAGCATGTGCGGAACCACCTGCCGAGGCACATAGCGGATCAGCTTGTCGAAGCTACCTATAAAGCCGAGACGATCAAGTCTGAGATGGTCGTGCTTGAAGACATTCGTTCCAAGATTGGCACTAAAAAGTCCGCACTGATCATCAAGGACATGGATCAATACATCGTTCGAGTGAATGACAATGTCCAACTCTATGATGATAATACGCTCCCCGTTGTGCTACGGGGCAAGCTCGGCATGCTTAAGCTGGTAGAAAAAGAACACTTCATTGAAGGCACCGGCTGCCGAGTGACTGACGAGATCTTTGTTGTGGTCATGGACGATGAGATCGTCCTTCAGAGTGAGCAACTTGAGCAAGAGGAGCAGAGTGATGGCGATCAAGAGAACTGAACCCAGCGTCCCCGTGACGGACTTTAAGTTCACCTACCAGCGCGGTGCTGACGTGCAAGCCACGTGGCGCAGGTTCGGTTGGGTGCCGCCCAGTGAGGGCCGCCCGGCCCCGCCCCCAGAGAGAATCTTCCACGAGTGGGAGCAACCTGTGCGGAGGGTGAAATGATCGAGTTTATCGTTGGCCTTCTTGTCGGGGCGGTTGCCGGTGCTGGACTTATGCACATGTGGCATTCATTCACCGACAAGATGTTTCCCATTCACGAAGACGGCGAGCGTACCTACCCACCGGAGGAAAAGAAATGAAACGGTTTTTAATCTTGGCCCTGCTCTGCGGCTCCGCTCACGCTGAGTTCAAAGATGGCAACAAGCTGCTGTCCGATCTCTCGGGCAGCACCAACGACTACATCCACGGCATCGGCTACGTGATGGGGGTGTATGACGCACTGCAAGGCGCTACGCACTGCCCACCGGCCAACGTCACTGCGGGCCAAGTCACCGACATGGTCAAGCGCTACATGGAGATCAACCCGGACATCCGGCATAACACCGCCGACCGGATCATCAACACCGTGCTGCGCCGTGCGTGGCCGTGTGCGAACAACAGTGGCGGGAGGACGCTATGAGCATCGAAGCAATGAAGCAGGCGCTCGAGGGGCTGGAGAACGTGGCCATTACCGGCCCTGACGATGACAATCTTGTGTGGCTCAGTCTGCTTGCAAACAGCGCGACAGTAAAAGCGTTCTTTCGCGTCGGTGACGCCGGGACGCTTGAAGCACAGTGCGCTCAATTGTTTGAAGAGCAACGCGCAAAGGCCATCACCGCCCTGCGCAGCGCCATTGAGCAGGCCGAGAAGCAGGAGCCGGTGGCGTATGTATCGGGGTACTACGCTGGACGTTGCGTTATTGAGCCGTTGAACCGAGCAATGGTGATGCCAGATGGCATGGCCCTCTACACCGCTCCGCCCGCAGCACCCGTGAACCGTGATGCGCAGAAAGCACTGTTTGAGGGATGGTGGGAGCGCGAGGGGCAGTTCGGGCGCTCTGGTGGCGGGCAATACGAAAAGACCTTTGCGTGGAATGCGTGGTGCGCTGCACCCGCAGCACAGCGCCAGCCGTTGACGGTAGAGGAAATTGAGCAGGTCACGGGATGCGACCGAACCAAGCCGCTATGGATAGCGATTGAAGGTGTAGTCCGCGCCGTCGAGCGCAAGCACGAGATCGGGGGTGGGGAATGAACAACGGGAAAGTAATCGCCCTACCAGCGAGCACTAACTACACCCCAGAGCAGGCGCTTAAGTCGGCTTTGGATATGTGTGAAGACGGTGGCTTGAGCGATGTGATGATCATTGCCTTCGACTGGGAAGGCGAGTTGTTCGTGCGCTCATCCAAGATGACTCGGGCCGAGGGGCTGTTCATGGTGGAGAAGGCGAGGGAGTGGTCGATGTATGGAGGTGTGAAATGATCAACTTCTTTTTCAAACGAAAAAAGATTGTTATCGACGCGTTCACTGACCACAGTGTCGCTTACGAGCACTTTCCAATCCACAAGAGTACGAGCTTTCTGCCCAACTGGTGGAGGCGCCTGCCGATCCCGAAGTCGCACACGCTGGAGAACTCGTTCACGGCCGACACCAACATGCGTCACTGCACGGGGATGATCGACATATACCGTTGCTGCCACATCCTCCCGATGTGGACAGACGTGCGCATCTTGGTCGACCCAAAAGGTGAGCCCGGGGTTGCGTGGCAGTTCGCGGACAAGCGATCTACTGCGGGTATACATGGCGAAACCCAGCATGGTACGTACATTCCGAAAGCGGACTACGCCCAGCTAAAGCTGATGCCCCCATGGGTTCTTGAATCCAAAGAGAACCTACAGTGGATCATGTTCCAACCGACGTATAGCTTCGACGCCCCAGAGAAGATCATCGTGCTGCCCGGCATGGTTGACTTCCGATGGGACAAGAACGTTAACGTTCAAGTGATCTCACCCAGACTGGAGGGGCGGCACAACGTTGTCTCTATCGAGGCGGGCACGCCCTTGATGGCTATGCTGCCGATGACTGATAGGGAAGTGGAGTTTAGACACCACCATGTAACGCGGTACGAGCTGGCAAAGCGTGAGCACGCGCCAGTGAAGTTCAACGGGGACGGCATGTTCATGCGCAAGCTGAAGCAGTGTCCGGTCAACAAGGAGTGAAGTAGAGATGAAGTGTCCGCAGTGTGGGGCGTGGACTGAAGTGCTAGAGACCCGAGGTATCAAGCGCAGGCGCGAGTGCGGCAACGGACATCGGTTCACGACGGAGGAGATTGTGGTGCAAGGTGACAGCCGAGACGAGGCGGAGCGCAGGCGCATAGCCGCAGAGCCCGGGTCATCCAACGTAGTGGGCGCCAGATACAACATCAACTCATCGACAGTCCGCACATGGCGCAGGAAATATTTACAGGAGAAGTGAGATGGAACTTAAAGAATACGAAGTGAATGTGCGGTTCAGGGTGGCGGTGTACGACAGTCATGATCTGACGGATATAACCATGAAGATGCAACGCGAGATGTCAGAAGCAGTCCGGAAGCTGGGCAACGACATTTGCCCTCGCATACTCCCTACCAACACCAGCACCACCGTCACCCCCGTGGAGAACAAATGACCAAACGCAGATGCAAATGCCCCGAGGGCAGCCCGTTCCACTGGAAAGACGATGACCGCCCGTCGATCTTCGCTGTAGCCAAGCTGGAGAACTCGCTCAACAACTCGCAAAAGCAGACCGCCTTCATTGAGAAGGAGCGGATCAAAGGCCGAGACATCAGCCACGTGTCGGGGCTGTCGCAGAAGTCCCATGCCCAGCGCCTCATCAGCGTCAGGCAATTCCTTGTTTACAGCAAGGCTGGGCAGGTGCTGTGAAGCCGACTAAAAAGAAACTCGCCCCGCTGCCCAAGCCCAACGAGCTGTGGCCGTTCACCCGCGTGGACGCCGAGATCTTGGAGCGGATGCACCGGGAGCACTTGAAAGCGAACAAGACCAAGCCAACTGAAGCAACCGAGGAAAGGGCATTGCTGTGACAACTGGAATCGAATACCTGAAAGAGGCGCCGAAGCGCAAGGCACGGGGGCCGGGCAAGAAGCCCGCGCTGTTCTGCACGAGCATCCGGCTGCCCAAGCATGTGATGGAGTTTTTTAACCAACAACCCAATAAACAAGAACGTATGCGCGAGGTGCTGACGGCATACGTGGAACAACAACTTCAGCAAACCCAAACCCAACCTTCACAAGGAGAATGACATGAGCAACGCAAAGAAGATCCGCCACTACCTGACCAAGTACCCCAAAGCATCCGTCCGAGAGATCGCCGAGAAGTTCGGGACGACCATGGCTTACGTGTACGTTGTGCGCTCGCAGATGAAGAAAGAAGCGGTCAACCCGGAACTTAAAGACGGCGACTGGGTGGTGACCCACGTGAGCACTTCCGACAAGACCGCCACGATGGAGTTGACCAACAAACCCTCTAACAAAGTTATGCCCCCGCCGGTGCTGGACAAGCTGAACACCGACGTGGACGCAACACTGGCTGAGCGGGGCAAACGCTACGGTACGTTCAAGGGACATGCCGAAATCACGATCGGACTGAAGAAGTTCATTGCCGCTGCGCTATTCCTACGTGAGAAGAAGCTGGACTCAGACCAGCAGGAAGCCCTCGACATGATCTGCCACAAGATCGGCCGCATCGTCAACGGCGACCACAACTACGCCGACTCGTGGATCGACATCGCTGGGTACGCCAAGCTGGTTGCCGACCGACTCGAAACGGGTAAGGAAGTCTGACAGGGAAAGTCCGAGGCCCGTGGTATTGACATTGTCAAAAACGTCGGTATCATGGGCGCACAATCTACGGGCCGAAAGCGGATGCTGGTACTGGTGTAATGCGCAGCCAGACGCAGCGAGTAGGCCCACCCTTTTAGAGGAGTTAGAAGTGGCAGCAACACCAGAGGCCAAGGTCAAGGCGAGGATCAAGGCCATCTTAAAAGAGCACGGCGTGTACTACGCCATGCCGATCGGCTCGGGGTATGGCAACTCCGGGGTGCCCGACTTCCTGTGCTGTGTGAATGGGAAGTTCTTGGCTATCGAAGCCAAGGCAGGCAACAACGAGCCAACCGCGCTCCAGCATAAAAACCTCAGCGAGATCCACCGTGCAAACGGCGTAGCCATCGTCGTTAATGAAGAACGCTACGACTCATTGCGTGGGTGGATCAAATTGCTGAAGGACGGCGGAGAATGAATACCGCAGGTCTACCTGACGTAACCCCAGAACACTGGGATGACTACGTCAAATACGTCAAGAAATTCAGCTACGGCAAGTACACCATCTACAAGTACACGAACGCTTGGCCGGGCGTAGGGTACCGCCACAAGAGCGAGACGCTCGCCAAGGGACTGACCAAAGAAGAAGCCGACGGCTTCCTGAAGCTACTAAAAGGAAACGAAGAATGATTGGAGAGACCACGCAACTGATCCTTGACCGGATGAAGTCCAACCCGGAGGAGTTCTTTCGCAGCAACAGCGATCGTTGGTATTGGCTGTTTGATGCGGATGTGAAGACGATCCTCACCGACGAAGAGCGCGATGCCTTGCAAGCTGGGTTCGACGATATCCGCAAGAAAGAGTTTCACCACCGGGTGCTGGAGACGATCCTCAACGCCGACCACCATGAGAGAGAAGTACCGGCACAAGACCTTGGGCTCACGAAGATTCGCTCCGCTAACCGCTACCTGTTCAACAAAGTCGTCAGCGACTCAACGCTCGGCACGATCGGACCGGCAAAGATTATCGGTGTACAAGGGGGCCAATAAATGAACCACGGCGTAGAGATTCTGATCGCTCGGATGAAGAGCAACCCCGAGGACTTCGAGTACAACGGCAAGTTCAGCACTTACGGCAGTGCGCTTGCCGAGCTAGCTGGAGGTTCGGAGCGGGTGCGGCGGGTTGAGGACCCTGTCACCCCCTTTTACTTCCTGACCGAGGAAGACCGTGCCGCGCTGGTCGAGGCATGGAACGAGCGCATGTGCGAGGGGTTTACCCGAGGAGTCATGAAGACGCTGATGGAAGAACCCAAGTCCATTGACGAGGAGCGTATATACCCCTCGACTGACCCGCGCAGCGTTTACAACACTGCCAGCACTGCTATTTCTACCTCCACCATGAACGCTATGGCACAGCAGCGAGCGCACAACCTCCAGCGTGAAGAGTATCTTCGTATGCAAGCCATGAACAACGCGTATCAAAACCGGCTTCAGGGCGGGCTCTCCCCTGACCCACGCAAACTCTTCAAATGAAAATCCTCACCATTGACTTCGAGACCTACTACGACCGGGAGTTCTCCCTGTCGAAGATCACCACGGAGGAGTACGTCCGCGACCCGCGCTTCGAGACTATCGGTGTCAGCGTACAGGTAGACGACGGTGAGCCCGTGTGGTTCAGCGGCGATCAGGTTGCTACATACCAGTTCCTTAGAGGATACGACTGGGAGGAGAACCTCGCGCTTGCGCACAACGCACCGTTCGATGCGTCCATCCTGACGTGGGTGTTTGGCATCAAGCCCCGGGGTTGGCTGGACACGCTGAGCATGGGACGTGCGCTGCACGGCACTGAAGTAGGTGGAAGCCTCAAGGTGCTGGCCGAGCACTACGGCATCGGCGAGAAGGGCACCGAGGTACTGAACGCACTGGGCTTGCGCCGGACGGATTTTCCCGCCGATCAGCTTACCCGATACGGTGAGTACTGCAAGAACGATGTGGCCCTGACCTACCAACTGTTCATGCACATGGCGCAGGGCTTCCCGGGCACCGAGCTGCGGCTAATTGACCTGACGGTGCGGATGTTCTCCGACCCGGTGCTGCGACTGGATACGAAAGTATTGGAAAAGCACCTTGCCACGGTGAAGGCCAAGAAGGAGACCCTGCTGGACGCAGCCGCCTCGGACAAGGAGGTGCTGATGAGCAACCCCAAGTTCGCCGACCTGCTCCGCCTGTACGGTGTCAGTCCGCCCATGAAGATCAGCCCGACCACGGGCAAGCTGACCTACGCGTTCTCCAAGAGCGACGAAGCCTTCCGCGATTTGCTGGAGCACGACAACCCCGGCGTGCAGGCGCTTGTGGCTGCTAGGCTGGGTGTTAAGTCCACCATCGAGGAGACCCGCACCGAGCGGTTCATCGGCATCGCCAAGCGGGGTACCTTGCCTGTACCACTGAGGTATTACGCAGCCCACACCGGGCGCTGGGGTGGCGACGACAAGCTCAACCTCCAGAACCTCCCCCGCACCTCCCTGCTCAAGTATGCGATCTTGGCCCCCGAGGGCCACTTCATGATCGACTCCGACTCCTCCCAGATCGAGGCCCGCACACTGGCTTGGCTGGCCGGGCAGGACGACCTCGTGCAGGCGTTCAACAACGGGGAGGACGTGTACAAGATCATGGCCTCGGCGATCTACGGCAAGCCCATCGAGGCGATCTCCAAGGACGAGCGGTTCGTGGGTAAGACCACGATTTTGGGCGCTGGCTATGGCATGGGTGCCCAGAAGTTCCAGACCCAGCTTGGCAACTTTGGCGTGGTACTGGAGCTGGACGAGACCAAACGCGTGATCGACACGTACCGACGCACCTACCCCATGATCCCGGAGCTTTGGAAAACTGCACACGGCATCCTTGGCGCCATCATCGGCGACCAGTACACTGAGTTTGGGCGCGACGGCATCCTCAAGGTCGAGGGCAAGAACGGCATCCGGCTGCCTAACGGCTTGTATCTGAGGTACCCCAATCTACGCTGGACATCCCGCGAAGAGGACGGTAAACCGGAGTTCGTCTACGACACGAAGAAGGGCCGGGCGGTCATCCCCAACCGGATCTACGGCGGCAAGGTGGTGGAGAACGTCTGCCAAGCGCTTGCCCGCATCGTGATCGGAGACCAGATGCTCAAGATTGCCGAGCGCTACAAAGTGGTTATGACGGTGCATGACGCGGTGGCTTGCGTAGTTCCCGAAGCCGACGTGGTTGTAGCGCAGTCGTACGTGGAGTCCTGCATGCGGACACGTCCGCAGTGGGCACCTGATCTTCCTCTCAACTGTGAATCTGGATATGGAAAAAGCTACGGTGACTGCTAGATGGAGCGAGCTGTTTCTATACGACGATGGCGTGCTGCGAAACAAGACACAACGTAGGCGCGCTAAGGCAGGAGAGATAGCTGGGACTACTAAAGACAACGACGGATATCTAGTCGTGAAGGTGTGCGGTCGTGTACATAAAGTACACAGGATCATCTTTAGTTTGCACCATGGATGGGAGCCACCACAGGTAGACCACGTAGACGGTGTGCGAGATAACAACCGCATAGAAAACTTGAGGGCCGCTACAGCGACCGAAAACGCGTACAACAAGAAGAGGCACGCTACGAATCGTGTCGGTATTAAAGGAGTTACAAGGATGGGTAGAAAGTGGATGGCACAGTGTCAGGTTAGAGGTAAGCGGCACTACCTTGGCCTATTCGAGTCGCCGGAGCTAGCTGGAGCGGCGCTCGCATCTTTTCGTCTCCAGCATCATCAACAGTTTGCAAACAATGGATAAAGTGATGACTCTCGTTAATGGTGAAGTTGTGATCGACTATGCATACCCCTGCATGATGGCCGAGAAGGCACTGAAGAACCTGCACAACGCGATGCTGGAGGGCAACTACGACGAGGCGCTTGAGCAAGCACTGGAGGCTATGGCTCAGGTACGTCTGACTGCCAACGCCATCAAGGACATGCAGGAGAAGGGGGCCAAGTGAACGTACCCCGAGTATTCCGGCAGCAGTTCATCGAGTATGAAAAGGCGGGGTTCCATCCCATCGCGCTGGAGTTTGCCAAGGGGTCTCATGCGAAGGTCACCTTTGCTGAGTTCCCCGACCCGCAGTTCTTGACCAAAAACATCACGGACTTCCGGGCAATAAAGAACAACATCTCCCGGTTCCGGGGGCTAGCCGCAAAAGCAAGAGAGAAGAGTAATGAGAAAACTGATTAAGCGATTCATCCGTTGGGCACTCTCGTATAACGACCGGGAGGTAATGGCTCCCGCTTTGGCTGAAGTAAGTCAAAGCCAAACGGTCCCGTCGCTTCGCATCGGCGTCATGAAGGCGATGAACGGGCGGCTGCTGGAACTGAGCACGTATAAGCCCAACCCCCATGGCCCGGACTGGACGACCGAGCTATTTATCGTGCCGGAGGATCAGACCCTCGGGCAAGCCCTCACCATGGTGCTCACCCTCAAAGGTATCAACGAATGACTATCGCTTGGTCTTTCAGCAGCCTCAAGACTTTCCAACAGTGCCCCCGGAAGTACTACCGGACGAAAGTGCTCAAGGATGTCAAAGAGCCCGACACGCAGGCAACGCTGTACGGCAAGTCGGTGCACACGGTAGCTGAAGACTACATCCGTGACGGCACTCCGATCCCTCCGGAGTACGGCTACATGAAGCCTATCCTTGAAAACCTGAAGTCCATCGAGGGGGAGAAGCACTGCGAGCTGAAGATGGGTTTCACCAAGGAGCTTGAGCCGTGCTCGTTCGACGCCGAGAACGTCTGGTGGAGGGGCATCGCCGACTTGGTCATCATCAACGAGCCCAAGCAGATTGCGTATTCCTTGGACTACAAGACCAGCAAGTCCGCCCGGTACGCCGACACCAAGCAGCTTGACCTAGTGGCCGTGGGCATCTTCAAGCACTTCCCTAACATAGTTAGGGTGAAGTCGGCGCTGGCGTTCGTAGTCAGTAAAGAGTTCGTCAAGGCCGAGCATCACGTAGAGATGGTGCCCAAGTACATTGAGAAGCCTGCGCAAGACGTGGCCCGCATCGAAGCCGCGCTGGAGAACGGTGTGTGGAACCCCGTTCAAGGTCCGCTGTGCAAGTTCTGCGCAGTGAAAGATTGTGAGTACAACAGGAGCTAGAAATGCCCTATGTGAACAAGCCCCGCCCCTACAAAAAAGAGTACCAGCAGCAGCTTGCCCGTGGTGAGCATGAGCTGCGTATGGAGCGCCAGCGCGCCCGGGAGGCTATCGACAAGAAGAGCCCCGACCGGGACAAAGACGGCCGAGCCGATGTGCGCGAAGGCAAGGACGTTGCACATGTGAAAGCACTGTCCAAGGGCGGCACCAACAAGGACGGCACCCGGCTGGAGTCGGCTGCCAAGAACCGCTCGTTCAAGCGCAACAGCAACCACAAGCTGGTGTCCGAGACCAGCACCAAAGAGCGGAAAAAGAAGTGAGCTTTGATGTCGGCCAGCTAACACGCGAGCAGTGCCGAGCTGCATGGACCGCGCGGTTCGGTACGGGTTGGGTGCACTTCTCGGATATATACGACGTCCACAGTGACGACGACTCTTTTGGGGGGCTGGCGTTCCGTCTCCGAGACACCTACGACCTAGAGTACGACGGCTCCCGACACGCATACAGAATAACGAAACCATATGAATCTCTCTGAGTACGACTGGCCCGGTCCGCTGGGTCTGTCCCCGTTCGAGCATCAGAAGTCAACAGTCGAGTTCCTCATCAGCTACCCCAAGGCTTTCTGCTTCAACGAGCAGGGCACCGGGAAGACGGCGTCGGTTATATGGGCGACCGACTACCTCATGAAGATCGGCGTGCTCAAGCGCGTGCTGGTCATTTGCCCCCTGTCCATCATGAAGTCCGCTTGGCAGCAGGACTTGTTCCGCTTCGCTCTGCACCGCACCGTGGCCGTCGCATACGGCGACCGCAGAAAGCGCAAGGAGATCGTGCAGGGTACCGCCGAGTACGTCGTCATCAATTTCGACGGCGTCGGCATCGTGAAGGAAGAGATCGCCAACGGCGGGTTCGATTTAATTGTAGTTGACGAAGCGTCTGCGTATAAGAACGCACAGACAGCCCGATGGAAAGATCTACGTGACCTGACCCGCACTATCAAGGGTCTGTGGATGCTCACCGGAACGCCTGCAGCGCAGTCCCCTGCCGACGCTTACGGACTAGCAAAGCTGGTGAACCCTACCGGCGTGCCGCGCTTCTTTGGCGAGTTCCGGGATTCGGTGATGACCAAGATCAGCATGTACAAGTACGTGCCCAAGCCGACTTCCAAGCACGTGGTACACAAAGCCCTGCAACCGGCAATCCGCTTTGAGAAGAAGCAGTGCATCGACCTGCCGCCCCTCACCTTCATGGACCGGGAAGCCCCCCTCACCCCGCAGCAGCAGAGTTTCTACAAGAAGCTCAAGAAGGAGATGCTGATCGAGGCGGCCGGGGAAGAGATCTCAGCAGTCAACGCTGCCAGCCAGATCAACAAGCTGCTCCAGATCTCCTGTGGCTCCATCTACACCGACACGGGCGAGGTGGTGGACTTCGACGTATCCAACCGGCTATCCGTGGTGCAGGAGATTGTCGACGAGTGCAGCAACAAAGTGCTGATCTTCGTGCCCTTCACGCACACGATCAAGCTGCTGAACGACTACCTGACCAAGCACGGTGTTGAATGCGAAGTGATCAACGGCGAAGTCTCGGTCAATAAAAGAGCCGACATCGTCAAGCGTTTCCAAGAGCAGCCGAACCCGAAGGTTCTCATCATCCAGCCGCAAGCTGCATCGCACGGACTTACCCTAACCGCTGCCGACACAATCATCTGGTACGCTCCGTGCACGAGCGTAGAAACCTACCTGCAAGCCAACGCCCGCATCGACCGGCCCGGTCAGGTCAACCCAATGACCATCGTGCACATTCAGGGCAGCCCCGTGGAGTCCCGCCTGTACTCCATGTTGCGCAGCAACATCGACAGCCACCAGCAAGTTGTCGACCTCTACCGAACAGAAATTTTTGAAGAAACCTCTTGACACTGTCAAGAGCGGTGCTATATTCACTGCCTCATCAACTTTAGGAGCGTTAGATGGAAGACGAAGTGCAGGACGCCCCCGCGTCCGAACAAGTTGCTCTCGACACCCTTGCAGCGGTGTATCTGAAGATGCGGGATGCCCGAGACGAGGTGCGCCGCGAAGCAGAGGCCAAGCAGAAAGAGATTGACGAGCAGATGCAGGTGGTTGAGCAGCAGATGCTCGACGCATGCAAGGCCATCGGAGCCGACAGCATCCGCACCCCCTACGGCACGATCATCCGTTCTATCAAGTCACGGTACTGGACGAATGATTGGGATTCTATGTATCGGTTCATCAAAGAGCACGATGCGTATGGCCTGCTTGAGAAGCGACTTCATCAAACGCACATGAAGGAGTTCCTCGAAGAGAATCCAGACGTTCTTCCCGCTGGCCTCAACGTGGAGAATCAGTACACCGTGGTTGTTAGACGTTCTAAGGAAAAGTGAAATGGATGAAGATACTCAGTTGCGCGTTGTGTCCGTTGAGCTTGCGGTGAAAGCAATCTCAAGGACGGAAATCGCAGTCGATCCGGGCGATGTTGTCGAGCTGGCCCATAGCGTTTACAAATTTATCATCGGGGATTTTGTCTCCGAGTACGAAACCGAACAGACCTCCGAAGGAGAAGCCAAATGAGCAATCTCACCGTCCTTGATCAAAACCTGCCCGACTTCCTCCAGCAAGCGGGCGTCAGCCAACTGACCAAGCAGCTCGCCGGTAACACCGGCACCCCTCGCATCGTGCCCAAGAACGGTATCTTCCGTAAGGTGGTCGGCGGCGAAGAGATGGGCAAAGTCAAGGGCAACATCAACGTGGTGGTGGTCAACGCCTCCCCGAAGGTCGGCCGCATCTTCTACATGAAGCAGTGGACCCCCGACGCCGAGCCGAGCGCACCGGACTGCTTCTCCAACGACGGCATGACCCCCGATGCCAAGGCCGAGAACCCCCAGTCTGACCGCTGCGACTCCTGCCCGCAGAACATCAAGGGCTCGGGCCAAGGTAACTCCAAGGCTTGCCGCTACTCCCGTCGACTGGCTCTGGTGCTGGAGGAAGACTTCGGTACCGCGCTGGAGGGCAAGGTGTATCAGATGAACCTCGCTTCCAAGTCCCTGTTTGGCGACTCGGTCGGCGACAACACCCACACCTTCGAGAACTACACCAAGTACCTTGCCAACAACGGCAAGTCGCTGGACTACGTGGTCACCCAGATCAGCTTCAACGAGAACAACGACAACCAGTCGGTGCTCTTCACCCCGGTGCGGTTCATCAACAAAGGTGAATACGCTGTGACCAGCAAGGTCGCTCCGGAGACCCAGAAGCTGGTGATCATGACCCCGTACCAAGCCGACGCGTCTGGCCGTGCGCTGCCCGCGCCGAAAGCTGAAGCCCCCAAGGCCCAGCCTGTTACGGAAGAGGACGCCGTGGCCGAGCCGGTCAAGCGTGAGAGCAAAGCCAAGCCCGAAGCTCCGGCTGCCAAGAAAGACTTGGCCTCCGTGGTGAAGGCTTGGGGTCAGGAGTAATCAATGAGCTACGGCTACAGTCAGTGGATGGTGCAGGCCAATAAAGAGGCAAGCGCTCGTTCACTGGGTGTAGCTTTGGGCCGAGTCTGTATTGCGCACGGTATTGGGGTCAGTACCGTTGCCGACGAATTTGGGGTGAGCCGCATGACGGTCTACAACTGGTTCAAGGGCAACACGATCCCTCACCGTGCGCTTCACGACAAGATCCAACGCTACATCAACGCACGTAAAAACTGACCCCAATGTCGTTCGACCTACTCGACGCCGTGCTGCCGCAGCAAGGGCGGTACTGCGTATTTGGACATGATGGTAGGTTCCCAGACCAAAGGTTCGTAGAGACCCGAGAAGAAGTTGAGGAGATTGCGCAGGAGTTTGTCAGCCAAAAAGTAGACGCCTACTTTGGTTGCGCCAAGTTTGGCCCCCTGCCGAGACGCACCCACGAAAACGCCCTGTACTTCCGCGCACTGTGGATGGACATCGACTGCGGACCCACGAAGGGAGTCCCAGACGAGAAGGGTCGTATCAAAGGGTACCTTGACCAGACAATTGGGTTGCAGGAGTTCCAGCGCTTCTGCACTGCGGTCGGTCTGCCGAAACCGATTCTGGTGAATTCCGGCAACGGCATTCACGCGTACTGGCTCCTAGAAGAAACCCTGTCTAGGCGGGAGTGGGAGCCCCTGTCGCAACGTCTGCGTGAACTGTGCGTCGAGCACGGTCTGATCGTGGACCCCTCAGTCTTTGAAGCCTCTCGGGTGCTGCGCATCCCGGGTACGTTCAACTTCAAGGATAAAGAGAACCCGAAGCCGGTCGAGGTGTGGAACGAAGACTCCCCACGTATCGGCTACGAGCAGATCAAAGCTCTGCTGGGTGCGCCTGACCCGAAAGAAGACAGCCCCGACTTCATCCCGCGCTCGATGAGCCCGATGATGGAAGCGCTCATGGGCAACAAGGTCAAGCGGTTCAAGACCATCATGATGAAGTCGGCGCAGGGCGAGGGGTGCCAGCAACTGCTGCACTGCTACCAGAACCAAGCCGACATCGAAGAGCCGCTGTGGCGCTCGGCGCTCTCTATTACTGCGTTCTGTGTTGACGCCGACTCGGCTATGCACAAGATGTCCGACCAGCATCCGGAGTACGACCCGGTGCAAGTTGAGGACAAGGTCAAGAACCTACGCGAAAAGGGTGGCCCGCACCACTGCGCCACCTTTGAGAAGCTCAACCCGGGCGGCTGCGCCGGATGCCCGCACCAAGGCAAGATCAAGTCGCCGATCATGCTCGGCGTGGAGATTGAGGAAGCCGACGCGGACGACAACGAGTTCATCGTCGAAGACGATCTGGGCAATCAGACAGCCTACCAGATTCCAGAGTATCCGTTCCCGTTCTTCCGGGGTGCCAAGGGTGGCATCTACAAGCGGGCGTCTGAAGAAGAGGACGACCCTTCGCTGGTGTACGAGCATGACTTCTACGTGGTCAAGCGCATGCGCGATCCGGAGGCTGGCGAGACGGCTTTGTTTAGGCTGCACCTGCCCCATGACGGGGTGATGGAATTCACGATCCCGAGCGCAGCCATCACGAGCAAAGACGAACTCCGCAAAATGCTGGCTCAGTACGGCGTTGTGGCGCACTCCAAGCAATACGAGAACCTTGCGCAGTACGTCATCACGTTCGTCAAGAACCTGCAGTACGTTAGGAAAGCAGAACAAATGAGAACCCAATTTGGATGGGCCGACGGAGAGAGTAAGTTCATCCTCGGCGACCGAGAGATCACCAAAGACGGCGTCTTCTACAGCCCGCCGAGCGTCACCACGAAGGCTGACGCCGAGAAGATTCACCCCAAGGGCACCTTCGAGAAGTGGAAGGAAGTATTCAATCTGTACGGTGCGCCGGGTCTGGAACCCCATGCGTTTGCAGTTCTGACAGCGTTCGGCTCCCCACTGCTGAAGTTCACCGGGCTGGAAGGCGCGATCATCAACGTCATCCACCCAGAGTCAGGCACCGGCAAGACCACCATCCTGCACATGTGCAACAGCGTGTCGGGGATGCCCAAAGAGCTGACCTCCATGTTCAAGGACACGTTCAACGCCAAGATCCACAAGCTGGGCGTCATGAACAACCTCGCCAACACAATTGACGAGATCACGAACATGAGCGGCATGGAGTTCTCGGACCTCGCCTACAGCATCAGCCAAGGCCGGGGCAAGGACAAGATGGAGGGCTCCACCAACAAGCTGCGCGTCAACAACACTAAGTGGAACGGGATGACGCTGTGCTCGGCTAACGCCTCTTTCTACGAGAAGCTCGGCAGCGCCAAGAACACCCCAGACGGCGAGTCTATGCGCCTGCTGGAGTACAAGATCGAGCCCAACGACATCATCGACGTGCAGACCGGCAAGCAGATGTTCGACCACCAACTGCGGGAGAACTACGGGCACGCCATGGAAATCTACGCCCAGTGGCTGGTCAACAACAAAGAAGAGGCCGTCGACCTGATGCGCCAGATCCAAGCCAAGATCGACCGTGAGGTGCAGTTTACTCAGCGCGAGCGGTTCTGGTCGGCGGTGTCGGCTTGCAATATCGCCGGTGGCCTGATCGCCAAGAGCCTCGGTTTGCATGACTACGACATGGCCCGCATCTACGAGTGGCTCAAGGGCATGCTCAGTGAGATGCGCCACGAGGTTAAGCCTCCGCAGGCTACGCCGATCACCGCACTGGGTGAGTTCATGAATAGCCACATCACGAACGCGCTGGTGGTTAACGGCAACGTGGACGCTCGCACCAACATGCAGGCCATGCCGCTGCTGGAGCCCCGGGGTGAGCTGATGGTCCGCTACGAGCCGGACACCAAGGAACTCTTTGTGGCTGCCAAAGCCTTCAAGGACTTCTGCGTGCGCCAGCAGATCAACTACAAGAGCGTCATCAAGGAGCTACAGGTCGCTGGCATCTTCGTTGAGGCCATGAACAAGCGGATGTCCAAAGGCATGAAGGTGGTCACCCCCGCTGTCCGCGTACTTAAGTTCGACGCGTCGAACGCCGAGTTCCTCCAGATGGACGCAAACCTGCCCGGCTCAGATGAAGATCGAGACGGTGTCGTATCTGATTGAGTGGCGGAAGTTCAAGCCGGGGACCAGCTTTTTTGTACCCTGCATTGACACGGACGCTGCTCGCAAGTCGGTTGGGGAAGTGGCCCGCCGACTGCGCATGAAGGTGCTCACCAAAGTCGTAATCGAGGACGGAGTGAAAGGATTGCGGGTCTGGCGCACGTAGCCTATACTGAAGTTGCTGGTTCGCCAGTTGCCAGCACTCTCTCCTTGTTTGAAAAGGTTGCCCCGGGGCCGAAACCCCGGGGCTTTTTTACTCGCCTCTACCCTTCTTCTCTTTTTCTTCTGCCGCCTTGCGCGACGGAACCAGCGCCGGGATCAGCACGCCGACGTTCTTCTCCGTGATATTGACGCCGCGATAAGACTGCGCACGCCGCTCGGCTTTGCCCTCCAACGACTTTTGGAAGTCTTCGGGCTCAATCGCATAGCTGGGGTACTTGCGGTTGAACTCGACCATGTCTGCGTAGTACTTGGTGTACGCCTTCACGTTCTGGTTGCGGTACTCACGGTCGAGCTGGTTGAGGATCCGGCTGCGCTCGTTGTTGATCTTCTGCTCGATACCAATCACTTTGAAGGTAACGTACTGGGTGTTAGCCAGCAGGTCAGAGCGGAAGCCAACAGCCTGTCCGATAAGCTCGCCCGTCGTAAACGCATCCCGAGACAGAATCTGCGCGCCCTTGTTGTCCTTGGCGCCTTCCTTATACAGCTCGTAGGCCGTAGCAAAGTTCCGGACGCCCGCCGGGAGTGCCTTCTTCATGCCTTTGCTGTAGTCGCCGGTTGTAAAGGCTTCATACGCTTCGGCCCAAGACAGCACCATGTTGGCAGCCGGACCGGCTTTCTCCAGCGCCAAAGCCGCTGCGCTATCGCGCACAGTAGCCATCTCTTTGGTATCGCGCATCCACAAGTTGTTCAGCGAAGTGCGCCCGCTGATGTCGAGCCCGGTAATAGCGTTAACAGGCCCGCGCTCAATGATGTCAGCCAGCGACTTACCGGCGATCTTTGTCTCACCAAGTTGATCCTGCATCCACTTGGTACGGAACCACAGCTCGAAGTTCATGTCGCGCAGGTCTTCTGCGCCCTTGTCTTCCTCGTCTTCAAACTGCTTCCACATCCAACCCAGCAGGCCCATGACGGTGCTGAACATGGGCAGGCCGACGGCACCAGCCAAAATGGATGAAGTACCAAGCGTGCCGAAGAACTTGCGCCGGGCCTCCTGCCGAGTGCGGCCGTCCATAGGCTTGATCATCTCGGCGAAGTTGCGGCCGAGGAACAGCGTCACGTGCACCGGGTACATCATGAACTGCGTCAGCAGCCGACCAGCCGCACCGCGCATGAACTCGGGGCGGTTGTATTCGCCGTAGTTGCCAAGCGCTTCCTTGGTATCCACAACTGCTTGGTCGATCGCCTCTTGGTGAGACTTGCCTGCCTTGCGGTTGAGCCGGTAGGACGACAGGAACACAACCTCCCGAGAGATGCGCTCAGTCGTATGCATGAGGCCGCCGAGCACCAGAGCGTCGACCGTGTCTTTGCCGAACTGCACGATGGGGTGGCTGTAGTTGCCCGATGGCGTGTTCTTGTAGTCGAACACATCCCCTGCGTAAGTAGAGGTGGTCAGGCCGTAGTCGGTCATGGCTTGGACAGCGCGGCGCTCGTCAGCGGTAAGTCCGCTAGCGTGCTCAACAGTCGGCATCTTGAAGGAGACCGAACCATCCCGGTTGCGCTCATAGACGCCAAACTGATTCCACACCTTCATCAGCCCCATCAGCTCGGCCGACGCCTTACCGAACCCATGCTTGGCAGCAAGAACAGGGTAGCCGGTCTGGAAGATGCTCAAGGGCTGCAGCAGGGCAGAAGACGCACCGCCCAGATACCAGATGAACGACGCCTTGTTCAGACCGCCAGCGACTTTTTCGGCGGTGGTTTCCGGACGCGGGTTCAGCTCCTGCGTAACTCTGCGCTCGAAAGCACTGACAACTTCGCTGTACTCGGGGCGGTTAACGATCGAGTCGCGAGCCTGAGACAACGAGTTGCGAAGCAGTCGGCCGTACTTGAGCCGAGCCAGTTGGGTAGCCATGCGCGTAGACGCATCGGCCGTAGCACGCAAGATATCCGGGCGATAACCCGCATAGCCCTTGCGGTGGATGAACTGACGGCGGAAGCTCTGCTCCGGCATTGTCTGCAAGTAGATCTGGTAGACAGCATCTTTGAGCGCGTCTTTGGCCGCATCGTCCCCGAAGTTGGCGCTGTCCACCGCATCGAACACACCCTTCAGGAGCGCACTGGAGTCACCAGTAAATTTGCGCAAGGTGCTGATGTCGTTGCCGTAGGTGTACTCCTGCGTCTCCAGCAAGTCACCCAAGTTGTCCCGACGCCGCCGCTCAAAGTCAGCATCAGACTCACCCGGCTTTTTCTTGATCCGCTCGTCGGCAAACGCCTGCATAGCCCGATCGCGCTCAGCGGCCGACTCGTACATGAAGAACTTGCGCGAAGCGCCAGAGCCGATGCTCAGCCAGAAATCGCCACGGCGAACCAGCGGGAAGTACGGCGTGATCTTGGAAGCCTGCTCGTAGAGAGCCCGCACTTTTTGAAGCACGTTGGCCCGCTCCGCAATCGGTAGGTCAGAGGTAGTGATCTGCTCATCCAACAACTGCGTGAAGTAGTCAGACATCACACCGAAGTGGTTCTTGATGCGCGTATAAAGCCGCTGACCCTCAGAGCCAAGCTCATTCCACAACTTATCAAGCTGCTTACTGCGCTCTTTTGCGTTCGGATCCGAAGGATCTACCTCCATCAACGTAGAGGTAAACGTAATCTCGTCGAGCTTATCGCGCAGGGACGGATCTTTGCGGTAGGCCCGATCAACCTCATCGGTCAGCTTGCCGGAAGACTTCAGCAGGTTGAGCGTCATGCCGCTCATCTTCTGCATCAGCTTGTCGGTGTTCTTCAGTTCAGGGACGGCACCGCCAGCCACGTCGGCTAGGAAGTCAGTCGGCGCAACACGGGTAAGCGCGCCCCGTGCGTTGGGGGCAAAGTTAGCCCAACGATCCCGCAGCCAATCAGCTACCTTGCGCGGGTCCTGCAACATCTGAAGTGCGGAGATTTCTTTGGCGTACTCTTCGCCCTTCTTGGACTCTTTGAAGTTCTCGTTGGCGACTTTGAACGAACGCTCGATTTTCTTCTGTGTCCGAACAGCGGGATCTTTCTCCGCTTCTTCCTTGGCCATCGGGCTGGCCGACTCTCCAATCAAGCGCCCTTGCGCCGGTGCACGGCTACGCAGGATGTTATCGGTGGCAACAATGAGGTCGGTCAGGGCGTTGGTCGCGTCCTCGTCCATACCGAACAGCTTGCGGATGCCCCGCACAAAACGGTTGAAGAAGCTCGTGTCTTCTTCGTACCCACGGGTGTTCATGAGGAATTGCTGGAACGCCTCGTCCGTCATGCCGTAAGTGATGAACTCGCGGGGGTCGGTGAGCGCTTCTCCGCTCCGAGCAACTGCAACCACCTCGCCGGACAACTGCCCAGCCCTAGCCATCTCGTTGTAGCGCGAAACCGCGCTATTCATCGTGCGCAGGAGATCTTGCGCCGACCGCACCAGAGGGTTGTTCAGCCCGACACCGCGCTGGATGGCATCAATAGCCAGCATCACTTTGCGGTTGGTGGCAGCGTGCAAAAGCTCGTGCAGGATCGTGACGTTGTTGACGCCTTGATCGTCGCCAAAAGACTCCCCACGAACGTAAATAGCCCGGGCACCGGTGTCGTAGTTCTCGATGTAGAGCCCGATTGACCGCTCCCATGCGCGAGCATTTCGAGGGGTCTGCAACTGGGCGGGAAGCGCCTGCCCCTTCTCAATCACTACGAAGTTCACACCGTTGACAAACGCACGCAGCCGCTTACCCAGCATCTTCTGGAACGGCGTGCCCGTCTTAATGATGTGCGACAGTGCTTGTGCACCGTTGGTGAATTTGGAGAACGCAGCGTCGGGTTTGCCTCGGGTCACCGTGGCACGGGAAACACCCTCTTGCGCCGCACCCAGCGCGCGTTGCTGAGCCTCAATACCTGCTTTGAGATCCGCAAGCTCTTTGGGCGTGATGCTGGGATGCTGCAGTGCAGCTTTAACCCGTGCCGCTACCTTGGTACCGCGCAGGTTGGGGGCGGCTTGCAACTGGAGGAGTTCTTTGACCGCCTCGCGCTTCTGCGCCTGCCGATCGGCTTGAGCCTCAGCAAGGGCTTCGTCCGACTCAATTGCTTCTAAATCGAGCGGCTCGGCGAGCTTGTCCAACGTAGCAGTAGCCCGGGTAATGGCACGGTCAGCCTTCATCGCCACCGCACGTTGCGCCTTGCGCTCCTGCTCTTTCGTCGCTTTCTGCTCAGGGGTCAGGACCGTCGGGCGACCACGCTTCTTGGGTGCACCTGCGGCAACAGCCGCGTCATAGGCATCCAAGGCTTTCTGCACCACCCGGGGGTCGTCCACGCCTTGTTCGCTGAGGGTGTCCACTACGTTATCGCGATACGCTCCAGCAGCCTCTTGCTCCGAAGAAAAGTTACCTGCGTCTTCCCGGGCGGCTATCGCTGAGCGCTTGGCGAACGAAATAGGATCAAACTCCGCTACTGCAGCGGGTACAGCGCCTTCTCCTCCATCAGTGCCCTCAGCAACACGTCCAGCAGGTGCCACTCCAGCGGGCTCAGCTCCTGCAACTCCTTCGGTGGGGGCTCCGGGCTCGGGTCGCCCAGCCACTTCCACGCCTGCTCCACTTGGCTCGGGCTCAGGTGCAGCAACCCCTCTAGATTCGGCAAGGTCTCGTTCTGCGGTTGCATCGGCTTGCGCCTCCTCTTTTGCTTGGCTAACAGCGCGTGCACGAGCTTCTTCGGGCTCGATGCCAGCATCGACAAACTCTTGAGTGAGGGCTTCTACCCGGGGGGCAAGTTGTTCCTCTTCTTGGCGAGTGCGTTCCGCCACCTCGGCGGCAACGATGCGCTCTGCTCGGGATCGAGCATCTTCTTCGGGAAGGCCAACCTCAATACCCTGCTGGGTAAGTTCTTCAAGGCGCTGCGCATCGGGGACCGGAGCCTGGGGCTGGGGAGCCGGGGCCGGGGGTTCAGCCGGGGGGGGGGCGGGAGCTTCTTTAGCCTCGGGGGTTTGGGCGGTCGGCTCCTCCATAGTCGGCTCGACACGGGGGGCTTCTTCCGGCGCAGCAGGAGTGACTGCGGCGGCACGGGCTACGTTAATCCCGGTACCAATCGGAGCGCCCGCAGCTTCTTTAGCCGCCGCGTTGATGACGCGTTTTACGTTTTCCCAAGACACCGGCTGCTTCTGCTCGCCGAGCTTGGTCTCCGCGCCAATCTGGATAGCCTCCTGCGCTGCACCGGTGGTGAACTCTCCGGCCACATCCTTGGGTAGCTTCTTAAGCTCAGCGGCGGCAGCGCCGCGTCGAGTGGCCCTTTGCGCAATCTCTTTGGCGCTAGCCTTGGCAGCACGGGCAGCCGGGCCGAGCAGCAGATCAAGAGAGCCAGACATGACCGCAGCGGCAGTCGTGGTGTCGTTAGTATCCGCAAGATATTTGGCGACGCGCCCCGCGCGTTGCTCTGCGGGAAGCTTTTTAAGCTCATCGGCCAGGAACTCGATACGGTTCTGGACCCCGCCACCAAACTCCATGGCTGCGCTGGTTGCCAACAAACCCGGCTGCTTGAGCGCAATTGCCGACAGCATGACGGGAGCGAGCTGCACCCCAGCCTCACCAATAGACTTGCTCAGCCAGTTGCCAAATGCAGTCGGCGAGTTAATGTCGGTGAATTCCTCGGTGCGCCCGCGAAGTTTCTGCGCTTCCTGCCGGTACTCGTTAAACGCACTGAGGGCGGCAGACATGAACTTTTCGTCCTTTGCCAGATCGCTAGCGACGTTGGCACGAAGCTTGGCTCGGACTTCGGGGTTGGAGGCGAAGTACGCACCGACGCGGGGGTCGAACCCCGGCTGCCCACGAAGTTCACGGGGGCTAGTAATCTGACCGGCGTCGATCTTGTCGAGAAGACCGAGACGGTTCTGTGCGGCTACGAGGGACTCGGCAGCGCCTGCTGCGCGGATATTGCTGGGGGTGCTTTTGAGGCCGAGCCAGCCAGCTTTGACGCCCTTGACGAACTCTTGCCCGGGGAAGAACCCAGGCTCGGCAGGGGGCGTTGCCGGGGCTGCGCCACCGAACAGCGAAGTCGGCTCTTCAGGGAGCACGCCCGCAGCGGTTTCAACTGCGGGGGTCGGGGTAGCAACGGGTGCCGACGCAACCGGAGTCGATGCGGGCGCTTTAGCCGGAGTGGCTGTCGACGAAAGAAATTGCTGCCGAGCCAGATCAAGGTCGGCGGGTGGAACCCTGGGCGCTACGACCGCGTCAAAGTACTGCTGCCGAGCAGCGTCTTGTTCCGCAGGGGACAGCGCTTGGAACTGTGCACTGCCCGATACTTCCGCCCAAGGTTTAGCCATAGAACCCTCTTGCCGTTACCCCCGGCGCGAGGGGTCTTTGTTAGCGCCAGAGGCTACTATAGTCGGTTTGCGCCGGTCTGGGGGAATTAGTGTTCACGCGAGGCGCGGCAGCAGTTGGGGCCGTAGCGCCACCACCCGGAGCACTGTGCTTACGGACGTAGTCTTGACGCGCCGTTTCAGCCGCCTGATCTTCAAGCGCCTTACGACCCTCTTCATTAAGCCCTTGGTATTGCGGCAGGAGGCGTGCTTGCGCCCGGGCTTTGGTCGCGGCGTCCGCAGCGCGGATGTCCATCTGCGTGAGGCCCACCTCAGTGCGTTGAGACCCAGACTGACGACCCCAGACGTCTGCTGCGTTGCGGTAAGCGAGTCGGCGCGTCTCTGCCCCGGGCTTTTCACCCGCAGCAATAAGTCCTTGGTACTCAGCTTCGGCCAGAGCGTCGAACCCTTTGGGCGGCGCGGCAGGCTTTGCAGGTCTGACCGCAGGCGGACGGGACGCCGTAGCACCTTTGCCAGCAGCAACGGCCAAGGCTTGCGCCTTCTTAACCGCGAACATCTGCGCAGCGTCGTGGGCTTTGGCAGCTTGGTCAGCGGCGGCCCGAGCATCACGGTTGAGACCCATACGCTCTTTGCGTTGGGCATCGAGGAGGTTGAACTCCATGCTGGCGAGTGCGCGCTTCTCAGCCTTGTCGGCGGCCAGAGCTTGGCCGTATGCAGTGCCAAACGCACCCGCAGCGCGGCCCAGCCCTTGGGCGGTACCCCGACCTTGCAGCATGGCAGACGCGGCTTGAAGTGCAGCTAGACCCCTACCCTGAGCCAAAGCACCTTCGCGCTCACCCCGCATCTCGTCAAGATTCTTGCGATAGGCTTCGTAGGGGCTAGCGCCGAGGTCCGTTTCCATCTCTTTAATGTATTCAGAGACGGCGGCTCGACGCGCGGCGGGGGAGAAGGGGGTGTACTTGGCGTTACGGATGTCGCCTACAGACCTTGCGATCTCACCAAGGAACCCTTTGTAAGAGGCTTCATCCCCTTGCTGCGCTACCGGGGCAGACTTAACTTCAGCGTCGTCATCATCGTCGTCGACCAAATCTCCGTCGGCAAACGCAACGATGCCACCCCGGGCCATGGAGTCTTCGGTGGGGAGAACACGGTCGGCCATCTGTTCATTGAACAGGCTGCTCAGGCCCACGCCACGGGAGCCAGCCGAGCGCAGTTGAGAGCGGCGGTTGACTTCGCCTTGCAGCAGAGCAAGCTTGGCCTGATCTTTGTCTTGCGCAGCCTCCTGAACTTCCTGCTGAAGCTGCGCATCGGACAACCGGCGCAGGGCCGAGGCGACAAACTGTTCGCTGGTAACAGAACCACCTTCGGCATAGCTGGAGACAGTGCCCCCGCCCGCACGAGTCAGTTGCCCCAACCCGTACAGACCCATACCGGCGGCGCCGATCTGCTGACCCACCGTCGGCGGAGGAGTAAACAGCGTGCTGACGCTGCCCATGGGAGTGCCACGCAGGATGTTCGACATGAACTCCACCTGCTGATACGGGAACTTCTTCGCGGTCAGGAAGTCTTGGTAGTCCTGAGTGAGCTTCTGCTGCTCAAGCGCCTGCTGCTGCGCACCCATCTGAGACTGCAGGCCGATGATGTCCTTCTGCTGACCAAACTGCTGGCCGCCGAGCTGCCCCAACATGCCCGCGCCTTGGAGCGCGGTCTGAAGCCCTTGAAGGCCGAGACCTGCGCCGTACTGACGCGACTGTTCACGGAGCTGCTGCTCACGAGCAAACTGCTGCTGCGCCTGATCAAACGCCGACGCATACCCACGGGCACGGATGTCGCCCTGCAACATGCCCAAATTGCGCTGACGCTCAGCCTCGACGATGGCCTGACGAGAACCACCAAACGCACCCGCCTGCACGGCACGAGCTTGATCGGCCGTTTTCTGGATATCCGACGCGCGCTGGGCCTCCCGAAGCTGGGGAGCCATGGCCTGCTCAAGGTACGGATTCATGTACTGAGCAGCGGTACTACCAGTGAACTGCCCCGTCTGGTACGGGTCGTAGCCGACACCCAAGGCGCGCTGTGCGACGTCAGTCGCGGTCGTACCGGCGGTAGTACCCAATGCGGAAGGCTGCAAACCTTGAGCGGCCCCAAACGCTTGTTCTTGCAGCGGCTTGAACTCTGCGATCCGGTTCTTGTCGTACGGCTGATAGGTGACACCCGGATCTGTGATGGCTTCTGCCTGAGCCAGCGTCTTTTGCGCGGCAGGGCGTGCCCATTCGGGTAGCTCGGTCACCTGCGTCTGGGTACCACTATTGCCACCACCGCCAGAGTCCTGGGGACCGCTGAGCGGCTTCAGTCGCATTTTTTCTCGCAGCAAGTCCATGTCAGACCTCTTCAAAAAACTTTTGGTACATCACACTCTGTACCTCAAACCCATGGTTCTGCGCAGTCTTGCGCCAACCCGGGCGTCCAATAAATTCGATGCCAGCACAGCCCGCTCGGCGAGCGGCACCTTCAAGTGTCGAGAACATCTCATCCTCAACAAACTGCATGTGATGCGATTTGCCAGCGCAGTACTGAACCGTCAGCATCTTGCACTGCGGGTACTGCTTGACCTCAGCGATCACGTGCCCAAACACATGCCCCTTACCGTCATGCACCGCCCATAGATGCATCTGCCCATTCAGCAGAAAGCGCACAACGTCTTCAACGATAGCCCGGCCGCGAGTCCATTTAGCAGACTCCTCCAAATACGGCATGAGCGCCGGGACGACGCTCATCAACTGACTGACCGGGACGAAGTCAATTTTCACGCGGGCAGATGCTTATCGGCACGAGAGTTAACAGCGACACGGCCCTTACCGACCGTCTTGCCCCGGGACTTCTGGACGCGGTCCATCATTGCGTAGAGCTTACGAGCACCGGCCTCGGTCGAGCCGTTACCCAGCTCAGAGACGATACGTGCAGGCACCACGAATTCACCGTCGGCGAGCCGGGCGGGGCGCTTGTTCGCGATGGTTGCAGGGATCGAATCGCTTACGCCATCACCGGGGCCGCGAAGCAAGCGGCCGCCATCAGAGTAGTCACCGAGGTGCGACACGCCACCACGGGCGTAGAGCGCGGAGAGACCTCCACGAGCATAACCATCAGCCGCAGCGGCGGCGTCAGCGGCGGCGGCGTCAGCAGACGCAGAAGCAGCATCGGCAGCAGCTACGTCTGCGGCGGACACACCTGCAACCGCATCTCCGATCGAGCTACCAATCCCACCGATGTCGACACCAACTACGTCACCAGCGCTGATCGGGCCACCAACTTCAACACCAGTACCCGGAGCCACGTTCTCGCCGTAAGAGCCAAAGCCGATGACATCGTTCCCCATGGACGCGCCCGGAGCCACGTTTTCACCGTACGCACCGAAGCCGCCTTGGTCGTAGTTGCTGCTGACGATAGCGTCGGACACCGGCACGTTGGCCGGGTTCTGGTAGCCAACAATCGCGGGGATCAAGCCGCCAGTAATCGAGCCAGACTTGCCTTGGCTGCCTACGGGGGGAGACATACCGGCGAGCGCGTAGTCCATGCTCGCCAGATAGCCGCCGGGGCCCGGGTTGGCAATTGCCTGCTGCTGCGAAACAAAGTCGGGGAACATTGCGTTTTGCAGCGCTCCAATGCTAGTCATACCAAACAGACCTTGGCCAAGTTGCGTAATCGCAGCCATGGTCGGATGCTGCGCGTAGTAAGTAGCCTGCTCCAACGGGGTCAAGTTACCCCAAGTGTTGAGCGCGGCGTTTTCTTCATCAGAATACGGACCCACATCGCTAGTTGTCCGTCCGGGCGCCTTAGTCACAGTCCGCACCGGCTGAATCGCGGTCGTATCCCTCAACGTATTGGTGATGGGGTCGAAAACATATTTCGGCACCGTGACCTCGCCGCCGTCGGCAAAGCGCTGGGCACCGTTGGTGAGGAACATCTCCTGCTGATTGCGGTCCGACATTTCCTGCACCGGGCCACCGTCAGCAAGGCGCGTATAAACCGGATCGAAGTAGTTGAACTCCCCGACACCGCCCGCCCGCTGAGGATTAGCCACCCGACCGGGGTTATACGAGTAACGATACGGATTGGGGCCGCTACCTTGATAGGTCTGCCCCGACTGATCTTGCATCATGGCCGGTGCCAGCGCCGCCATGCCATAACGCATGTTCTCTTTGGTAAGGAACTCAGACGGTTTTTCGCCGATCGCTGAGATGCCCGCTTTGAGTCGGTCCATGAGCGGGTAGGTCGACTTATCCACCACTTGCGCCATAGCCGGGGCCGGGGTAGCCGTCTGCATAATCTGCGACATGGGCGTGGCAGCCATCGGGCGCGAGAAAAGCGTCTCACCACCGAGCGACTGGAACCCCGGCGTGCCACCAACAATTGCGTTAGTACCAGTAGTGCCAGCAAGCTGCGCGGCGTTTGTAACGGGGGCTGCAACGGCCGGAGCCACCACAGCGGGAGCAGTACCCGCAACAGCAGGGGCGGAAGCAGCGGCCTGAAGCGCACTTTGCCCAGCACCGGCAACAGACCCGAACAGCCCAGCACCGCCATAAGCACCAAGACCCGCCATCAGACCCTTACGCAGGCTGCCGGTAGCCAGACCCGTGCCGCCGCCAACAAGCAGAGCAGCCATCGGAGCACCGACGCCCGTAGCAGTAAGCGCAGCACCCGCGATCATCGGGAGGATGCTCGACAAAAAGCCTGCTTCGGGCAGGCCGGTGTCCGGGTTGGTAGTCAGCGTACCCCCATGTGCGCGAGCAAGCGCCTGCAGTCCGGCCACTTCTTGAGGGGCCATGTGGACTAGGGTCGTATCAGGCCCACGGCCTTTTGCGGCAAGGTGTTGTGCGGCAAGTTGCAGGCTCATTGCGGCCTCATGGAAAAGGGGTTAATTGAGTCTATCACGCGGGTAAGTTGGACACAAACGAAAGCGTGGCGATTACAGAAGGCGTAGCTGGGATGGCCGGGGTCGTTCCGCTGGCCACCACTGCAGGGAAATGCTCCAGGGAAACGCCCGAATCACTGACGCGCCACATGATCTCCACGTAGTCGTCGGCTTCAAGAGAGACGAAGTAATTTAGCGTGGCGACCAAACGGCTCGGAGTCCCGGTGCTTTTGCGCTGGGCGATACCAAACTCGCTGTTTGACCCCGGGACATCCACGCCGTTGACCCGGAACCAAATACTGATTTCTTGCACATCATTGGTGGTATTAATGAACTGTGCGCTAAACTGAAGGTTGTAAATACCAGGCTGTGCAACGGTGAGCTTGGACGGCAACGAGCCGGTGAGCGTGGTGGACGCCGCTGTCTGGGAGATGTTGACCGTGTACGTGCCGACCCCGCCCGGGGTGCCCGTAAGCTGCGCCACGATTCGGGTGCCCGCCGTTACCCCAGTCCCCGTGAACTGCATGGACGGGAAAATCGACCCCGAGGACACGGCCGACACCGTGAGGGTGGTGAGCGTGATGCTGCCCGTCACGACCGCTGCGTGGTTCGCTACAGTGACTCCGTTACTGAAGTCCGTAGTATTAAACCGCATGTAGTACGCCACAGCGGTTGACCCGTCAGTCTGGTCGGTGTCATCCTGAAACGCACCGTAAGGGATGTCCAGCCACTTGCCGCCTCGATCCCCAAGCAACGCGCCCAAATTACCCGCAAGCTGGTTGAAGTACAGCCGCAGGGCGTCGTTGTTCTGGTCGTGATAGCGCGGCTCGTAGCCTTGCTGTGGCGCGTTGAGCAGCCGTGGGGGTACCGTGTGTACGAGACGCGGCATGCGTTACCTACGGCCGTCCGGACGAACGTCAATCGAGGGCACACCAAGCTGCCACTGCACACCCACCTCTTCGGACAAAATCTTGAACGCCATTTGCCGCCCACGCACTCGGGTGTAGATGATCTGAGTGAACTCCTGCACCGTGTAGTTCCGCTGGCTTTGGTAGTTCTGCGCGCTGGTAACGTCTTCCGCAGGTGACGCAGAATAAGACGCACCGGGGTTCTGGCGCGGACGCATAGAGAACGTCACCGACGGGTTGTTGATCGTCGAACCGTCGAACGTGATGTCCGGGATCATCCGCCACACAAAACCGTAGTTGTGCCCGTCGCCGATGTTGAAGTCGGCGGACTGGATGTAAGACGTGATCGGGCTCGGCGGGTTCGTAGTGCCGTCGTCCACCCCGTCCTCGTGGTAGATAAGCTGACCGTTGTAGCCTGCGGCGGAGGGAAACTCCCGCAGTGCGGTGTCCAGCCACGCAGTGCGTGCCAGATTGCCGTACGACCAGATCTTCTCCAGGTGGTTGTAAATCACGTAGCGATCAATCTCGTTGGAGTTGGCCGAGCAGTAGAAGAACCAAACTTCATTGAAGCCCTCATTCGTACCAGCAAAGAACTGATACGCCTGAGAGATGTTGATGTCATTGAAAATGTATTGCCGCAAGGGGCAATAGAGCGTCTCTACACGACCAGAGTACATGTAGAACTTGTCCACGCCCATCCAGTACGTGACGTTAGACGCGGTCGCCGCAGCGTTTGGCGACGAGATTGAAATGTTGTCGGCGAGGATGTTGAAGCCCCACACGTACGGAGGGCCAAGGTACTGCATGGAATACAGCGCCGCGTCTGTCCAAATCAAGATCTCCTGCCGAGACTGCAGCTCAGCGACGATGGACGAACCGATGCTCAGGCGGTAGCTACCCGCTTGGTTAGTCGCGGCAGAGGTCCAGACCTTATAGTCTTCCTGATCAGACCAGCGAACGAGCAGCGGGTCGAGCGTGGAGGACCCATAGTCGTTGCAACCGAACGTGATCACAAAGCGCGACGTATCGGACGTAGCCACCATGTTAGCCACAGTGGGGCAGTCGGCGTCCGTCAACCAGTACTGATTGCCGTCCTGCGTATTTGTGTTTGAAGAAGACAGAATCTGCGCGCGGTAGTACGTAGACGGGCTCGCCGCAGGTACCCACAAATAAACGCCGCCACCCCGGGGGTTCAACACAAGGTAGTCGCCAAAGTTGTCTTCGCTCCACAAGCGAAGCTGCTGCCCGATACCAACACCGCCGGGCGCAGCGCTACCCCAGCCAGTGCTCGGAAACCCCGTGGTGACGCCGCCCCAACCACCCGCGCCCCAACCCACGCCGGTTGTGTATACGTCACTACCCGTGGTGATCTGGTATTCGATAGTCGCCGCTCCAGTCGTACCGGAGGAAGTGGCGGCCGTGGCTACCACTATGGTGAACTGCGTGCTGCTGATGACCGTGACGACGCGATGCTCTTTGTTCAGATCGGCAGCAGGAATACCGTTGACGGCCCCAACAACGCCAGAAATCGTCAGAAAGTCTCCAGCCTGAACGCCATTACCAGCGTCAGTGATCGTGACCGTAGTTGAGCCGTTGACCGTCGTAAACGCATTGGACGCGATGACTGAAGTCTTGCGCAGCGGCGTGACATCGTAGAACGTGCCGTTGGCAGTCTGCTGAATGTAGTACTTGAGGTTGGTGCCGAGCCCCATCAAGTTGAAGCCGACTTGCGTCACCCAGTTAAAGAGCGAACGGCAGACCCCCCAGAACGAGCCAGTCGGCGGGAGCAGTGCGTTACCTTGGGGCGAAGCAGAGCCGGTGTCCTTGTTCCAGCCACCTAGCTTCTCGGGGTACCCGGAACGGAAACGCACCTTGTCCATCTCAAACCACGTGCCTTCGTTGGCCAGCGTAGTGGACTCGCGGTTGACGCCCGGTCGGAGTTGAAGTTTCTGTAGAGGCATCGTTTATCCAATCAAGGCGCACTCGGCCTGACGCCGCTTGACGAGACCGGGCAGCACCTTGCCGCCCCCACGGGTCCAGAGCATGAGCTGCTCTTTGGCACCGTCCCAATCTTTGGCGTTAATTTTCCTACGTAGCGTGCTGGTCTGCAACCGGCCGATACCAAGGTTGTATACGAAATCAACGATGGCGTTGAACTTGCCCCAGTCTCCAGTCGTGACCGCGTCGGCAAACAGCCCCGGGCACAAGCGTTTGACCCCCGGAGCGTAGGTGTGCTCCAACTCCGCCATGAGCAGCGCCCGGGCCTCGACCTCCGTCATCGGCGGGTCCGTAAGTTGAACCTTTCTGCCGTCTGAGTAGTAGGTCGAGCCGTAGCCGATCGTCGGAATCCCCGCCGGGCACAAGTAGGGCTTTGCGCGAAAGCCCTCAAACCTGCGACACAACTCGGCGGCGGCTTCGAGGTTCATTACAGCCCGCGCTGCTTCAGGGTGCGATCGAGGAACCAATAGTTGATGGTGCCCGACAGGAGCGCCGAGAAGTCCGGAGACATCACGTGCTTGAACACCTCAGCCGGGGGCATTCCGGCAAGCCACGCGTTCCATGCAAACCAGACGTGGATGAACGACCAGATGAGCAGCACCCAGTACGTCACCACCGGGCGCACGCTGGCAGACAGCGCCGCAGCCCAACCCCCGGCGGCCTTGACCATTTCGGCCTGCTGCTGAATGGCCGAGTTGAAGGCGTCCATGACCCCCACGTCGATGGCTGCATCGCGCTGGGCGCCGATCTCGGCGAGCTTCTGCTGGCCCCGGACCTTTTCCAGATCGCACTGCTTGTCGAACATCGACAGCTCGTGCTGGCGCTCGTTCTTCTTGTCGAAGAACTTCAAGACCTCGGGGGCAAGGCGAAAGATGCCGCCAAATATGCCGCCCAGAATACCGCCGCTAAACAGTTCAAGCATTACGCACTCCCGGTGGGGGCGGCCACTTCAGGGGCCACGGACTTAAGCGTGAGCGTTACGGGGTCGTACCAAAACTCATCTGCTTTCACGTCGTCCGGGCATTCAATCCAGAACATAGGCGACGCAACCTCAAACTCGGCAGCGGCGATTTCGGCGACACGGAACCCAGCCAGAACAGGCTCATTAGGGGATACGAGAGCTTTCATCGCGACTCCTTAATACTCCACAACAACAACACCGGCGGCACCTGCTCCACCCGGTACTCCAATAGTAGAATTCCAGCCCGAGCCACCGCCACCGTACGCCCGTCCAGCAGACGGAGAGCCCCCAGAAATAGAAGGCGCACCCGCGCCCATAAACGAGTTGCCCCCAGCGGCCCCAGTATAAGAAGTGGTGATTTGCCCCGGTCCCCCGGCAAAGTTTAGATCGCCCCCGGACCCAAATCCGCCAAGCACAGCGGTGCTGCTGCTAGTAGACCCCGCCCCTCCGGTAGCGGAACAGTAGCCGCCAAAAGAACTTGTCCCCCCGGTGCCTCCCGTACCGTAAACGCCGCTAATCGCAACACCACCCGCGCCACCTGCGCCAACAGTAACGCCAACGACACCCCCCGGTGTGAGCCCCGAAACAAATTTAATAGCCGTACCACCACCAGCCCCGCCGCCACCGCCAGCGGCACTAGGTTCCCAAGAAACCCCGCCCCCACCACCACCGCCGATAACGGTAACTTTACAGGCCGTGATACCCGCAGGGACCGTCCACGACCCCGACGAAGTGAACACCGCAATGTTGGAAAAACCCGGCGTGACAGTGGAAGAAACCGTCACCCCGCCAGTACCCGCGCTCACAGAAATTCCAGTGCCCGCTGCAAGGCTGGTCACGCCCGTATTAGTGATCGTGGGGTTGGCAGAAACTCCATCGCCGTTGGCCACGCTGATGCCCGTACCGGCGGCAATAGAACGCGCCGTGGTCGTGTTAACTGCGGTCCGAACGACGAGACCGTTGGCGCCGGAGTCAGGGAGACCGCCGGAATTCTTAACAAACGCGGTGGTGGCTACGGTCGTATTGTTGGTCTCAGTGGGCTGCGTAACCGCAGTAGTAGCGGCGGAGATAGTCCCGTCGAGCTGGCCTGTGACGTTGCCCGTAACGTTGCCCACCACGGTGCCGATGATATGACTGTTCTGAACCAAAAAGTCGGTGCCGTTAGACCATACCGTCATGGTCTTGCCCGCAGGGATAGCGACACCCAAACCGGCGGCGGTGGTGTTACCTTGAACCGTCGAGTTGTAGATCGTGGCGATGAACGAGCTGTCGTTGAAGATCACGTACTGCTTGGAGTACGGAGGAGCGTAGACAGCGAAGTTGGCGCCCGTGGTCGTAGTGACCCGGATCATTGCATTGCGCGCCTGATCGGCAGCGCCGTCGATAGCTGTGAAGGCTTGGTTGGCCGCGATCACGCTGACCGTGGTGTAACCTGCGATCGAGTCCTCGACGATCGTGCCAAGGTTGGTGTTGGTCGTGTCGCCCCACGTTCCCGCTTGCGTGCCGGAGGTGATCAGTTCAATCCGTAGGTTGTTGGAATACGTGCTCATACTGGGCTCCAGATTTATCTGCGCAGGGCGGACCTATCCGCGATCAGGGAAATTACGTACCACGCGATATCAATTTCCCACCATTTTTCCCCAAACCGCGCACGTGCCGGGTAGCGGTGGTGGTTATTGTGCCACCCCTCCCCCCAAGAGAAAAGCGCGACAAGGAGGCTGTTTTTGCTGTCGTCCCCGGTGGCATACCGCTGGGCGCCAATGGTGTGCCCCAAGAGATTTGTCAGGGCGCTGCCAATTACAACGAACGAGATTGGCACAAGGTGTCCAAACAGAACACCCTCGACCCCAAACGCCACGAACAGCGTTGACACCCACCCAAGCTGTATAAGCATAAAGTAGTTATGCAGGGCTCGGTAAAACGGGTCGTGCGCCATGCGGAGGACGGTTCGACTCCGCGTTCTATATGAATGCGTGTACGCAAGTGTCAGCATGCGCCCAACCCCGTTACGCGGCGAGTGCGGGTCACGCGCAGTGTCGGAGTGCTTGTGATGCTCAATGTGCTGCGCCACCCAAGAGATGGCGCTTCCGGTTCCGGCCATGTGGCCAAGAAGCACGACAACTCGCTCTTTCCACTTCGACAGCTTAAAGCTGCCGTGGGTCAGGTAGCGGTGAAAGCCAACGACGATGCCAACGCAGCCATACAGAAAGTACAAAGTAACCGCGAGCAACCACTGCCATGCTTCGCCGCCGTGCACCACGGCGTACCCAAGAGCCAAGACAGAAACGAGCGCAGAGAGTTGAAATTTAACCGGCGTCTGCTGGAAGATAGTCATTTCCCCCTCCTGACCATCAGATCTCGAATGGCGTCCCGTGCTTCTTGCTTGGTGTCTGGAGTTTTCAGCCCTAGCCGCTCGGCCGCTGCGACGCGACGCGAGTGCTTCTTCTTGAACTCATCGTCGTAGACAACCCAAGCCATGGTCCGGTTCTTGCCGTATGAGGTATCCCTGCCTTCACCGCGTGTCAGGTACTCGTTGAAGTTCAAGACCTGCGGAGCCTTGTAGCAAACGCCGTTGTTCTCTTTGGCGCAAAAGTCGCAGATCACTTCGTGCGGCTTCACATAAAAACGCCAGTCGGCCCGCCGCCACCCGCGCATGAACAGCGTAGTCGTACCAAGCTCAACTCGCTGAAGCCGATGAGAGTTCTTGTAGCTTTGAAACGCAAACTGCCCTGCCCGGGTCGTGCGTTGCCTTGAGTGGTTGATGCTCTCAACATACTGGCCCTTGAGCATGAAGCTAAGACTACTCCATGCATGCGAGTGCTCGTCCTCACCGTCGGGTTCTTCGGTTTCAAAGATGTGGATGTAGGCGTTGGGCAAATAGTCGCGCCAGCGGGGGTTATCCATCCGGTCGCGATAAAAGATGTAATACCGGTGCCAGTATATTTTCCCGTACGCGCCAACAAGCACCTCGTGTCGGCCTAGCTTCTCCAGCACCCACAGGAGCCACTTCATACAAACTGCAAGGCGTAGACAGTCGAGGTCGCAACTACATTCAACGGCTGTGTGCTGGCCTGAACCGAAGTTGGGCCTACCAACTCCACAGTGTTTACCGTCGCAGCGCCTTCACAAATAAAGAGTCGTGTACCGACTGCAAACGAGCGCGTGTCGCCGGTCGGAATAACCACAGGCTCAAGGGCGGGGAGCTTCCCTTCGTTTTTGCCCCAGTTCACACACCACCAGCGAACGTCACCCAGTGCGTTGAACTCGAACTCCCCAGCACGCAGAGGGTTCAGGTCTTTGGTAGACATCCCCGGCGTCCGTTGCGGGATCATCGGCAAGTCATCCGTGAGGCAGCGGGCAGCCAACACGCCGCTAGTGTGCAACGTAAAGTTGGCGCTCGCGGTTCTTGCTCCTGCGCGGTCTACCTTGACAGTAAAGCGCTGCCCATCAGCGCACTCCGCTTTGAGTACGATCCACCCGAACGCCCGGTATGGGGTGTACTTGATGGGTTCCATCAGAAGTTCTGGATGACAGAGTCGATAACCGGAGATTCCTCCGGAGCAGCAGGAGCAGGCGGTGCCTCCACCACGGGGGCGATAACTCCTGTAGCGCCTACTTGCGGAACAACAACCGGCGTCCTCAGCGCAATCCAATGTGGCACTGGCGAGAACATGTGGATGACAGCCTCCAAAGACTCTCCTTCGTAAGGGAGCCGTGCGCTGATCCTGTACTCGGGATACCCATCCGCGCGGTAGATGACTTCCATGCAGCGGGCCTGTTCATCGACAGTGACGATCTCGTATGTGTACGTAATGCTCATGTGATACCCCCAAGTCTTGTGCCTGTTACAGCCCAAGAGATGTTACCGTTGCCCACGACCGCCCATCCGCCGCCGCCACCACCAGCGGGACCGTAAATTTGCCCAGTACCGGAACCGCCAGAAGCACCGGACGCGCCCCAGCCGCCGCCACTACCGCCCGCACCACCAGAGTTTCCGTTGGCGTTAACCGCGGACGCGCCACCCCCACCAGCGCCGTTGACCGTACCTGCGCCCCCGGGGTTGCCTTTTTTGTAAACAGAGAACTGATCTTGAGCGTCGCCGCCAGCCCCTCCCGCTGAGTTGGCCGCAAGAGAACTACGTCCGCCCCCACCACCGCTACCAGCAACGTACCAGCTTGTCGCAGACCCGTACTTACCATCAACCGAAACACCGGACCCGCTACCGCCGCCACCGCCACCGCCACCACCACCCGCGATCGTGCCGTAGTTGTAGAACGTCGTGCCGGACGCCACGTACAGAGCGGGGCCTCCGGTCGCGCCGCCGCCAGCGCCGCCAGCCCTAGAGCCGTAATCGTTAGCACCCGCACCGCCGTTACCGCCGCAGCCAACAATCGCGCCGTAGTTGTACACGGTCAAGCCGCCGGGGAAGGAGCCTTGGATGTAGAGCGCGTACACACCGGTCGAGCTGGCACTGATGTAAACGCCACCGTTGATGGTGGCAACAAGAGCACTGCTCTGATTCCAGCCCGCGTTGATAGCGAGCGTCCGCAGGTCTGCGTTTGTTTGGTTGCTGCCGATCGAGAACGAAAACGATGGGGAAGTCGGGCGTTTGCCGTAGAACTCGTTGAACGAAATCGCACCCGAAGAAAACGTGCCCGACGCACCGGCGTCGGTGTACCACACCGTACCTCGATACGAGTTCAGGTTGTTACCACGACCAAACTCCGCATTGATCGCGGACATGGACAACGGGCCGGAAGAGGGCAGCGTCATGGCTTATCAGCCTTTCAGTGCGACCTTAAGAGCTTGGACTTCAGCCCGCAGCTCTTTGATGGCTTCAACCACCAACGGCAAGGCACGCTCGTAGCGAACGGTCAAGTACTGCTCGTCAATCGGAGCAGGAGCCACGATTTCAGGCATGACGTTATTCATCTGCTGCGCCGACACGCCGACCTCACGTTTGACCTCGTACCCCAAAGCCTGTGCGGTTTCGTTGGCTTCGTAGTAAAAGCCTTCCAAGCTGCACAGCTTGTCCAGAGCATTCTCGATCTTGCCCAGACGGGTCTTCAAGCGGTCGTCCGAGTAGTACGCCGTGATGTTGTTGGTGGCCCGAATCTCACCCGAGGTGCCCGAAGCGGCAGTGCCAACACCGAGCGAGCCAAACTGAACACTGGACGCGGTGCCGATGCTTTGCGGAGTGGACAGCGTAACGCCACCAGTGGAAGCCGATGCCGTGATCTGGTTGGCCGTGCCGGTGATGGAGGTGACACCAGCGTTAGCAATCGTAATAGAGCCCGAGCCGTTGGTGACGGTGATGCCAGTGCCTTGAGTCAGCGTAGCTTTGGTTAGCGTGTTACCTGTGGTGTTGCCAATGAGCAACTGGCCGTCAGTGTATGTCGTTTGGCCTGTACCGCCGTTTGCCACAGCTACCGTGCCCGTGACGTTTGCGGCGGAGCCACTAATCGAGCCGCTGATCGTGTTCGAGTAGGTCCACGTACCGTTGGCGGTGACGTTGGTCGTAGCCCCGGAAACTGCCGATCCAATGTTGAGGTTGGTGGTTGAACCGCTAACACCAGCAGTGCCAATGTTGACGGTCTTGGTATTACCGGAACTTGTAGCCCCAGTACCAAGATTAAGAGTTGAAGTTGCGACGTTGTTACCGACCGTGAGGTTCGTGCTTGTGAACGTGGTCGATGCCGTAAACGTCTGGCTGACGTTGAGACCAGCAAGCGTGGTATCCGCGTTCGGCAGGGTGTAGGTTCGAGTCGTCCCCGTCGTAATACCGGAAAGCTGGAACTGCGCCTGCTTGGTTGTATCCGCACTGTCTTGAAGCGTGAACCAGTCGTCGCGAAAATTGATGTTTCCGGTAACAGTCCCGCCAGAAATTGGTAGCGCACCCAGGTTAGACAGTGCAGTTGCTGCATTGGTGGCTCCGGTCCCGCCGTTAGCAATAGCGACCGTACCGCTGACGTTCGTCGCGGAACCATTCAGCGTAGCGGTGATCGTCCCTGCGCTGAAGTTGCCCGAGGCGTCGCGCGCAACAACCTTGGATGCGGTGTTAGCCGAGGTGGCGTCTACCGCCGCCGTTACAGCGGAGGAGCCGTTATAGCTGGTGCCCGTAAGGTACGAGCCAAGGGTCAGCGTATTGAGGTTCGACCCCAAAGGCACACCGGAAATGGTCCCAGCAGACCACGAGAAAGCAGAACCGTTCCACGACAGCACCTGCCCGGAAGCAGTCGGTTCAACCACAAACGAAGTCGTGCCCGCGCCGGTCTGGTAGGGGATCTGATTGGCGACTCCACCTGCAATATTCGTAGCAGTAGTAGCGGTCGTCGCATTGCCGCTGAGAGCCGCAGTGATAGTGCCAGCGCTAAAGTCGCCCGAGGCGTCACGGGCAACAACCTTGGACGCCGTGTTGGCAGACGTTGCATCCACAGCAAAGGTGCGTGCAACAGAACCATCATACGTACCGGCACTTGTCAGGTAGTTGCCAGCGGTCAGCGCGTTAGCAACAGATCCAGCCTGCCCAGAAATGTTCCCTGACACTGCAGAGCCGGAGATGGCAATCGCAGTGTCCGTAACGCTGGTGATCTGACCTTGCGCGTTGACAGTGAGCACCGGAACCGTTGCAGCCGCGCCATACGTGTTAGCAGTAACGCCAGTGTTGGTGATGCTGAACTCCGTACCGCTCAACGTGAGCCCAGTACCGGCCGTGTAGAGCGTCGCATCGCTAATCTGCACAAAGGTAATAGCCGTCGTGCCAAACGTAATCGTACCGGGGGTATTGCAAACGTATGTTTCGCCTGCACCAGTCATGCCAGACGTAACAAAAAACGCGTCGCCATTTCCGAGGGCGTTAGGGTCTTTGACCGCGTAAGAATCAGCATCAGTAGCACGGGTCAGCACCCAAGCGGTCGAGCCGTTGCCCACAGTAGTGACTGTGTACACGCCATTCTCGTAGGCATTGGTCTGGTTATAGACCAGAACACGATCCCCCACTTGAGCGGTGACGCCATCCGGGGTAAACGCCACAAGAGTGCCCGCGTTTGTCAGCGTCGCACCAACCCCGGCAGTGCCGTTGTTGTAGGTTGCGTTCAGGTTGCCCGTAGTGTTAGGCACCTCGTACTTGACGGGGGCGTGGTACGTAATGCCAGAAGACGCAATCGTGTCGACGTAGGTCTTGTTGGCGATGTCGTTACCGGAAGCGGGAGTCGTGGAGACAGTACCCGCCGTGATGTTGGCAGTAGAGATGTTGGCAACGCTCGTACCCAAGGTGCCAATATCAAGGATATCAACAGCAGAGCCAGCCGCGCTGAGATAGACAGAACGCTCAGCGGGGTACGTGCAGAAGACGTCTTTGACGCCCGCAGCGAACACAACTTTGCTGCCAGCATTGCTCGACTCAAGAACCGTGTCCCGAGTCAGGGTAGGGCCTGTGGTCGAGTACGTGCCAACACCAACTTCCCAGTCGCCAGTAGCGGCATCAACAATCGCGTAATACGTGGTGTTGGTGTCACCAATCACGCTGAACGCTTGGAACCCAGAAGCGGCGCCAGCGAGGGTCAGGCTGCCCGTACCGGTGGTAGTGGTGGTTTCTTTGACCCGGTCTTTTACAACGAGTGCCATTTCTAATCCTTACGACGGTAAAACGTTCCAGCCGGGCGACTGTGAAGTGGCTTCAACCTGCCAGCCAGGGTTTTGCGAAGTATCAATCTTGACCCAGACCAGTGTGGTTCCAATTAAAACTTGAAGCTGCACGCCAACCGGGTACGCATTTGCGGTTCTAACGACACCAACGGTGCTAAGCGCGCTAACCGCTTCGGCTACCGTGCCTGCGTAGACTACCGACCGTGTCTGTACATCCGCGCCGGAAGCGGACTCGGCCAGACTGACGGTGATGAGCAAACCACGATTCTGAGAATCCGCCCCGACGGCAGATTCCGCCAGCGCAGCCAACACAATAGTCTGCGCGCTCTGAGCGGCGTTGGCTGCGGCAGCTTCGTTTTGACTAGCCAGAAACGTTCCGATTGCTGACTGCGCATTAGACGCAGTAGACTGTTCAAGCATCGTCGACAGCACCGCGGCAACAACAGACACTGTATCGCTTGTCGTGGCAGTGTCAGAATACACCGCAGCGAAACCGGCGCTCGCGCTGACTACGTCTTGGCCCGTGGAACTCTCATTAATCAGGCCGCCCCTAACAACTCCGGTGTCCGCAAAAGTGGCGGCACCTGTAGATGCTTCGGCTAGCTCCGCAGAAACGCTAGCGCCCCCTCCTAGCGCACCGAAGGGGGCTTGCGCAAAAGTAGCGTAGCCAAACACCGCGCTCCCTGATTACGCCGCGTCGAGAGAGAACGAGTACGTAACGTTCAGGGTGTCGCCGCTGTCCACGGTCTTGTCGCCGCCGGTGAAGTCCCCAGCAGAAAACAGAACACCGGACGTACCCGAAGCAACGCTGCACAGGAACGCGCCAGCAACCACGGTGCCGTTGACCAGCATCGCGAAGGACGACGGAGATGCAGAATTAGAGATGACCGAAGGGTCCGCAGTGGTGGCGGTACCAAAAGTCACAGCCTTACGGTTGCCCGTATACGCGGTGGTGGGGGTAAGCTCAGTCCATCCTGCGTGGCTAGCCAGGGTGTCGCCAGCAGCGTAGGTAGTACCAGACCCGGGGCCTTGGACGAGCCCCAGATACCACGTGGCAGTGTAGCCAGTGGCACTGAAGTACTTCGAGTTCATATCCTGCAAGCCTTGGTTCACCACCAAGTTGTGGAAGCTGTCAGACCACTTCTTTTCGCCGTCTGGACCCACGCAGGTGACAGTAAAGATGCCGCCAGCTTTGACCGCGTCGGCCCCACTGCGTTGGGTGATCATACCCGCCATAACGGCATCTGCGGCTTTGCTGTGTTCCATGTGAACTCCTAATTAAGAAATCCGCACGATTGCGCTATTGGCATCGGGCGTGGGGAAGATGATCTGGAAGGTGTCGTTGCTGACAGTCTTGTCGGACCCAAAGTCCAAGACCGCGACAGCCTTGTTGCCCTTGGAAGCGTTGTAGATCAACGCGCCACGTGCAGTGAACGTAGCGTTAGCCCAGCTCGTATTAGAGAAGGACACAAACGCAGTCGGGATGCTCCCGATGTTGTTCCCGGAGGAAGGACTCGTTGAAATAACAAGAGTGTTGCCGCCCGCTACGTACCCACCACCGGTAACTTCATTGGTCGAAGTGTAGACAGTCGTGCTCGGCCCAACGTTAGCCGCTGCAGTGTACAGCGCGCACTTAAACGTGTCCGGCGACGTAGGGCCAAAGTTGTGAACCGCTTGAAGAAGTTCAACCTTGAAAGACGTGGTTGCGGTTTGCTGAACTGCCATGGTTTACCTTCTCAAGCGACGCCGTTATTCTGAGGCAACGGCGGCGAGCGGTACTGGCCGCTGCGATACGCGTCGCTACGCTCCAGCCCGTCGCCCAGACGTTTAGCCAACGCAAGCGCCTCTTTGTACTTGCCGTCGTAGAGCGACATCATATCGGCCTCACCCTTCATAAAGGTGTAGGCTTCGATAAGCGAGCCGTACAGCAGCACGGAATCAAAGTTGTCGCCGAGCCATGAAGAGCCTGCGGTGACAATTGACTCGGGGTAGTAGAAGTAGTGGAGAACTACCGGATACGTAGCGTCAGGTGTGGGGCCAAGCAGGAACGTCAGCTCATTCGGGTCGTTGCTTTGCGGGCCGTAGAGAGCGTAGTACTTGGGTGCGCCCGTGCTCGTAACGCTAGGATACGCCTGCCGGATGAAGTTCACATCCTTGTTGAGCAAGAACTCAAACGCCCCGGTTGCGTCTTCTAGGGACAGCGAGTACACAGCCAAGAAATCGCTCGGGCACGCTAGATACCGATTCCCGGCGGTGATACTCCCGATGACGTTCTTGCGCAGCGCCGGAAACTGCACCGAGTTGTAGACGCGCTGCTCCGCCTGCTTCACGAACACCGGAATGTTCGCAACGAAGTCAGTCTCGAAGTTCTGCGTGTAGTCGCAGATAGCGGCGGTCAACTGGGCGTAGTTCATCGTCTATCTCAGGCCATCGGGCCGCGCGCCATCAGCCCTTTAGTGGCTGCTCCGGTACCGCGAATCTTAATGCCGCTGGTCTTGGTGGGCTTGTACTCATTGCTACGAGTGTTAGCCACCGACGTGTTGGCGTCACGCAGGTACTGTTTGTTGTTGCCCACGCCAGCTTCTTGCATGGCGGTGTACTTGGGGGTCTTGTAGGTGGCCATGTCAGGCTCCCTTGCGGCCGGGGCTGCGTTGGTTCATAACCTTGGCCATGTTGCGACCATACTTAAGCATGTCGGCGTTGGTCTTGCCACCAGCCTTCATTTTGGTCGGCTTCTGGCCGGGGTGCATGTTTTTCTCGTGCTTGCGCACGGCGGTTTTGGCGTCCATGATCGACTCCTTACGTCGTTGTTACCGTTACTGTACCCAACTGCACCGCCAAAGCCAAGTCGTTCGGCGTGAGTGCGTTGTCAAAACCTCGGCTGCCACCAACGGGGTTCCACCCCCACTGAATGACTCGGCTACCACCAGTCAGCTCGCCATCAGGCCCCACACCAGCCACGTAATACGTGGTGTCCCGCCGGGGGTTGCGAAGACCTTGAGGATCATCGACGGGGAATTCGCCCAAATGAAGCTGCGGATGGTCTGGGTCCCAGCATTCTTGGCACACCAGCAAGTCGTAGTTACGACCCTTGATCACCTCGCGCTTGAGGACTTTCAACAAAAAGCGCTGCCCGCAACGATCGCATTGCGCGATTGCCTTCTTGCCGGACGCGAACCTATTGCCCATTAGGTGCCACCAATGAACTGCTGGCGCGGAACAAATCGTACCGCAGCTTTCTCGCGGTCCTCTTCGGAAGCGAGCTGCCAAGCTTCGTCGTACTGAGCCTTCAGAATAGGCAAGCGCTCAGCCGCGCCGGGGATCTTCATGCCCAAGTAGTAGGCCAGCCCGGCCACCATGCAAGGGATGAACCGGAACGGTACGTCCATGACGTTGACACCGTCTCCAGCGTCTTGAGTGCGGCGCAGGCGCCAATACACGAGCTGATACTGCTGAGACCCATCCGGAGTCGGCCAAACGGTAACCGCCGGGACCTGAGCCCAGTAAACGGCCGTACCGTTATTGTGCGATGCAGCAGTGGTGTTGTCTTGCCCGCGAGTGCAGCTAGTCAGCGTATTCCCGACGATTGCGCCGTACCCAATGATCTCGTTGTCGACTTTGATAAACCCCGTAGCGGGCAAGCCCAGCGTGGAGTTCAAAGTGACGGTGGTGGCGTCGGCAGTCAGAGTGCCACCAGAAATGGTCAAGCCGGTCGGCGAAAGCTGCCCGTTGTACCGTTGCACCCAAATTTGAATGGGGCGCCCTTGCGCCAGCTTGGTCGGAATCGTAGCGTAAGTAGAAACACTGATACGCGTGATGGTCAGGTCAGCTTGCGTGGTGGCGTTGCCAGCCCCAGTACGGATCACGTGCTCCAGCAGATCCACCGTGTCGTTGGGTAGGGCGTAGGTGTTCTGACCCTGCACGAAGTTGATCGTGCCTTGCTCGAACGTCCACATGTTGATGCCACGGTTGGCCCAGTCGGCGAACATCAGGTTCAGCGACCGGCGAGCCGTCTTGAGGTCGTAGCCCGTGCGCATCTCGGAGCCGCAGCGCTCGAACGCCTCCTCCACGATCTCCACGAGATCGAGGTTAAAACCGCTTGCGCCGGAGGTAGTTGCCATGTCAGTCTTTCTTCGCGGTGACCACGTCGTCGCCCTTACGCACTGTGACCTTGTCGCCCTCGACATCCACGCGCATGGGCTGTTCCTTGCGATCCAGTCGATCGAGCTTGTCGATGAGCTGCTTCATGATCTCAAACTCGGGCTTCTCCTGCTTCGGAGACGCGCCAGCAATCCCATTCAGCATCGAGATCAAAGCGGTAAGGGCGGCGCCCAGCAGCCCCATGACGGCGGCAATCTTCTCGTTCTCCAGCACAATCGAAGCGCCCACACCGATCACCACGATGGCCGTGATGTACGCCAACCCGTGCTTGCCGATGGCTTTTCCAGCGACTTCTTTGGCCGTGCTCTGCGCCTCAAGACGGTTTAGCTCCGCCCGCGCCTGCTCCCGAAACAAGACGATTTCCTGTTCAGTCATCGAAACCTCGCCGTCTTCTTGGCGATGCCCTTGGGCTGCGCCACAAACTGCTTGCCTGCCTTTTTACCAGCGCGCTTGGCCCGGGTCGTGGCTGCGTACTCCGCAGGGCTCAGGGACTTGATCGCGGCCTCGGGCAGGTATCGCTCACCCGTCTTGGAAGACGGTTTGCCGGACTTGGTACGCCACTTCTGGTCACCCCAAGCCTTGAGCGATTGCTGCGGCGCTTTCAATCCCGATACCCCCCGCCCGCCGCCTTGTACTTCTTGGCAACAAGCTGCGCCTTACGCGCAGACCACTGGCCTGCCTTGGTGCCATGGGTAGCAGCCGCCTTCACCTGAGCCACGATCCGCTTACGCAAACTCGGCTTGGTGTAGTTGCCAGCCGCGTTCACTTTCCCGCCCTCGGCGTACTCGGTGAAGTCGGTGTCGTCGCGGCGCGCCTTGCGGACGCCCTTGGGCATCTTGGACGGAGCGATGTCACCCATGCCACGGCTGGCTCTCATGTCAGTACACCTTTGCTTTACGGGCGCCTCGTGCCTGCCCCCAACCGCGAACAGAGCCACCCTTTTTGTACTGGGGCTCGCTGTAGTCAACTTCGCGCTTGGTGGACTTCTCGGCAGCGATGTCTTCATCCACCTTGCGGGCGATTTCGGCATCTTCCATGTCCTGCAGGCGCTCTTTAGCGCTCTTGGACAGGGTCACCTTTTCTCGGTCCTCAACAGAACGTTCAGCAGCGCGCCCGAGCCCGGTGGCATCGACCAGCTTCTTACCTGCACCAGTGCGCTCATCGATCTCACGACCAACGTCGTAACCACCTTGCAGCGCAGCGGTAGCTAAACCCGCTCGGCTACCCAGACGCACACCAGCACGGCGACCGGCTTCGCGGACGACATCACGCGCGGCGCCCCTAGCACCCGGAGGAGGCTTCACGCCCTTCTTGACTTTGGCAATGTCTTCGCGACTACGCGAAACGACATCCTCATTCAGATCGGGCAGATTGCTCCAACGGGTGTTCCGAACTTCAGCGCGAGTAGCCATAGTTACACCATCTTCCCGCGAGTCTTACCCCGCATAGCGCAGCCGTCAGCGCGCGAAGAGGCCGAACCACCGTTAGCCATTTTCTTGGCGCCAGAGGCAGGGGTTGAGGCCGCAGGGGCGGGCGCGGTCATGCGCAGTGACTTCTCGTACGCCGCGTCAATCTTGGCCTGATCCCGCAGGTCTTTGATCTCTTGAGCAGAAGGGCGTGCCATGACTGATCCTTAGCACTTACCGCCGCGCTTCATGCCCAGAGGCTTGGCAGCGCCCATCTTGACCATGGTGCCTTTGGTTTTGCCTTTGGTGGCCAAACCATCACGGCTGGGGGCAGCGGTCTTCACAGCGCCCATCTTGGCCTTGGTGATGCCACCGTTGGCCATCTTGGCCTCTTTCATCTCATGCTTGATCATGGACTTAGGGGCACCAGCTTTTTTCATGAAGGAGACTTCCTTCTTCATCATGGCTTTGGATTCTTTCATGTCACCACCTTTTGCAAAAAGTTCAGACTTGCCCTGTTCGGTTTTAGGGCGGTTGATCTTCTGAAGATCGGCGCGAGTGCGTGTACCCCCGCCAAACTTCTTCCCCTTATCCGCCTGCAGGAAGTCTTCTCCCACTCGCTGCGGAACTCCTGCCTTCTTGGCAAACGCGGGGTTGTTGGCCACCGCAGCCATGAAGTTATGCTGCTTCTTAGACACGCTCGGCATTTGTCGCTCCTCGCATCGCGTCGATCTTGCGCTCGATCCGATCGAAGCGCTCCATCAACTGCGCCATGTCCGCCCGAAACTCTGTGCGTGTGATGTGATCACGCGCCACTTCTTCCCGGGTACGATTGAGCAGAATGCTGATGCGTTGAAGCTCAGCAAACTTCTCTTTCACGACAAACCCCAGCAGTGCCACGATAGCCGTGAGCACCACGTTCCAAATCATCATCTCCATCGCGGCCTCTTAGCAGTTCCACGCGCGCAGGCTCTTGTTAATCCGGGAATTTGGGTCGTTCGCGGTCTTGGCTGAGGTGAGTTTCTTCTTCATCCCACTCATCCTCGCGCAAAAAGAGTCGCGCCGTTTTCCGCCTTCCGGCTGCGGCGGTTTTAGGTTCATCCCTTGGGCCTTCGCAGAGGCGCGCCCCTTGGCGTTCAGACCACCTTTGGGGTTCTTGCCTTCTTTGCGTTGCCATGCCGGGGATTTAGCCATAAAACACCGTCACCTTTGCGTTGGACAGCGTCACATACACGTCGGTCTGGAACAAGATTCCATCGGAGGGGATCACCACCGAAAAAGTCTCGCCGTTGGCCGTCGTGTTGATCGTGAACTTCGTGGTGCCACCAGAGCCGCCGTCTTTGAAGACGACACTACCTGCGCTGGCCCCGGGCTCAATCAGCGCCCCGCGCACGCGGGTACGCGCACCGAACGCAGAGCCTGACGCAGCCAGCGATGTGGCTAGGATGTCAGTTTGCATGGCCATATCGGCCTCCTATTAGGTGGCGGAGATAGCAGCCAGCGTGTCCACGCGCAGCCAGTTCGTGCCGTTGTAGAAAGCCAGAACAGGGGAGCCAGCAGCGCCGTTGCTGAAGTAAGCAACAGAGCCAACAGAAGCGGTGGTGGGGGCGGTGGCCACGGTGAAAACGCCAAGGTTAACCGGGCCGGAGAAAGAGGTTTGAGCCATTTGTAGCCTCACATGCGAGTCGCGTAGTAGTCTGCATGTCGTCCGCTGGGCCGGTCTACTACGCTGGAAAGTCCCAGACGTAAGGGCAATATAGCCCAAAAGAAAAAGGGGCACAAGGCCCCTTTTTCTAGCTTTACAGCGAGGATCAGGTCGAGCCCGAAGAACCCCACATGCCCAGCGGATCAGACCAGCCGAACGAATAACGCTCGCGGGCCTTGTAGCGGACGTTGCCGGTATCGAAATCGCCGTCCATGCTGTTTTGCAGCGGGGTGCGAACGAAATGCTTCATACCGTTGGGAACGTCGGTCGTCAGGAACCAAGCGTTGGTGTCGGTCAGGAAGTGGTTGACCGTGTAGCCCTCGGGGATCGCACCCATCTGCTTGATAGCGTTGATGTCGTTATCAGCAGTGGCAACCCGCAGCTCGGTGTCCAGCAGGCGCTTGGCAACGAACATCAGGCTCGGGGGAACGATCAGCTTCTTGGGCTTGGCAGCGATCAGCAGGCCACGCTCGTCGGTCCAAGCGGCGATCTGAATAACGGCGGCTTCCAGAGAAGTCTCGTTCAGGTCGACTTGAACACCGGGGGTGTTGCTGTTAACGCCGCCGGAGACCAGCGGGTGGTTGGCATTGAACAGGGACACGCCGTCGCCACCGGGGTAGCTGGCGGAGAAGCCGTTGTTCAGCACCGCAGCGGCTTTCACCTGCTTGGTGTAGGCCATGGCACGAGCCAGCGACTTGGTGTAGCGGGCAGACAGACTGTCGTACAGGTTGTCTTCCACAGCTTCCTCGGTGATCGAGAAGCCAAGCGCGATGGTTTCGTGGGTGTAGCGGGTAGACCAAGCTTCCTGCGCGTTGTCATAAGCAATCGCAGCGCCTTCGTTCTTCACCGGAGCGGCAGAGAAGCCAGACAGTTTGGTTTCCTCTTCGAAGGAACGCTCAGAGGTCTCGGTTTCGTAGATCTCTTTGTGCTCTTCACCATAACGAGCGTACTCCATGCCGAACAGGGCGTTCAGGCCGGGGAGCAGCTCTTTCAGCAGTTGTGCGCGAGAAATAGCCATGGTTTACTCCTTAGACACCGGTGGTGTTGTTGTAGGTGTGGGTGTTGATCTTGACGATGAACTCCACATACGTGTCAGCACCGGTGGCGGTGGCGGGGACCACGTCCACGATACGGATCGGCAGGGTAGCCGTGGTAGCGGTGGTGGTCGAAATGGCTTGCTGCGAGTCGCCAGTAGCAGCCACACCAGCGTTCAGAATCACAGAGGTGTTCTGACCGACAGCGGTACGGCCCATGCCAGCCACAACGGTGGTGCCCGAAACGGACGCAACCTTGAACAGCGCGCGCGGATCATCCACAACGTAAGCCACAGCGTTAGACGAACCGGCGGGAGCGTATTGCGCCTGCACGGTCTGGCCCATGCTGTTGGTGTACTGCACGCCAACGCACACACCCAGAGCCTGGGGTGCAGCGGTGCCGTCAGCGACCACTTGGCAAACGCCAGCAGAGGTCAGTTCAACGAGATCGCCGTCGAACATGGCAGCGTTGGACGCGCCAGCGGTCGAAGCGATGGGGACGAGTCGGGTAGACCCGGCGTACGGGGTACCACCGATGCTATTGATCGGTTGGAAACCGTACGGCTTGCTAACGGTAGGGTAAGCCATTAAAGACTCCTGATTTAAGAACCTGAACCGAAAGTGACCTTGGACTTCTTCTCAGAGAAAAGAGGCATCCGAGGATCACTATCACGAAGGAAGTTGTTGTCCACCGAATCCATCTGAGCTTGGTTCTGGCCTTCGTAGTGTTTCATACGCTGTT
>JACCDT010173001.1_pt1 | contig 65833 bp, 59 predicted proteins | sample 7446291 | NCBI WGS metagenome assembly JACCDT01 (sample SAMN15323446, study PRJNA562643) | freshwater metagenome | isolation source: river surface water | place: USA:Blue River Watershed | collected 2017-08-17 | reverse complement strand
GGGCGAGGGCAGACTGGCGTTGGGTTCATCTGACGCGAGACGATCACGCTCACCAGACAATGTACCAAGCCCGGGCTCTAAGAGCATTGGTTCAAGGAAATATAAAGCCCAGCATGCACTGCAGACAACGCCATTGTAGGCGCACACAATGGGCTAGTTGTGAGATCCCCTCATTGGGGCATTGACACTGCCTTAAATCAGTTGACCGTCTTGGTGCAGCGCTTGGTCTAGCTTTTGGAGGAGTTGACTCAAACGCTCGTGGTCTGTGCCATTGAGGGCAGTAGCATCGGCAGGTGTGCTGCTTGATGCGCTGGTGTCTTCACTGGGCGCAGCGGCGGTATTTTCTGTTTGCTCTGTTTGCTGGTCTTGCTCAAAGGCCAAGTTGAGGGCGGCCAAAACCGCAATGCGATCGCGGGCTTTGATCTTGCCAGCATCGCGCACTTTGCACATGGCCTGGTCGACCTTGTCGACGGCAGCCAACAAGCGCGCTTCGCCCCCCACAGGGCAACCCAGCAAATAGCTCTGGCCCATGATTTGAACTTCTAGCTGCTTGGTGCTCATGAGTCGGCTTCGGAGGAAGAATTTTGAGGAAGACGCTCTATCAGGGCGTCGACGCGCGAGCGAGCCGCAGCCAATTTGGATTTGAGCAGATCGCGCTCGTGCGAGATGGCCAGCACCTGCTGCTTGAGCAGTGCATTTGTTTTTTGCAGTTCTTCGTGCCTTAGCAACAGGTGCTCGACGCGGTCTGCAATCTGGTCGACGGTGGTGAGGTTCGTCATGTCAGAGCCATTGTAATTTCAAACATTGTAGGCTTGGTGCAAGGTCTGATCTTACAATCAAGTTTGTTGGTGCTCGAGGTTTGGTTCACAAACTTCAGTTCAACGGGAAGCAGGAGAGAAGGCCCTTACGGGGTCAACTTCACCTGCGCTGCCCCCGCAACGGTCAGCAGACGGGCCTTTAAAAAGCCCCGCTTTAGTCCAAAACCACTGAGCGCCCTGAAACAGGCACTTGGGAAGGTGATGAAGGTTGCTCTGCTTAGCCCGGATACCGGCCAACAAGGTGGTTCACTCACCGCTTAACTCTCGGGTTAAGTTTCGGGTGGGCCGAACGTTCATGCACTGTCGGGGAAGGCGGTGAGAACTCTTTTGTCGGTGTCATCATGAAAAATTCAGTGTTTCCTCCTGCGAAGCTTGCCTCTTCTTTGGGCACTTCTTTGGGCATTTCTGTGCCTGTCGCTCAACGACTTGGTTTGGCCCTCGGCACCTTGGCTTCTGCCTTGTGTGCATCGCCTGTCGCCCATTCGCAAATCTTTCAGCCCAACATGGTCATTTCTGCCAGTCGGGTTTTGCAACGCGCTCAAGACGCCTTGCCCGATGTGTCGCTTATTACCCGGGCCGACATTGAGCGCTCACAGGCGCGAGACGTACCCACACTGTTGCAAAACTTGGCGGGCATGGAAATCAGTCAATCTGGCGGCATGGGCGGTGTTGCCTCCTTGTTCATGCGCGGCGCCGAATCGCGCCATGCGCTGGTGCTGGTAGACGGCTTGCCCATGAACAATTTGAACTTCAATTTGGCTGCACTCGAGCATCTGCCACTGAGTGGCATTGAGCGCATTGAAGTGGTCCGTGGCAATGTTTCGAGTTTGTATGGCAGCGCCGCACTGGGTGGTGTGGTTCAAATTTTCACAAGACAAAATGCAGTCAGTGCGGCCGAAGCATCCAAAGGCCCATGGCTGGAAGCCAACGGCCAAGCCGGTGCAAATCATTTCAAAAGCGCCCAGGTGAGTGCCGGACAAAACTGGACATCTGGTTTCGGTGTGAATGCTTCATTAGAAAAAGTCAACACGCAGGGCTTCAATGCCATCAACCCTTTGCAAAGGCCCGATACCAATCCTGATCGCGATGGCTACAGCCGACAGTCCAATGCGGTCAATTTTTCGCAAGTTTTTGAGGCGGGCCGCGTGGGCCTGATGCTGCGCGAAACCCATGCCAATGTGCAATACGACAGCCAGTGGGGCCCTGCCAATCAGGCCGATGAATCCAAAAGTGTGCTGCGCAATGCAATGCTCAATGGCAGCTACAAAGCCTCATCTACTTTGCAATGGGACTTCTCAGTTGGACAACAAGAGGACAAGCTGAATGCGGCCCTCACGGCCTATCCCTACTTCGTCAATTCTCAGTCTCAAACATCGTCGGTGGGGGCGGTCTGGACCTTATGGCCCCAGCACTCACTCACGTCTGGCTACGAAAGCACGCGCCAAAAAATTGCCAGCGACACCGAATACAAGCCCACCGATCGCGCCCTCGATTCTTGGCGCTTGGGTTATCAAGGCAAGCTCGACAATCAGCAATGGCAACTGAATGTACGCCGTGACCAGTATTCCGATTTTGGCGATGCCAACACCTGGTATGCAGGGTATGCATATTTCTTAACCCCAGCTTTGCGCTTAAAGGCCAGTGCGTCCACGGGTTTCATGGCCCCGACCTTCAATGATCTTTACTATCCATGGGGCGGCAACCCCTTGTTGCGACCCGAAAAAGCCAAGTCCAAGGAAGTGGGACTGCAGTACAACCAAGCGCAATGGCAAGCTCGCCTCACAGCGTTTGAAAATCGTTATACCGATTTGATCGACAACGACACAGAGTGGAACCGCACCAACATTGCCAAAGCAAACAACAAAGGCCTTGAATTGGCCCTCAATGGCCAGTTGCAGATGCCCGGTTGGGGCTTGCAGCAGTGGCGTTTGAGCCTCACCTCGCAAGACCCGCAAAACGACATCACGCAGCAAGCATTGGCGCGCAGGGCCAAATCATTGGCGCAAGCAGGGTGGACGCAAAGTCTGGGTCAGTGGGATGCAGGTATTCAAGTGCGTTACAGCGGCGCGCGCAATGACGCATCCAAGGTATTGCCCGCCTACACTTTGTTAGACCTGACCGCCAGCCGGGCGCTGACAGCAGCGCTTCGATTGAACTTGCGACTTGAAAACGCCACCAACCAAACCTACCAAAGCATTTATGGTTACAACATGCCCCAGCGTGGTTTGTTTGTGGGCTTGAACTGGGCGCCTGCGCGTTAAACCAAATGCCCATGCGTTTGGTCATGAGTTTGGCACTTTGGGGTTGTATGTTGCCGTCGATCACGATGGCACAAACTGCCGCCCCAAAAGCTTCTTTGCCCTTCAGTTTGACCGATGACCGCGGCCGAGTGGTCATCATTGACAAGGCCCCTCAGCGCATCATTAGCTTGCTGCCTTCCTTGGGTGAAATTGTTTGCGAACTGCAGGCGTGCGAGCGTTTGGTGGGTGTAGACCGTTATAGCAATTGGCCAGAACGGGTCAAGTCCTTGCCTCAATTGGGCGGCATTGACGACACCCAACTTGAAGCCTTGGTCAAACTCAAACCCGACTTGGTCTTGCTGGCGCGTTCTTCACGCGTCACGCAGCGCCTCGAATCGATGGGCATCAAGGTGGTGGCTTTAGAACCTCAAAACCAAGAAGACATGCGCCGCGTGATTCAATTGATTGCGGGCGCTTTGCATTTGCCGCAATCGCAAGATCGCGCGCAAGCCTTGTGGCAAAGCATTCAACAAAAACTCGATGCTGCTGCGCTGCGTGTACCTGCCAAAGCCAAAGGCATGCGGATTTACTTTGAAGCTGGCAGTGGTTATTTTGCGGCAGGTGAGGTGTCTTACATTGGCGAAACACTCAAGCGTTTGGGCTTGGTCAATGTGGTCACGCCTGGCATGGGTGCGTTTCCGCAAGTTAACCCTGAATTTGTGGTGAAGTCCAATCCGCAAATTATTTTCATGGGCGAACGCACCGCCACAGATCTGAAGAATCGTCCGGGTTGGCAGCGCATTGAAGCCATAGCACAGCAAAGAATTTGCGCTTTTCCGCCTGCCCAATCGGACATCATTGTGCGCTCGGGCCCGCGCATTCCAGAAGCCGCCGACCTGATGGTGGCTTGCTTGAGAAGACTGTTTCCTGAATGAACGCGCGCAAAGTTCAATCCGCTCAGCGTTTGGCCATTCAATTGTCCTTGCTGCTGTTGCTGCTTGTCGGCTTAGGCGCTTTGGTGGGCAGCGAAGGATTGGCGTGGTCGCAAGTTCAAGCAGATGCCAGTTTGATTGCAGACATTCGGTTGCCCCGAACTTTGGGTGCTTGTTTGGCAGGCGCCTTGCTAGGACTGGCTGGTGCCTTGGCCCAGGGCTTGTTTAGAAATCCATTGGCCGACCCCTATTTGCTGGGCAGCGCATCGGGTGCCAGTTTGGGTGTGGCGCTTGGCATGGTGATGCTCACGCAACTCAACATGTCGCCATGGTTCATGCGCATGGGCATTACTGGCATGGCCTTCTTGGGTGCTTGGTTGGCCGTAGCTTTGTCTTTGGTTTTGTCTTGGGGTGTGCAGCACACGCTGCGTTTGTTGCTGGCGGGTGTGGTGGTGGGTGTTGTTTTTGGCGCCTTGGCTTCTTTGTTGTTGGTCATGTTTCCGCAAATTCAAGGCTCGGTGCAATCTTTCATGCTGGGCTCTACGGCGTATGTCAGTTGGTCGGCTTGTACCTTGATGCTGGCTGTGCTGTTGGTGTCGTGGGTGGTGTCTGTGGCAGCCAGTCCTTTGCTCGATGGTTTGGCCCTGGGCGAGTCGACCGCTCTAAGTTTGGGTTTGCCAGTCAAGTCTTTGCGCTGGCTTTTGCTGGCTGTGCTGTCCTTGTGCACGGCTGCGGCCGTTGCTCAGACTGGCCTGATTGCTTTTGTCGGCTTGGCAGCGCCTCATTTGGTTCGGGCCAGGGTCAAAGCGGTGCATGGCAAAACCCTTAGCTTGTCGTGCCTCATGGGGGCGGTGCTGCTTGGCAGTGCCGATTTGCTGGCGCGGGGTTTGATGGCGCCCACAGAATTGCCGGTGGGTGTTTTGACGGCTATCTTGGGCGGCGGCTACATGTTGTACTTGATGCGCGGCATTGCTGTGCCTAATGCTGCGCGTGGAGGCCGATCATGAACACCCCTACAAAAATCGTCTTGAAAGCCGACAGGATTTCTGTGAGGCATGGCCCATTCAAAGCCGTTGACCAAGTGTCGCTGGCCTTGAATTCGGGAGAGTGGGTTGCACTGGTGGGCCCCAATGGCGCTGGCAAGTCCAGCTTGCTCAAAGCCTTGGCGGGCTTAACGCCGGCCGATGGCCAGGTTGAGTTGTTGGGCAAAGCTTGGGACCATTGGCAACGTCGAGACAGGGCTCAAACATTGGCCTGGCTGGGTCAGGCAGAAGCCGGGCAAGACGATTTGACGGTTTATGACGTGGCCATGTTGGGTCGCTTGCCGCATCAAACTTGGTTAGCGTCGCCCAGTGCGCAAGACCGTGCCGTGGTCGAGGTGGCCCTCAAAACAGTGCAGGCTTGGGATTGGCGCACGCGCAGTTTGGGGCAACTCTCGGGGGGCGAGCGTCAGCGTGTGTTGCTGGCGCGTGCATTGGCTGTTCAGGCCGATGTGTATTTGATGGACGAACCCCTGGCGGGTGTCGATGTGCCGCACCAAGCCGATTGGTTGGAGTGGGTGCGTTGCCTCACCGAACAAGGTGCGGCCGTGGTCAGTGTGCTACACGAACTCAATTTGGCATTGCAGGCCGACCGCGTATGGGTCATGTCGGCGGGCCACATGGTGCATTCGGGTGCGCCACATTCAAGCGACACACATCAGGCCTTGTCAGACGTTTTTCAAAATCGACTTCAGTGGCGTGAGTGGCAAGAGGGTGGTGAGACGCGCTGGGTGGCGCTGCCCAAGTAGTTTTTAAACCGTTTTGGGTTTGAAACTGCAATAGGCCGACACTGCGCATTGCGGGCACAAAGGCTTGCGCGCTTGGCACACATAGCGGCCATGCAAAATGAGCCAATGGTGCGCATCGACCAAGTACTTTTGGGGAATGCGCTTGAGCAGTTTCAATTCAACGGCCAGGGGCGTCTTGCCGGGCGCCAAGCCAGTGCGGTTGCCCATTCGAAAAATGTGCGTGTCAACCGCCATGGTGGGCTCGCCAAAAGCCACGTTGAGCACCACGTTGGCCGTTTTGCGTCCCACCCCAGGCAAAGCTTCCAAGGCCTCGCGAGACCTGGGCACTTGGCCGCCATGTTGCTCAATCAGGATTTGGCAGGTTTTGAGCAAGTTGCTGGCCTTGTTGCGGTACAGGCCGATGGTCTTGAGGTAGCGCTCTAAGCCGTCTTGGCCTAAGGCCAAAATGGTTTCGGGCGTGTTGGCCACTGGAAAGAGCTTGCGCGTGGCTTTGTTCACGCTCACATCGGTGGCCTGCGCAGACAACAAGACCGCCGTTAGCAATTCAAACACCGAGGTGTAGGCCAGCTCGGTGTTGGGCATCGGGTTGGCGGCTTGCAAGGTGTGAAAAAAGAGTTCGATGTTGTGAGCGTTCATGAGAGAAAATATCAGCAAATTGGCAAATGAGCCCTGTCAATTCAAGTCAGAATAGACGTTTAGCACCCCAGAGTTTTGTGGAAGATACACCATGTCCTTGCAATTTGCCGATCGTTTGAACAATGTCGAGACCTCAGCCATTCGGGAGTTGTTCAAACTTCTGGGCAAACCCGGCATCATCAGCTTTGCCGGCGGCTTCCCCGACAGCGCCATGTTTGATGTGGAAGGCATCCGCGAAGCCTCGTCGCAGGCCTTAAGCCAAGAGCCCGGCGCTGCCTTGCAATACGGTGCCACCGAAGGCTACGGCCCACTGCGCGAGCAATTGGCTCACTTCATGGGCCAAAAAGGCGTGACGGGTTTGGCGGCAGACCAGCTCATTGTGACCACCGGCAGCCAACAAGCGCTCGACCTGATTGGCAAAACCATGATCAGCCCAGGCGACAAGGTCATCGTTGAGGGCCCCACCTTCTTAGCCACCATTCAATGTTTCCGTTTGTATGGCGCCCAGCTCATTTCTGCGCCCGTCGATGGCCAAGGTGTTGACACCGAAGCCTTAGAAAAGCTGATTGCCGAACACCGCCCCAAATTTGTGTATGTCATCCCCACCTTTGGCAACCCCACAGGGGCCTTGCTCAGCTTAGAGCGCCGCAAAAAATTGCTCGAGTTGGCCGTCAAATACCAAACCCTGATGGTGGAAGACGATCCCTATGGCGATTTGTATTTCAATGACGCACCGCCGCCCAGTTTGTTGGCCCTCAGTTCGCAAGTGCCCGGTAGCCGCGACTGGTTGGTACATTGCGGCTCCTTGTCCAAAGTGCTTAGCCCTGGCTTGCGTGTAGGCTGGATGATTGCACCGCCCGAGCTTTTAAGTCGCGCCGTCATGTGCAAACAATTCAGCGATGCGCACACCAGCACCTTTGCTCAAGCCACCGCTGCGCATTACCTCAAAGCGGGCCGCATGCCCGCCACTCTAGACAATGTACGCAAGGTGTATGCAGGCCGCGCACAAACCATGTGCGATGCTCTGCGCAAAGATTTGGGCAACGCCATTTCTTTTGTGCAGCCGCAAGGGGGCTTGTTTGTGTGGGCCAACCTAACGGGCGCCAATGGCATAGTCAAAGACGGCAATGCCTTTGCCAAAATGGCCATCGACAAAGGCGTGGCCTTTGTGCCTGGCGCACCGTTCTATTGTCAAAACCCCGATCACAGCACTTTGCGCTTGAGTTTTGCCACCGTTGGCGAAGACAAAATTTTAGAAGGCGTAGAGCGCTTGAAACAGGCCCTTCATGCCTAACACGGTGGCATTGCCCCCCATTCAACGCCTTAACGTTCAAGGCGTTGAAGTTCAAATTGAGGGGCAGGGCACAGAAACCTTGCTCATGTTGCATGGTTGGCCCGATACGCTGGCGCTTTGGAACGACACCGTCCAAGCATTGCGCACTACCCATCGCTGTGTGCGTCTAACATTGCCCGCCTTTGACGCCAACGCACCGCTGCCCCCCAAGTCACTCATCGAAATGGTGGCCTTCATCGATGAAGTGGTGCAGCAAGTCAGTCCCGATCAACCCATTACGTTGGTGTTGCACGATTGGGGTTGCATCTTTGGTTATGAGTATGCGGCGGTTCACCCGCATCGCGTGGGCCGCATGGTGGCGGTCGACGTAGGAGACCACAACTCCAGAGCGCTGTACGCATCTTGGCAAGCCAAAGCCAAATGGGGCGTGTTCAGTTATCAAATTTGGTTGGCCATTGCATGGCAATTGGTCAATGTGTTTGGCAACATTGCGCGGCCTTTGGCCAATCGCATGACGCGCTACATGGCCAAGGCTTTGCGTTGCCCCAGTTCCTTGGCCGACATGCATGTCGGCATGAATGTGCCTTACGCCATGAAGTGGATGGGCACCTTAGAGGGCTTTGAGTTGGCCTGCAATGCGCTCAAAATTTTGCCCACAGCGCGGCCCATGTTGTACATCTACGGCAAACGCAAGCCTTTCATGTTTCACTCCGATCGTTGGCTCGAAAAAATTGCAGCGCACCCTGGCTCTAGGGTTGAGGGCTTTGACACCGGGCATTGGGTCATGAGCAACAAGCCTGAGCAGTTCAATGCCTTGCTCAAAGAATGGTTGGCTTGATTTTGAAAAACACCATTGCCAGCTCACAAGCGCCAACGCTTCATACCCGGCGAGATTGGCTCAAGTGGACTGCGGCGGCTGCAGTGCCGCTGACGTATTCGGTGTCGTCTGCACAAACATCTTTCAAGCACAACCCCTTTAGCATTGGCGTGGCCAGTGGGTCGCCCAATCACCATTCGGTGGTGCTGTGGACACGGCTCATGCCCGATGCAGCCAGTGGCCAAGATGCCTTTGCCCCAAACGATGTGTCGTTGACATGGGAAGTGGCAGACGACGAGCACTTCAAAGTCAATCGCCGGTCGGGCCAGGTCATGGCCTTGGCCAGCTTGGCGCATTCGGTGCACTTAGAGCTAGAAGGTCTTCAAAGCGATCGTTGGTATTTCTATCGCTTTCAATTGGGTGATGCGCAAAGCACCATTGGGCGCACGCGCACCACACCGCACCCGCAAGCGATGGTGCAAAAACTTCGCATTGCCTATGCCTCTTGCCAGCGCTGGGAGCATGGCTACTTCAGTGCCTACGAGCACATGGCCCAAGAAAACCTCGACATGGTGTTGTTCTTGGGCGATTACATCTACGAGTACGCAGGTGCCGCCAATTTTGTGCGCTTACCGCCCGGTGGGTGGGTCACCAGTTTGTCCGATTACCGCAATCGGTATGCTTTGCAAAGAACCGAAAAATCTTTGCAAGCCATGCACGCGCAGTGCCCTTGGCTGGTCACTTGGGACGATCACGAAGTGTCCAATGACTACGCGGGTTTGGTGCGCGGCTTTAGCGGCAACATCACCTTAGATTTTGAAGCGCAGCGTGCGCGTGCCTACCAAGCTTTTTACGAGCACATGCCATTGCGCGCCAGTGCCTTGACGCGCTCCTTAGAGGGCTTGGCACGCGGCGCAGAATTGCGAATCTATGGTGAGGTGGCCTTTGGCAAACTGGCCAATTTCTATCTGCTAGACGACCGTCAATACCGCGACCGTCAGGTGTGCAACAAAGGCTTGAACTTCGGTTCAGGTTGGGTCGATCCAGACCAATGTGACGAATGGCTCAATCCCCAAAGATCCTTGTTGGGTGCGCAGCAAGAGCAGTGGTTGAATCAGTCCTTTGCCAATGCGCGCAACAATTCACGTGTATGGAGTGTGGTGGCACAGCAAACCATTTTTGGCCGGCGCGATTACAAAATTGGCGCTGGCCATTCGCTTTGGAATGACGGCTGGGACGGTTACTCGGCAGCGCGTCAACGAATGACGCAGGCCATGCAACACAATGCGCTTCGCAACCCGGTTTTGTTGGGTGGCGATGTGCACGAAAACTGGGTGGGCCATGTCATGGCCGATGCATATCAAGACGACAGCGCCAAGGTGGGCGTTGAGTTTTGTGGTGCCGGCATTACTGCGCGCTCTGCAGGCAATTCAAAGTTACCCACACGCTTGGCAGAAAACCCGCACTTTATTTTTGCCGACAGCGAGCGAAAAGGCTACGGCGTGGTGGAGTTCACGGCCAAGCAAATTCAAACAGAGTTGCGCGTGGTGGACGATGTGCGTCAGCCACAAACCAAGATTGAAACCTTGGCCAAATTTGAGGTGGAGGCGGGCAGGCCGCAAGTGCATCGCAAGGCTTGAGGTGCGGCTTTACTGCGCCGTTGCAAACACTTCCAACAGCCGATCGAGGCCGCCTTCTTCAATGGCCACCATGGCTTGCTCGCGCACTTTGGGTTTGGCGTGGTAGGCCACCGATAAACCGGCCACACCCATCATAGGCAAGTCGTTGGCGCCATCGCCCATGGCAATGGCTTGTGAAGGTGCAATGCCCATCTGTGCGCAAATGTGCAACAGCATTTTGCGTTTCTCTTCACCATCGCAAATGTCGCCCCATTCTTGGTCGACCATGCGGCCTGTCAATTGCCCATTGACCACTTCTAGTACGTTGGATCGAGTCCAATGAATACCCAAGCGATCGCGCACATGGTCTGTGAAAAACGTAAAGCCGCCCGACACCAACAAGACTTTCATGCCAGCCGCTTGGCAGGCTTTGACCAATTTTTCTGCGCCTGGGTTCAGTTGCAGTCTGTTGTTTAAGACTTCTTCCATGTGCGCCACCGTCACGCCTTTGAGCAAGGCCACACGTTTGCGCAAGCTGTCTTTGTAGTCGGTAATTTCGCCGCGCATGGCGGCTTCTGTGATGGCGGCCACTTCGGCTTTGCGGCCCGCAGCATCGGCTATTTCGTCTACGCATTCAATGTTGATCAGGGTGGAGTCCATGTCAAAAGCGATCAGCTTGAATTGGCTCAATTGCAAAGGCGCAGTGAAGCCCTTCAACGTCATGCCTTGAAAGGTTTGGGGTGTGCTCATGATTTATCCTTCCACTTTCTCAACTTTGGGTTGCCCCAAAGACCGCAAAATGTCTCGCACCATTTGGGCGCGAGCTTTGGGGTCGGGCAGTTCACGCTCAATGCGCAACTTGTCGTTGCCTGCCAATTGAATGTGCTTGTTCTTTTGAATCAGTTCAATGATGCGCATAGGCTCGATGGGCGGATTGGGCTTGAAGCTGATCACAATGACACCAGGCGATGCATCCACTTTAACCACGCCATAAGGCACGCTCAATACGCGCAGGCGGTGCACATCTAACAGGGTTTGCGCTTGGGGTGGCAGCTTGCCAAAACGGTCCACAATTTCTTCTAGCAGGCTGTCAATTTGGTCTGAAGTTTTGGCGGTGGCCAATTTTTTGTAGAACGACAATCGCAAGTGCACGTCGCCGCAATAGTCGTTGGGCAACAAGGCTGGCGAATGCAAATTGATGTCGGTGGCCGCAGACAACGGGCTGAGCAAGTCGGGCTCTTTGCCGGCTTTTAAACAGCGCACCGCTTCGTTCAGCATTTCGTTGTAAAGCTGGAAGCCAATCTCTAGCATGTTGCCACTTTGGTTTTCGCCCAACACTTCGCCCGCGCCGCGAATTTCCAAATCGTGCATGGCCAAATAAAAGCCGCTGCCCAGTTCTTCCATTTGCTGAATAGCGTCCAAACGCTGCGAGGCTTGTTTGGTGAGGCCATCAATTTCGGGCACCATCAAATAGGCATAGGCCTGGTGGTGGCTGCGGCCCACACGGCCGCGCAATTGGTGCAACTGCGCCAAGCCAAATTTGTCGGCGCGCGAAATCACAATGGTGTTGGCAGTGGGCACGTCAATGCCGGTTTCAATGATGGTAGAGCACAACAAGATGTTGTAGCGCTGCGCCACAAAATCGCGCATCACTTTTTCCAAATCGCGCTCGGGCATTTGGCCATGGGCCACCGCAATGCGCGCTTCAGGCAATATCTCTTCTAGCTTTTGGCGGCGGTTTTCGATGGTCTCTACTTCGTTGTGCAAAAAGTAAACCTGGCCGCCGCGTTTGAGTTCGCGCAGCACGGCTTCGCGAATCACGCCTGTGCCTTCATTGCGCACAAATGTTTTGATGGCCAAGCGGCGCTGCGGTGCTGTGGCAATGACGCTCAAATCGCGAATGCCTTCAAGCGCCATGCCCAAGGTGCGCGGAATGGGGGTGGCCGTTAGGGTCAGCACATCCACTTCGGCGCGCATGGCCTTCATGGCTTCTTTATGGCGCACACCAAAGCGGTGTTCTTCGTCAATCACCAACAAGCCCAAGTTTTTAAACTTGGTGGACTCGCTCAACAATTTGTGCGTGCCCACCACAATGTCCACGGTGCCATCGGCCAAACCCTTGAGCGCTTCAGTCACTTCTTTCCCCGAGCGGAAGCGCGACACTTCGGCCACCTTCACAGGCCATTTCGAGAAGCGATCTTTCAAGGTTTGAAAGTGCTGTTCTGCCAGCAAGGTGGTGGGCGCCAAGATGGCCACTTGCTTGCCACCCGTGACCGCCACAAAGGCGGCACGCAAGGCTACTTCGGTTTTGCCAAAGCCTACATCGCCGCACACCAAGCGGTCCATGGGACGCGGGCTGATCATGTCTTGAATGACAGCATGAATGGCCGCGTTTTGATCGGCGGTTTCTTGGAAGCCAAAGTCGTTGGCAAAGACTTCGTAATCTTGCGGGCTGTATCTAAAGGGGTGGCCTTCGCGCGCAGCACGCCTTGCATAAATGTTCAACAACTCGGCGGCAGAATCGCGCACTTGCTCGGCCGCTTTGCGTTTGGCTTTTTCCCACTGGCCACTGCCCAAGCGGTGCAGGGGCGCTTCGTCGGCACTGACACCGGTGTAGCGGCCAATCAATTGCAGTTGGCTAACGGGCACATAGAGTGTGGCCTTGTCGGCATATTCCAAATGCAAAAACTCTTGTAGCGCAGGCGTGCCGTCTGGGTTCTTTTCACCTAGGTCCATGTTGACCAAACCGCGGTAACGGCCAATGCCGTGCGCGTTGTGCACCACAGGGTCGCCTACATTGAGCTCGGACAAATCTTTGATGAGCGCCTCAACGTCGCTCACTTGTTCTTGTTTTTTGCGTCTGCGTGTGGTGACGCCAGCTGCAAACAATTCGGTCTCGGTGACCAAATCGATGCCCGCTTCAAACCAATGGAAGCCCGCGTTCAAAGCCGCCGTGGCAATGCCCACTTTTTCGTCGCTTGCCTGAAACTCTTGCAAGTCATCAAAGGCCGGTGGGTTGAGGCCACTGGCACGCAAGAAATCAAGCAAGCTTTCGCGTCGGCCAGAGCTCTCGGCCAAAATCAAGACACGATTGCTTGTGCTGCGAATGTGCGATTGCAGTTTGGCCAGAGGCTCTTCGGCGCCGCGCACCACCGTGAGGTCGGGCAGGGCTTGTGCAAGGGTGTTGTCTGCACTTGCATCGGCACTTTGCCTGAGTGCCAATTGCGCATGTTGGTTGGTGCCAGTGTAAAACTGCTCAGCCGACAAGAACAAAGCTTCGGGTGGCAAAGCTGGGCGCTCGGGGTCGCCTTGCACCAAGCGGTAACGGTCTTTGGTGTCTTGCCAGAAGCGCTGAAAGGCGGGTTCTAAATCGCCGTGCAACACCAAGGTGGCGGGCGCGTCGGTGCCTGCACCCAAGTAGTCAAACACCGTGGCAGTTTCTTCAAAGAACAAAGGCAGGTAGTACTCAATGCCCGCAGTGGCCACGCCATTGCCCATGTCTTTGTAAATACGGCTCTTGGTGGGATCGCCCTCTAACAATTCACGCCAGCGGCCTCTGAACTTGCTGCGCGCCGCTTCGTCCATTGGGAATTCGCGGCCGGGCAGCAAGCGCACTTCGGGCACGGGGTACAAACTGCGCTGCGTGTCGGGGTCGAAAGTGCGGATGGAGTCAATTTCGTTGTCAAACAAATCGACGCGGTAGGGCACTTGTGAGCCCATTGGGAACAAATCAATCAGGCCACCGCGCACCGCATACTCGCCAGGGCTGACCACTTGGCTGACGTGGCTGTAACCGGCCAACGTCAGCTGCGCCTTGAGCTTGGCCTCGTCTAGTTTTTGTTTGGTCTTGAACTGAAAGGTGTAACCCGCCAAAAAAGCAGGCGGCGCCAAGCGGTACAAAGCCGTGGTGGCGGGAATGAACACCAGGTCGGCGCCTTCGGCTTTGTCGCGTTGGCTGATGCGCCACAAAGTGGCCAAGCGCTCGCTGATCAGGTCTTGATGGGGAGAAAACGTGTCGTATGGCAGCGTCTCCCAGTCTGGAAAAATGGCGCAGCGCAGACTGGGTGCAAAGAAGGCCACTTCGTCCATCAAGCGCTGGGTGTCAGCGGCATCTGACGTCACCACGGCGGTTAGCCTGCCTTGCGCTTTTTCTCGCTCGGCCAATTGGGCCAATAGCACAGCGTCTGCCGATCCCATGGGACGGGGCAGGGTGAAGCGTTTTCCTAGGCTAAGCGCGGGTAATTGCATTAAGTGCGATAGTATAGTTGGCGTATAGGCCCTCTCTGTCCAAGCACCGTGAATCCACTAACGCCCGCAAGTCTTCAATACGACATCGATGTTGCACACGATGCACCCGCTTCGCGCTGTTTTGCGTTGGTGCCTTGCGCTGGTTCGGGTTCGCGTGCAGGCACACCCCAGCCAAAGCAATACGAATTGATTGCAGGCAAAAGCATGGTCATGCACACCTTGGCGGCCTTGGGTTCTGTCGAGCGTTTGCAGCAAGTGGTGGTGGTGGTGTCGCCAGACGATGCGCACCCCTGGCCCCAAGCACCAGAATGGCCCGGCCATTTTCAGCGCATGGCTTGTGGTGGCGCGACGCGGGCCCATTCTGTTTTCAATGGCTTGTCTGCTTTGCTCAAAGAAGGCCAGCACAACCCAGAAGGCGTGCAGGCCCACGATTGGATTTTGGTGCACGATGCCGCGCGTTGCCTCATTACCCACGTAGAAATTAACCGCCTCATTGACGCATGCCAAGACGATGAGGTGGGTGGCTTGTTGGCTTTGCCTTTGCCCGACACCTTGAAGTCTGCAAGCAATGGCCGCGTTAGCCAAACCTTGCCTCGCCAAGACAAATGGTTGGCGCAAACACCGCAGATGTTCAGGGCGGGGGCCTTGCATGCAGCACTGCAAGCCAAGGTATCAGAGAATTTTGAGGGCATTACCGACGAGGCCAGTGCCATGGAGATGGCGGGTTTTGCGCCTAAATTGGTGGTGGGCAGTCCGTACAATTTCAAAGTCACTTATCCACCCGATTTCGCTTTTGCGGAAGATTTGCTGGGGAGCAGAACATGAACATTCGAGTTGGTGAAGGTTGGGACACACATGCCTTGGTAGAAGGCCGCCCCCTCATGTTGGGCGGCGTGCAAATACCTTTCGAAAAAGGTTTGTTAGGACACTCCGATGCCGATGTGTTGTTGCACGCCATTACCGATGCACTCTTAGGTGCCGCTGGATTGGGAGACATCGGTCAGCACTTTCCAGATACTGATGCCACTTACAAAGGTGCCAACTCGGTGGTGCTTTTGAAAAAAGCGTACGACCATGTGAAGCAGTTGGGCTGGCAATTGGGCAATGTCGATTGCACCATCGTGGCTCAAGCGCCCAAGTTGTCGCCACACCGTTCTGACATTCGCTCTTCCATTGCAAAAGCTTTAGGGGTGACCGAATCTCAAGTCAATGTCAAAGCCAAAACAGCAGAAAAAATGGGACCCGTGGGCGAGGGCCTCAGCATGGAAGCCAGGGCTGTGGTGTTGATTCACAAGCCCTAAACAAAAATGCCACCGTGAAGGTGGCATTTAAATTGGGCAGAACTGCTTATTGCGCAGCCCAACCACCGTCCATGTTCCAAGCCACACCGCGAATGTTGTTGCCTGCAGCCGAGCAGAAAAACACAGCCAACTCGCCCAATTCTTCGGGGGTGGTGAATTGTTTAGAAGGCTCTTTTTCGCCCAACAACAATTCTGTGGCCGCTTGGTTGCTGAGGCCCAAAGCCTCAGCTTTGGCATCCACTTGTTTTTGAACCAGGGGCGTAAGCACCCAGCCCGGGCAGATGGCATTGCAAGTGACGCCAGAGGTGGCGTTTTCTAGGGCAGTGACTTTGGTCAAACCCACAATGCCGTGCTTGGCGGCCACATAGGCCGATTTTTCGGCCGAGCCCACCAAGCCATGGACCGAGGCCACGTTGATGATGCGGCCCCAGTTGGCCTTTTGCATGGCTGGCAACACAGCGCGTGTAGCGTGAAAGGCACTCGACAAGTTGATGGCGATCACGGCATCCCAACGCTCAACTGGAAAGTTTTCTATGCGCGATACGTGCTGAATGCCAGCGTTGTTGACCAAAATGTCTACGCGGCCAAACTTTTCTTCGGCAAACTTCACCATGGCTTCAATTTCGGCGGGCTTGGTCATGTCGGCGCCGTGGTAGGCCACTTTGGCGCCCAAGGCCGCCACTTCTGCCTCGGGGCCGGCATGGTCACCAAAGCCGTTTAAAACGATGTTGGCACCTTGTTTGGCCAAGGCTTTGGCAATGCCCAAGCCAATGCCACTGGTAGAGCCTGTCACGAGTGCGGTCTTGCCTTTCAGCATGCTGATCTCCGAATGATTTACGATGTGGAAAAGTTGATTATGGCGCGACTCGGCCACGTGGGCCTGACTTTGCGCTTGAATGAAGTGAAATTGCATGTCTGAACCTGTCCTTGAATACGTCAATTGCCCTCATCCAGAGGGCTCACACCGCATGGCCTATGCCTCTTGGGGGCCTGCCAATGCCGCGCATGTGGTGTTTTGCGTGCATGGCTTAACCAGGCAAGGGCGTGACTTTGACATCTTGGCGCAGGCCTTGGTGGCCGCTGCCGAAGCAGCGCAATTGCCCCCCATCCGTGTTATTTGCCCCGATGTGGTGGGGCGCGGCCGCAGCGATTGGTTGTCAGACCCTATGGGCTATCAATTTCCGCAATATGCCAGCGACATGGCGGTGCTCATTCAGAGCTTGAACAGCCAGCATCCTATTGAGCGCTTGGATTGGGTGGGCACCAGCATGGGCGGCGTCATTGGCATGCTGTTGGCCTCAAAAGAAATGCCTGTGCCCATTCGCAACTTGGTGCTCAACGACATTGGGCCACCCGTGTCTTGGAAGTCCATTCAATTTATGCAAACTTATGTGGGCGAGGTAGGGCGCTTTGCTTCTGTGCAAGATGCCGCCAATGCCATGTGGGAAGTTTCAAAGTCGTTTGGCCCCCATACAACCACCGAGTGGCTGGCCTTGTCGCAACACATGGTGAAGCGCTTGGACGATGGCGCCTATTGTTTGCACTACGACCCCCAATTGCGCGTGCCCATCAGAGCCGTTACGGAAGATGCCGCCAAAGCCGGGGAGGCCACCTTGTGGCAAATTTACGATGCTGTGCGTTGCAAGACTTTGTTAATTCATGGTGCTCAATCTGAGCTCTTAAGCGTGGATGCTGTCAAAGCCATGACCCAGCGCGGGCCGCGCGTGCAAGTGGCCACCGTAGAGGGTGTAGGCCATGCGCCCACTCTCACACATCAAGATCAAATTGACATCGTGTTGTCATTTTTGGAATTGCGTGCATGAGTTTGGAGGTCGAAGACATTCTGGTTCGGGCAAGAACATTTGCCGAACCTTTTTTGTCCGGTGAGTTGCTAGACACCGGCGAGAACATGCTCGCCCATGCCGATGCCGTGGTTGCCATTTTGGACACCATGAACAGTGGCAACGATGTCAAAGCGGCCAGCTATTTGGTCTACACCTGCCCGCACCTAAGCCGCCCGCACGAGGTTATTGCTAAAACTTTTGGCGATGAGTTTGCTTCGTTGGCTGTGGAAACTACCAAGTTGGTAGAAGTGCAGCGCTTGTCGCGTACCGCCACTTCGGCTGCGCAGCTGCAAGACGATCCACGTGCACAAACTGAAAACGTGCGCAAAATGTTGCTGGCCTTTAGCAAAGATTTGCGCGTCATCATGTTGCGCTTGGCCTCGCGTTTGCAAACGCTGCGCTACTTTGCAAGCAGCAAACAAGCCGTGCCTGCGGCTTTGGCAAAAGAGTCATTGCAGGTGTTTGCGCCGCTGGCCAATCGACTGGGCATTTGGGAAATCAAATGGGAGTTGGAAGATTTGTCCTTCCGATTTTTAGAGCCCGATACGTACAAACAAATTGCCAAGTTGCTGGATGAAAAACGCGTAGAGCGCGAGAGCAACATGCAGCGTTTGCGCGAACAAGTGCAAACTGAATTGGCGGCGCAAAACATCAAAGCCTCTGTGCAAGGCCGGCCCAAACACATCTACAGCATTGTTAAAAAAATGCGCGGCAAGTCGCTCGACTTTTCGCAGGTGTTTGACATACGGGCCATGCGCGTCATTGTGTCCAATGTGGCCGATTGTTATGAGGCCCTCAGTTGGGTGCATTCTCGCTTCGTGCCCATTGCCTCAGAGTTTGACGACTACATTGCCAAGCCCAAGGTAAACGGCTATCAGTCTTTGCACACTGTCGTGCGAGATGAAAGTGGGCGTCCCATCGAAATTCAAATTCGCACGCAAGCTATGCACGACCATGCCGAGAACGGTGTGGCGGCGCACTGGGCTTACAAAGAGGCTGGTGCCAAAGGCTATGCGGGCGTCAGTGCCAACAGCGATTACGACGCCAAGATTGCGGTGCTGCGTCAGTTGTTGGCATGGGAGCGCGAGATGTCGTCGGAGGCTTCGGGGCCTGCATCTGTTGCGGCAGACGAGACCGCGCTGTTTGACGACCGCATCTATGTGCTTACACCCAACGCCGCCATTGTTGAACTGCCCAAAGGCGCGACGCCCATCGATTTTGCGTACACCGTGCACACCAATTTGGGCCACAGATGCCGAGGTGCCAAAGCCGACGGCGTGATGATTCCATTGAATACGCCTTTGCAAAACGGCCAAACGGTAGAAATTACCACCGTGAAGGAGGGCGGCCCCTCGCGCGATTGGATGAACACCGAACTGGGCTTCTTGGCCAGCCACCGGGCACGCTCCAAAGTACGCGCTTGGTTCAATGCGCAAATTACGCATGAAAGCATTGCAAAAGGCCGCGAAGCCGTTGAGAAAATTTTGCAGCGTGAAGGCAAGACGTCTATCAAGTTAGAAGACTTGGCTTCCGATTTGGGTTTTAAATCTTCTGACGCATTGTTCGAGACCGTGGGCAAGGATGAGTTTTCCTTGCGCAACATCGAGGTGTTTTTAAGGCCGCCCGAGCCTGTGATGCACCCCGACGATTTTGTGCTGCTCAAGAAATCTCGTGTGGTGCCACCCAAGTCGCAGTCGGGTGTTTTGGTGGTGGGTGTGGATTCTTTGCTCACCCAATTGTCCAAATGCTGCCGTCCTGCACCGCCCGATGCCATCAGTGGTTTTGTTACCCGGGGTAAGGGTGTCAGCATTCACCGCGACGATTGCCACAACTTTCAATCTTTGCTGTCTAGGCACGGCGAGCGGGTGATCGAGGTGCGCTGGGGCACACAAAAACCAGGCCAAACCTTGTTGTACCCCGTGGAGGTGTCGGTAGAGGCGTCCGACAGGCAGGGCCTGCTGCGCGATATTTCTGAGGTTTTTGCCAAGGAGAAGATGAACGTGGTGGGGGTGAAATCGCATTCTGTGAAGGGCACGGCTTGGATGACCTTTACGGTGGAGGTGGCCGATGCGTCGCTTTTAAAGCGGGTAATGCAGAGCGTCAAGTCGGTGTCTGGCGTGGGGCAGGTGAGGCGAAATTAGGGCTTAGTTTGGACTTTGTTGGACGAGCCTCAAAAGGGGCTAATTTTTGATGCTACAATGCGGGCTGAATTTGTAGGCGCGTAGCTCAGCTGGTTAGAGCACCACCTTGACATGGTGGGGGTCGTTGGTTCGAGTCCAATCGCGCCTACCAACATTCTTCTGTATATCAAGCACCCAGTGGGAACACTCGGTGCTTTTTTGTTGCTCGTTTAATTGGGGTCAGATCAACATTAATTTGTTGGCTTGCAATTGCCTTCAAAAATATTGCCTACATCTCGATTGCGAATGATGATGGTGCGTGTTGAGTATCAAGGACCACAAAATGAATTTGATTGCCCAATTATTTATTGGGTGCACAATAAATCGTGTTCATTGAATATGATCATGCGAAGAGAGGAATCAGCATGAGGAAAGCAAATGCCCGCGAAAAAGCGATCTTCGCCAAAGACTTGGGTCGATGAAGACGAAGCGCCTGAATTAACCCAGGCCTTCTTTGACTCGGCCGATTTGTACGAAGGCAAAAAAATCAAATCGCGTGGCCGCCCCAAATTACTGGTCACCAAACAACCCGTCAAGCTGCGTCTTGATGCTGATGTTCTAGCTGCGTTGCGCGCCAGTGGTGAAGGCTGGCAAGCACGCATCAATGACACACTGCGAGCTTCGTTAAAGCTGTAATTGAACAATTCGGGTCAGAGCAACATTAATTGAAATTTAATGTTGCTCTGACCCCAATTAAATTAAGTAGCTCATTTGGTGAGCTTTTGATGAGCCATAGTCATGGCATCAAAGGTTTTTTCTAAGGAGCACACCATGTCTATTTGGCAAATTTTGGGTAGTTTTGCAGTTTCTGATTCTGGCGACACAGTTCACAAAATTTCTGACACGCTCAGTATTTCTACCAGCGGCACGTCATACACCACCATGGGTTTAACCACTGTGGGCTCTGATGGCTCTGTGTTCATTCAGCAGGGTTGTTTTAGCTCCGATGGCAGCACGCGCATGGGCTCTGTGGCAACTGGGCTGGGCTCGGTGTTTACCCACAATGACTACTAAAAAGCATCCAATATTGCAATAAGTCCATAGAATTCAAGCCAATTCCTTTATGGGCCTTTGGCTTGGAGAATGAACCCTACAGCTAACAACCAATCCGCCAGTCCCTGGAGTTTTGTCCCTTTTGCGCTAACCATCTTCACCAGCGCATTTCTGTTGTTTCAGGTTCAGCCGCTAATCAGCAAGCAAATCTTGCCCTGGTTCGGCGGCAGCCCTGCGGTCTGGACAACCGCCATGTTGTTTTTCCAATCCTTGTTGTGCCTGGGCTATTTTTATGCGCACGCCTTGGCCAGCATGTCGTCTCGCAAAACGCAGGCGCGCATTCACGTTGTGGTGCTAATTCTGGCAGCGCTGTTGGCGTCTAGGGTGTTGCCCGGCGCCGACCTGCGGCCCGAATCACCCGATTCGCCAGTGCTTCAGGTTTTGCAAATTTTGGGACTTAGCGTGGGTTTGCCTTACTTTTGTTTGGCCACCACGGGCCCCTTGGTGCAGCATTGGTTTACCAGCACGGCGCACGCGCAATCTGTTTTTCGTTTGTACGCCTTGTCCAATGTGGGCTCGTTTTTGGCGCTGTTGTCTTTTCCTTATGTGCTCGAGCCCTGGCTAGAACAGCAGCAAATGGGCCAGTTGTGGACCATTGGTTTTTGGGTGTTTGCATTGCTGTGTTTGCCTGTGGCTTTGGGCGCCTGGCAAAACAAACAAGAAACTTCCACTGCCGACGTCAATCTGGGCCCTAAAACCAAGTTACCTGTTGGGCAACGTTTGTCTTGGATCGCGTTGCCTGCCTTGGCTTCCTTGGTGTTCATTGCAGCCACCGATCAAATCAGCCATGACGTTGCGCCCGAGCCAAGGCTTTGGATTTCGACGCTTGGTTTGTACTTGGTCACCTTCATTCTGACCTTTGATCATCCGCGTTAGTATCGCCCGCGCTTGTTTGGCGCGCTGGCTTTGGTATTGCTGTTGATCACGGTGGGCATGAGCGACATTCCGCAATGGTTTGGTTTGGAGTGGGACTACGGCGTAAACGAAGTGCGTTGGTCACACTATGCGTTGTTGTTTGTGGTGTGTATGTTGTGCCACGGCGAGTTGTATCGACGCAGGCCAGTCGACACGCGCTGGCTAACTGAGTTTTATTTTTGCATGTCGATTGGCGGTGCGTTTGGCGGCTTGTTTGTAACGCTGGTGGCCACGCAGTGGTTTGATGACTATCACGAGTGGCTGATGGCTTTGGTCATTGTGGCTTTGTTGGCAACTTATGTGTTGTTTAGAACTTCATTGCCGCGTGCCAATGATGCAGGGCGCTTGATGCGCTTGGGCGGTGTAACCACAGCGGCAGGCATGGTTGCTTTGTTGGTGGTTTTGCAAAACCCATGGTCTTGGCGAGAAATTAACAAGCCCGATAGATCAGAAATTTTGCTAGACCAAGAACGCAATTTTTATGGCACGGTGTCGGTTAAAGAGAAAATCTATTTTGCGCAGCCCGAGTTGAACGAATGCGTGTTTTTCAGCGGCAGTGTGACGCATGGTCAGCAGTTTTTGTCTGACAAATTGCGACATGTGCCTACAACTTATTACGCGCGCGACAGTGGCATTGGCGACACGCTGCTGTGGGCCATGTCGCAGAAACCCAATTTGTCGGTAGCCCTCATTGGCTTGGGCGCCGGCACCTTGGCCAACTACGCGCGCCCGGCAGATGCATACGATTTTTACGAGATTAACCCTGCTGCCGTGCGCTTTGCACAGAAGTGGTTTGACAATCTGAAATCTTGCAAAGCTTCCGAACAAAACATTGTGCTGGGCGATGCCCGACTTCGCATGGCGCAGTTGCCCAAAGACAAGCTCTACGACGTGATTGTGCTCGATGCCTTTACTGGCGGCTCGGTGCCCATACATTTGCTAACGCGCGAGGCGTTTCAGATTTATGCCAATCACCTCAAACCCGATGGCCACATTGCCATCAACATCACCAATGCGTATTTGAATTTGTATCCCATTGTGAAAGCGCAATCGGAAGTGTTGGGCATGACGTTTCGCCACAAGTTTCAGGCGGCCGATGACGAAAGAAACATTCGCCGCAACTTGCACTTCATCATGACCAATGACCAGGCCTACCTCAAAGCCCACCCCTCGGTAAGCCGAGAAGTTCTAGATGAAGCGGGCCGCATCATAGGCACCGACCCCCAAGAGCAACCCGGCCTGCGCCTCTGGACCGACCAGTTCAGCAGCATTGCGCCTATCGTTAAATAATTATTTTCTCAACTGTACTGCTTCTGCATTTTCTGCAAAGCGTCTTTCATTTGCTTCACCAAAGGCGCTGGGCCAAGCACTTTGACGTCGGGGCCCATGCGCAGAATGTCACCAATCAATTCGCGTTCGTCGGAGTAGGGCACCTCTAGGGTGTAACTGCCATCTTTGTGCAGCGTGCCTTTTTGGTCTGGGTGCCACTCCTCGTGTTGCACCCAACGCGCGCGCTCTGGGCTGAATTTCAATTCAGCCCACGCTTTGGCCTGGCCACCAAAAATACCGTAACCACTCTGCATCGTCTTCAGCAATTGCTCGCGATCAATGTCCTTGGCATCGTGCTCGAGCAACATGCATTTCTCAATTGCATCAATCGAAAAACTTCTTACGCCGCCGCGTAAATGGCACCAAGCATCGACATACTAGTTGTCGCGGTAATGAATCAGTTGCTGCGGCGAAATGATGCGCTTTAAAGATTCGCCACTCTGCCTGTTCAGATGAACAATCTCAATCTGCTTTCGATCGACTGTGGCCTTGGCCACCAACTCGAACGACTTCAAGGGCATGCGACGTTTGCCCGCATGAACCACCCGAATTCTTTGCGATAACACGTTGGCATCTGCGCCTTGCGTTTCCAAAATTTTGTTCAGGCGTGTTTGCAAAGGCTTCAGCTTGGGGCCCAACAGACCCGGCTCGAGTTGACCAATCATGGTTTGAATGGTCATGAGGGCCAGCGCTTCTTCTTGGCTAAACCACAGGCCAGGGAGCTGCTGAAAAGCGTCAGGGTTTTCAAGTCGATAACCGCCCAAATCGCGGTCGTACAAGATGGGCGTGTTTAAACGATCGCGCAGCATGGTGAGGTCGCGTTTAAACGTGGCCGAGGAGATTTCTAGCTTTTTCAGAAACTCCATCTTGGGCACAGCCTTGCGGCCAGAGAACAAGGTCTGGTAGGCGTAGTAGCGTTCTATTTCTGCCATGGTTAGTCTTTGTTAATAGTTTTGTAATTTGTGTCAGTTTAAGAGCAATTTTTTCTCTGCGGCTGAGCCTTTGGGGTTCTGGTGAACTTCCAAAGTCCATTCGAATGTTCAAAGCCTGAAATTCGCTGGGTTTAAACGTTGTTTGCTGTTTAAACACAGCCGGCAGCTGGGCCAGCTGTGTGTAAACGCCCCCAAGGGGCAGCCATAAAGTGGCGGAGAGCAAGAAGGGCAGGATCATGTTGGCAAGGTGCAGGTTCAGTCAAAAACCATACTTTGAGCCTCGAGAGGCTCAGCCCCTGAGCCTGCTGGGCTGATCGTTTGTACAGGGAAATTAATTGGGGTCAGATCAACATTAATTTTTTGTGAATCAAAGCGAACTAGGCGCTAAGTAAATTAATGTTGATCTGACCCCAATTAATTTTTCAAGAGGGAGCGCATGGCCCAGATGCCAAGCAGAGGGCCAATGCTGAGCCATGGCAGCAACGCAGAAAGGGCATTGGTGGCCGAAAGCGACGTAAACAATTCAATGCTGACAATCGAAATACCAAAACCTATGCAATTGGTGAGCGTAAGGACACTGCCTACAGCTTGAGGCGGCGCATTGCTGGCTGTCAGTGTCGAAAATTGAGGCGAATCGCCAGCCACCGTAATGCCCCAAAGAATCAGCCAAGCCAACATCCAACCCAATGGCGCAGACATCAGCCAGGGTGCCAACAAACAGCAAAGCCCACTGATGCTGAGTTGAGTCGTGGCCACCCACGCGCTGCCCCAGCGCTGAGCGGCAAGGCCTCCTAAGATGCAACCCACTGCGCCTACGCCAATGACAGCGAATGCCGCCATTGACAACTGCGTGCCTTCAAATCGTGTGGCCAAAATGAGTGGCACCAAAACCCACAAGGTGTAGAGCTCCCACATGTGGCCAAAATATCCCAGAACAGACGCCCTGACACGCCGGTCTGTCCAGATGGAGGCCAATGCGCGCCATTGCAATTGTTTGGCTTGTGCAGGTTTGTTAAGTGGCTCGGGCACAAGCCCATACAGCATCAGGCCCCCCATGGCAGCCAGTCCCGCCACACTCAGCATCACCGTTGACCACGGCAATTCACTGGACACAGCGCGAATGCCATGCGCACTGGCCGAACCCAATACCAACGCACCAACCAACCAACCCAGCGCCACCCCCAAGCCTTTGGGAAACCACTGCGCGGCGATTTTCATGCCTACTGGATAAATGCCGGCCAGAAAGAAACCTGTGCAAGCTCGCCAAAACAGCAGGGCAGAAAACGATTCCACTTGAAGCAGGGCAGCCAATGTGCAAAGGGCACCGGCCAATGAGCAGATGAGAAACACCAGCCTGGAAGAATACTTGTCTGCAATGGTCAAAATTGCAAACACCAAAGTGCCCGCAATGAAGCCCAGTTGCAAAGCCGAGGTGAGCCTGCCAACGTCTGAGGCGGCCCAGCCCATTTGACGCTGCAGGTCTGGCATGACAGCGTTGATTGCAAACCAAAGAGAGGTGCCGGCAAATTGAGCCAGAACAATGACGGGCAGCACATGGCGAGGCGTATGAGTCATTGTGTGGGGGCTTGTGAAAGAAATTGAGCAGTGCGCTTAAGTTGACACACGAGCGCTTTGTTTTATGGTTAGATGAGGCACGTTAGCCGATTCTATTTGAGGTTCTACCTTCACGCCTATGTCCAAACACATCAAGCTCAATGCCTTCGACATGAACTGCGTTGGTCACATTCAACAGGGTCTTTGGACGCATCCGCGCGATCAGTCCACACGTTACCTCGATTTGAATTATTGGACCGACTACGCCAAACGTTTGGAAGCTGGTTTGTTTGACGGCATCTTCTTTGCCGACGTAGTGGGTGTCTACGATGTTTTAGGTGGAAGCCCCGATGCGGCAGTGCAGGGCGCTGTGCAGGTGCCTGTAAACGATCCCATGATGTTGATTCCTGCCATGGCCAGTGTGACCGAGCATCTGGGTTTTGGCGTCACAGCCAACCTGACTTACGAGTCGCCCTATTTGTTTTCTCGCCGCATGAGCACCTTAGACCATCTGACCAAAGGTCGCATTGGTTGGAACATTGTCACGGGCTACCTCGACAGTGCTGCGCGAGCTGCTGGCCTGTCTGGACAAACTGCGCACGACGATCGCTACGATTTGGCCGATGAGTACATGGCCTTGGTTTACCAGTTGTGGGAAGGCAGTTGGGAGGAGGGCGCTGTGTTGGCCAATCGGCAAAGTGGCGTGTATGCCGATGCTTCCAAAGTTCATTTGGTTAAGCACAAGGGCCCGCAGTACCAAGTCCAGGCCATGCATTTGGCTGAGCCTTCGCCGCAGCGCACGCCTTTGCTCTATCAAGCGGGTTCGTCTGCGCGAGGTTCTCGCTTTGCGGCCACGCACGCCGAATGCGTGTTTTTAAATGGTCAAAGCATGCCCGGCGTTAAAGCCATTGTGGAAGGCATTCGAGGCCAAGCGGTAGCACAAGGTCGATTGGCCAGCGACATTCAAGTGTGGATGGGCGCCACCATCATTACCGCCGCCACCGACAGCCAAGCGCAAGAGAAGTTTGAAGAGTACAAGCGGTATGCCAGCTCAGAAGGCGCGTTGGTGCATGCTGCGGCCTCGATGGGCATCGACTTTTCGAAGTACGACATTGACGAGCCCATAGAGACGGGCAAGAGCCAGGCCATTGTGTCCAACGTGGAGGCCATGACGCGTGCAGCCGGCCCGCAGTGGACGCGTCGCAAGTTGTTGTCGCAAATGATTTTGGGCAGCCGCCAAGCGCCGTGGGTAGGCTCGGCCGAGACCATTGCGCAGCAGATGATTCAGTGGCGCACAGAAGCCGATGTCGATGGCTTCAATTTGTCTCGCACCGTAGTGCCCGAATGTTTTGACGATTTCATCGCCTTGGTTGTGCCTCGATTGCAAGAACAGGGTGCCTACAAAACCCAGTACACACCGGGTACCTTCCGCAATAAGTTGTTTGGTCGAGATAGACTTCCTTCGTCTCACATTGCAGCGAGCTTCCGCCGGTGAAAAAAATATTTGAGGTCAAATAAATGGGGTCAGATCAACATTAATTTACTTAGCGCCTAGTTCGCTTTGATTCACAAAAAATTAATGTTGATCTGACCCCATTTATTGACCCCAATTATTTCCCTGCACAATCTACATATGAAAAAAACAGATTTATCGCCAGTTCAAATTTGGAGCATCCTAGGCGGTGCGGCCATCATGTTGAGTTTGGCCATGGGCATGCGTCAGAGCTTTGGGTTGCTGCAGCCGCACATGATTCGCGACATTGGCATTACCGCCGCCGATTTTTCATTGGCCGTTGCTTTGCAAAATATCGTGTGGGGTGCAACGCAACCCATCGTTGGCATTTGGGCTGATAAATACGGCACACGACCTGTAGCGCTCTTGGGGGTGGTGGTCTACATCATCGGTTTGGTCTTTTTAAGATTCGCAGACGCTACTTGGATGGTCACAATGGGCGTAGGATTTTGCGTGGGCATAGCGTTGTCTTGCACCGCATCCAACATTGCCATGAACATCACGGCGCGCACTGTCAGTGCCACCAAGCGCGGCGCAGCCATGGGCGCTGTGTCGGCCATTGGCTCTTTGGGCTTGACCATTGCATCGCCCATGACGCAGTCGCTCATTACCAATGTGAACTGGCAAATGGCCGTGGTTGGATTTTTGGGTTTGGCTTGCGTGATGTTGCCCGCTGCGTTTATTGGCACGCGTGCAGACAAAATTGAGCCAGAAGCAGTGGTGGGCAAACCGCAATCGACTAAAGAAGCCATTGTCGAAGCGCTGGGTCACAAAGGTTATCGCGTGCTGGCCATTGCGTTCTTTGTGTGTGGCTTGCAATTGGTTTTCATCACCACACATTTGCCTGCTTACCTCGACATTTGCGGCATCGACCCATCTGTGGGTAGCACCACGCTGGCATTGATCGGTTTGTTCAATGTGATTGGCTCTTACTTGTTTGGCTGGCTAGGCGATCGATATTCCAAGCGCATGTTGTTGGGGGGTATCTATGTCCTAAGGTCGCTGGCCTTGCTGATGTTCTTTGCTGTACCGCCCACACCCATTTCAACCTTGGTCTTTGGTGCAGCCATGGGCACACTCTGGCTGGGCGTGGTGCCCTTGGTCTCGGGCCTGATTGTTCACTTGTTTGGCCTGCGCTTCATGGCCACCTTGTCTGGCATCGCTTTCATGAGCCATCAAGTCGGCTCTTTCTTGGGCGCATGGGGCGGCGGTTACATCTTTAATGTATTTGGCAACTACGACCTAGCATGGAAACTGGCCGTGGCCATCGGCTTGGCTGCTGGGCTGTTCCAAATGACCATGAACATACAGCCGTCTGAAAGAATCCGACTTCAGTCAGCCTAACCAGAAAATTTAATTGGGGTCAGATCAACATTAATTCCCAATTAATGTTGATCTGACCCCAATTAAATCACTCAGTCGGCGTAGCCTGGGTTGGTGCGGTCTAGGATGCGCATGTTGGCTTCGAAGTAGAGGCGCTCGCGATCACCTCTGGGGTGACGGTCTGAACCCGAAGGCACTTGAACACGTTGAATCACTTCCTCGCTCAAAATGTTCAGCGCCTTGCCCGTGCTCATGGCCAAAACTTGTGTTTGACATGCTTTTTCTAGTTTGTACAAACGTCTATATGCCTGTGCCACCGTGTCGCCAATGGTGACCACGCCATGGTTTTTCATGAACAGCACAGTTTTGTCGCCCATCAAGGCCGCCAAACGTTCACCTTCATCGTTGGAAGAAGCCAGCCCTGTGTAGGTGTCGTCGTAAGCAATGCGGCCGTGAAAGAAAGCTGCCGTTTGCGTGGCGGGCAGCAAGCGATTGTCTTGCAGCATGTTGAGCGCTGTAGCCCATGGCTGATGCGTGTGCAAAACCACCTTGGCGCCCGTTAATCGGTGCAAAGGCGCATGAATACTCTGCGCCGACAACTCGACCACGCCACGACCTTCTAAGGTTTGACCTGCTTCATTGAAAATCATCATGTCGCTGGCCCTGGCTTCAGACCAGTGCAGACCAAACGGCAACACAAAGTATTGATCGGTGCGACCAGGCACACAGGCCGTGAAATGGTTGTCAATGCCTTCTTCAAATCCATCCAAAACGGCCATGCGCAATGCTGCGGCCAGATGAACTTTGACTTGTTGAACTGCGTCTTGCGTGCTTGAAGTGTGGAGTGCGTGGACAGACATGATTGACTTCAATAGAAAGAGTAAATATTTAACGAGATTACGCGAAGTGGATTAGAAATCAACAGGCTTAACCCTCATTTTTAGTTGTCATTTGAGGTCTTGGTCAAATGGGGCGCAATAAGGCCAATCGTTCGTAGCAAGCCTTGTGGATCGGCCAGTTTTTTGCCAGCAATGTCCATGGCGCAGCCATGACCAACACTGGATAACAGTACTTGCGCGCCAATGCTGAGCGCACTGGCAGCATGGGGAGCTAGGAGCTTGACCGGAATGTGCCCTTGGTCGTGAAAAATGGCGACATACAAATCGTGTTGTCTTTGGGCCAAGAAAACATCACCACCTTGAGGACCACTGATGTTGTAACCCGCAGCTTGTAGCAATTTGACTGCTGGCACCGTCTTGGCCAAATCTTCTGGACCAAAAAGGCTGCCCTCAGACGCGTGAGGGTTGATGCCAAACATGGCCACTTTGGGACTTTCAAGGCCCAAGCGAACGCAAGCTTGAATGCCAGCAATCGTTGCTTTTTCTATCAGCTGTGGGCTAAGGCGATTCAATGCTGTTTGCACACTTTCGTGAAGCGTCACATGCACAATTCTCAAACCACCACCCACCAGCATCAGAAAGACATCGTCCTCTTTCAAGCCGCAGACCTTGGCGACCAAGGATGGATAGCCACTGAAGGCAATGCCTGCTTGATGAATGGCGGTTTCGTGATGTGGGCACGCGATGACAGCATCCAGGTGGCCAGCTTGGCAGGCTTGAATGGCAGCCGTTGCGCTGTCGACTGCCGACTTGCCGGCAGCAGCGGATACAAGACCAGGATTGAATTCTGACTCTGAAAGTGCGCCACAGTTTTTGATTTGAACTTGTTGGGCCAACTGAACGAGGCCTAAGGAATCTGCTGTTTTGTGCCAGACCCATTCCGATCCAAAAACAGTGATGGACTGAAGTGCTGAGGCAGGTAATTGGCTCAATGCCTTGAGTGCAATCTCAGGGCCGATGCCATTGGGGTCGCCTAGGCTGAGACCAATTTTTCTAACTACTTGCGTCATAAGGGCAAAGCCAGAAGGGTGTCTGTGACGGTGCTGTCGCAAACGGCAATTCTTTCTTGCAACAAAATGCCAAATGAGTGACCGTTGACTGTTGCGTCATTGCTGGCCACAAACTTGTCTTTGTAATACCCAGTTGCAAAGAGCTCTGTTTGCCCCGTGGCCATGATGCGCGCCACCATAAAAGGCGTATGCGCACAGGTGGCTTCAGAGTTTTGTTGAACGATGGCAGGGATGCCCAAAATGTGACGGTACCTTTGGCGCTCATAAATGTTTGCCAAACGCAAGGCTGCTATGCGGTCAATGAGCATGTTGCGCGAGTCTGCGTAAACAATGCCAGCCGCTAAGTTCTCGTTTTCATTTTCAATGTGTGTGATGCGATAAAGCGCATCCTCTGTGAAAAACTGAGGCCATGTTTCGAGTGAGTCGCTGTCGATCGAAAAGGCGTAGGCAGCATTGAAAGCGCACAGGGTCATTAAATCAATCATGTTGGCTTTCAGTCGATCAAATTTTCATGTGCGTGCGGTAGGCTTTCCAAAAACCTCTGACGGAAGTTTCTGTGGCGCGCCCTTCACTTGAGCCTGTGTGGTCACCTCCCATTTCCACCACGGCTTCATAGCCTTGCGCACCGTGAATGCCACGCTGAACAAATCCACCCACGGCACCGTCTTCCATCGAGATAAAGCCTGCTGGCCCAATCAGGTTGGATTGTTTCAGGCGAACTTTGCGTTGCTCGGCAGTGTCGTCGGCATAGCCAAAATAGGTCCAGTTCAACTCGGTGCGATCGACACCTTTTGGCAAAACTTGTCGAACGGCCAAGCAGTTTTGAATTTGCTGCAAAACGAAACCAGGAAAGACTGACAAAATTTGCAGCGTGATGCCATCGTCGTATTCTTTAAAGCCGGCCAGCAAAGAGCGATCTTTCAGTAAATACTGATCGTTGTCGGCACGAATGGCTTGGTCTTTGTAGGAGTTGTCTGCGGCATCGTTTTCGACGATGGAATAACTGACGTGATGACCGCCAGTCGGGTCGACGATGACGCCGCCTTTTTGGGACAAGCGGTTGAGTTTGAAGGTGGTGAAAAACATGTGAAGCAGACTGGCGTGGTAGCTGTCTTTCACATTCTCAACATACAGTTTCCAGTTGTTGGGCAGAGCTTGTGTGAAGCGTCCAATGACTTCAATCGGTTTGTGCAACACGCGTTGAATTCGCGCGCAAATTTCAGGCCCTAAATAGGTTTCGATGTTGGGGGTGTCAGCCGAGAACGTGCCAAACACCAAACCGCAATAGACCGTGACACGCAGTTTTCTGGGGCCGTGTTCTTCTTTGCAGAACGAGGCGGGCATGCCACCTTGTCCCTTCACGCCTTTGGCAAATGCAACGCCTGTGAGGTCGCCTTGACGGCTGTAACTCCATGCGTGATAAACGCATTGAAAGTTGGCATTTTTGCCAGACTTCTCCAAGGCAATCAATGCACCCCGGTGGGCGCATCTGTTTTCAAATGCATAAATCTGCTGATCTTGGTCTTTGACCACCACAACGGGCGTCTCGCCGACATGTGTGGTGCGATAGTCGCCAGCATCTTGCAGGTCTGCTTCTAGGCACAAAAAGTTCCAAGTGTTGCCATGAAAAATATCAATTTTTTCTTTGGCAGCAATGCCTTCGTCGCCATACAGTGAATAAGGAATCCGAGTCAGTGATTCACTTTTCCAATGAGTTTGAGTGTCTTCCATTGCCAAAACTCAATCCAAAGAGACGTTGGTGTTTTTGATGACCGCTTGCCATTTTTCCGATTCATCGCGGACAAACTTAGCCGTTTGCTCGGGGCTCCAACCTCGGGGTTCAGCGCCTTGCTCTAAAAACTTCTGCTTGATTTCTGCGTTAGAGAGCGCTTCGGACACAGACTTGTAAATGGTGTTCATGGCTGTAGCAGGCGTGCCAGGTGGCGCCATGATGGAGAAGAAGGTGACCGCTTGCATGCCAGGAAGTTTTTGCTCTGCGAACGTAGGAATTTGCGGCAAAGCCTTTGAACGTTGGTCGTCGGCAACTGCAAAAATTCTAATTTTTCCAGTTTGATGAAACTGCATGGACGAACTGAGGTTGTCAAAGAAGATGTCTACAGTGCCCGCCATCAGGTCAACCAAGGCTGGTGCAGTTCCTTTGTAGGGCACGTGAATCATGTCTGTTCCCGTCAACTGCATGAACATGCTTGCGGTGAGATGCGATGTCGAACCATTGCCCTGTGATGCGTAGCTCACTTTGCCCGGATTGGCTTTTAAATAAGTAATCAACTCTGCCAAGTTTTTAGCGGGCACTTTGGGGCTCACAGCCAATACATTGGGCACGGTTGCCATCACAGTGACAGGTTGCCAGCGCGTTGGATCAAAACTCAGTTTCTTGTAAAGATGGTGGTTAATGGCCACTGGACCAGGGGGCGAGGCCAACAAGGTGCTGCCATCGGGCTCCGACTTGAAGACAAAGTCGGCGCCAATGTTGCCACCTGCTCCCACTTTGTTTTCTACCACGACGCCAGCAGGAAATTGCGCACGCATTTTCTCTGCCAATAAACGTGGCAGCACATCGGCTGTGCCACCCGCAGGAAATGGAACGATCAGTTTGAGGGGCTTGGCGGATTGCGCAAAAACCAAGTTTGACAAAGTAAGACCAGCGGCACAAGCCACCATGAACAGTGAAAAAATCCGACGCTGCTTGACGTTCATAGTTGCTCCCTTGGGAATTTCTAAATGATGGTTATTCATCATAGTCAGAAAGTGACGCCAACACGAATGCTTTTGGCCATTCACCTACACAGGTAGTGAGTTGTGCTCACAGGGAATAAATGGGGTCAAATAAATGGGGTCAGATCAACATTAATTTACTTAGCGCCTAGTTCGCTTTGAATCACAAAAAATTAATGTTGATCTGACCCCATTTATTTACAAGCGCATGTCGAGGGAGAGGTTGAGCTGGGGTTTGGCGTAGCGGTCTGTGCGAACGTAGTCGCCATTGGACAGCTGGGTCAGGGTGATGCCGTTGGGCGGGCCGAATTGTTGAACGCCAGCGCTGGCTGCGGCTCTAAAGGACATGGTGGGGCTGAGCGGCATCATGGCAAACACATCGATGCCGCGCGTAATAGAACGCTTCAAAACCTGCTCAGCCGTTTGGCGCGTGTCGTAGCCTGGCGTCAAACTCAGGTTGCCGCCAACCGTCATACGCAAACTGTTGATGCGCTGATCAAAGCCCAAATTGGCCGACCAAGGTTGCTGACCGTCTAGCCGATTGTTGGGGCCCATCAAGGCATCAATGCTAGAGCGATAAAAGTTCACAGAAGTTCTGATGTTCAAACCCTTGGCATCGGGGAGCAGCTTGGGCATGAGGTCTGAAGCGCGGCCGCGCAACTCAAACTCAACACCTTGCGTTACCGCGTCCGAAAAGTTTTGGGGCTGCGTAATCCAGCGCGGGGCGTTGGCCCAGCTGACTTGACGCAGCACCGTCAAATTTCTCACCACATTGGTCAGGTTGCGATGAAACAAGCCCATGCTGAAAATGCCATCGTTGCTGAGGTAATTTTCGTAAGCAATGTCCAAACCGGTTGCCAACTCGGGTGCCAGCCCCGGATTGCCGATGCGGTCGGGCGACAAATAGGTGTTAGTGATATTGGTGTTGGTGTAAGCCCCATTGATCACAGGACGCGCCAACATGGTGTTGAGGCCGGGTGCTTTGTAGCTGCGTGTCAGGCTGCCGCGAACCATGTCCTTGCTCTTGGGATCAAACTTGTAAGTGACGTGCGCCACGGGAGAAGTGACGCTGCTGACATTGACCAAAGGCGATGTGGTATTGGTGCTTTCAGACACGATGCGCTCGTTGCGCAAACCCAAATAAAGTTGCCACTTGGGTGAAATTTCCCATTCGTCTTGAATGTAGAAGGCTTGTCGAGTCATCTTGGCCTCGAAGGCTTGTCCTTCGAAGGCAGTCAAAAGCGCATTGCCTGCACCATCGGTGGTGGTGCGGCGCTCTTGGCGCTCACGCGTTTCGAGGTCCCAGCCAGCGGTAAGTGTGTGCTGGTCGCCCAAGAGTTGGCTGTATTTGCCCGCTTGTGTAATGGCATCGTCTCGGTTGTTGCCATTGGTTTTGAGTTGCGTCACGTTGGAGCGCAAGTTGTTCAAATCGAAGCCCCCACGAAACTGCTGCACACCCGCTTTGATTTCAATGCGCTGGTCTTCGCTAAAGCGATGGATCCAAGTCAGGTTGCCGCGTCGGTTTTCCCAAAAGCCACCTTGAATGGCGTTGTCGTCAAACACGGGGCTGCCCGAGACTGCGCGATTAACGTAATCGGTGCTGTAGTTCCAATAGCCTTTTTGGAAAAATGTGGCCAATGACAATGTTTGTTCGTCACTGATTTTGTAATTGAAACGGGGCGCCAAGTTGTAGCCCCAGCCCCATGAATTGTTGGTACCCAACTGCTCAGACAGCGCGGGTTGGCCGTCGGTGCCCGCCATTTTTCGATCAACCAAATTGCGAACCTGACGGTTCCATTCGAACACCGAAACAGGCAGCGACATGTTGAAGGGCCCGCGTGACTCGCTGATCGAATAGTTGAGATTGCCCGTTGGCCTGTCCTGGCCATTGGACACGCCCACACGCAAACTGCTCAAAGCGCGGCGCGAAGTTTCTTTCAAAATGACATTGATGGTGCCGGCAATGGCTTGTGTGCTTTGATCGGCCGTAGCCGCCTTGATCACTTCAATGCGTTCAATTTGAGAGGGGCTCAATTGGTCTAAATTGAAGCCTTGCGGGGCGGGGTCGCCGTTGATCAAAATTTGGGTGTAGCCCGCGCCCAAACCCCGCATGCGGGGGCCGCCAGAATCCACGTTGACACCGGGCAAGCGGCGCAGCACATCCAGGGTGTTGGTGTCGCCATAGCGGTCGAGTTCTTCGCGGCCATAAATTTGTTTGGCCACGCTGGCGGCCCGGCGCAGTTCGGTGGAGCCTTGTCGGGCCACAATTTCGACGCGTTGAATGACGCTGGGCTGATTGCCCGTACCGGGCTCAGTTTGCACGCCTACGGCAGCGTCTTGGCCCATGGCAAACATGGGCGCACACAAGCTCAGCAGGAGGGCTGCTTGTGCAGTTGGACGCATCGGAAATGCACGTTGCCTGTGGCTTAAGGTAGAGGGGCATTTCATAAATGGAGCTTCAATCAAAAGTGTCAGTACTGCGGCCTGTGTTGGCAGCGTGTAGGGGAGGCCATTGCAGGCAATCCGCCATTATGAAGAATATTTCAAAGGCACCCAGGCTATTGGGGTTTACAGCGTTGGTTGGCAGCAGGGGTTTGGATAGGATACAAGCCTGTTAGAGGAGATTTGCCCATGATTTTGAAGTCCGCATTGCGTCGTTCGTGTGTCTTTGCTGTGTCATCTTTGTGTCTGTTTGGCGCTACTGCTATGGCCCAAAGCTGGCCTGTCAAACCCATCAAAGTCATAGCACCGTACCCTCCAGGGGGGCCCAGTGACTTGGTGATGCGAACTGCGGCCGAAAAAATTCAAGCCATCTTGAAGCAACCCATCGTGATTGAAAACCAGCCTGGCGCGGGTGGCAACATTGGTGCAGCGGCCGTGGCGCGTGCTGCCCCAGATGGTTACACCTTTTTGATAGCCACCGACACCTTGCTGACTGTCAACCCGCATGTGTACAAATCCATGCCTTTCAAATTGGACGATTTGAAACCGATCAGTGTCTTGTCTTCTTTCAGCCAGACCTTGGTGTGCAACCCATCGCTGGGCGTCAAAAATTTGAACGAACTCATTGCCAAGTCAAAAACGACGTCACTTAGTTATGCGTCTGGCGGCGCTGGTGTTCCAGGCCATTTGTCGACCGAATTGCTCTTGAACATGACGGGCATGCAAATGACCCACATTCCCTACAAAGGCCCCGCACCGGCCATGCAAGATGTCTTGGCGGGTCAGGTGCCTTGTGGTTTGTTGGCAGGGCCCACCGTGTTGCCGCATGTGCGATCTGGCAAATTGACGGCTTTGGCGGTGTCGGGCCAAGGCCGCTCACCCACATTGCCCGATGTGCCCACCATTGCAGAGGCGGGCGTGAGGGGTTATGAAGCCGATTTCAGCTTGATTTTGTTGGCGCCCAAACAGGTACCCGATGAACTGGTGACCAAGTTCAGGCAAGCCGTGGTGGAAGCATTGCGTACGCCAGAAGCCACCGACCGCCTCAAGGCCACTGACCAAGTGGTGATTGGCAGCACGCCGGAAGAGGCTGTTGCAAAGGTCAACAAAGACTTTGCCAAGTGGGGCGCTGTGGCCCGCAAAATTGGCTTGAGTCTCGATTGAAATTACATTTTGATGTTGGCTTGCTTGATCAGTTTGCCAAATCGCTCAAATTCTTGGCGGTTGAGCTTGCTAAATTCTTCAGGTGAAATGTTGCCTGGCTCACCGCCCAAACCCTTGAGCTTGGCCTGAACATCGGGCAACTTGATGATGCGTGCCAATTCGGTCTGAAGCTTGGCCACCACATCGGGTGGTGTGCCGGTGGTAACAAACACGCCGTACCAAGTGCTCATCTCAAAACCAGTCACACCCGCCTCAGCCAACGTGGGCACGTTGGGCAATTCGGCAGAACGTTGCGCAGTCGTCACGGCCAAGGGCTTGAACTTGCCCGCTTTGATTTGCCCCATGGCAGACGAGGTGGTGTCAAACATGATTTGCACATTGCCCGCAATGATGTCTAAGTGAGCTTGCGCGCTGCCTTTGTAGGGCACGTGCACGCTTTTGACACCCGCGGCAATGTCAAAGCCTTCGCCCGCAATGTGCTGCGTGCTGCCCACGCCCGAAGATGCGTATTTGAAATCTTCGGGTTTGGCCTTCATCAGGGTTACAAGTTCTTTGACGTTGTTGGCAGGCACTTGGCTTCCAACCACCAGCACATTGGGCACAGTGACCACCAAGCCAATGGGCGTCAAATCTTTGATGGGATCAAAGGCTAGCTTGATCAAATGCGGCGCAATGGCTTGGCCTGTGTTGGTGGCCACCAGCAAGGTGTGGCCATCGGGTGCGGCTTTGGCGGTGAGGTCGGCTGCAATGGTGTTGGAGGCGCCAGGTTTGTTTTCAACAATGAAGTTGCCTTTGAGTGACTCCGTCATTTTCTCGGCCAGCATGCGCGCAATGATGTCTGTGCCGCCACCGGCACCTGCGCCAACCATCAGCTTGACAGGCTTTGTGGGGTAGGCCGTTTGAGCCAGCGCGCTGATGGCGCTCATGGCACAGAAGGCTGAAACTGCAAAGAGGGCGAGTTGTTTTTTCATACCGAGGTCCTTTACGTTAAGCAGCTGAAGTGGTTGATTGACGATGGTGTTGGCCCATGCGGCAAGCCAATTCAAAGGCATTGCACATGGCTTGAGGATTGGCGATGTTTTGGCCGGCAATGTCGTAGGCTGTGCCATGTGCGGGCGTGCAAATAGGGATGGGCAAGCCGCCATGCACCGTGACGCCTTTTTCAAATCCCATGAGCTTCATGGCAATTTGGCCTTGGTCGTGGTACATGGTGACCACGCCGTCGTATCCGCCTTCTTTGCGAATGGCGCGAACAAATGCAGTGTCGGCGGGGAATGGGCCATCGGCGGGTATGCCCGCTTTGTGCGCCATTTCTACACCAGGCGCAATGATGCTGAGCTCTTCGTCACCATAGTTGCCGTTGTCGCCATTGTGAGGGTTGAGGCCGCACACCGCCAAGCGAGGGGATGATTTGCCAGAAGCTTTGAGCGCCTTCGAAATCATCTCGATTGACTCAAACACTTTTTGACTGCTGAGCAAACTGCTCACTTCTTTGAGCGCAACATGTGAGGTGACGCGGGATGTCCAAAGATCTTGCAGCACATTGAGTTCGCCGCAAACGCCATTGAAGTTGAGGAATTCTGCAAACCAGCGCAACTCGTCTTCTTGATGCATGCCGCCCATGCGCAAGGCACTTTTGTTGAGAGGTGCGAAGCAAAATGCATCGGCCTTGCCGTCTCGCACCAGTGACACACCCTGTGTAAGGGCATCAATCATGTACGCGCCGTTGTCGGCGTTGGAGACGGCTTTGGGGAAGGGGGCTGATTTGAATCCTGCCCAATGGTGCCAATGAACCTGAGGCGTGCTTTGTATGCTGCCTTCTTGGCCAATCAAGATGATCTTGGCAGCTTTTTGGGCAATGGGGCTGAGCAGGAGTTTATGCACCAGCTCAGGGCCGATGCCTGCAGGGTCGCCAGTGAAAAGTGCAATGGTGGGAAGGGTCATGAGGGGTCCAAGGTTTGTAATCTGTAATTACGGATTGCAGTATATTGAAACTCGTAGAATGCACAACATCCGTTAATACCCTCAGTTCACCCCTGTTTCTCTCAATGAATCCTAAGGACCCGATCGCCAGAACCTCTTTGCATGCAGAGGTCACCGCGCGCTTGCGCAGTTTGATTGTGGAGTCGTACATCAAACCCGGTGAGAGGGTGCCAGAGTTGGAGATCAGCAAAGACATGGGTGTCTCGCGCACGCCCATTCGTGAAGCCTTGAAGGTTTTGGCATCTGAAGGCTTGGTCGAATTGCTGCCCTTAAGAGGCGCTGTGGTCAAATCTTTCAGTGCCAAAGATGCGGCTGACATGCTTGAAGTAATGGGCATGCTCGAAAGTTTTGCCGCTCAAAAAGCTTGTCAGGCAGAGCAAAAACGCATCGATCAGGTATTGGCCATGCACGAAAAAATGAAGGTCTTGTACACCAAAGGCAAGCGACCTGAATATTTTGAATTGAATCAAAAAATTCACGATGCATTGGTCGACATGGCCGACAACGAATCTCTCACCATGGTTCACAACACCTTGAGCAAACGCATGCGCAGTTTGCGTTATAGCGGCAACAGTACGCCAGACCATTGGCGGGGCGCTTTAGACGATCATGAGTTGATTGCGCAAGCGCTGGGGCAACGCGATGCGAAGAAAATGAAGAAGGCGGTCGAGGCACATTTTGAAAACACCATCAAACGGGTTGTAAAGTAAACACAACTTATGTCTCAACTTCTTAGCGACACCTCGCGCAATCGACAAATTGGCATTGCGCTGGTCACAGCCACCACCTTGATGTTTGCGGTGCTAGACACCAGCGCCAAGTGGTTGGTGCAAACGGTGCCGGTGTTACAGGTGGTGTGGTTGCGTTTTGTTTTTCATGCGCTGTTAACCACGGCTATTTTCATGCCCAGCATGGGTGTGGGTTTGTTCAAAATTCACAACCCTCGTCTGCAATTGCTTCGCGGTGTCATGCTGGCCCTCATGACGGGGCTTAACTTTTTTGCCTTGCAATATTTACAGTTGGCCGAAACAGGCGCAGTTCAATTTTCTGTGCCTATTTTGATTGCCCTCATTTCGGCCTTGTGGTTGCACGAAAAATTGGACCTCAAAAAATGGCTCGCCATATGCATGGGTTTTGTCGGTGTGCTGGTCATCATTCGGCCTGGCAGCAATGGCTTCCATCCTGCCATTTTGCTAAGCATCATGAATGCTCTGCTATACGCTGCCTTCAATTTAATGACGCGTCGCTTGGCGGGCAGTGACCATCCCATTTCGACACAACTGGCATCGGCCATGGTGCCCACCGTGGTGTTGGCCCCGTTTGCAATTTGGTATTGGCAAACACCAGATTCATGGCAGGTGTGGTGTGTCTTGGTGCTGGCGGGCTTAACCGGTGGGTTGGGCCACACTGCATCAGCGCTGGCCCATCGCTACGCCACAGCCGCAGTGCTTGGCCCTTTTCTGTACCAGCAAATCATTTACATGAGCTTTGGGGGTTGGCTCATCTTTGGCCAAATTCCAGACGCTGCCGTGGTACTGGGCGCCAGCATTGTGGTGCTGAGTGGCCTGTACCTCTTGTGGCGAGAATTTAAATTGGGGTCAGATCAACATTCATAAATTGGGGTCAGATCAACATTAATTTTCAACCTTTGGTTGACAAAATTAATGTTGATCTGACCCCAATTTATGACCCCAATTAATTTGCCACTTCAATCATGATTTCGTTGCGCCTGAACATGGGCAGGGTCCAGGGAGGATCGTAGCGAGAGAGTTGGGCGGTACCCAAGGGCTTGAGGTTCTTTTGCTGAACCCAAGTTAAAAGTTCGTCTGTTTTGCTTTGAACCTTGGCCATGGTGTTGAAACCTGTATAGCTGTGAACAGCAAACAATTTAGCCGGCACCTCTTTCAGTTTGACATCGGGGTTGTTGGGTTGCGGAATAGTGCTTAGCGTGTATTGCGAGGGCATCACAAAGTGAACACGCCATTGATTGGCCTTGCTGATATCTGTGCCAGCAGTGCTCAAAGTGACTGGCGCCGTCATGGCGATTTTTTCCGATTGCGGTTCTATCGTGACAGGTGCTGTCATGGCAATCTTGCCGGCGTTTCCGGTTTGGACAGCGCGGTTGTTGCCAAAAATATAGTCGGCAATTTTTCTAAACCCTTTGTTTGAAGCTTCGTCCATATCGCCCTCGACCACAGTTTCAGCGATTAGAAAGGGCGCATACTGCCGCACCTCAAAAGCCTCAGCCTTGAGAACAACTTTGAACGCAGGTTCTTCAATGGCCATAGCAGGTTGCCCCATCATGAAAGCAGTCAGCAGAAACAAAGTTCGAAGGTTCATTGTTTTAGTAGGTAATTTCTAAGACGGTAACATGACCCTGCGACGCGGGCCATGTTAAACCTGTGATTTTTTCGCCATTGAACTCAGCTGAAACAGACCGTTGTGGCGATTCAGCCATTCGAATTCTGGCGCTGGAATTGCCTGCACTCACGCCTTTGACCACGCCGGGTATGTCGGTTTTACCATCCAGCATCATTTGGTCGCGTGAGGCATCAAAGTAACCTCTGGGCCGAGTCCAAAGCACCATGGCTTGTGTAGAGCGGTCTGCTGCTGCCAAGCGTTCTGGTCGCATGTGAACGATGTTGCTTGATCTGGCAAAAGGGCTGCGGTAAATGTGCGTGGTGGCATAGCCATCTGCTGTCAATTCGAATTCATAAGATGTGCGTGAGTTGGCTTTGAAGGGCCCCCAATGACCATCCGCTTGAATGGTGCTGGTGTGCTCAGCAGCACCCTTGCGCTGACCCGTCTGCAAGTCAATTGCATAAACCGCGAGTTTGGCGCCTTTTAAAGGCAGGTTGTTGACAAAGTTGCCGCTGCCAGCCTGCAGTGGGTCTACGCCCAATCCAAAGACTTTGCCGTTGAGCTCAATCTGTTCTTGCGCCACGATGTTGTGCGCAGGTGCCTTTCCCGTGATGAATTGAAAGCTGGCCTCAAATGCCGCAGCCGAAAAAGAAGTTTCGCGATGGTCAATTTTGGGAATCACAACATTGCGTGCACCTTTGAGTTCAGGGCCATCAAAGCCGACCAAGGTAGGGCGTCCTTTCATGCCCAGCCAAAGACCGTCGGGCTGCGCAAATTTGTCGTTGTTGTCGGAGCGAATGGTCATCCATTTTGTGGAACCGCAGACTTCATCGCCCTTGTCGTTTTTGGGCGCGTTCAGTTGTTTCAGAAATGGACCAGCGCCCGAAAATTCGTTGGCGTCGTTTAAACCAGGTATGGCCTGAACCCCATGATTGGGACCACCGCCAAGGATGGCGTGGCTAACCGATTGTGAGCCACCGCCGTTGCAAACGTAGTTGCGAATGGCAAAAGCGCCGCGCGAGTTGCCTATCAATATGACCTGTGTGGCGCCTGTTTGTTTCTTGACGGCTTCGACTTTGTCACGCAATGCCTGCATGTGCTCGTCGGTAGATGAGCGGCCAGCTTGCGGTTTGTCATTGGCGTCGCGTGCAAGTGGATAGGGGACATCGACAGCATGCAAAAGATGACGCGGCCAAGCATTGGATTCAAATCGCCAAAGTGTGGTTTGCCAAAGCGCAGCAGAGTCGCCGTTGCCGTGGACGAAAACGATGGGTTGGTACATAGACTGCGATGTGGAGACCAAGCTGGTGCATGCACTGAGGATCAGGGCTGATGTGGCTATCAGACAGCAGGGCAAAAACTTAATTGCTTTCATGACTCAGATTGTCTCGCAATAAGTTTTTAAATTAATGTTGATCTGACCCCAATTGTTTTAAATCAAGCTCAGGCCAAAAAGCAGTGTGAAGAGTTGGGTGGTGTTGATGTAAATGGCGGTCTTGTGAATTTTTCGGAAGTCTGGAATGGCCATCAGGTTGTTGCCTTGTATCTCGGCGCCCAACTGGTCCATTTGCGGAATGAATTTATAGCGAAGTATCAGGGTGAGGGTGGCAATAGCGGCTGCGCCTAAGGCCAACAAAGGGCGTGCAGCCAACACATAACAAAGTGTGCCGCCAATGGCCACCACGATGGCGAACTTGAAATACGTGATGTAAAACGACCGAATGAACTTGGCGTCCATGGTGTTGTCGTGCTTCAAGATGAGTAAAGGAATGGACCCAAGCAGAAAATAAGTGGTCACAGCAAGCATGGCCACTGTAAAAAACAGGGCAGCGTGATTGGCATTGAGCATTATTGAGGGTAACTCCCCGTAGTAGCTGTCAAAGAGATAACTTTAAAATCTGTTGCAGTGCAACATATTGCGGTTCATTGTTGCATCCGCCAATTTGCACTGTACCTTTTGTGAAGAGTTTAAATCATGGCCCGTCCATCAGCCAAATCTGCCAAGTCAGCCACCGACAAATCGGCCACCGCCAACGCATCCAGCAGTGCAAGCGCAGACGCCCCAAAGGCCGCACCCCAGCGCGTGATCAAAAAGTACCCCAATCGCAGGCTCTACGACACCACCACTTCCAGTTATGTCACCTTGTCTGAAATCAAGCACTTGGTCATGGACGGTCAAAGCTTTGCCGTGAGGGATGCTAAATCTGGCGACGACCTGACGCGTAGCATTTTGTTGCAGATCATTTTGGAAGAAGAATCTGCCGGCGCACCCATGTTTACTGAGGCCGTACTGGCCAATATCATTCGCTTTTATGGCCACGCCATGCAAGGCTACATGGGCTCTTATTTAGAGAGCAATTTGCAGTCTTTGATGCTCATGCAGACTCAGATGGGCTCGTCCCCACAAAACATCATGAGCCAAATGCAAGATCAAATGCAAAAGCAAACTGCTCAATTTCTGTCTGCTTTTGGCTTGAAATCCTGATTCTCTGGCCCACAGTCAGCCAGAGATGATCCATTTACTGGGACAATAGCCCCATGAACGACATTGCAAGCGCTGGCCCTTTAGCGGCCGCATCCGTGGCCCCCAAGGTGGGCTTTGTCAGCTTGGGCTGCCCCAAGGCCCTGACCGATTCCGAATTGATCCTGACGCAACTCAGTGCGGAGGGTTATCAAACATCCAAAACCTTTGAAGGTGCCGACCTGGTCATCGTCAACACCTGCGGCTTCATTGACGATGCCGTGAAGGAAAGTTTGGACACCATTTCTGAAGCCCTCAACGTCAATGGCAAAGTCATTGTGACCGGTTGCTTGGGCGCCAAAGAGGCAGAGGGTGGCGGCAACATGGTGCAACAAATGCACCCCAGTGTGCTGGCTGTCACAGGCCCCCACGCCACACAAGAAGTGATGGACGCGGTGCATGCCCATTTGCCCAAACCGCACGATCCGTTTTTAGACTTGGTGCCCAATGCCTTTGGCGAAGCGGGCCTCAAGCTCACGCCGCGTCACTACGCTTATTTGAAAATCAGCGAAGGCTGCAACCACCGCTGTACCTTTTGCATCATTCCCTCGATGCGTGGCGATTTGGTTTCGCGGCCCATTGGCGATGTGCTCAAAGAAGCGCAGGCCTTGTTTGAAGGTGGTGTTAAAGAGTTGCTGGTCATTAGCCAAGACACGTCGGCGTATGGTGTGGACACCAAATACCGCACTGGTTTTTGGGAAGGCCGTCCGGTTAAAACGCGCATGCTGGAGTTGGTTCAAACCTTGGGCGAGATGGCACAAAAGCAGGGTGCTTGGGTGCGCTTGCACTATGTTTACCCATACCCCAGCGTCGACGACATCGTGCCGCTGATGGCCTCGGGCTTGGTCTTGCCGTATTTGGATGTGCCTTTGCAGCACAGCCACCCCGATGTGTTGAAGCGCATGAAGCGCCCAGCCAGTGGCGAGAAGAATTTAGAACGCATACAAAAGTGGCGCGAGATGTGCCCTCAGTTGGTCATTCGCAGCACCTTCATTGCCGGTTTTCCAGGCGAAACCGAAGAAGAGTTTGAGCATTTGCTCAACTTTGTGCGCGAAGCCCAAATTGACCGGGCTGGCTGCTTTGCCTACAGCCCCGTCAAAGGCGCCACTGCCAATGACTTGCCAGGCATGTTGCCCGAAGCAGTGCGCGAAGAGCGCCGTTCGCGTTTCATGGCGGTGGCCGAAGAGGTGTCCATTCAACGCTTGCAGCAGCGCGTTGGCGCCACCATGCAAGTCTTGGTCGATTCGGCCACAGCCATGGGCAAAAAAGGTGGCATTGGCCGCTCGTATGCCGATGCGCCCGAAATTGATGGCTTGGTGAAGTTGTTGCCCCCCGAAAAGCTCAGCAAAACCTACAAGGTCGGTGAATTTACGCGTGCGCGCATTGTGGGCGTTGAGGGGCATGACCTGATTGCTGTGCCCATTTAAAAACACTTTTCAGTACTTCAAGGTCAATGAAAGTCATTGAAACGCCATGAAATCTCTGCAAGATGTGATGTGCCGACTGAATTTGAAAATTCAGCGCATAAAAAAAAGCTGCATTGTGTGCAGCTTTGTTTAAACTTGGTGCCCAGGAAGGGACTCGAACCCCCACGAAGTTACTCGCTAGTACCTGAAACTAGTGCGTCTACCAATTCCGCCACCTGGGCTTTCAGGAAAAAAAGGATTGTATATCAAAAAAATTAGCCACCCCTCAGGACTGCTCGATGAGATCGAAGGCAGCGTGCAAGGCCATCGCGATGGACATGGGTTCCTGATACGTGACGATGGTGATGGCGATATCTTTTTGTCGCCCAACGAAATGCGAGCGGTGCTGCACAAAGACCGTGTCAAGGTTCGCATCGTCAGGCAAGACCGCAAGGGCAGACCCGAAGGTCGCGTGGTTGAAATCATTGAACGCCCCGCACAACCCATCATTGGACGATTGCTCAATGAAGGTGGCATTTGGATTGTGGCGCCAGAAGACAAGCGCTACGGTCAAGACATTCTCATTCCCAAAGTTGGCATTGGTGCAGGCAAGCCTGGCCAAGTGGTGGTGGTTGAACTGACAGAGCCGCCTGCATTGTTTGGCCAGCCTGTGGGCCGCGTCAAAGAAGTGCTGGGCGAGATTGACGACCCCGGCATGGAGATTGACATTGCCGTTCGCAAGTACAGCGTGCCGCACGAATTTTCTGCCGCGTGCTTGAACATGGCGCGCGAGTTGCCCGACAAGGTGCGTCCGCAAGACTCTAAAGATCGCATCGACCTCACCGACGTGCCCTTGGTCACCATCGATGGTGAAGACGCGCGCGACTTTGACGATGCTGTGTATTGCGAGCCAGCCAAAATTGGCAAGGCCAAAGGCTGGCGATTGTTGGTGGCCATTGCCGACGTTAGCAACTACGTTGAAACCGGCAGCGCCATTGACATCGATGCATACGACCGTGCCACCAGCGTGTATTTTCCGCGCCGTGTCATTCCCATGTTGCCCGAAAAACTCTCCAACGGTTTGTGTTCGCTCAACCCCGAAGTAGAGCGCTTGTGCATGGTGTGCGACATGCTCATTACTGCCAAAGGCGATATTCACGCGTACCAGTTTTATCCGGCTGTGATGTACAGCCATGCGCGTTTTACCTACACCGAAGTGGCCGCCATTTTGGCCAACACGCGAGGCCCTGAGGCCATCAAGCGCAAAGCACGGGTCAATGATTTGCTCAACTTGCACGATGTGTATCGCGCCTTGTTGTCATCGCGCGCCGTGCGTGGAGCGGTGGACTTTGAAACTACTGAAACGCAAATCATTTGCGACGACAACGGCCGCATTGAAAAAATTGTGCCGCGCGTTCGCACCGAAGCACACCGTCTCATTGAAGAGGCCATGTTGGCGGCCAACGTGTGCAGTGCCGATTTCATTCAAAGCAGCAAGCACCCTGGTTTGTTCCGCGTGCACGAAGGCCCCACGCCCGAGAAGAAAGATTTGCTGCGCAATTACCTGAAGTCTTTGGGTCTGCCTTACACCGTCAGTGACGAGCCCAAGCCCAGCGAGTTTCAGCACATTGCTCAGGCCACCAAAGAGCGGCCCGACGCTCAGCAAATTCACACCATGCTACTGCGCTCAATGCAGCAAGCCATTTACACGCCCATCAACAGCGGTCACTTTGGCTTGGCCTACGAGGCTTACACACACTTCACCAGCCCCATTCGACGTTATCCCGATTTGTTGGTGCACCGTGTCATCAAGGCCATCTTGGCGCACAAGAAATACCAGCTGCCCGCATTGCCATTGCCCGGTGAGGCGCATGCCAAATTGGCCAAGCGTTTGCAGAAAAACAAATCTGGTGCACAAATGGACGATGCACCCCGCATCAAAATGTCGCCCGCCGAGCAACAGGCTTGGGAAGCCGCTGGCTTGCACTGCAGCGCCAACGAGCGTCGCGCCGATGAAGCCAGCCGTGATGTAGAAGCTTGGCTCAAATGCAAATACATGCGCGAGCATTTGGGCGAAGAATATTCGGGCGTGGTCACCTCGGCCACCAGCTTCGGCATCTTTGTCACCTTGGACAACTTGTATGTAGAAGGCTTGGTGCACATTACCGAACTTGGCGGCGAGTACTTCCGTTTTGATGAAGCCAGGCAAGAGTTGCGCGGTGAGCGCACTGGCATTCGTTATGCCATTGGCACCCGCGTTCAAATTCAGGTCAGCCGCGTCGATTTGGACGGTCGCAAAATTGATTTCCGTTTGGTCAATCCGGCGGAGGAGTTCAGTCCCCGCCAAACGCGCGAAAAAGGGCCAGGCAAACAAGGCGGCAGTCGCAATGACGGCGGCATGGCGCGTGGCGCTTTGTCCGGCGCTGAAGGGCCCAAGTCCAAATCTCGCCCGTTCAATGCTCGCAAAGCAGAAGGTGGCAAACCAGCCACCCGACATGGCAAGATCAGCCCCAAAGGTGCGCCTTCCAAGTCGGCGGGTTCAAAAAAATCAAGCCAAGCACGCAAGAGTCGTCGTTGAAGCCGACAGCTTTGCAAGATCTATTCACACAGTTTGTTCATTTAAAGATTTAAGCAGGAGACAAAATTCATGACAAGAACATCAAAAATTGCCATCGTCACAGGCGCTGGTTCTGGCATTGGTAAAGCAACGGCAATGGCCCTGCTCAAAGACGGCTGGTCTGTTGTGTTGGCTGGTCGCCGCTTGGCCAACTTAGAAGAAGTTGCGGCAGAGGCCAAAGCCTTGAATGCCAATTACCAAGTCTTGGCTGTGCCCACCGACGTAACGCAAGAAGACTCAGTTGCCAACTTGTTTGCGCAGTGCGTTAAAACCTTTGGCCGTGTCGATTTGTTGTTCAACAACGCAGGCGTCAGCACGCCCGCCATTCCATTGCCCGAACTCAGTTTGGAAATGTGGAAAGGTGTGGTCGACACCAACCTCACTGGCATGTTCTTGTGCATTCGCGAAGCCTTCCGCGTCATGAAAGATCAAAAGCCCATGGGTGGCCGCATCATCAACAACGGTTCTATCTCGGCCACCACACCGCGTCCGTTTTCGATTGCTTACACATCCACAAAGCATGCGGTGTCTGGCTTGACCAAAACCGCATCACTCGATGGTCGTCAGTACGACATTGCTGTGGGCCAAATTGATGTGGGCAATGCCGCAACACCCATGGCCATGAAGATGGCCAAAGGTGTGCCTCAGGCCAACCTTGAAATTAAAGCTGAGCCTCTCATGGATGTGGCTTTGGTGGGCAGCTCTGTGGTGTACATGGCCAGCTTGCCATTAGAAGCCAACGTGATGTTCCACACTGTGATGGCTACCAAGATGCCATTTGCGGGCCGCGGATAAGCGTTGCCAGCTTGCCCGCTGTAAAGCTGGGCAAGCTGTATTCATCTGCCGCCAACCCGTGTTCAAACACAGCGGTGCAAGCAGCTTCAAATTCGCCCATGCCTTGGGCCATTCGTGCGCCTAGCAAACCCGCCAGCACATCGCCCGTGCCACCCGTTGCCAAGCGTGCATTGCCTGTGAAATTGACGGCAGGCACTGCACCTGATTTGGCAATCACGGTGCCAGAGCCCTTTAGCACCACAGTGCAATGCAGGTCCTTGGCCAAAGTTTGTGCCGCACAGAGCCGATCGTGTTGAACTGTGGCACTGTCTGAGCCCAGCAATCTGGCGGCTTCAAGTGGATGTGGCGTGATGACAGTACGCATGTTGCGTGTGGCGCGTTGACGCAGCAAATCACGCAGCCATGGGTCTCGTGATATGGCGTTGAGCGCATCTGCATCTAGGACCAAGCTCACGCTTTGTTGAAGCACTTGCGGCAAAATTTTGACCACAGCCATGCCACCGCCACACCCGCAAACGATGACGCCATTTTGTAACTGCACTGCAGAAAATTGGCGCTGCATGATTTCTGCCAAACGAGGCGCAGGCGCCACGGCTGGAAAGTTTGCAGCTGTGTTGTGCGCAGCTTCTAAATAACAAGCCATAACACGGCCCGCACCTGCGTGCAGCGCTGCGGAGGCGGCCAAATCGACGGCACCCGTCATGCTCATGCCGCGAACTTGCACAGCTTCGCCGCCAATCACAGTGACGTCGCCAAAGCTGCCTTTGTGACTTGCATGTTGACGCTTCAGGACGTTTTGTATACGGCTGTTTAATTGGGCGGAAGCTGTCAGGTTTTGTTGCAAATCGTCGCTGTTCAATGTGTCTAGCCAAAGCGTGCCGCATGCGTCTCGGCCATGCGCTGTGATGCAGCCTGGCTTTGCAGTGAGAAGTTGCAAAGTATGTTGCGCTTGGATGTTGGCTGGCGTTGTGGACTTGTTTTGAAATTGCCCCGTGTCGGCATTCAAACCTGATGGAATGTCGACGGCCAAAACATCTGCACCAAATTGGTAGAGGTTGTGAATCCAAGCTTGCATGTCTTGCGCTGCATCAGATGCTGTGCGCGCAGAGGCTGAACGATCAGAAGCTTCAACTGTTCCAGCTCGCAAGCCAATGCCCAGCATGGCATCGATGCACAAGTCTTGTGGACCGACCTCAAGCTGCGTTGGCAGTGTTTCTTGAATTGACAGGCCTAGCGCTTTGACTTTGTTCAAAGCATTGGCTGCATCGGATGGGCGCTTTGACAAATGCTGCCAAAGCACAACGCGAACCTCTTGACCCCATTGGTGCAAATGCGTGGCGGCTTCTAAGCCGTCGCCCCCGTTGTTGCCTGGCCCACAAAAGATCCAATGACGTCGCGCAAAGGGCTTGATCGCCATGGCCAACTTGGCCACTGACAAACCTGCTTGCGACATCAAGGTGGGGCCGTTTTGAATGCGCGCACTGGCCATGTGCTCGAGCTGGCGAGTTTGCGCCACATCGAACAGCGCGAGGGGTTCTTGCCAGTTGAGTTTTTTCAAGCAGACCTCAATGCAGACTCAATCACCAAAGAAATGTTCAAGACATCATCGTCTTTCATGGGGCCTTGCCACACCATCATGCTGCTGGGCAATTCGCCCGCTTGATGCATAGGCAATGACAGCGCGCAGCCGTCTAGCATATTGACCACACTGGTATTGCGAAGCAACAAGGCATTGGCGGCAAAGAAGGCGTCGTCTCTTTCTGCGCCTGGTGCCACGCTGGCCAATGTAGGGCCATGAATGGGCAAGGTGGGGGAGAGCGCTGCATCAAACCCAAGCAATGCCGATTGCATCCGAGCTATCCATTCGGCGCGGCCAGTTTGCAAATCCAAATAATCAAAGGCCTTCATGTTGGCGCCTTTCAAAATACGGGCCGCTACACGCGGGTCGTATTTTGATTCGCCTTTTGCCAACAAGTGTCGGTGCCATGTGTAGCTTTCTGCGGCACTGAAGCCGCCTGTGGCCAATAGACTGGGCAAGGCATTGATGTCAAGCAAAGGAATTTCAACGATCTGTGCACCCGCTTTTGACAGTTGGCTGAGGCTTCTCTCCCATGCGGTTTGGACGCCCGCTTCGAGGCCATCCAGCATGAGGCTGGTAGGCACCGCCAAGCGATACTGCGACAGGCTGCGCGAAGACCGCGCCACTTTGCGCGACGCCAAAATTTCATGCGCCAAGATGGCATCACGCACGCTGCGCGTCATGGCACACACGGTGTCCATGGTGGTCGACAAAGGCACGGCGCCCTGCGTGGGCACAAGGCGGGCTGTGTTTTTAAATCCGACAATGCCATTGAGAGCCGCCGGAATGCGAATAGAGCCACCTGTGTCCGACCCAAGGCCAATGAAGGCGGCACCTGTGGCCACAGAGACGGCTGCACCCGATGAAGATCCGCCAGGCACGTGGCCTTGGCCATTGCTCACAACGGCTTGGTCCGTTGTGGCGTCCCAAGCGGCAGGGGTGCCGTGGTGCGGGTTGTTGCCCACCCCCGAAAAGGCAAACTCGACCATGTTGGTTCGGCCTAAAAATGCACCGCCGGCTTGATTGAGTCGGGCCACTGCGGGGCAGCTGACTTGAGCGACTGCCGCCCCTTGAAGCACCGTAGAGCCGGCCAAGGTGGGGCTGCCCGCCACGTCAAACAGGTCTTTAACGGAGAAAGCCAAGCCTTTGAGTGGGGCCTTGAGCAGGCTGGGTTCTTGCAAAAGGGCTGGCGTTTGGGCGGGTTCTAAGTCTAAAAAGACTTTGTCGCAAGCGGCGCTTCTGGCCAAGGCCTGGCTTTTTTCCCATTCGGCCGTGGGCGTTGTTTGCTGGGCAGAAAGGGCTTGGAGGGTGGCAATGAGGTCTTGGCGCATGGCGAGGGTGAGTGTGTAAAGAGAGTGGGCTGGTCTGGAAAAAGTGCGTTTTGGGATGCTATACTCGACAGGCTTAGCAGGAATTTCCCTGCAAGTAAATCGCAAACCGGCTCCTTCAAGGTGTTGGTTGTTGTGCAAAGTTCCGTAAGGGGCTGACGCCAGCAACCGATGTGTGAGCCGATTTTAGACCCAACCTTCGGAGAAACAATATGTCCGTTACCATGCGCGAAATGCTGGAAGCCGGTGTCCACTTTGGTCACCAAACTCGCTTCTGGAACCCCAAGATGTCCCCCTTCATCTTCGGTCACCGCAACAAAATCCACATCATCAACTTGGAAAAATCTTTACCGATGTTCCAAGACGCATTGAAGTTCGTCAAACAACTCTCTGCAAACCGCGGCAACATCCTCATGGTTGGCACCAAGCGCCAAGCCCGTGAAACCGTGGCAGCTGAAGCTCAGCGCGCTGGCGTTCCTTACGTTGACCAACGCTGGTTGGGCGGCATGCTCACCAACTTCAAAACCGTCAAGACTTCCATCAAGCGCTTGAAGGACATGAAAGCTCAACAAGAAGTCGGTCTCGACACTTTGAGCAAAAAAGAACAACTCATGTTCAAACGTGAAATCGAGAAGCTTGAAAAAGACATCGGTGGCATTCAAGACATGGCCACATTGCCTGATGCTATTTTCGTGATCGACGTTGGTTACCACAAGATTGCCATTTTGGAAGCCAAGAAATTGGGCATTCCATTGATCGGCGTGGTTGACTCCAACCACTCACCCGAAGGCATCGACTACATCATTCCAGGTAACGACGACTCTTCTAAAGCCGTTACTTTGTACGCTCGCGGCATTGCCGACGCCATCATTGAAGGCCGTGCAAACGCCGTTCAAGACGTGGTCAACGCTGTGGCCGCCGAAGGCGCAGACGAATTCGTTGAAGTGCAAGAAGCTTCTGCTTAATGCCCGCTCAACCAGAGAAAAGGGGCTTCTTGCCCCTTTTTTTTAACCTGAGTCGCACTGAGTTTTTATCAATTTTTAATTAGTTCGAACCTTAATTCGAAGACGAAACGGAGAAATCAAATGGCTGCTATTACCGCAAGCATGGTCGCTGAACTGCGCGCTAAAACCGATGCCCCCATGATGGAATGCAAAAAAGCTCTGACCGAAGCCGAAGGCGACATGGCCAAAGCAGAAGAGTTGCTGCGCGTTAAATTGGGTACAAAAGCTGGCAAGGCCGCTTCCCGCGTCACAGCCGAAGGCGTTATCGTGGCTTACACAGAAGGCAACACTGGCGCCATGCTCGAAGTCAACTGCGAAACAGACTTCGTGACCAAAAACGACAGCTTCTTGGGCTTGGCCAACGCCGCTGCCAAATTGGCTGCATTGCACAACCCAGCCGACGTGGCTGCTTTGGGCGAACTGCCTTACACACAAGACGGTTTCGGTCCTACGTTGGAAGAAGTTCGCAAAGGCCTGATCGGCAAGATCGGCGAGAACATGAGCTTCCGTCGCTTCAAGCGCGTGGCCGGTGGCGCCCAAATCGCGACTTACTTGCACGGCACCCGCATTGGTGTGTTGGTTGAGTACGAAGGCAAAGAAACAGCGGCCAAAGACGTTGCCATGCACGTTGCCGCCATGAAGCCTGTTGCTTTGACCAGCAACGATGTGCCTGCCGACCTGATCGAGAAAGAGCGTTCAGTGGCCACAGCCAAGGCCGCCGAGTCTGGCAAGCCTGCCGACATCGCTGCCAAAATGATCGAAGGTTCTGTTCAGAAGTACCTCAAAGAAGTGTCTTTGAACAACCAAACATTCGTGAAAAACGACAAGCAAACCGTTGAGCAAATGCTCAAAGCCGAAGCCACCCAAGTCAAAGCCTTCACTTTGTACGTGGTGGGCGAGGGCATTGAGAAGAAGGTCGACGACTTTGCGGCCGAAGTGGCTGCTCAAGTGGCCGCTGCTCAAAACGCAGGCTAATTTGCCTCTATCAGGGTTAAAACCCGGGTAAAAAGGATCGCCCGAAAGGGCGATTCAACGCTAAACTTAAATCTGTCTTTACGAGGAGCCCACCATGACCATCGCCAAACCAGCCCACAAGCGCATTTTGCTCAAGCTGTCAGGTGAGGCCTTGATGGGTGACGATCAGTTTGGTATCAACCGCGCCACCATTGTGCGCATGGTTGAAGAAATCGCCGAAGTCACGCGCCTAGGTGTTGAAGTAGCTGTCGTCATTGGTGGCGGCAACATTTTCAGAGGTGTCGCGGGTGGCTCAGTGGGCATGGACCGTGCCACTGCAGACTACATGGGCATGTTGGCCACGGTCATGAATGCCCTGGCGCTGGCCGACACCATGGACAAAGCGGGCCTCACAGCCCGCGTCATGTCGGCCATTGCCATTGAGCAAGTCGTCGAGCCTTATGTGCGTCCCAAAGCGCTCCAGTATTTGGAAGAAGGCAAGGTCGTCATTTTTGCTGCAGGTACCGGCAACCCCTTCTTCACTACCGATACGGCTGCGGCCTTGCGCGGTGCCGAAATTGGTGCCGAGCTGGTGCTCAAAGCCACCAAAGTTGACGGTGTTTACACGGCCGATCCCAAAAAGGATCCCGCCGCCACGCGTTACAGCAAAATTTCGTTTGACGAAGCCATTTCTCAAAATCTCGGCATCATGGACGCCACGGCATTTGCGTTGTGCCGAGACCAAAAGTTGCCTGTCAAAGTGTTTTCGATTTTCAAGCATGGGGCCCTCAAACGAGTGGTCATGGGCGAGGACGAGGGCACTTTGGTGTATGCCTAATTCTTGAACCCGCCACTGAACCAGAATCTGACCCTGAATCATTAGGCCCCGGAGAATCTCATGAGCTTAGAAGACATCAAGAAAACCACACAAACCAAAATGGACCAGTCCATTGCGGCTTTCAAAAACAACCTCACCAAAATTCGCACAGGCCGTGCCAATCCCGCCATCTTGGACACCATTCAAGTGGACTACTACGGCTCTATGATGCCCTTGTCTCAAGTGGCCAACGTGTCTCTCATTGACTCACGCACCATCAGTGTTCAGCCTTGGGAAAAAAACATGGCTGCCAAAATTGAAAAGGCCATTCGCGAAAGCGACTTGGGTTTGAACCCCGCTTCCATGGGTGATTTGATTCGCGTGCCTATGCCGCCCATGAGCGAAGAGCGCCGCAAAGAAATGACCAAGCTGGTTCGCACCGAAGGCGAAAACGCCAAAATTGCTGTGCGCAACTTGCGCCGCGATGCCAACGAGTCTGTCAAGAAATTGGTCAAAGACAAACTGGCTTCTGAGGACGAGCAAAAGCGTTCCGAAGCAGAAGTGCAAAAAGTCACAGACAAGCACATTGCCGAAATCGATCAATTGGTGGCCGCCAAAGAACAAGAGATCATGGCCGTTTAAGGTCTTGAACTTGAAGTCATGCATCGAATCAAGACCCCCTCCAAGCTGACCGGCTGATTCGATGCTCAAACAACGCATCATCACTGCGCTTGCCTTGCTGGCTGTTTTATTGCCAGCCCTGTTTGCCGATTCACCGCACCCCTTTTTAATTCTGTCCATTCTGATGATTGGCGCAGGCGCGTGGGAGTGGGGCAACATGAATGGCATGTCGCCTCGGCAATCCATTCTTTCAGGCGTCATTTGCATTGACCTCTGCGCCTTTGCTTGGTGGGCCGGTTGGACCACGCACACCGACCCTTGGGTTTGGTGGTTGGCGGGTGCAAGCTGGGTTGGCCTCACGGCTTGGATGCTTCAACGTGGTGTAGAGGCGTGGTCACGTTGGCCCAGAGACCTGCGCTGGATTGTGGGCCTTTTCATGCTGTGGTTAGCTTGGTTGGCCATGGCGCAAGCACGCACGCAAAGCGTTCAATTGTTGCTGTCTATTTTTTGTGTGGTGTGGGCTGCCGATGTGTTTGCCTATTTCTGTGGCAAGGCACTGGGCGGGCGCATCATTCGTCGCAAGCTGGCGCCTGCCGTCAGCCCTGGCAAAAGCTGGGAGGGTGCCATTGGCGGCATGCTGGGCGTCTTTCTTTTGGCTTGGGTTTGGATGCAACTCGAGCAAACTTATCAGTGGCCAGGTCAAAGTTTGTTTACCCAGATGCTGTCGCATGGCATTTTTCTCTGGACGCTCAGTTTGGTTTTTCTCACCACCATGAGCGTGGTCGGCGATTTGGTCGAGTCTTTGGTCAAGCGAAGCGCGGGTGTCAAAGACAGCTCCAACTTGTTGCCAGGTCACGGTGGTGTTCTTGATCGTCTGGATGCCTTGTTGCCAAGCTTGCCCATCGCTTTGATGTTGCTCAATTGGCCCATTCCTTCTTAAGCGTTTTGCCATGAAACAAAACATCACCATCTTGGGTTCTACCGGTTCTATTGGTACCAACACTTTGGATGTGTTGTCGCGCCATCTCGATCGTTACCAAGTCTTTGCTCTAACGGCATCTGTGCAGGTCGAAGCCATCTTGGCGCAGTGCGTTAAATTCAAGCCACGCTATGCAGTCATGGCGCAAGAAAATGCCGGCCGCTTGCTGGCTGAGCGCGTCAAGGCCGAAGGTTTGGCTGTAGAGGTTTTGTGGGGCGCCCAAGCGCTAGACACTGTGGCATCGCATCCTGATGTTCAGGCGGTCATGGCAGCCATTGTGGGCGCAGCTGGCTTGTCCCCCTGTTTGGCCGCAGCGAACAGCGGCAAACGATTGCTCTTGGCCAACAAAGAGGCATTGGTTGTTGGTGGCGATGTTTTTTTAAACGCCGTCAAAAAAGGCGGGGCCGTCTTGTTGCCCATTGACAGCGAGCACTCTGCCGTCTTTCAATCTTTGCCAGAAGAGCCTTCTACTTGGGCCGATCGCATCGAACAAATTATCCTCACCGCATCGGGTGGACCCTTTAGAACGCGCGCCATTGAAAGCTTGCGCGATGTCACCCCTGAAGAAGCCTGCGCGCACCCCAATTGGGTCATGGGCCGCAAAATTTCGGTCGACTCTGCCACCATGATGAACAAAGCGCTAGAAGTCATCGAGGCGCGTTATTTGTTTGGTGTGTCGCCAGACCAGCTAAGTGTGGTGATTCATCCGCAAAGCATCATTCACTCCATGGTGAAGTACAAAGACACGTCTGTGGTGGCTCAACTGGGTACGCCCGACATGCGAGTGCCCATTGCTTACGGACTGAGCTGGCCCGAGCGAATTAGCTCGGGTGCACCCAGCCTCGATTTTCACAATCTCAAGCCCATGACCTTTGAAGCCATCGACGACCATGACCACGAAGCACGTTTTCCGGGTTTGAAGTTGGCATGGCAGTCTTTGAAAGCGGCACCAGGTACCTGCGCCGTTCTCAATGCAGCCAACGAAATTGCGGTTGAAGCCTTTTTGAACAAGCAAATTCGGTTCGACCAAATTCACCATGTCAACACCGAAACACTGACCCAAGTCGTGCCTCAATCGCCGCAAAGCTTGTCCGATCTTTTGGCACTCGATGCCCTTAGCCGTGCACAAGCTTCAGACATCGTGCGAAGATTCTCAGCACCTTGATGTCTGATCAGAAACCACTGCGCTTGTGTTAACGCTCCTTGCTTTTTTATTCGCGCTGACTGTGCTCATTGCTGTGCATGAGTATGGGCACTACCGCGTGGCCGTGGCATTTGGAGTGCCCGTGTTGGTATTCTCCATTGGCTTTGGCAAAACCATTTACAAATGGCGCCCTCGCAAGCAGCACCCAGGTCAAAACACCGAATTTCGGATTTGCGCTTTGCCATTGGGCGGCTTTGTGCAAATGTTGGACAGTCGCGAAGGCAGTGTGCCCCCCGAACAATTGCCATTGGCCTTTGACCATCAAAGTTTGAAGGCACGTGCCAGCATTGTGGCGGCAGGCCCCTTGGCCAATTTGCTGCTGGCCATTGTGTTGTTCACAGGATTGTCTTGGTGGGGTCAGCCCAAGGTGCTACCTGTTATTGGCAAGGTAGAGTCCGGCGCCGCAGCAGACCAAGCGGGCTTGAAGCCAGGCGATCTGGTGTTAAGAGTGGGCAATGTCGAGGTAAGAGATGCCAAGCATTTGCGTGCCTTGATTCGTGGCGAGATGTCTGCAGAAGAGGCCACCTCCGACGCAGCAGCAGATTCTTCAACAAACTCTGAAAAAGGCGCTGTGTGGGAAATTGACCGTCAAGGTCAACGCCTCATGCTGGCGGTCAAGCCTGTGCTCAAAGCGCTACCGGGTCAACCTGAATCCAGCGCCACCCGGCGAATTGGCGCTGTCGTTGGCGTACCTTCCGACTCGGAGTGGGTCAGGGCTGGCTTTTGGCAGGGACTGGCGGCCGGTTATGGCCAAGTACAACAATTGACCCTGATGACGGGCCAAATGATTGGACAAATGCTCACAGGTGAGGCTTCCTCCCAACATCTCAGCGGCCCCCTCACCATTGCAGAACAGGCGGGACAATCTGCTCAGAGGGGGTTGCCCACCTACATTGCCTTTTTAGGCCTGATCAGCGTCAGTTTAGGTCTATTGAATCTCCTGCCTTTGCCGATGTTGGATGGGGGGCACCTGATGTATTATCTTTGGGAGTCATTGACTGGCAAGCCGGTTTCCGTTGCTTGGCAACGGGGTTTGCAAAAAGTCGGTTTGGCTTTGTTGATTTTCATCATGAGCTTGGCGTTTTTCAATGATCTGACACGACTCTTTACCTAATTCACACGCATGAACTTTCTCCCTCATCAGTTTCGCTTAAAGCCCTTGTGCGTCCTCATTGCGGCAGCACTCAGCAGCCTTTCAGCTTGGGCCATTGAGCCCTTCAAATTGAAAGACATTCGCGTTGAAGGTTTGCAGCGCATCGAGTCGGGTACTGTCTTTGCCTCACTGCCATTTCGTGTGGGCGACATGTACAACGACGAATCGGGATCTGCCGCCATTCGCGCTTTGTTTGCCTTGGGTCTGTTCAAAGACGTGCGCCTCGATGCGCAGGGCGATGTCTTGGTGGTCATTGTGGAAGAGCGTCCCTCCATCTCAGAAGTAGAGTGGGTAGGTTTAAAAGAATTTGACAAAGACGTGCTGATCAAGGCCCTTAAAGAAGTGGGCATTGCCGAAGGCCGGCCTTTTGACAAAGCCCTGGCCGACAAAGCCGAGCAAGAACTCAAACGCCAGTACATCACACGCAGTTTGTATGGCGCCGAAGTGGTTACCACCGTAACGCCTGTAGAGCGCAACCGCGTCAAACTGACCTTCACCGTGACCGAGGGCGGCCCCTCCAAAATCAAAGAAATCAGAATCACGGGCAGTCAGACTTTCTCTGAAGACACCCTCAAAGATCAGTTCAATTTGGATGTGGGGGGCTGGCTCAGTTGGTACACCAAGTCTGACCGTTATTCACGCACCAAACTCAATGCCGATTTAGAAGCACTGCGCTCGTATTACCTCAGCCGCGGCTTTCTAGAGTTTCGAATTGATTCCACGCAAGTTGCCATTTCACCCGACAAGCAAGATATCTCGATTGCCATCAACATCACCGAAGGCGAGCGCTTCGTGGTGGCGGGTGTTAAGCTTGAAGGCAATTACTTGGGCAAAGACGACGAGTTCAAGGCCTTGGTCAAAATTGGTTTGGGCCAACCCTACAACGCCGAAACCGTGGCCGAGACCACCAAAGCCTTTACCGATTATTTTGGCAAGTTTGGCTTTGCATTTGCCCGGGTCGATGTTCGTCCCGACATCGATCGCCTCAACAACCGCGTTAATTTTGTCTTGCTGGCCGAGCCCTCACGCCGCGCCTATGTGCGCCGCATCAATGTGGCCGGCAACAACCGAACCCGCGACGAAGTCATTCGCCGCGAGTTCCGTCAATTGGAATCTGCTTGGTACGACGGCGACAAAATCAAGCTCTCACGTGACCGTGTCGACCGTTTGGGATTTTTCACCGAAGTCAACATTGACACACAAGAGGTGCCGTCCACCACCGACCAAGTCGACCTCACCGTCACTGTCGCCGAAAAGCCAACGGGCAGCGTGTCGCTCGGCGCGGGTTTCTCGTCTACTGAAAAAGTAGCCTTGAGCTTTGGCATTCGCCAAGAAAATGCGTTTGGTTCTGGCAATTACTTGGCCACCGAGATCAATACCAGCCGTTACAACCGCACCATCGTGGTCAGTACCACCGATCCTTACTACACGGCCGATGGCATCTCTCGAACCATCGACGTGTTTCACCGCACCACACGTCCGTATTTGGGCGACTTGAATGCCTACAGCCTCGTCAGCTCTGGTGCGGGCATGCGTTTTGGTGTGCCTTTCAGCGAAATCGACACGGTCTATTTTGGTGCCAACCTCGAGCAAACCTCCATTCGCCCGGGCAACAACTTGCCCAATGCCTATGTCGAGTACATGCAGCAATTTGGTTACACCAGCAACTCTTTGCCACTGACAGTGGGCTGGGCGCGCGATGGCCGCGACAGTGCCTTGGTGCCAACCCGTGGCATGTTGCAGCGCTTCAACGCCGACTTGAGCATGGCGGGTGATGCCCGTTATGTCCGCACCAATTATCAAATTCAGCAGTACACACCGCTCACCAAAAAGTATACTTTGGCACTCAATGCCGATTTGGGATGGGGCCAAGGTTTGTCTGACAGGCCTTATCCCTTGTTCAAAAACTACTTTGTAGGCGGATTGGGCAGCGTCCGTGGCTTCCAGCAATCCACTTTGGGCCCTTCAGACAGCACCAACACCCTTTACTTGGGCGGCCCCAAGAAAATTGTCCTGAATGCCGAGATGCTGGCGCCGTTTCCGGGTGCTGGCAACGATCGCACACTGCGCCTGTTTGCCTTTACAGACGTGGGTCGCGCTTTCGGTGAAAACGAAAAAATCAGCTTTTCCGAACTCCGTTCCTCTTACGGCATCGGTTTAAGCTGGATTTCTCCTATGGGTCCTTTGCGCTTTTCTTACGCCATGCCAATGCGTCGTCAGGTTGCGGATAAAATCCAGAGATTGCAATTCCAAATCGGAACTTCTTTTTAATGAAAACACTTCGTCATTTTTCACAAGTTTGCTTGTTAGCCGTTGGCGCCTTGGCTGCCAATGTGGTCAGTGCGCAAGAATTCAAAATTGGTTTTGTCAACACCGATCGAATCTTCCGCGAAGCTGCCACGGCCAAATCAGCGCAAGCCAAGTTGGAGCAAGAATTTTCAAAACGCGAAAAAGATTTGGTTGACTTGGGTAACACCATCAAAACAGCGTCCGACAAATTTGAACGCGAAGCGCCAACGTTGTCCGAATCTCAGCGTAACACGCGTCAAAAACAACTCATGGACCAAGACCGTGAGTTTCAACGCAAGCGCCGTGAATTTCAAGAAGACCTGAACACACGCAAAAACGAAGAGCAACAAATCGTTATCGAGCGTGCCAACCGTGCCGTGAAGCAAGTGGCCGAAACTGAAAAATACGATGTGATTTTTCAGGAAGCCGTTTACATCAACCCCAAGCACGACATTACCGAAAAAGTCATCAAGTCACTCAACGCGACGGCTGGCAAGTAATTGCTAAGCGGATTGGACCTGTGTTGTGCTGCAGCTTGGCGAAATTGTTGAAGCTTTAGGCGGCAGCCTTCACGGCAGTCCACAAACACCCATCGAAAAACTGGCCCCGCTTGAAACAGCGGGTCCCACAGCGCTGAGTTTTCTCAGCCACCCCAAATACCAACCGCAGTTAAAACAGTCGCAAGCGGCTTGTGTCATTGTCACGCCTCAATTCAAAGAGTTGGCCTTAGAGCGTGGCGCGTGCATCGTCAGTGACGATCCTTATTTTTACTTTGCGCGCCTGACACAACTGTGGAAGAAAAAAACGACAGTCCATACTGCCGCACGAATTCACCCTAGCGCCGTCATCGATCCCGAAGCCGATGTGCACGAAACTGCACGCATCGGACCTTTGTGTGTTGTCGAAAGAGGTGCCAAAGTTGGGGCCTTCAGCCAACTCAAATCCAGAGTCACTCTCGGCGAAAACTGCCACATTGGCGAGCGCTGCATTGTGCATGCGGGCGTGGTCATTGGCGCCGATGGTTTTGGCTTTGCGCTGCACCAAGGCACTTGGGAAAAAATTGAACAGTTGGGCGCGGTGCGCATTGGCAACGATGTTGAAATTGGCGCCAACACATGCATTGACCGAGGTGCGCTGCAAGACACCGTCATTGAAGATGGCGTCAAGTTAGACAACCTCATTCAAATTGGCCACAACGTGCACATTGGTCAACACACCGCCATGGCAGGCTGCGTTGGCGTGGCGGGCAGTGCACGCATTGGTGCGCATTGCACCGTGGGCGGCGGGGCCATCATTTTGGGACACCTCAGCTTGGCCGATGCTGTGCACATTTCTGCTGCCTCCGTGGTCACGCGCAGCATCAAACAACCCGGCCAATATACCGGCCTGTTTCCCATCGATGACAATTCAGCATGGGAAAAAAATGCAGCCAGCCTCAAGCAGCTCCATCAACTTCGAGATCGCATCAAAGCCTTGGAGGCTCTGCGCCCCCAAGCACCATTACAGGAAAAATCATCATGATGGACATTTATCAAATTCTCAAACAACTGCCGCACCGTTTTCCCATCTTGTTGGTCGACCGTGTTCTGGAAATTGAGAAGGGCGTTCGCATCAAGGCTTTGAAAAATGTCTCGGTCAACGAGCCATATTTCACAGGCCACTTTCCGTCGCGTCCTGTCATGCCAGGTGTTTTGATGCTCGAAGCATTGGCCCAAGCGGCTGCCTTGTTGGCCTTTGACACCATGGGAGAAACGCCTGACGAAAACACGGTGTATTACTTTGCAGGCATTGACGGTGCGCGTTTTAAGCGTCCTGTCGAGCCTGGTGATCAGCTCATTTTGGAAGTTGAACTGGATCGCATGAAGGCCGGTATTTTCAAGTTCAAAGCACGCGCCAAGGTGGGTGACGAAATTGCCGTCGAAGCCGAATTGATGTGCACCATGCGCAAGGTTGCTTAAGTTCTGAAGTCTATGAGCACCGTGCCTCGCATTCACCCCTCGGCCCTTGTTGACCCTGCAGCCCAGCTCGACAGCAGTGTCACGGTGGGTCCTTACACTGTCATTGGCCCCAATGTTCGCATTGACGCAGGCACCACTGTGGCCAGCCATTGTGTGATTGAAGGCCATACCACCATTGGCAAAGACAACAAAATTTTCCAATTCAATTCATTGGGTGCTGTACCGCAAGACAAAAAATATGCGGGCGAGCCGTGTGAGTTGACTATTGGCGATCGCAACACCATTCGCGAGTTTTGTACCTTCAACATTGGCTCGCCAGGCGATACCGGCGTTACCAAGTTGGGCAATGACAACTGGATCATGGCTTATGTGCATTTGGCACACGACTGCGTGGTGGGCAACCACACCATCTTTGCCAACAGCTCGCAATTGGCCGGTCACGTGCATGTCGACGACTGGGTTATTTTGGGCGGCTTTACCGTGGTCCATCAATTTTGCCGCTTGGGTGCGCACAGCTTTACGGCCATGCATTCTTTGTTGTTTGCCGATTTGCCGCCTTTTGTCATGGCGCAAGGTCAGCCTGCGCAAGCACGCTCTATGAACTTTGAAGGCTTGCGCCGTCGCGGTTTTTCTGCCGAAAGAATTGCAGCCGTCAAGGCCATGCACAAGAGTTTGTACCGTCAGAAACTCACCTTGGTTCAAGCCCAAGCAGAGATTGAGTTGATCACCCAAAAGTACCCAGAAGCCCAAGCCGATGTCGACATGATGCTTGGCTTTTTGCAAGGCACGTCGCCCGACCGCGGCATTGTCAGATAAGCAGTGCAAACCGTGTCTGCGTCTTCGCCCTCAAAAGCCCCTGATGGGGCTTTTTCCATGGCCATGGTGGCCGGCGAAACCTCGGGCGATTTGTTGGCAGGCTTGATGATGCAGGGCATTCGTTCGCAATGGCCAGATGCCCAGTTGTATGGCATTGGCGGGCCGCGAATGCAAGCGCAAGGATTCAACGCTTTGTGGCCCTCAGACAAGTTGGCGGTGCGGGGCTATGTCGAAGTCTTGCGGCACTACCGAGAAATTGTGGGCATTCGCAAGCAGCTTAAAGAGAAGCTGTTGGCAAACCCTCCCGATATTTTTGTGGGCGTAGACGCGCCCGATTTCAACCTCGACTTAGAACGCGATTTAAAACAAGCAGGCATTCCCACCGTGCACTTTGTGTGTCCTTCTATTTGGGCGTGGCGTGCAGATCGCATTGAAAAAATCAAGCAAAGCGTCGACCATGTGTTGTGTATTTTCCCCTTTGAAACGCAACTCTTGAGTGCGCATGGCATACCGGCCACGTATGTGGGTCATCCCTTGGCGCAAGCCATTCCGATGCATGTTGATACGCGCAAGGCACGCCATGACTTGAAGCTAGACCCAGACCAACCTGTCGTGGCTTTGCTGCCTGGTAGTCGCGAATCTGAAATCACGTATTTGGCAGAGCGGTTTTTTCAAACAGCCAACTTGCTGAGTCAGCAGCAACCCAACTTGCAGTTTGTATTGCCGGCCATGCCCTCTATGATGTCTCGCATTGAAAGCATTCGCGACAAAGTAGGCGCTTCGCAGGTACAAATTTTGAAAGGGCAGTCGCACACCGCTTTGGCGGCTTGTGATGTCACCCTCATTGCCAGTGGCACGGCCACCTTAGAGGCAGCTTTGTTTAAAAAACCGATGGTCATTGCCTACAACATGAACTGGCTCAGTTGGCAAATGATGAAGCGCAAAAAACTGCAGCCATGGGTGGGTTTGCCCAATATATTGGCACAAGAGTTTTGTGTGCCCGAATTGCTGCAAGACCAAGCCACACCCTCCAACCTGTCCGCCGCCGTGTTGGACTGGCTGCGTTCACCCGAAAAGGCGCAAGCCTTGGTGGGGCGATTTGAAACCATGCACGCGTCTTTGCTGCGCGACACACCAACACTGGCCGCCCATGCGATCCAAACGCTTGTCAAAGCCTGAGCAAGTGAGCTTGGCTTGGGACGCGCCTGGTTTGTTGGCCGGGGTGGACGAGGCTGGGCGTGGCCCATTGGCGGGTCCCGTGGTGGCAGCCGCTGTTATTTTGGACGAGCTCAAACCCATCAAAGGTTTGGCCGATTCTAAAAAGCTGACGGCCAAAACCCGTGACCGTTTGTTTGACGAAATTCGCGCCAAGGCATTGTGTTTTGCCATTGCAGAGGCCAGTGTCGAAGAGATTGACACTTTGAATATTTTGCAAGCCACGATGTTGGCCATGCAAAGGGCGGTGGAAGCTTTGCGACTCAAACCGACCCTGGTCTATGTCGATGGCAATCGATTGCCCATCTTGGATGTGCGCGCAGAAGCCATCGTGAAGGGCGACGAAAAAGTACAAGAAATTTCGGCGGCTTCCATATTGGCAAAAGTACACCGCGACCGCATGTGCGAAGAAATGCACCGCCAGTATCCCGACTATGGCTTTGATGCCCACAAAGGTTATGGCACTGCGGTGCACCTGAAGGCGCTGCAAACATTGGGTGCCACACCGTATCACCGCAAAACCTTTGCACCTGTGACGCAGGCTATTTTGGCGTTTCAAAATTCATGAAGCTGATTACCTCCAAAGACAATCCGCGGCTAAAAACCATTCGCCGTTTGGCACAAGACTCACAGGCTTATCGCAAGTTGGGCTTGGTGTGGCTGGAGGGCGATCACCTTTGCAGGGCGGCACTGGCCCGTGGCGTCAAACCCGAATTGGCCATCTTTTCAGAGTCCATCTGGCAAGCCTCGGAATTTGAATGGTCGCAATGTGCTTCAGAAGTGTGGACGGTGCCAGATGATTTGTTTGCAGGTTTGAGTGGACTTGAGTCGCCGGCCAAAATGGGTTTCTTACTGACACTGCCTGTGGCACCAGAGTTAGACCCGCATGCGGCCACCGTCGTTTTGGACCGTCTGCAAGATGCTGGCAATGTGGGCGCCATTTTGCGCAGTGCGTCCGCCTTTGGCTTTAAGCAATTGGTGGCCATCAAGGGAACCGCAGGTCTTTGGTCACCCAAGGTTTTGCGCGCAGGCATGGGCGCACATTTTGGTATGCGCCTGATCGAGTCGGCCAGCCTAGAAGACTTGCAGATCCTCCAGGTGCCTTTGCTCGGAACGGATGTTCATGAGGGTCCGTTTTTGCACGAGTTGGTTCGGCGCGCTCAGTTGCCGTCACGCTGCGCTTGGGTCATGGGCCACGAAGGGCAGGGCGTTTCGTCTGAGCTGATGGCGCTGGTTCAGCAAAAGGTTCGCATAGCGCAGCCAGGTGGCGAAGAATCCTTGAACGTGGCGACGGCAGCGGCCATTTGCTTGCACGCCAGCGCCACAGCTGGCCTGAACGCCTGAGTTCATTCCAGTCTGTTCATTTGAAAAAATCAACGGCCTCAACCGTGGGTTAGGGAATACTCGCGGCTATAATGAGAGGCTTTCCCGCATCAACCTGTACGCACCCGCTCACAACAAGCCATTTCCCTTCAAAAGCAGCCAAAAAGCCAACCTTTCAAGGTGAAGCTTGCGCGTGCTGGGGCGTACCCGAACCATACCGGAGAACCCAGTGCTTTTGTCTCTTCAGGGAACCTTCCCCTTAGCCATTTTGGCGCTTGCAGACGGCACAGTCTTTGTCGGCAATTCCATTGGAGCCCCTGGC
>JACCDT010219876.1_pt1 | contig 65965 bp, 54 predicted proteins | sample 7446291 | NCBI WGS metagenome assembly JACCDT01 (sample SAMN15323446, study PRJNA562643) | freshwater metagenome | isolation source: river surface water | place: USA:Blue River Watershed | collected 2017-08-17 | reverse complement strand
TGAAATAGTGAGGTTTTTAACTGATTCAACAAGGAGGTCTGCGAAATAGCGGTAGAAGTCTTTTCTGATTTGTTTTCTTTCTTCGGTGGTTTGATTTGGAAAGGCTAGAAGTAGGTTCTGATCGATTGTTTTTTTACGGTAAGGAAGAAGCGTACATAGCAAGATAAATACTAAATCAGCAAATACGTAGAGTATCCGCAAAGGAAGATAGGATAGGGGTAGAACCAATCCGTAATAGAGCAAGGCGCCGCTTAAAATTTGTATTTGTCTTGCCACCATTTTTTGATTTGTTGTGCGATTTCTTGCTCCTTCGAGGCGCTCCCAGGATGAAAAAAGTTAGTGCCTGTAATTTCTGTAGGCAAAAATTCTTGGTAGTAGAAATTGCCGGGGTGGTCGTGGCTGTATTGGTAACCATCTCCATACCCAAGCTCTTTCATGAGTGCGCTAGGTGCATTGCGCAGCGCTAGTGGCACGCCAAGGTTTCCGGTTTTTTGTACAATTTGCTGGGCCTGATTGATGGCCATGTAAGCGGCGTTGCCTTTTGGAGAACTTGCTAAATAGAGCGTGCATTCGCTGAGAATGATCCGCGACTCTGGCCAGCCGACATTTTCAATGGCTTGAAAACAAGCATTGGCAAGTAAAAGCGCATTTGGATTGGCCAAGCCGATGTCTTCAGCGGCTAAAATAACCAAACGGCGCGCAATGAATTTGGGGTCTTCGCCGCCTTCGACCATTCTGGCCAACCAATAAACAGCCGCATTGGGATCGGAGCCCCTGACTGATTTGATAAACGCCGATATGATATCGTAATGTTGTTCGCCGTCTTTGTCGTAGCTGGCCAAACTATGTTGGGCATTTTGCAAAACGATTTCGTCGGTAATGTCGATTTGTATTTGTGTTTGAAAAGTACCAATGATGATTTCAAATACGTTTAGTAATTTGCGGGCGTCGCCACCAGAAATGCGCAAAAGGGCATTGGTTTCCAGTAAGGCGATTTGCTTTCTTTGCAGAATTGGATCTTCTTGGATGGCTCTTTCCAAGAGGGAGAGGAGGTCTTTTTGACTGTGGTGTTCAAGTGTGTATACTTGACAGCGAGAAAGCAAGGCCGAAATGACTTCAAAAGATGGGTTTTCGGTGGTGGCGCCAATGAGGGTTATGATGCCCTTTTCGACGGCCCCCAATAAAGAATCTTGCTGAGCTTTGGAAAAGCGATGGATTTCGTCGATAAAAAGGATGCTGCCTTTTGGGCTGAACATGCCGCCGCCTTGCACTTTGGCAATGACCTCTCGCACATCTTTAACGCCGCTGGAAATGGCAGAAAGCGTATGAATCGGTCTTTGAAGATGTTGAGCAATTAGCTGAGCGAGTGTGGTTTTGCCTACTCCGGGCGGGCCCCAAAAAATCATGGAGGGGATTACGCCTGCGTCTAGGGCCCGCCTCAAAGAAGCGTTTGGCGCCAATAGATGTTGCTGACCAATGTACTGGTCTAGCGTCTGTGGACGCATGCGTTCTGCGAGCGGAGCATTCATTACTCAAAGATAAGCAAACTAATTTTAGTATCTTCGTGGCAAAACAGAATGAATGAACGTCTATCTTGACAACGCCGCAACCACACCTGTTGCACCAGAGGTGGTAGAAGCCATGATCCCGGTATTGTTTCATACCTTTGGGAACCCATCCTCTACACACGCTTTTGGCCGTCAGGCTAAGGCGCTTTTAGAAAATTCAAGACGCAGTATAGCTCAAACGCTCAATTGCGCGCCTTCTGAGCTCATCTTTACATCTGGTGGCACAGAGGCCGACAACATGGCTTTGCACGCTGCTGTTACGCAGCTGGGTGTCAAACGCATCATTACCACCGCAATTGAACACCACGCAGTGGGGCACACCGCTGAGGCTTTAAAAGTTTCAGACGGTATTGAAGTTGTTTATTTAACTCTTGATGAAAAGGGAAATATCAACTTACAAGAACTCGAACAGTTGTTGCAAGAGCAAATACCTACTATTGTGTCGCTGATGCATGCCAATAACGAAATTGCCACCTTGTTGCCATTGGCCGAGGTTGCCCAATTGTGTCGTCAAAATGGAGCTTATTTTCATTCGGATACCGTTCAAACAATGGGGCACTATCATTTTGATTTAGCTGCCCTCGATATCGATTTCATTACTTGTGCCGCTCATAAATTTCATGGTCCAAAAGGCATTGGGTTTTTATATGTAAACAAAAAAACGCGCGTGAATCCGCTCATTCATGGGGGTTCGCAAGAACGCGGATTGCGCGGTGGCACCGAAAATATTGCAGGTGTTGTTGGTTTGGCAAAAGCCATTGAACTTGCCTATACCGATCTCGAAGCACATCAAAGCCACGTCTGGGGGCTCAAAAACTACATGATCAGCCGTTTGCAAGCGCTTTTTCCGGAGGTGCGCTTCCATGGCGAGACCAGTTATGAAAAAGCGTTGTATACTGTACTGAATGTTTGTTTGCCCGCTACCGCCAAAGCAGGCCTCTTGTTATTTACACTTGACTTGAAAGGAGTGGCAGTGAGTGGAGGCTCCGCTTGTACGTCGGGTGCTACCAAAGGCTCACATGTGCTCGAGGGCATTGGCGCCGATATGTCTAGGCCTAATGCGCGCTTTTCTTTCTCGCGCTTTACGACCAAAGAAGAAATCGATTATGCGCTCCAACAAATCGAAGAAGTGTATCAAAAGAATCTGTAAATTCAACCTATGCAAGCGCGGCCAAAAGTATTGTTTATTTCGAGTTGGTACCCCACAGAACTCAAGCCAACTGAAGGAAACTTTGTGCAACAGCACATCCTTGCCGCTCAACAAATTGCCGATGTGGCTATGGTGCATATTGTCCTCAGTACGCAACACCAAACCACTACACACCAAGCCACAACTGCGTCCTATGAAGCCCATGTGGTATATATCCCTAAGAACGAGGTCTTTATTCTTGGTTTGTTGGTCAATTATTTCAAGATTTTCGCTGCGTACTGGAAGTTTGCTGCCCAAACCAAACTCGGCAAGCCTGACCTGATTCATGCCAACGTGCTTTTTCCAATTGGTTTTGTCGGTCTTTTACTCAAATTAAGATGGCGCATACCATTGCTTTTTACGGAGCACTGGACCTGTTATCACGAAACCGCTCAACCACAGCCTACGCGTTTTCAGCAGTTCTTTTTGCGTTGGATTGGCAAAAAAGCGGATCTCATTATGCCTGTCTCACTAGATTTAGCAGCTGCTATGCAACGCTTTGGCATCAATGCACCAATGAAAGTAGTTCCAAATGTGGTTGACCCATCGGTTTTTGAACCCTTAGAAAAGCGCCCGCATAGCGTCTATCGATTTGTACATATTTCATCTCTAGACCCTGAGCAAAAGAATTTTCATTTGTTGTTGCGCGCCTTTTATCAACTCAAAAAACAGCAAGCTAAGGTGGAGCTTCACGTCATTTCCGACGGAGATTACAATGTCTACGCCAAACTGATCAAAGGTTTTGAATTTGCGAACTCTATTCACTATCATGGTCGCCAAGACAGCGCGGGTGTTGCAGCTATGCTACAGTTTGCCGATGCATTGGTTTTGAGTAGTCGCTTTGAAAATTTACCCTGCGTCTTGTTAGAAGCACTCTCCACGGGTACGCCCATGATTTCAACACAAGTGGGAGGTGTAGCAGAGCTCATCAATGATAGCAATGGAATTTTAGTTGCTTCCGAAGATGAGCAAGCGCTTTTAGCAGCCATGATTGAAATTCAGCAACGCCAATATGTAGCGCAAGAACTCCATCAAGTGGCGCTGCAAAAATATAGCCCAACAGCCATTGCAGGTTTGTTTTTAGAGGCCTATCAACTGGTGCTCAACAAAGATGTGGCGTAGTATTTTTGGCAATTTTGGCGTTAGGGTGCTCTCTGCACTGCTCAACCTAGGCTTGGTCATTCTTTTTTCGCAACTTACAGGTGCCGTAGGCAAGGGAGAACAAAGTTTGCTCCTGACATCTATTGCTATTCTCACCATTTTTGATTCATTGGTAGGTGGGGCAGCGCTGGTGTATTTGTCTTCTCGCTTTGCCTGGCTTGGGCTCCTTGGCGCTTCTTATATTTGGATCTTTTTGGTCAGTTCAACAGCGTTTGTTTGTTTGTGGCTTGCGGATGTTTTTCCGATAACTTATTTGATACATGTAGTGATCTTGAGTGCAATAAGCGCGGCAGGAGCTGTTCATTCGTCGCTGTTGTTGGGTCAGCAAAGACTCAAGATATACAACATCATAGCGCTTTCCATTCCCTTACTCACGTTAGGCTCATGTGTAGCTCAGTGGTATTTCCTAGGTGTAATTAAATATGAAGTATCACTTTATATAGCTTATGTTATTTCTCTGTTTATAAGTATATTAGGCTTGATTAAATTCTTTCCGTCTCAGCAAAAATCGAGCAGCACTTGGCTTGCTATTTGGAAAAATATGTTTGCGCTTGGTTTTTACAATCAGTTGGCGCATGTCTTGCAACTGCTGAGTTTTAGAGCGAGTTATTACATTTTAGAGCAATACAAAGGCGAAGCGGCAGTTGGGGTCTTTTCTAATGCAAGTTCCATCACAGAATCAATTTGGCTCATCGCCACGAGTATTTCTTTATGGCAGTACGCTGTTATATCTAATTCTCAAGATCAGAATTACACCATTCAATTGACTGAAAAACTCACCCGCTTTGGCATGTTTGCCGCCTTGTTAGGTGTATTGTTTTTCTTGTTGTTGCCGTCGGCTTTTTATCAACTCGTTTTTGGCCCTGACTTCGGAGGTTTGCAAACTTTGATGTGGGCGCTTGCACCGGGTGTCTGGATTTTTACTTACGCCTTGGTGGTAGGGCATTATTTCTCGGGGCACGGGCGCTATGCTGTCAATGCATTGGCTTCAGGTATTGGTCTGTTGCTTAGCTTGGTTGCATCTTTGCTGTTTATTCCTGTTTACGGCGCTGTGGGTGCTGCTTTTGCAGCAAGTATATCTTATGCTGCCACGAGTATAGTGGTGCTGCGTTATTTTTTGAAAGATGGCGCTACTTTTTCTCTTTTTCCGCGCAAAGTGGAGTTTATCCAATTATTTACCCAAATGCGCATGAGTTGGCGCAAGTAGAGCTATGAATAAATTCAGCAAATTGATCAAAGCCATTGGGCTGATCCTTCAAAGGCCAGCACTCTTGAATTTAATTCTCAAGGATGAGCAGGTGCTACAGCGCGCCTTCGAAAAAGAGTTCCCACATCTTGAGCTACAGCAAACAGATGTTTTTGAATGGCCAGAAGCAACGCAGCTCACTATTTCGCCTTACGCTTTTTTATCGGGCTCTTCTATGGTGACAGATTTTGCTTTTTTACAATTGGTGTGTCGTCGCTACAACGTAGCAACCTATCTAGAGATTGGGACTTGGAGAGGGGAGAGCGCGGCCAATGTAGCGCCTTATGTGAAAGAAGTATTTACACTGAATTTACCCGATCAAACCCTTTTGCAAATGGGCATGAGCCAAGCGTATATTGCTTCGCATCGCTTTTTTTCAAAAGACTTAACCAACGTGACCCACCTTTTTGGAGATTCAGCCACCTTTGATTGGCGCCCCTACGAACAAAAGTGCGATCTGATTTTCATTGATGGCGATCATGCCACAGAGGCGGTGGAACGCGATACCCAAACGGCGTTGCGCTTGCGCAAATCAGAAAAGTCTATTTTAGTTTGGCACGATGCAAAATCAGACGGTGAGTATCCGCGATATGAGGTGCTTTTAGGAATTTACCGCGCTTTACCAAAAGACCTACATCAAAATGTGTATTTGGTTAAACATGCGTTGTGTGCGGTATATTTGCCAGATGGCGCTGATGCAGCGCACCTTCAGCTCAATGCGCTTCCAACAAGACAGTTCGAACTGGGACTTAGCAGCACAAATCTTTAGTGAAAGTCGGATATGTTAAATTGCTCTATCCAGATCAAGTAACTTACATATCTAAAAACAAAATTCTGCTCATTTGCAAATGCTGTGCTCGAAAAAATCCGAGGTAAGGATTCAAGGAGCAAGGCTTTATCAATGAGCTCACTTTTGTCGAGCTGCGCTTTGGAGCGGATTTGTTCTTGCCAATAGTTTGCTGTTTCCATGAGCCAATGGCTTTCGGGTACAGAAAATCCTTTTTTGTCTCGGCGCCAAGAAATGCTTGGAGGTAAGTCGCCGTCTAGTGCTGCTCTCAATTTGAATTTAGACCAACCGTTGTGAATCAGGTCGGTAGCTTCTAAAGCGCTCGCTTCGTGCAGGAGTTGGGAGTCGTCGGCAAATGGTGTGCGCGATTCAATGCTGTATTGCATTGAGCAGCGATCTTCCCAACGCAAAAGGCTTTTGAGTTCGTTTACCTGGCAATAATAGGCAAGGTGATCTTGTAGTTTGGAAAAGCGCTTGCGCACAACAAAACCATCAGCAGTGAGATAAGCGTTTGTGGCTTGACCAGCGCGCCAGATGCGCTTTTGAAGTGCTTGCGGCAGCAAACTCAAAAGGTCTTTGCTCCATTCTTTGGCAATATATTTTTTGGAACTCGGCGCATTGCCGAGCTGCTGCCATTCTTTGACAAAACGACGCCATTTGCCGCTCCAAAACAATTCCTTGAAAAAAGTAGGATAAAAAACTTGATAGCCGGCAAAGAGTTCGTCTCCGCCTTGGCCGTCTATTAAAATTTTGATGCCTTGCTCGGCTGCGCTTTGCATGACGCTGCTCTGCGCAAAAGTACTGGTGCTCAGCAGCGGAATGTCTTGGTGGTAAATGAGTTGAGGCAAGGCCTCTAGCAGTTGGGTGCTGTTGAGTTCAGCGGTATGCCAAGTGGCATTTGTGTGCGCAATCATTTGTGCAGCCCAAGCGCTTTCATCTAATGGGGAATCGTGAACAGCCGTAAAGGCATGGAGGCCACTGCTCAGAGCGCTAACGCTTGTTTTTTGTCGGATTTGAGCCGCTAAATACAGCAATGTACTGGAATCTAGGCCGCCAGAGAGGCAAAAGCCCAGCGGCACATCGGCGCGCAAACGCAATGAGACCGCATCTTCTAAAGTTTGCCTTAAGTTTGGCGCGCTTGTGGTGTCCTTACCCGCACTTGGGTTGTAGTACCTCTTGACTTCGCATGTTCGACTCGCGAGTTGATACTGCAGGGTGTGGCCTGGCTGCAATTCTTTGATGCCCTTGAAAAAACCTTCTTCTTGGCGCTCGATCTTGCTGTTGGCAAAGTAGTCTAGCAGTGCCGTGCGATTGGCAACAACTTTATAGCTGGGTATTTTTAAAAGGGCCTTGATTTCGGAGGCAAAGCCAAAATGCGCGGTGTTGTCTAGGTAATAAAAGGGCTTGACGCCGTAGGGGTCGCGGGCGCAAAATAAAGATTGCTTTTCTGCATCAAAAATGGCGAAAGCCCACATGCCATTGAAGCGTTCGAGGCAGTCTGTTCCCCAGTAAACATATGCTTGCAACAAGACTTCGGCGTCAGAGGCACTCTGAAAACGAGCGCCCAGAGCGAGCAGTTCGGTGCGCAGCTCGAGGTAGTTGTATATTTCGCCATTGAAACTCAACCAATAGCGCCCATTGCTGTGCATTGGTTGGGCTGCTGCAGCACTCAGGTCTATTATAGAGAGCCTGCGGTGTGCGAGTCCGAAATCATTGTCTGTAAACCATTGGAGGCCTCCGCCGTCGGGCCCACGGTGCAGTAAAGTCTCATTCATTTGTTGAAGAATAGACTCTCCTGAAGGTGTGGGGCTCGAAAGTTTATGATGAAGTCCGGAAATGCCGCACATAAGTACCTAAACTAGAGTTTTTGATCAAGTAAATACACGAAGCTTGCAATCGCAGCGGCGCCGAGTTCGAGCTCGCGCTTATTAACCGATTCAAAAACGTCAGAAGGTGCGTGGTGGTAGTCGAAATAGCGCTGAGAGTCCGGGACAAAGCCGAAAAGAGGAATGCCAGGGTATTGTTCTTTGAGCGGGCCAATATCCACGCCGCCATATCCTTTTTCAAAAACATGCAGGTCGTATGAACGCAAAACGGGTTCGAAGCTTTGGAGCAAACTGAGGTATTGGTCGGGGCCATCTAGGCCAAAACCGCGCGGTGCAAAACCGCCTCGGTCGCTTTCCATTGCAGCGATTTGCTTTTCTCCGTTTGCCAAACACCATTTGGCATATTGTTGCCCCCCTTGGTTTCCGTTTTCTTCATTCATGAAAAAGACAACGCGAATGGTGTGCGTAGGTTTGATTCCGAGCGTCTGAAGGATGCGCAACGCCTCTAGACAGTGAATGACGCCTGCACCGTCGTCGTGCGCACCTTCGCCGGTGTCCCAGGAGTCTAGGTGGCCGCCGATGGTGATGATTTGTTCAGGGTGGGTGCTTCCTTTGATTTCCGCCATGACATTATAAGAGGTGACATCCGGAAACTCGCGGCAATCCATCTCTAAATAAAATCGGACTTTACCTGCTTGAAGGGCAGTTGAGAGTGCGTCGGCGTCTTTGGTAGCAAGTGCTGCTGCAGGAATTTTGGGAATGTCTTTTTCATAATGCATGGAGCCCGTATGAGGGTGCTCGTCAATAGGCAAGCCCAGCGACCTGATCACAACGGCTTTTGCCCCGAGCTTGGCAGCTTCTACCGCACCGTTTCCGCGAATGGCATAGCAAGCACCATAGGCCTTGAATGTTTGTATTTGTGCGGCGTCCATGGGCTGATTGAGAAAAACAATCTTTCCCTCTACCTCTTTTGCTTTGGCGTTTTTGAGCTCAGCCAAAGTTTTGAATTCGATGATTTCTGCCTCGATCAGCCCGTTCGTGCCGATAGATCCTCCTAGCGCAAGCAAATTTAGTTTGCGAATGGGGGCGTATTGATTGACGGATTTAAACCAAGCGGTTTCTGTGGTTCCTCTTTCCCAATGAGGAACGGAAATTTCTTGCTTCGTGACTTTGTCGAACTGATAGGCGCGCATTTTTTCATAGCTCCAATCGACAGCCATTTGCGCTTGTGCTGAGCCAGATAGGCGAGGACCGATGTCTTTACATAGTTGGCGCAGGTTTTCGTAGGCCTGCCCTCTTAGGAGTGCTTCGTCGTAGATGCGTCGGATCACAAGGCTATCCTGAGCGCTTGCCTGACTCAAAAGGAAAGAAAAAACAAAAAGAATCTTCGTGTATTTCATGGTGGGAATTTGCGTAAAAATACCAAAAATCAGCCGAAGCACGCCGCTTTTGGCTATCTTTGCATCTTGATCTAACAAACATAGAAAATGGCTTTAAAATGCGGAATCGTCGGCTTGCCGAACGTCGGAAAATCAACTTTATTTAACTGTTTGTCGAATGCCAAAGCGCAGTCCGCAAACTTTCCTTTTTGTACCATTGAACCTAACTTAGGCACCACATCGGTTCCAGACCCACGCTTAGAGAAGCTAGAAGAAATCGTCAATCCAGAACGCGTGGTCCCCACAACCATGGAAATCGTCGATATCGCAGGTTTGGTCAAAGGTGCGTCAAAAGGCGAGGGGCTCGGCAATCAATTCTTGGCGAACATCCGCGAAACCGATGCTATTTTACACGTCTTGCGTTGTTTCGACGACGGCAATATCATTCACGTCGATGGCAGTGTAGACCCTATCCGCGATAAAGAAATCATCGATATCGAGCTTCAACTCAAAGATTTCGAAACCATCGAGAAAAAAATCCAAAGCTTGGCACGCGTCATTAAATCCGGCGACAAAGACGCCGTCAAAGAAAACGAATTGGCGCTGCGGATCAAAACAGGCCTAGAGCAAGGTCTTTCTGTTCGCGGTTTAGGTTTCGCTCCAGAAGAAATGGAAATCATCAAGAGTTTCAACCTGATCACTTCTAAGCCCGTTATGTATGTTTGTAACGTAGACGAAGCATCGGTTAAAAGTGGCAATGAGTACGTAGAACGCGTCAAGGCAGCAGTTGCTGCAGAAAACGCCGAAGTATTGATCATTGGCGCCAAAATTGAAGCAGATATCACCGAACTAGAAACCTACGAGGAGCGCCAAATGTTCCTAGAAGAACTCGGCCTTGAAGAGCCCGGAGTCAATCGCCTCATTCGCCAAGCGTACCATTTGCTCAACTTGCAAACCTACTTCACAGCGGGTGTCAAAGAAGTGCGCGCCTGGACCATCCATAAAGGCATGACCGCTCCGCAGGCAGCCAGCGTTATTCACTCCGATTTTGAAAAAGGATTTATCCGTGCAGAAGTCATGAAATACAACGACTTCATTCAATACGGTTCGGAAAGCGCAGTCAAAGAAGCGGGTAAATTCAAAGTAGAGGGCAAAGAATACATCGTGGAAGATGGCGATATCATGCACTTCCGTTTCAACGTTTAAACCAAATCATATGCAAATTACTGCCAACAATCCTGCTTTACGTTCTTGGGTAGCAGTTGCTGCCGATTCTGAATTTCCTATCCAAAACCTACCATTTGGTATTTTTCAAACCGCACAAACCACCAAAAGGGTAGGTGTACGCATCGGCGATTTCGTCCTAGACCTCTTTCAAATGGCCCAATTCGGCTACTTCGACAACCTCAGTTTTGCGGCTACCGATTTCAATCAAGATTACCTCAATCCCATGATGCGTCATGGCAAATTAGCTACGCGCGCCTTGCGCAATCGCATTGCAGAATTGCTTTCGATTGAAAACACAACCTTTCAGCACAACCCAAACCAGCAGCAAGCGCTCATTCCAGTTGCTGAGGTTCAGCTGTCTTTGCCAATTCATATTGGCGACTACACCGATTTTTACTCTTCCAAAGAGCACGCCACCAACGTGGGCATCATGTTCAGAGATCCCGCCAATGCGTTATTGCCCAATTGGCTCTGGATTCCTGTCGGTTACCACGGTCGCGCTTCTTCTGTAATTGCGTCTGGGGAGCCGGTTGTCCGACCGAAGGGTCAAATCAAACCCGACGACAACGAGGCACCTATTTTTGCACCTTCTCGTCAAATAGACTTTGAACTCGAAATGGGCTTCATTACTTTTGATGGAAAACCACTCGGGCAAAGCATTTCAACGGCAGAAGCCGAAGACTACATCTTTGGTTTGTGTCTCTTCAATGATTGGTCGGCGCGCGATATCCAAAAATGGGAATACGTGCCACTGGGTCCGTTTTTGGCCAAAAACTTTGCTTCCTCAATGTCTTGCTGGATTGTCACGCTAGATGCGCTCGAGCCTTTTGCTTGTCCTACACCAGCTCAAGACCCAGCAGTTTTGTCATACTTGCAATTTGAAGGCAACAAATCTTATGCAATCAATTTAGAAGTTGCCATAGAAGCGCCTGCTTGTCCTGAGCAAGTAGTGAGTCGTTCCAATTTCAAATACATGTACTGGAATATGTCACAGCAACTGGCTCACCATACCGTCAACGGATGCAATGTCCGCTGCGGTGACCTCATGGGCTCTGGTACCATTTCAGGCCCAACCCCCGATTCTTATGGCTCCATGTTAGAGCTAGCCTGGAAAGGGACTAAACCTATTCAAATGCCAGATGGTTCTGAGCGTCGCTTCATTCAAGACCACGACACCGTCATTATGCGCGGTTTCTGCGAGCAAAACGGAGTCAAAATTGGTTTCGGAGAAGTCAGAAGTCTATTGTTACCTGCCAATTAATGCACTACGACGGTCAGACACCCATCGATCTAGAACAAGAGCGCATAGAGATCCTCAATGCCTTCAAAGGATTGTTGCGCGCTACCAAAGACCGCAGCCGAGAAGAAACCCGGCTCATTCGCAAAGCCTTTGACATCGCTTTAGAAGCGCACAAAGACATGCGTAGAAAATCTGGTGAGCCCTATATTTATCATCCTATTGCTGTTGCGCGAATATGTGCCGAAGAAATGGGAATGGAGCCCACCGCAATCGTATGTGCACTCCTCCACGACACCGTAGAAGATACCCACATCACACTCCAAGACATCGAAGATTTATTTGGGGCAACGGTGCGTAAAATCATCGATGGCCTGACCAAAATCCCGGAGGTCTTCGATGAAAACACCTCGATTCAAGCGGAAAACTTTCGCAAAATGATCCTGACCATTTCCGATGATTTTCGGGTGGTACTCGTCAAGTTAGCTGACCGCTTGCACAACATGCGTACGCTTTCGAGCATGAAGCCTGAAAAGCAACTCAAAATTGCTTCGGAGACCAAATTTTTATATGCACCACTCGCACACCGTTTGGGGCTTTATCCTATCAAGTCGGAACTCGAAGACCTCTCCATGAAATACTGTGAGCCAGAGGTTTATGAGCAAATTGAGGGCAAGCTTAAGTCTACCCAAGACGTCCGAAACCGTTTCATTCGTCGTTTTGTAGCGCCAATCCGAACAGAACTTCAGTCGCAGGGTTATCATTTTGACATCAAGGCCCGCACCAAATCGATTGCTTCCATATGGCGTAAAATGCAAACCAAAGACGTTCCTTTTGAAGAAGTTTTTGATGTCTTTGCACTGCGCATTATTCTAGACACGCCTCACGAGCGCGAAAAATCAGATTGTTGGCGTGTATACTCCGTTGTGACCGACTTCTACCAGCCTAGCCCCGAGCGTTTGAGAGATTGGGTGTCTACACCAAGAGCAAACGGCTATGAATCCTTGCACACCACTGTAATGTCGCCGCAAGGTCGTTGGGTGGAGGTTCAGATTCGCAGCAAGCGCATGGACGACATCGCCGAACACGGTCTAGCTGCACACTACAAATACAAAGAATCCAACTCTGAATCCAACAAGTTTGACCGCTGGATTGCAGAAATACGCGAATTATTGGAGAATCCAGACACCAGCGCACTGGATTTCGTGAATGACTTTAAGCTCAATTTATTCAACGACGAAATTTACGTCTTTACACCAAAAGGCGAACTACGCGTATTGCCAACAGGTTCTACCATCCTAGATTTTGCCTACGATATCCATACCCAAATTGGCAACAAATGCATTGGTGCCAAAGTAAACAACCGTTTGGTGCCGCTTAGCTACGAATTGCAAAACGGCGATCAATTAGAAATCCTCACCTCTAACAAGCAAAAACCAAACGACGAATGGCTGCGCTTTGTGGTGTCTGCAAAAGCCAAGCAACGCATCAAGCAAGCACTTAATGAAGCCCACAAGATAATTGCAGCCGATGGCAAAGAAATCCTAGAGCGCAAGTTCAAGCAGCACAACATTCGCAATACCCCAGAAAACATCCGTGCTTTAGAAAAGCATTTTCACATCGACACCACAACCAATTTCTATTACAAAATTGCCAAAGGCAAAATTGACCTCACCCAACTGCGAGAGTTCAATGTAGTAGGCGGTAACATAGTGGTGGAGCGCAAAATCAGGTCCAAGAAAATCAAAGGCTCAGACGAGGATCTCCTCAATGAAGGCATCAATACAGATATTGATACCATCATTATCGGCGAGGATTTCAAGGGTTTTGACTACACACTTGCCAAGTGCTGCAGCCCAATTCCTGGGGATTCAATCTTTGGATTCATCACGATTTCATCTGGAATTAAAATCCACCGTTTCAATTGTCCGAACGCCGTTCACTTGCTCTCCAAATTGGCATATCGCTGCCTCAAGGCACGTTGGCAAAGTAGTGCACTCGTGGAGCGCGTGGCCGCAATTCGCATCATCGGGATCGATCAAATTGGTTTGGTTAACCGACTTACCGAGATCATTTCCAAGCAGAACAACATCAACATGAAAAGCATCTCGTTTGAAACCAACGACGGTGTTTTTGAAGGCCGTATTAAAGTGTTGGTTTACGATACCGCTCAGCTCGAGCAATTGACGCGTAAGTTTGAGCAAGTAGAAGGAGTGAAGAGCGTGACGCGCTGGGATGCTGCCGTCGATTCTGAAGAACTCAGTTAGTATCTTTGCGCAGGGTTATTGCATCCTGAGGTCTGAGCCCCGGGTTCCATTGAAAACCTTTGATGTATTTTTCTTTGGCATCGATCTGATTCATCGGGAAAAAGATGCCATCCGGCTGATCGAAATACGTGATTTCTTTCACTTCACCTGCCTGCAGCGCTATGCTTAGTTTTTCTGCAAATAAGCGGTTGAGTCCTTCGCGCTGCATTTCTACTAGTGTGTCATTTATTTTTTTCTCTGAAATCGGATAGAAAATTGTCCAAGCTTGGCCCGTGGCATCTACTTGGTTGAGCGTCCCGCTGGTGTCAAAATGCGCCACAATCTTTGCGGCGGCCATCTGATTGAACAAGCTATCGCTCTGAAGTGTGAGTAAAATTGTGGCTTTTTTATTGAGTTCAATGTGTTCTAAAATAGAATCTTTGAAAAAGACCTGTGCATTTTCACTTTTTAATTCACCTGTTTGAGCCCATAAAATAGGATGTGAAGTCATGCTGAGCACTTGTTGCTCAAATGAAAAACGCGTGCTATCCGAAATCCCTTGAAGGTCAGGGTGTAAGAAACGGAAATTTTTATTGGCTTTTAAAAACTGAGACCGATTGAGAGAATCTCTTTCGAGATAAAGTGTATCGGCGTGAAAGTAAAGTGTGTCTGTTTGGTATTTGAGAAAACCCAAACTCTCCCCCGTGACATAAGCCATATGTTTGGTATCGCTAAAAATTGCCTTTTGACCGAGTAGGGCTAATTGTTGGTCGAGGTCTTTGAAATAAACAGCGCCCCGACCTTCATAGTCATTCATTTTGGTATTGATCAGTAGGGTATCGCCTTTGATAATATAGTTTTTTTGGTAAATCTCGGCATGTTTGTAGAGCGCTCCTGCTTCAGTTTGTACGTCGTACCAGCCTTTTTGACAATAAATTTGTGTGCTGTCGTTGCGCAGTTGGGTTTGACCTAAGAAGTAGAGTTTTTGTTGTTCGTAGGCAAATTGCAGGGTGTCGGTCTTGACGTCGAGGTCTGCTTTGGTATAATGCACCTTGCCACTGAAAAAGAAAGAGCCGTTGGCTGGGTAAAAATATCCGCGTTGGCATGTGATGCGTTCGTCTGAAACTGTAGATTCTATTTTGCCTGCACTCCTGAAAATGGCGCGTCCTCTTTTGGCGTCGTAATCCATGGAGTCTGCAGACATTTTGTAGGCGTTGTCTCGGGCTTTGACATGCCCCCAGAGTTTGGCATATTTTAGTTGTTCGGCGTAAAATATAGAATCGGCGTAGAGATTGACCCCATTTTTTTGAATGTGCACATTTCCGTAAGCGCGTACTTGCTTGGCTTTTTCGTTGTAATGTGCGGAATCGCAATACATGGTGTTGCCCTGATAGGCAAAGCTTACCGTTCCTACCAAGCGGTGCACGCCATTTTGAATGGCATAAATTTTTTCTGTACCAGGAAGCAATTGGAGCTGACCCTGACCAAAAACGCGCGTCAATAACAGCAGCGTACTACAAAAGATTGCAATGCGCTGACTGATAGAATGTTTCATGTTAATTTTGGAGCGTCTGTTTGCGGTCTGGCCCGACTGAAATAACGCGAATAGGCACATTTAATTGTGCTTCCAAATACGTTACGTAGTTTTTGAGTGGCGCTGGAGCCGCTGCAAAGTCCTCTAGTTCGGTAAGGTCGCAATGCCAACCTTCGAGTTGTTCATAGATGGGTTCGATGTCGAGGTCTGTGACGTCATAAGGGAAATCAGTTACCTTTTCTCCGTTAATGAGGTAGTGCGTACATACATTGATGTGTTCAAAGATGCCAAGTACATCGCTTTTCATCATGGAAAGTTCGGTTACGCCGTTTACCATAATGGCGTAGCGCAATTGCACGAGGTCTAGCCAACCGCAGCGACGCGGTCTGCCTGTAGTGGCGCCAAATTCATTGCCTTCTTTGCGGATGAGTTCGCCGACAGAATCGTTGAGCTCAGTAGGGAAGGGGCCGCTGCCCACACGGGTACAATAAGCCTTGAAAATACCGATTACTGAACCAATTTTTGTAGGAGCGATACCTAAGCCGGTGCAAGTTCCTGCGGTGACGGTATTGGATGAAGTGACAAACGGGTAAGTACCAAAGTCGATATCGAGCATCGTGCCTTGTGCGCCTTCGGCCAATACTTTTTTGCCATTTTGCAGTGCTTGATTGAGGTAGTGCTCGGAGTCTACGGCTTGCAATGTTTTGAGTACTTCTATGGCAGCAAACCAAGGTTGTTCGAGAGCTGCTAAGTCGTAGGTGAAGTCTTTGTGGTGGACAAGAATACCTTCGTGTTTTTCAACTAAGGCCTTGTACTTTTCCATGAAGTTTGGCGAGAAGATGTCTCCGACGCGCAAACCGTTTCGGCCTGTTTTGTCCATGTAGGTTGGTCCGATACCTTTAAGTGTTGAGCCGATTTTATCTTTGCCTTTTGCTTGCTCAGAGGCAGCATCTAGCAATTTGTGTGTCGGTAAAATGAGGTGCGCTTTTTTGGAAAGCAATAGTCGCGAACTGAAGTCAATGCCAAAAGGCTTGAGTTTGTCTAGTTCGGCGCTAAAAACAACTGGATCGATGACCACGCCGTTGCCAACTAAGTTGATCACGTTGGGATGAAAAATACCAGATGGAATGGTGTGCAATACGTGTTTGATGCCTTCAAACTCAAGGGTGTGTCCGGCATTTGGACCACCTTGAAATCTGGCGATGATGTCGTAAGAAGGAGTGAGTACATCGACAATTTTTCCTTTGCCTTCATCTCCCCATTGTAATCCTAATAGTACGTCTACCTTCATGATACTTGTTCAAAAAACTTTTTAATTTGTTCGAAATCTTGAAAAATCCCAAATATGTGTTCCATACGGGTCAATTCAAATATTTTATTGAGTTGTGTGTTTGGTTGATATAGCACGGTATCCCCAAGGTTGAGTCTAGAGCGTGTAAGCGTCTTGACCAAAAAGGCAATACCCGTGGAATTGATGTATTCGAGTTCAGACAAATCGATCACTAAATTCCAGTTGTCAATTTGGTCGAGGTGTTCGATGGCGTTTTCGCGGTCACTTTCCGTAAAAAAGCGGCCTTGCAACTTGAGGATACTCAAGGGTCCGTTTTGTAAAACCTGTACTTCCATTAGTTGAGCGTGTTTTTTTTAATACCGTAAAAATAAAGCGAATGGTGTTGAACATCCACACCGAATAGTTCTTCAATGGTTGCTTTGATCTGTTGAATTCTGGGGTCGCAAAATTCAATGACCTCACCTGTGTCGGTGATAATGAGGTGGTCGTGCTGTTTGGAGGCGTGTGAGCGCTCGAATTGCGCCAAGTTTTTGCCAAACTGGTGCTTTCTGACGAGGTTGCAGGCCAAGAGGAGTTCGATGGTATTGTAAAGAGTGGCGCGCGAGACGCGGTAATTGTGATTCTTCATTTTGATGTAAAGCGACTCTACATCAAAGTGACCGTCGTATGCGTAGATTTCTGCGAGTATGGCAAAGCGCTCCGGAGTTTTGCGGTGGCCATTTTGCTCGAGGTAGGCGGCAAAAATATCTTTTACGGTAGTTGAAATTTGATTTGTTCCCATCTTTCAGGCGCTAAAGTTAAGTATAAATTTGAGAAAGACGGCAATAAAAAAGGGGGCCGAAGCCCCCTTTCATTGGATTTAGATGGGCTTATTCGCCACGCTCCATTTTTTCTTTCAATTCAGCAAGTGCATCGAGGTCTCCAAGTGTAGATTTTTCTGCACTTTGGTTGATCGCTTTTACTGCTTGGTCGGTAGAATTACCACTTGGTTTCTTGCCGCCTTTGCTTGGAGTAGATGGTTTGTCTTCACCTTCTTCGAATAGACGAGTGTGAGATAAAACGATTTTCTTAGCGTCTTTGTTGAATTCAATGACTTTGAAGTCAAGTGTTTCTTCAACTTTCGCGTTCGAACCATCTTCTTTGCGAAGGTGCTTAGATGGGCAAATACCCTCAACACCGTACGGTAAAGCAACGATACCTGATTTATCTTTCATGTCGATGATCGTGCCGCTGTGTACGCTTCCTTCAGAGAATGTGTTTTCAAATACATCCCAAGGATTTTCTTCGAGTTGTTTGTGACCCAAAGAAATGCGACGGTTGTCGCGGTCGATTTCTAAAACAAGTACTTCCATTGCGTCGCCTACTTTGCAGAACTCAGATGGGTGCTTGATTTTTTTCTGCCAAGAAAGGTCAGAAATGTGGATGAGTCCGTCAACACCTTCTTCGAGTTCAACGAATACACCAAAGTTGGTGAAGTTGCGAACTTTAGCTGTGTGGCGTGTACCAACTGCATATTTGATTTCGATGTCGTTCCATGGATCTGGCATGAGTTGTTTGATACCCAAAGACATTTTGCGTTCTTCGCGGTCAAGGGTAAGAACAACTGCTTCTACGCTGTCGCCGATTTTGAGGAAGTCTTGCGCAGAGCGAAGGTGCTGTGACCAGCTCATTTCTGAAACGTGGATAAGGCCTTCTACACCAGCTGCGATTTCGATGAACGCGCCGTAGTCTGCCATCACAACAACTTTACCAGTGACTTTGTCGCCAACGTTGAGGTTGGTGTCTAGTGAATCCCATGGATGTGGTTGCAATTGTTTCAAGCCAAGTGCAATGCGTTTTTTGTCGTCGTCGAAATCGAGGATAACCACATTGATTTTTTGATCCAACTCAAGCATTTCTTCTGGATGCGTAACGCGACCCCAAGAAAGGTCGGTGATATGGATGAGACCATCAACGCCACCGAGGTCGATGAAGACACCGTATGAAGTGATGTTTTTAACCACACCTTCCAAGACTTGTCCTTTTTCGAGACCAGAAATGATTTGTTTCTTTTGTTCTTCGAGTTCTGCCTCGATAAGTGCTTTGTGAGATACCACAACGTTGCGGAATTCTTCGTTGATCTTCACAACTTTGAATTCCATGTTTTTACCAACGTAGATATCGTAGTCGCGAATTGGCTTCACGTCAATTTGAGATCCTGGTAAGAAGGCTTCGATTCCGAATACGTCTACGATCAAACCACCTTTAGTTCTGCATTTCACATAACCGGTGATGATTTCACCTGTGCGCAATACGTCGTTGACACGGATCCAAGCGCTGTGCATGCGAGCGGTGCGGTGAGAAACGATCAATTGACCTGTTTTGTCTTCGAGACAGTCAACAAATACGTCTACCATGTCGCCAGCTTTGAGTTCTGGATTGTAGCGGAATTCGTTGGCAGCGACAACACCTTCAGATTTGTAACCAATATTGATGATTACTTCTTTTTTGTTGATCGAGACAACGGTACCTTGAATGACTTCTTTTTCCATGATAGAAGTCAAGGTTTTTTCGTAGCGATCTCCGAGTTCGGAGCGTTCTACTTGATTGTAGCCATCCAGTTGGAGTGCTTCCCAATCAAAATCTGCAGTTCCCTGCGGTTCAATGTGCTTGGCCATAAGGCGGTAAAGTTTGTATTTCTAATACCCTGAATATCAGAAAGTTGTTAAACAAAAATAAGGTGTGCTTTCAGGGAGCACGCTTTAAAATGAGGTGCAAAGGTAGTAATAATTACCTGAAAAACAAGATGCTGACTAGATTAATTGTCTGAGACGTTGAGCGGAAAATGCGCAAACATAGCAAGCTTCGGTTCTTGTTCGAGCATGCTTTTTTTCCATAAAGCGGAGGGTGCTACCTTCAATAAGGATTGTTCCTGAAAAACTGTGGTGCAAATCCAGGCGTGGTCTTCGAGTTCTGAAGCTAGCTGACCTGCGCCCCAGCCGGCGTAGCCTGCAAACAAGCGCAAATGATTCTCAGGCTTTTTTAAAACAATTGCATGCATCAATACAGCTTGCCAATCACCTCCAAAGTAGAGTTTTTCTGTAACGCGGGTGGCTCCCTTGATGTTTGCAAAGCGGTGCAAATAAAAAAGTTGTTCTGGCGCAACAGGTCCGCCGTTATAGATAGGTAAGTCGAGTTCGATGTGTTCAAATAAATCGCTCAAAACAAGTTCGGTAGGATGATTGAGTACCAATCCAAAGCTTTCGGTAGTATCGTGGGCCACAAGTAGGATAGCAGCACGCTGAAAGAAGTCTTCGGTGAGGTGTGGGTCAGCGAGCAAAAGGCTACCGGCTTGAGGAGCTGTTTTGGATTTAAAAATATGTCTTTGGAGGATCTTCATGGACTTGCTAACAAATAAACAAAATATTTTGCGGTTTGCAAAGGGCATTGTTTAATTTTGCACAATGAAGTTTGCTGCCATAGATATCGGAACAAACGCCGCAAGGCTGCTGATTGCCCACGTGCAACAAACCAAAGGTCGCATCCATTTTCAAAAATTAGCCTACTATCGCGTGCCGCTTCGCCTTGGCGAAGAAGTCTTCGATAAAGGTAAAATCAGTGCGCAAAAAGCCTTGCATTTTCAGCAAACGATCCAAGCTTTTAGTTTGCTCGCAGCAGCCCACGAGGTCAGCGCAATTAGAGCTGTAGCTACTTCTGCAATGCGAGAAGCGAGTAACGCTAAAAAAATTGCCAAACAGATTCTGCAAGAAACTGGTGTCCAAATCGATATCATTTCTGGTGACGAAGAAGCGCAACTTATTTTCAATTCTTTTGAGATTTTACAGTTGCAAAAGCAGCAGCAATTTGTGGTGGTTGACGTCGGAGGTGGAAGTACTGAAATCAGTATTTTTGAGCATGGTCAAAAAGTGGCGGCCCGTTCTTTTGAACTCGGCACCATCCGCATCTTAAAAGGCAGAACCAATGCACAAAGTTGGTCGGCATTTGCTGCCTGGATACAACAAAACGTGCGTCTAGACGAAGCGCACACGATTTTTGGAACAGGTGGAAACATCAATCGAGCGCTCAAAATGCTGGCGCCCAAGCAAAAAGATACCTTAACGTTGGCTGCTTTAGTCGATTTACATCATACCTTAGCTGAGCTATCTGTTGAGGAGCGTTGTGCACAATACCAACTTAAGCCAGACCGCGCAGACGTCATTGTACCGGCTTTAAAAATTTACATTACAGCGCTCGAGACATTGGGGCAACAGTCGTTGGTTGTTCCAAAAATTGGCCTGTCCGACGGCGTTATTTACCAATTATATCTTCAACATACTAGTATATAAAATGGCTCAAAAACCAGCAATTCCGAAAGGCACTCGCGATTTTCTCCCGACAGAAGTAGCCAAACGCAACTATATGTTTGCGATCATCAAAGAAGTATTCAGACGCTATGGATACGCGCCAATAGAAACGCCGAGTTTTGAGTTGTCTACAACGCTGTTGGGTAAATATGGTGAAGAGGGCGATCGCCTCATTTTCCGGATCCTGAACTCAGGTGAGAAAATGAAAAAAGCAGATCTCGAGGCCCTGGCCCAAGACAACCTGCCACGCTTTGCTAACTCCTTGGCAGAAAAAGCCCTGCGCTACGACCTCACCGTGCCTTTTGCACGTTTTGTGGTACAGCACCAAAACGACCTTTCCTTCCCTTTTAAGCGCTATCAAATTCAGCCTGTTTGGCGTGCAGATCGTCCGCAGCACGGACGCTACCAAGAATTTACTCAATGCGACGTCGATGTGGTTGGTTCGGATTCCCTCATGTACGAAGTTGAACTCGTCCAGATTTTCGACGAAGTCTTGAGCAATTTAGGTTTGCCCGGTTTTAGCATTCAAATCAATAACCGCAAGGTACTGAGTGGTATTGCAGAAGTATGCGGTGTCTCAGAACGCATCATCGATTTAACGGTAGCCCTCGATAAACTAGATAAAATTGGTGAAGATGGCGTGGTCACTGAACTTACGTCCAAAGGGTTTACGTCTCAAGCAATTGAAAAAATCAAGCCGTTATTTGCATTTGAAGGCAGCAACGACGCCAAAATGAACCTCATGCGTTCTTACTTGGCAACGAGCGAGATTGGCCTCAAAGGCCTCGACGAACTCTCAGAGGTATTCGAACAAATCAGTGAACTTGGTTTGCAGCGCGGCGAGCTCATTTTTGATCTGACTTTAGCGCGCGGGCTCAATTACTATACAGGCGCCATTTTTGAAGTAAAGGCAAAAGATGTAAAAATGGGCAGTATTTGTGGCGGTGGCCGCTACGACGATCTTACTGCGCTATTCGGATTGAAAGGTTTATCTGGGGTAGGGGTTTCTTTTGGTGCAGACCGCATTTATGATGTCATGACCGAACTCGACCTCTTTCCGAGCACACTCGATCGCGCGCTGGATATCTTATTTGTAAATTTTGGTGCAAACGAAGCCAAACATGGTCTCAAACTCTTGCAACAAGTGCGCCGTCTTGGTATTGCGGCCGAAATGTATCCGAGTGCGGCCAAATTACAAAAGCAACTCAAATATGCCAATGACCGCAATGTAGCTTATGTAGTGATCATTGGCGAAGAAGAAGCTGCTGCAGGAATGCTCAGTCTTAAAAATATGGAAGAAGGCACTCAAGAGCAACTCTCAAGTGCCGATTTTCTTACCAAATGCGGGCAACTTTTTTAACATCGTTGCGCATTTCTCTGCCTTCTGGAACCTGAAAAGCCTCAAAAAATTCCGGACAATTCTTCAAAGGTCCGTTTACACGATACATGCCCGGTGAATGCGGGTCTGTAGCCAAACGCTTTTTCATTTCGGCTTCTGTGTACTTGATTTTCCAGAGCTGTGCATAAGCAATAAAGAAACGCTGCGCAGGTGTGTAGCCCGCAACTGTTTCATTGTCTTTGAATTCTGCTGTTCTTTGGTAGGCATAAAAAGCCATGGTGAGGCCACCTAAGTCCGCGATGTTTTCACCCATTGTGAGTTCTGGATTCACACAGTGGTCTTCGATTGGGCAAAAGCCAGAAAAAGTGGCGCCTAATAGTTTGGTCTTTTCTTCAAAGAGCATGCGGTCTTCTTCGGTCCACCAGTTGGTAAAAGACCCATCAGCTGCAAATTTACTACCCATATCGTCAAAGCCATGCGTGAACTCGTGGCCAATGACCATGCCGATGCGTCCGTAGTTGACAGCATCTTCGAATTTTTCATCAAAGAAAGGTGCTTGCATGATTCCGGCAGGAAAGGCAATTTCATTGAGCAGTGGGTGGTAGTAAGCATTGACCATATGTGCAGGCATGCCCCATTTTTCTTGATCGACAGGCTTGCCCAGCTCAGAAAGGTTTTTAGCTACGCTGTAGCGACTCATCTCGCGGTAGTTGAGGGCATAGCGGTCTGCAAAAAAGCGCAACGTTGAGTAGTCTTCCCATTTGCTCGGAAAGCCCAATTTACGGCCAATCGCATTGAGTTTAACGATGGCTTCTTTTTTGGTTGCATCAGTCATCCAGTCGAGTTGCTCGATGCGTTCTTTATATACATATAAAAGGTTGTCTACCATTTCATTGACGCGTTCTTGCGCCGCTTTAGAAAAATGCTTGTCCACAAATGCTTTGCCCAAAAGCTCGCCCACTTCTAAATTGGTCATTTCTTCAATGGCTTGCTCATAGATGGGTTGCTGTTCGCGTTTGCCAGACAATACACCTTCATAGAAATTGAAGTTAAGTTGTACAAATGCTTCGTTGAGATGGCCCGCATAATGATTGATGACACACCATTGCAAATAACTTTTGAGCGCTTCAACGGAGACCTCTTCCCAAATTTGAGAAAGTTGAATGTTAAAGGCCGGGTTACTTACTACAATGGTGTCGGGTGCTTGGCAGCCCAATTCTGCTAAGTAAAGCTTGAAATTGAAATGAGGTCCAAAACTGCGTTGTACCTCAGGAAAAGATTTTTTGTTGTAGGTTTTTTCTGGTTCGCGCATTTCAGACGGACGCAGCATGCTTTGAGCAAGCTTCATTTCAAAATCAAATACACTTTGTGCTGCTTGTGCTGCATTTGGAATTTCTGCGAGCGCAAGTGAGGCTTCAATGTGCTTGACATACGCGCTGCGAATAGTAGCGTATTTTTCTTCGTAGTAATAATCTCTGTTCGGCAAACCAATGCCTCCTTGACCAAGATAGGCGACGTTCGTTGTGACATTTTTGAGGTCTTGACCTACGCCAAAGCCAAAAAATGCGCCAATACCATCTTTGTGTAAGCTCGATACAAGAGCTTGAAGGCCATCGATATTTTCCAGTGCTTCAATTTTTTGAAGATCTTCCAAAATAGGGAGTAAGCCCAACTCATTTCTGCGAGTCATGTCTGTGTAAGACTTAAAGTAAGCCCCAAGTAATTGATTTTGAGATCCTAATTCACCAGGGTTGTCAGCAGCTTCTTTTAAAAGTGCTACCAATTTTAGGTTGTTAGCTTGCTCCAACTCATTGAAACTGCCCCAACGCGATTCGCTTGCTGGTATTTGGGTATTGGCAATCCAGGTGCCGTTGGCAAACAAAAAGAAATCGTCTGCTGGGCTAATGGTGGTGTCGAGTGCCTTGAGGTCAATGGTTTGTAATTGAGCGGTATCGGATTTTTTCACTTTTGAGCTCGAACAGCCGATTAAAAATGAACCCGAAAGAAAGGTAAGGAGTAAGGTCTTTTTCATATTGTTATTCATTGGGTATTGTGCTACTGCATTCTTTCCATATGGATATGAGGAATGCCGTCTTCAAGGTAAATTGCGCCTTGCGGTGCAAAGTTGTGCTTTTTATAAAAATTTTGCAAATGTGCTTGTGCAGAAAGCACTATTTTTTGTTCGCCAAAGCGCGCTTCAATTACTTCAATGCAATATTGCATAAGTGCATGGCCAAGGGCTTGTTTTCGGTGTGTTGCCGCTACAATGACTCTGCCGATAGAAATGTTGGGGTATTTTTCATTTGCAGCTACAATGCGCGCGCAAGCGACGAGCAAATGAGCATCATAGACGAGCACGTGCAAGGAATCTTGATCGAGGTTGTCGAGGTCTTGGTACACACAATTTTGCTCCACCACAAAAACTTCGCTGCGCAATTGTAAATAAGCATACAATTGTTCGGGTGTAAATGCTTGAAAAGAAAGTGCGGTGTACTGAAAAGCCATGGTTCAAAGATAGGACTTTAATTTACCTTGTAAAGGAGTTTGGAGTCCGAGAGTTGCCCTGGCGAAACCATTGGTTCGTCGTAGGGAATTTGAGATCCATAACGCTGCTGCATGATTTTGCGGACTTGCGGACTCTCCAAATTGAAATCTCTTAGCGCCTTTGGGCTGCACAATTCAATTCCGATGGCTTTATAGGTTTTGTAGGCCAATTCTGAACAATACATTTCTTTGTCAGACCAATTGAAGCCGAGGTCGTAATGCTTATCGAGTTGGTTTTTGAGATAGGATTTCATTGTGCTCAATTCCGTGGCGTTGAGCGACCTGTTTTTGAGGCGATACACTGCATAATTTTGATCTTCCCCACTATTGATCCAGTCTTCAAGTGTGCGCACCCCCACAGGTTCAATGGCTTCAAATACATAAGGCTCGCCATTGAGATAGAAAATGATGCCGCAATGCGAATAATATGAACTCGTGGCGAGTTGAACGGCCGTGCTTTGTACTGAAACGCTGTGCTGAAAAATCAAATCGCCATCTTGAAAAGATTGTGAAAAACCGAAAGGGGAGCTGATAATGGAGAAAAAGAGCAGGAGAATACGCATTGGAAAGGATTAATAAGAACCGTGGTATCTTCTCAAAAACCATTCCGCTATCAGCAGAGTGCTGAGTAATAAAAAGAGCAGAATGTAGTCTAATAAAGGGTCAAACTGGTGGGTTTCTGTTCGGAGTGCCACGAGGTCTTCGCTTTTTTCGAGTTGTGCAATGAGTTTTTTGTAGGCCTTGATGTCAAAAACTTTGGCATCGGTTTGGGCAGCTAATTGATAAAGTGTTGTGTGTCTTGCAGCAGATTCAAGTTGTTCGAGGTCGATGTCTTCTACGATAAAGGCGCCACTTTTTAGGTATTTCTTTTGATTGTGAGTGGTGGTCGCTTTCCAATAGTAGCGTCCTGGCTTGAGTCTGCCGAGTTGTTGTTGGTAAAAAGACCCTTTTGTACTGAAGCTGCCTTTGCGCATTTTCTTGTGCTCGTAGTCGAGTTCCCAATTGATTTTTGGGCTCGTGATGGCTTGCATGGCCTCGTTGTAAAAACTGGCATTGAGCATGCAGTTGTCTGAGGTGCTGAGTTTCTTTGGTGCCTGTACGCGCAAGCCATTGCCTTCTTTTTTGACTAATAAATAGGCACATATTTCTCCTACAAATGCATCGAAGGCTTCGTGGTTTTGCTTTTTCAGGAAATTGATCATGCGCCAACGCCAAATGCCTTCGCCAAGCAATGTAGCGTGCCGCTGTTGGTCTTTTTCATTGAAACTAAGTAGTGGGCTGTTCTTTTGTAGATTGCCAATGCGCTGGGTGAACAGAATTTGGGTGCCGGGGTTGGCTTTTGCTTCGCCAAAGCGCTTGGTAAGTGGAGGTAGGAAGGGCGTAAGGCTCAGCCACTCCGGATGAGGTGCGTAGAGCGCAAAACTGGTGTTGGCTTGCGCTTGGATTTCTTCTAGTTGTTGGCGGAGTTCGAGTTGTAATCCGAGTTGTAATTTGGCGGCAATTTGCTGATCGGTTTGAGTGCCGAGGATATACCAAACCGGAATTTTGTTGCTGAGCGCGGTTTCAAAGAGGTTTTTTGCAAAGTTTTTACCGGGATCGTGCCAAATAATGAGGTCTATGCCTTTTGTGGCGATGTCTTTGAGTTGCGCTGCATGAGCAACCATGACTTCGTAATTTTCATTGCCCGCAAGCGCTTGTTGTAAAGCAGCGATATCCGGGTGAGGTGCATGGCTGTATAAAAGGATCTTGCTGCGGCTGTCTATGACTTCGATATAAACCGTTCGACTGTTGTTCTGATAAGAAAATTCACCTTTTCTTTTCTCGATCACCACTTTGTATTCGTGGATACCTGGTTTTTTGGCCTTGAGTTCAAAGGAAAGGGTGGCTTGCGCACTGCGCTGTCGATTGAATTGCGTGTTTTGAGAAGCTACCTTTTTGCCGTCTTCATAGAGACTCACGCTTGTGTTTTGACCCGGGAAACGCTGTGCCTCGAGGTCTGCCTCTATTGTAAAGTTATTGTTTAGAAAAGCGAGGTCGTTGTATGCGATGTTGGTCAGGATCAGATCTTTTTTGAGGGCGGTGTCGCCAACTGCCAAACTATAAACCGCCGTGAGGGGTAGGTTTTCTGCGTTGTACATTGGGTGCCCCCCAGCATTGTAATTGCCATCAGAGATGAGCACTACAGCACCTAAATTTCTGTTCAAAAATTGGTTTGCAGCTTGCTCAAAAGGCAGCTCCATATTGGTTTGGTCTGCCGTAAAGCCCTTGTTTGAAACTTGTAGGTTTTTTCCAAAATTCCAAGTTTGGAGTTCAAAACGAGCACCTAATTTTTCAGTTATCAATTTTTGATACGCTGCTATTTGATTTTCTAAAGCTGCACTCTCTTTGTAGTTGTTCATCGAGGAGGAACGATCTACAAGGGTTAGTATAACTGGTTTTTCGGTTTCAAAATGCGTCTGCTCGAGCAAAAGACCTAAAAGCAGTATACCTATGAAAGATAAACTTGATGTTCTGAGTGCTAGGAGTGTGTATTTAAGGTATTTAGACTTTGATTTGATCCAGGTTTCGTTGCGGTAAAAAAGGTGGCTCAAGACAGCCGAAAGCGCAACAATCGGCAGGATCCACCACAAAGAATAAGAAGATAGCAAATGCATAAGCCAAAAATACATACATTTTTACTTAAATTCGTGGCTCAAAAACAATCAACATGTCAAAAACCGTTTATATCCTCTCCGCTGTTCGTACGCCAATGGGCTCTTTTATGGGCGCATTTTCAGGTGTATCAGCTACACAGCTTGGCGCAACTGCCATTCAAGGCGCGCTTCAAAAAGCACAACTCGATCCTGCTTTAATTGATGAAGTATTTATGGGCAACGTCCTTCAAGCGGGTGTTGGTCAGGCGCCAGCACGTCAGGCTGCTTTAGGAGCTGGTTTAGGTAAAAATGTGCCTTGCACAACCGTCAATAAAGTTTGCGCCTCGGGTATGAAATCAATTATGTTGGGCGCTCAAAGTATATTAGCTGGCGACAACCACATTGTGATGGTAGGGGGTATGGAAAATATGTCTCAAACACCACATTACTTAGATGGGCGCAACGGCACCAAATTTGGCAACATCAGCATGCTAGACGGCATCACCAAAGATGGCTTGCTAGACGTCTACAACAAAGCGCCGATGGGCAACTGTGCAGAGTTGTGTGCGACTAAATATGAAATCACACGCGAAGATCAAGACGCATTCGCCATCAATTCTTACAAGCGTGCAGCCGCAGCTTGGGAGGCAGGTCGTTTTGCAGATGAAGTTGTTGGCGTGTCTGTGCCACAGCGCAAAGGTGATCCTGTAATGGTGAGCGAGGACGAAGAATACAAAAATGTATTTTTAGATAAAATTCCTGCTTTGCGTCCTGCTTTCGAGAAAGAAGGTACAATCACAGCAGCAAACGCTTCTACACTCAATGATGGCGCCTCAGCCCTTATTCTGGTATCAGAAGAGGCGGTTGCCAAATACAAGCTCAATCCGATTGCCAAAATTGTATCGTATGCAGATGCTGCACAAGAGCCAGAATGGTTTACTACAGCACCTTCATTAGCGATTCCAAAAGCGCTAAACAAAGCAGGGCTTTCGATTTCAGATATCGATTACTGGGAGCTCAATCAAGCATTTGCAGTTGTCGGATTGGCCAACATGAAAATACTTGGTCTCGACCCAGCAAAAGTAGATGTCAATGGCGGTGCAGTAGCATTAGGGCATCCACTTGGCAACTCCGGTTCGCGCATTATTGTAACGCTCTTGAATGTCCTCAAACAAAATGGCGGCAAGCGCGGTGCAGCAGGTATTTGCAACGGTGGTGGCGGTGCTTCGGCAATGGTCGTCGAGCTTTTGTGATTCCTTTTTAATGTTTTTTGCAAAGCACGGTTTTTTCAAGCCGTGCTTTTTTTATTTTTAACGATGCGTTTGTTATTCATTTTTAGCCTTGCTTTCAACGTTTTTATCAGTAGGGCACAGCAAGACCTCCATCTTTTCGTCAGGCCATTAATTGGGACTGCTGAGGCAGGGCACACCTTTCCAGGTGCCACGCTGCCATTTGGCGCCGTTCAATTGAGCCCTGATACCGACACCATTCCCTTTGCAATTGAGGGGAAGTATCAGCCAGCAGTTTACCGGTATTGCGCCGGTTATCAGTATGCGGATAGCAGCATTGTTGGTTTTTCGCATACGCATTTCAGCGGTACTGGCCACTCCGATCTCGGCGATATCTTACTGATGCCCAACAGAGGAGCGGTACAATGGAACCCAGGAACAGCTGCCGAACCCCAAAAAGGTTATCGTTCTGGTTTTACTCACGATGAAATTGCCCAGCCTGGCTATTACGCTGTGCACCTCAATGAAGTGAATATCGATGTAGAATTGACCAGCACCAAGCGAGTAGGGATCCATAAATATCAGCTTCATGATGGCGCGCCAACGCATTTTATCCTCGACCTGACTCACGGTATCTACAACTACGATGGCAAAAACGTTTGGTGTTTTTTGCGCGTCGAAAACGACACCCTACTGACAGGATACAAGCAAACCAATGGATGGGGTAGAACACGTACCATTTATTTTGCTATCGCCTTATCTGTCCCGATGTCAAGTTACCAAATGAAAGATCTGAAACCAAGCATGTACAAGGGTTTTTGGCGCAAATTTGACACCGAACATAATTTTGCAGAAGGAGCGGGGCAGGGCCTCAAAGCAGCTTTGTTTTTTGGCGCCGCAAAGGAAGTTGAATTCAGGGTGGCCTTGTCGGGAGTCTCCATCGAAGGTGCGTTGGCCAATCTGGCTGCCGAAGCACCAAGCCCTGGGTTTGAAAAATATGCAAATGCCGCCCAAAAAGAATGGAGCGACGCGTTTGCATTGGTGAAAGATGTCACTTTTCTTCATCAAGATGACGCGCTCACTTTTTATACCGCTTGGTACCATAGCCTAATTGGTTCGAGTGTATTTATGGATGTAGACTCTAGCTACCGTGGCCTCGATCAGCGCATTCACAAAGCGGAAGGATTCACCAATTACACGACCTTTTCTTTGTGGGATACCTATCGTGCCGAACAACCTTTTTTGAATCTTTTTTATCCTAAAGTCAATGCAGATATGCTGGAGTCTATGCAGCAGCATTATGTGCAAAGTGTGCACCATATGTTGCCCGTGTGGTCGCACTATGCCAATGAAAATTGGTGCATGATTGGTTACCATGCCGTTTCGGTGCTGGCCGACGCCGTAGTGAAGCAAAATCCTTATTTACACAATCCAGAACGCTATTTGTGGTCAGCGGTAGCTACCTCCAACCAACGGTTTTACGAGGGCCTAGGAGACTACCTAGATCTGGGTTATGTTCCCGAAGACAAAAGCGGTAGTTCGGTATCCAAAACGTTGGAATACGCTTACGACGACTGGTGTATCGCACAAATGGCCAACGCATTCAAAAACGATAGCATTGCGCAGCTTTACAACAAGCGTTCTCAAAATTTCCTCAATGTTTATGACGCGCAGACGAACTTCATGCGGCCACGCCTTTCAAATGGCAATTTCAAAACGCCATTTGATCCTTTAGATACCCATGGGCAGGGCTTTATTGAAGGCAATGCCTGGAACTATAGTTTTTATGTGCCGCAAGCACCCCAACAATTGATCAAATTAATGGGCTCCGAGCAGCGCTTTATTCCGCACCTCGATTCGCTCTTTGAAATGGAGCTCCCGGATCGCTACTTTGAAAACACGGAAGATATCATGCGTTCAGGTATTATTGGCAATTATGTCCATGGCAACGAACCCTCGCATCATATCCCATATTTTTACAACTTCACGTCCCAGCCCTGGAAAACGCAAGCCGCCACCCGCATGATCCTCGATAAGCAATATAGCCTGAAGTCTGAAGGAATGGGCGGCAACGACGACTGCGGGCAAATGAGCGCTTGGTATATTTTTTCTGCGCTTGGTTTTTATCCGTTTGCGCCGGGTTCGCCCGATTATGCCCTCACGACACCTTTGGTCAAGCAGGCGACCTTACAGCTGGATGGTGGGCATGTTTTACAGATCATTACCGAAAATAATTCGGATCAAAATGTGTATATCCAGGCGGTGTACTGGAATGGAAAGCGCCTTCCAAAGCCTTTTATTTCTCATCTTGAACTGATGCAAGGCGGTGAACTTCGTTTTATTTTAGGACCAAAACCCGCTCAAAAAGCCTTCACTTTGCGCTAAACATTCTGCCTTGCTATGTGTTTTAAAAGCATGTATCAACTCAAGCGCACACAATTTATCAAAGCAGATTTACAAACCTGCTGGGACTTCTTTTCGTCTCCCCACAATTTAAAAGAAATCACGCCGCCCTCAATGGGTTTTGTTGTGAAATCCGAAGTACCACAAAAAATGTACGAGGGTCTCATGATTGCCTACACCGTTAAGCCGCTGGCAGGCATTCCCTTAAGTTGGGTAACCGAAATCAAAACCGTCAAAGACCTGAGCTTTTTTGTCGACGAACAACGCGTTGGTCCGTACAAAGTTTGGCACCACGAGCACCATTTCAAAGCGGTGGATGGCGGCGTAGAAATGACAGATATTGTCACTTATGTTTTGCCTTTTGGTATTTTGGGTAAACTCGTGCATCCTTGGTTGGTGAAGCCCAAATTAGCGCAAATATTTTCATATCGATTTAAAAAGGTAGATCAGCTGTTTGGGTAACCTAAGTTGCGCTCCACGCCATCTATTTATTGTACCTTGTACCCATGAACCAAGAACCAATTATTGAAGTCAAAGGTTTGCAAAAGAACTTTGGCGCTTTTACCGCCGTCAAAGATGTCAGTTTTACGGTCAACAAAGGCGATGTATTCGGTTTTTTAGGCCCTAACGGAGCCGGCAAAAGCACCACCATGCGCTGCATGCTTTCCTTGATCAAACCCAACGCGGGTCAAATCAACATTTTTGGCAAAAACCTTTTTGAAGCGCGCAATGAAATACTCGCCCAAGTAGGCAGCATTGTCGAAAAGCCTGATTTTTACAAATATTTATCGGCCCGCAAAAACTTAGAGATTTTTGCCCGTATTTCCGGAGCCGACGTCAGTCAGCAAACCATTTTTGAAACCCTCGACTTCGTGGGTTTAACGGGGCGCGAAAAAGACAAAGTTGGCGGTTTCTCACACGGCATGCGCCAACGCTTAGGAATTGCACAAACTTTATTGCACCAGCCCGAGCTCATCATTCTAGATGAACCCACCACTGGCCTAGATCCGCAAGGGATCATAGAGGTGCGCGACCTCATTTTGCGCCTCAAAAACGAGCAAAACAAAACCGTCATTTTATCTTCTCATCAATTGGCCGAAATTGAACACGTTGCCAATCGCATGGTCATTATCAATAAAGGGCAAACCATTATTGAGGGCTCAGTTTCAGAACTGATGAACGCACAAGAAACACTCCTTTCCATTGAACTGCTCCAAAGAGCTAACGAGGCGCTACATCTTCTCCAACAGCAGTTTTCCAACATTAAAGGAGAAGTGATTACTCCGAAAACACTGGAGTTGAACGTGGAAAGAAACCTGATTCCAGCGATCAATTCAGCTTTAGTCAATGGTGGCTTTGCAGTAGTTGCCCTAGAGCCCAAGCGCACACTCGAAGATTTTTTCATTCAAATGACCCAAAACTAATGCTCTGGAAAAACACTTATAACGAATTCATTAAGATCCTCGCCAAGCCGCGCAGTTACATCGGGCTCGCTGCTCTTACTTTGCTGATTCTGATCATCTTGTTTGCCATGAAGGCAGATGGCCGCATGTACATTTCTTTTGTGACGGCTTCTTTTGAACAAACGCTTTCTTTCAATGGCAATATTCTCAATGGAAACCTCATTGCCTTTATTGTGCTGCAAATGCTCATTGTGCACATTCCCTTATTGGTGGCACTCGTGACCGGCGATTTACTTTCAGGAGAAGCCGCAATGGGCACCCTGCGCATGTTGCTCACCAAACCCATCAGCCGCAGTCAAGTGGTCATTTCGAAATTAATAGCTGCTGCGGTTTACACCTTAATTTTAGTCGTTTGGATGGGCTTTTTAGCGCTTATAGTAGGCCGCTGGATGTTCGGTACCGGCGACCTTATTGTCCTGAACTCCGATGGCTTGGTGATCCTCAATTACGCCGATGTATTGTGGCGTTATGGCTTGGCTTTTGCCGTGGCTTATTTGGCGCTCATGACAATTGCCACGCTTTCCATCGCCTTTTCCGCCTTTGCCGACAACTCGATAGGTCCAATTGTTTCTACCATGGCCGTCATTATTCTTTTCACTATCATTGGTTCGCTAGACGTCAGCGTATTTGACCATGTCAAGCCTTGGCTCTTTACCACACACATGGCCTCTTGGCGCTCCTTTTTCAGTGACCCCGTTCCTTGGTCTGCTATTTGGGAGTCCGTCTGGATCTTACTTGGTCACAACATTTTATTCGTGGCCATCGCTATTTTTAAATTCAAACGCAAAGACATTACCACATGAAGCAATTGCTGTTCTTATCCTTTATGTTGCTTTGGCAATTTGTAAGTGCCCAAGACCCTAACGAACTTGTCAAGGCCGTTCGCCTCAAGCTTGAAAAAGTCAAAGATTATTCAGCCGATGTGCACATCAAAGCACAGGTGCCTATGATTAAAATTGACGAAGTAGACGCCAAGATTTTCTATAAAGAACCCAATCAAATGAAGGTGGAGTCTAAAGGGATTGCTATTTTACCCAAACAAGGCTTGGGCGAGCTCAATAACTTTTTAAGCAATGAAAAGGCTTACACTTGCGCCCTGAATGGCACTAAAATGCTAGGCGAGGTCAAGACTTCCGTGGTTTCGGTGTTGCCGCTCACAGAAAATGCAGATGTCATTTTGGTTAAACTCTGGATTGACCCCGTCAAGGACCTGATTTTGAAATCTCAAATCACGAGCAAGAGTAATGGTACTTTAGACATCAACTATTTCTACGGAGACCAAGCCAAATATGGCCTGCCTTACAAAATGGTGTTTACTATTGATGTCAAAAAGTTCAAGTTGCCCAAAAGTGTAGCTGCCGATTTACATCAAAACAAGAAAAAACCAAAAACGACCGAGGGGTCGCAAACGGGTACAATTGTGCTGCAAATCAGTAATTACAAAGTAAACCAGGGCATCCCGGATTCTAAATTCAAGGCCAATTAATAAATCACCTCTATCAGTGTGGTGTCAAAAGCAGTTGTAAAGGCGCTCTTTTGGCCGTTGTTGGATGTGTTCAGCTCCCAATAAAAAAGAGAGTAGGTGGTGTTGCCATTGTTCAGGCAATAAAAAGTGGTGTCCAGTTCGCCATAAAAATCTTGGGTAGTACTCGGGCAACAACTCTCACAAGCTGCCAAGCCTTCTTGTTTGATATACCTGAAATGGTCTGTAGGGCTAGGATTCAAGTTTTTGAAATGGATTTTCGCCCAAGCCATTGCTTTTGTATTCAAATCAAAAATGTTGTCTGTCTTGATGCTGAGCTCTGAATAATACACTTCTCTCTCGATTGGAAAGTACAAATCTTTTTGCACGCGCAAAATATAGCGTTCCATGCGTTCTCTTGGCACTTCAAATTTATAAGTACCCGTGCTTGATAGCGAGCTACTTTGTACGAAAATTTCGTCTGAGGTGCCGATTGGCACTTTATAAAGTTTGATTTCAGCGCCTTGCAGGCCTTGGTTGAACGTAAGGTCGGTAACGGTACCTGTAAATACAAAGCTACCCGTTCCTTTTTCACAGCTGAACAGGCCAAGTAGCAAACAAATAACGAAAACTAAGCGTTCCATGTGTCGAGCAATTGCATATTTTCTTTCGGGACAAAAAGATAATCGCCGCCAAAATGAACGGTGCTTTCTACCTTACACTTGTTTTGATCAATACCGCAACGTACGTACGCTAGTTTTTCAAAAAAGGCAAAGAGTGTGGTTTCGTTTTTGGGGTCAATTTCAAGTTGTACGATGGGGCGTTTGCTCGCAAGTACAGCTTCGAGGAGCTCAAAAACTTCCCATTCGTGGCCTTCAATATCACATTTGATGTAGTCGATGCGCTCAAAAGTGTGGAAAAAATCAGAAGTATTTACCATTTGAACATTTTGAGTGCGTTCGGTGGTGCTTTTTTCTTCTGGTCGCATGATGTGTGGGAGGCCCGTGCGCAGCATGCCGTTGGTTTGCGGAAGTACCATGGTAATGCTGCCGGCTTCTTTGCCTAGCGCCACGTTGTGCAACTCTACATTTTCCTGGTGCCCAATAAAATGAGCTAAGATGGCATGAAATTGAGGCAGCGGTTCTATGGCAATGACTTTTCCCTTGTTGGCCAAACGCGCAAAATTCTTAGCAAAGTAGCCGAGATTTGCACCGATGTCGATCACAACGAATTCGGGCTTGATGATGCGCTTGATGAAATAATGAAATTTGAAGGCTTCTTTATTTTTGAGTAAGCCTAAATCATAGAGCAGGTAAAAGAACCGATGCAAGGTAAGTAGGTAGGCCCTTTCGGGCAAGATCATGTAAAGCAATTTCTTCATGCTGATTCTTTCATTCAAAAGTACAATTATTTCTATTTTTAACGAATGAAAATTACCTTGTTCATTTCTTTTGTTTGTTGTATAGCTCTTCAAGGCGCTGCACAACTCCAACTCGATCAAATTATGAAAGGCCCTGGCTTTGTTGGCGCCTTGCCAGAGTCTCCGGAATGGTCTTTAGATGGCAAACAAATTTATTATTGGAGTAAACACCCCGATTCCTTAAAGCCCAATTATTATGGCTACCAATTGCAAAATGCACAAACCAAAGAGCTCAATGCGCAAGAATGGCAAAGCCGCTGGGTTTGGACGGCTGGCCAAGGCGCGCTCAATCAGGTGCGTATTTTTGAAAACCAACTGCAATTTAATGATTTAGCCAGCAAGCAAGTCAGGTCTTTTCCATTTTTTACCGATGATATTTGGAACCTACAACTACAAAACAAAGCACAAACTGTTGTTTTTCAGCGGGATCAAAGTTTGTTTGTCTTTGACCTTCAATATGGTCTGGCCAAAAGTTTAGTTACTTACCAAAAAGCTAAATCCGAAAAGCCTGCCGCCGACGGCTTGTCTCAAACCGAACTTGACTATTTTGAAAGCATTCGCAAACAAGCATTGCAAAGTACAAAGATCGATTTGCCTAAGGTCAAATTCCTTCCATTTGAACCACAAGGCACATTGCAAATCGACCCAACAGCACATTTTGTATTGCTCAAGCAAGAACAGGAACCCGATGTCAAACCAACAGAAGTGCCACATTACATTGCTGCTGATGCACATGTGTTCAATGAAAAATCACGTGGCAAGGTGTCAAATGAAGAGCCTTCTCAGCGTTTATTTCTTCATAATTTGCATTCCGACTCTTTAGTAGAGCTCGATTTTTCTGGACTTACACAACTAAATACCCAAGACCGCGCCCTTATTTTTCATCCGGTCATCTTTGCCAAAACCAGCGCACTTGCTTTATTGGACATCCGCAGTGCCGACAACAAAGACCGTTGGATTGTCAGTATTGATTTGGTAACCCAGCAAATTCAAGAACTTGAGCACCAGCACGACAGCGCTTGGATAGGAGGACCGGGCATCTCTTCTTGGAACTTTGAAACCGGCACGCTCGGCTGGCTCAAAGATGCTAAAGTCATTTATTTTCAGTCTGAGCAGAGCGGCTATTCGCATTTGTATACCCTGGATTTGCAAACCAAAACCAAACTTGCACTCACCAGCGGCAACTATGAAGTCCATGAAGTGCGCCTTTCCAAAGACAGCAGTTCATTTTGGCTGAGCACAAATATGAACCATCCGGGCACCCGCAGTTTTCATCAGTTAGACTTAAAAACACTGAAAATGAAACCCCTTTTGGCTGAGCAAGGCGCCTACGAAGTACAACTTTCACCAGACGAAAAGCAATTGGCTTATCGTTTCAGTACGAGCACCCAACCTTGGGAAATCTTTACTTGTTCGCTCAAAAATCCAAAAGATCAAGTTCAAATAACTACTTCAACAACAGAAATATTCAGCACTTATCCATGGCAAAAGCCCGAAATTTTAAGCTTTAAAGCTTCAGATGGCGTTGAAGTTTATGCACGTATGTACACACCCAAAGCAAAAAACAAAAATGGTGCAGCTGTCTTGTTTGTGCATGGTGCGGGCTATTTGCAGAATGCACATCATTACTGGAGCTATTACCAGCGAGAGTTTATGTTCCACCAAATGCTCATCGAAAAAGGCTATACTGTGCTCGACGTAGATTACCGCGCAAGCGAGGGCTATGGCCGCAACTACCGAACAGCCATTTATCGCCACATGGGTGGCCGAGATTTACAAGATTTTGTCGATGCCAAACAATTTTTGGTATCGCAATATGGCATAGATAGCAATAGAGTAGGGATTTACGGCGGTTCTTACGGCGGTTTTATCACGCTCATGGGACTTTTTACCGAACCCGGTACCTTTGCCTGTGGCGCGGCGTTGCGCTCCGTTACCGATTGGGCGCATTACAACCACGAATACACCACCAATATACTCAATACGCCAACTGCAGACCCTGAGGCGTATCGCCAAAGTTCTCCTATTCATTTTGCTGAAGGTTTGCAAGATCCACTTTTGATTTTACATGGCATGATCGATGACAACGTTCAATTCCAAGACGTCGTCCGACTCAATCAGCGCCTAATTGAGCTCGGCAAAAAAGATTGGTGGATGGCTTTGTATCCGGTTGAGCGCCACGGCTTTCAATATACCTCCTCCTGGACAGACGAATACCGCCGCATTCTCGAATTATTCGATACCTATTTACTTAAATAAGACCAAATGAATTTCCAGCTGCAATTTTTAAAAACAAAAGAAGAAATGCTTGCGCAACTCGAGGTCTTGCAATTTTTGTATCCTAGCCTCACAGCAATGCAGTACGACCAAGAACTCGACCTGATGTTGCCGCATAATTATTGCCAACTAGCGGTTTATGAAGATGCAAAGTGCATTGCAATTAGTGGCTTCTGGATTGGCAACAAGCTCTGGATTGGCAAGTATTTAGAATTGGATAATATTGTTGTAGATCCGGCTTACAGAAGCAAAGGTGTGGGGGAATTGATTTTTAAAACCCTAGAGCAAACGGCAGTCGAAGAAAATTGCAATATGCTGGCTTTAGATTCCTACACGAGCAATTTCAAAGCCCATAAATTCTTTTACAACCAAGGGTATAGCCCCAAGGGTTTTCATTTCATTAAGTTGTTAAACGAAAAAGCAGTGCGTTGAGCACTGCTTTTTCGTTTAATCAGGATGAAGATGTATGGAGGAAGGATCAACTTTGTCCTTACCATGTTACGTAATTAATGTCCTTTTGCGGCCAAATAACGTTCGGCATCTAATGCTGCCATGCAACCTGTGCCCGCTGCTGTAATAGCTTGGCGGTAGGTTTTGTCGGCGGCGTCTCCTGCTACAAACACACCAGCAACATTGGTTTTACTTGTTCCAGGTTGAGCGTATTTGATGTATCCGGTTTCATCGAGGTCGATGTAATCTTGGAATACTGCAGTGTTGGGTTGGTGTCCGATAGCGACAAAGAAACCTGTACAAGGGATTTCGCTTTCTTGGTTGCTTGCGCGGTCAATGATGCGCACGCCTGTTACCAATTGACCATCGCCGAGTACCTCTAAAGTTTCTGCATTGAAGCGGATGTCGATATTCGGAGTGTTTTTCACGCGGTCTGCCATGATTTTGGAGGCGCGGAATTCATCGCGTCTAACGAGCATCGTGACTTTAGTACAAAGTTTGGAGAGGTAATGCGCTTCTTCGCAAGCGGAGTCTCCGGCACCTACAATCACCACTTCTTGGTTGCGATAGAAAAATCCGTCACAGACTGCGCAAGCCGATACCCCGCCACCCAATTTGAGGTAGTGTTGTTCGCTGTCGAGGCCTAGGTATTTGGCAGAAGCACCCGTAGAGATGATAATGGTGTCGGCATGGATTTCATGGCCGTCTTCGGTCCAGCACTTGTGCACGCTGCCCGAGAAATCTACGCGGGTAATGAAACCGCTGCGCACGTCAGTGTCAAAACGCTTGGCTTGTGCTTCTAATTGAAGCATCATGTCAGGGCCTGTGATGCCATCGGGATAACCCGGGAAATTTTCTACTTCGTTTGTTGTAGTGAGCTGCCCTCCAGGCTGCATGCCTTGATACATAACGGGTTTCATGTCTGCTCTAGCGGCGTAAATTGCTGCTGTGTAGCCCGCTGGGCCAGAACCTATAATAAGGCAAGAAATGCGTTCAATTTGACTCATGGTGTTTGTTTTGAACAAAATTAATGCTTTGTTCGGTCTTAATTTGTAACGAGCGCTACATTGTTTTGAACGTTTTCTCCACAAAGTAACTTTTCAACAAGATTTTCGTCTGCTGAAAATAAAATGTATTTTCGTTTTCTCAAACTAAACAACTCATGACAAAGAAATTAATTTTATGCACTTTCGTCGGCCTTTCAATGGTGTCGTTTGCACAAAAAAGCGAGGCAGAAGGTCCAGAAAACCTCAATTGGTACCTCAAAGATCCTAAAGCCGATGGCGTTTACGGTACAGGTGCCACAAAGGCTTACGAAATGCTCACTGCAGCAGGTAAAAAATCCACCACAGTTATTGTAGCTGTCATCGATTCTGGTGTAGAAACTGATCATCCAGACCTCAAAGACGTCATTTGGATCAACGAAGACGAAATTCCGAACAACGGCATCGACGACGACAAAAATGGTTACATCGACGACATCAACGGTTGGTCTTTCTTAGGTGGCCCTACCCAAGACATCGACAAAGAAGCATTGGAACTTGCGCGCATGTACCGCATCGAATCTGAATATTTCAAAGGTAAAAAAGTAGAAAATATTTCAAGCTCAGAGCTGGCGCGTTTTGCGACCTATGAAAAAATCAAAATGGCCTTCGAAAAAGAAATCGCCGACAAAGAAGCCTCTGTGGTAAACATTAGAATGTTTGCAGAATACATAAAGCGCGTTGAAAAGAACTCAGGTGTGGCTTTTTCTAAAGAAACAAATGCTGCATTTGTAGCCGAGTCAGAAATCGACAAGCGCATTCAAAACCGCATGAAGTCTTTTCTAGACATGGTTCCTGCGGAACAACTCACCGGAGAAATTGAAAGCGCACTCGCATCTATGCAAAGTGCACTTGACTTAGCTAAGCAAGATGCAGACGCCATCCGCACCTCTATTGTTGGCGACAATCCCAACGATCTTTCTAATAAAATTTACGGTTGCAACCGCTATGAAGGCCCCGACGCTTTTCACGGAACGCACGTTTCTGGAATTATTGCCGCTACGCGCAACAACGGAATGGGTATTGATGGCGTTGCCGACAACGTGCGCATTATGGTCTTGCGTGCGGTTCCAGACGGAGACGAGCGCGACAAAGATGTTGCAAATGCCATTATTTACGCTGTAGACAACGGTGCTAAAGTGATCAATATGTCATTTGGCAAGTACTGGACACCAAACAAAGACTACGTTGACGCCGCAATCGAATACGCGCGCAGCAAAGACGTCTTACTCGTGCACGCAGCAGGTAACGACGCCAAAAACAAAGATGTAGAAGATTCTTACCCAACGCGTCTATTGAACAACAAAACAACCGCTCCAAACTGGATCGAAGTAGGGGCAAGCAGCAGCTCAAAAAGCGGCAAAACAATCCTTGCAGATTTCTCAAACTACGGCGCTACAACCGTAGACTTCTTTGCACCGGGTGTAGATATCTACTCTACCGTTCCTGATTTCAACTACGGAAACGCAAGCGGCACCTCTATGGCTTGCCCAGCTACCGCAGGTGTAGCTGCACTCATCAGAAGTTATTTCCCTGAATTGAGCGCTGCTGAAGTACGCGAAGTATTAATGGCAACAACTGCCACTTACAAAAAGACGGTTATTGCTCCTAACGGAGCCAAAGCGAAAATGAAAGACCTCTGCATTACTGGCGGATTCGTCAATGCAGCAAATGCGGTCACTTATTTGCTCGAAAAAAAATAAGCCAACCATTTTACCGATTGTTGAAAGCCACATGAATTTCATGTGGCTTTCTTTTTAATTTTGCAGAAACTTTTTGACATGTCATTTAATCCTTGGTTGCTTGCCATTTTTGTGGTCGTTATTTTTACCATGCTCCTGATTGATTTAGGATTGGTCAATAAAAAGTCACATCAAATCTCTAATAAAGAAGCGCTCCGCTGGACGCTGATCTGGATAGGTTTGTCAATGGGTTTCAGTGCTTTGGTATGGTGGCAAATGGGCTTTGCGAAGTTTGCCGAGTACCAGTCAGCTTATTGGATAGAAGAAGCGCTATCCGTAGACAACATGTTTGTCTTTATTTTAGTGTTCAAGTTTTTCAAGCTTGAAGGTAAACTCCAGCACCGCGTGCTCTTTTGGGGCATCATTGGCGCCCTTATTTTCAGGGGGATCTTCATATTCTCTGGCATCGGCCTCATCAAACTCACCTACTTGCCAGCCTTTGAGTTATTTGGCTATCAGTTCAACTTGGAACAAGGAGCGCATGGTTTGCCGGGTCAGTTCTTCCGTCCGAACCTCATTCTGACTATTTTTGGTGCGTTTTTGGTGTATGCGGGCATCAAATCTTTACTCGATTCAGACGACGACGACCAAAAAGATTTCAATAATAGCCTGGGCGCACGTTTGCTCAGAAAGGTATTTCCAGTAACCAAAAACTACCACGACGACCGCTTTTTCATCAAAAGAGGCCGTAAGCACATCGCCACCAAATTATTTTTGGTGCTCATGGTCATCGAGACCACCGATCTCATTTTCGCCATTGACTCTATACCGGCCATCTTTGCCATTGCGCCAAACGACCCACTGATTTTGTATACCTCTAATATTTTTGCAGTGCTTGGCTTGCGCTCGATGTATTTCTTGCTGGCCAATTCTATTCATATGTTCTCTAAGCTTAAATACGGCCTGGCGTTCATCTTGAGCTTTATTGGCCTCAAGATGCTCGTGGCGCCGTTTTATCACATAGAGGCGAGCGTTTCGCTCCTGATTGTTTTGGGTGCGCTGGTGCTATCTGTACTCGCGTCGGTGGTGGCTAGACGATAAACGAAGCACCTTCTTCACTCATGCTCACGGCAGCGCGCAGCTTGGCAAATAATTCGCGGCCAAATCCAGATTGCGTGTTGTCTTTTTGAACTTCTGAACGCGCCACAACGCTTGCTTCATTGAGCACTTCTATAACGCCATTTTCGCTATCTAAACGCAAAAGATCGCCGGTCTGTATTTTGCTAATAAGGCCACCATCGTAAGCTTCAGGAGTCAAGTGGATAGCCGCCGGAACTTTGCCAGATGCGCCCGACATGCGCCCATCGGTCACGAGGCCAACTTTGTAGCCTTTCTTCTGAAGAATGGTGAGCGTAGGGGTGAGGCTATGTAATTCGGGCATTCCATTGAATTTTGGACCTTGAAAAGGCACTACTGCAATGAAATCCTGATCGAGTTCGCCACGCTTGAATGCGGCAATGAGGTCAGTTTGTTCGTGAAAAACAATTGCTGGTGCCTCCACAATGCGGTGCTCCGGAGCAACAGCTGCCGTTTTAATGACTGCACGCCCTAAGTTTCCTTTTAAAAGTTTGATGCCGCCATCTAGTGTAAACGGATCACTTGCTGGCCGGATGATATTCAAATTGAGGGAGGTGCTTGCGCCTTCTTCCCAAACCAATGCGCCATCTTTGATTTTTGGCTCTTGTGTATAAGCGCTTAAGCCTTTTCCGATAATGGTTTGAACGTCTTCGTGTAGCAAGTGCTGCTCAAGAAGCGTTCGGATCACAAAGCCCATGCCGCCTGCAGCATGAAAATGATTCACATCAGCTGCGCCGTTCGGATACATGCGGGTAATGAGTGGAATGATCGCCGATAAGTCTGACATGTCGTCCCAGTTGATGATGATACCTGCAGCGCGAGCAATGGCAATCAGGTGAATGGTGTGATTGGTAGAACCGCCTGTGGCTAACAAACCGATTATGCCATTGACAACCGTTTTTTCATTGAATAAATTGGCAAGGCTGCGGCTTTTTCCGATTTTGACATTTTCAATCGCAACGCGAACCGCTTCTTTGTTGAGTAAGTCGCGCAGCGGTGTGTTCGGATTCACAAAGCTAGAGCCGGGTAGGTGTAGCCCCATGATTTCCATGAGCATTTGGTTGCTGTTAGCGGTGCCGTAAAAAGTACAGGTGCCCGGTGAGTGGTATGAGTCAGACTCACCTTTGAGCAGTTCTTCGCGACCAATTTTACCTTCCGCGAAGGCTTGGCGAATGGCTGATTTTTCTTCGTTGCTGATGCCGCTTGGCATAGGCCCTCCAGGCATAAAAACGGCTGGTAGGTGACCAAAGCGCAAGGCGCTCATGAGCAGGCCGGGTACAATTTTGTCGCAGATCCCTAAATAAAGTGCGGCATCGAACATATTGTGAGAGAGCCCAATTGCTGAAGATAGCGCAATGACATCTCGGCTATACAACGAGAGCTCCATTCCCGATTGCCCTTGCGTGACGCCGTCACACATGGCTGGTACAGCACCTGCCACTTGTGCTACTGCGCCGTAAGCGTTTGCGTATTGTTTAATGGCTTTTGGATAATCTTCATACACTTGGTGTGCAGACAACATGTCGTTGTAGGCGGTAATGATGCCGAGGTTTGGAATGATATCTGCCGCCAATGCCGCTTTGTCGTGCTGGTTGCAAGCTGCGAAACCATGCGCTAAATTGCCGCATTGCAAAGTGCTTCTGTGCACACCTTCTAAATAGGCTTCCTCCATTTGGGCGAGATACGCTTTTCTGGTGCTTTGGCTTCGTTGAACGATGCGCTCGGTAATACTGGCAATGGCTGGATGTATCATGATGCTGTTGTGTAGTAGGTCTCGGTGAGGGCTGTTTGAAAAGCTGCAATGGGTAAGTGCAGTTGCTCACTTTGGGCCAAGATTTCTTTTTTCTGGGTTCCGGTGATCATTAAAAACAGGTGCTTGCTGCGGCGCAATAGCGGCCCGTTGCAGGTAATGCGTTGGGTTGGTTCCGCTGGTGCGTTGGTGTTGGAGAGCAAGCAAGATGTATTTGTATTTGCTGCAAGCGAAGCGGCATCGTTGGGAAAGATAGAAGCGGTGTGTCCGTCGGGGCCCATGCCGAGCAGACAAACGTCGGTGTCCGTAAAAATACGGTAGGTGTCTTCAATTTGTAAAAGATTTCCGGCATAATCGCTTTCATCGCTCACCATTGGTACTAAAGTAGCTGCTTTCGCATTGTTTTGGAGTAGTGTTTCTCCAATCAATTTGAAATTGGAATAGGGGCTGCTGGGGCCCACAAAACGTTCGTCTACAAGCCCAACTTTCACTTGTTCCCAAGGAAGATCAGCTTGCGATAAAAGTGCGTACACGCCGCTGGGTGTTGAACCTCCAGAAAGCAAAAGCGTTGCCGCACCTTTTGCTGCGATGGCGTCTTTCAGTGCAGCGGCAATTGTTTGGGCCAATGCTTGTTCGAGCGCAGCTTTTGATTCAAATTCGATCATTCTCTCCAGGTTTTGGTGATCCATGATTCGTCTTCGTTTAGGATGTCGTCTCCGGGGCCCCATGTACCTGCTTCGTAAAGCACGTTGGTCATGCCTGCGGCTTTCCAGCTGCTTGTTACAGATTCAATCCAGGTCCAGGCAGCTTGGAGTTCGTCTTGGCGCATAAAGAGCGTCTGGTTGCCGCGAATGACATCGACAATCAAACGTTCATAGGCTTCTGGGAAGCGTTCTTTGAAAGAATCGTTGTAGTCGAGTTTGAGTGCGATTGGCTTGTAGCGATAGCCCCCAGGACCAGGTATTTTGGTCATTTGAATGAGTTCAATGCGCTCTTCAGGTTGCAAGCGGATGATGAGCTTGTTGTTGTTGAGTTTTTCTTTTGAGGGAAAGATGTTGTGCTTGACCTCTCTAAAGTTGATGACGATTTCCGAGTAGCGTTTGATCATGCGTTTACCTGTGCGCAGCATGAACGGAACGCCTTTCCAGCGCCAGTTGTCTACGTAGGTTTTGATTGCGACGAACGTCTCGGTTTTAGACTCGTATTTTTCGATGTCTTCTAAATAGCTGTTCACCTGACCTCCATTAGAAATACCTCTGGTATATTGCCCTTTAACGGTATCGTGTTCGATGGTTTTTTTGGTCAGTGGTCTGAGTGCCTTGAGTACCTTGAGTTTTTCGTTGCGCACTTCATCGGCTTCGAGCGCTACTGGCGGCTCCATGGCCACTAAGCAAAGTAATTGCAAGAGGTGATTTTGGATCATGTCGAGTAGGGCACCTGATTGGTCGTAATACGAGGCGCGTTTCTCCACACCAAGACTTTCTGCGACTGTAATTTGTACGCTTTCGATGTTCTCGGCATTCCAGGCGCGCTCAAAGAGGTTGTTGGCAAAGCGCAAGACCATTAGGTTTTGAACGGTTTCTTTTCCGAGGTAGTGGTCGATGCGATAGATTTGATGCTCTTCGAAGGCTAGTGTAATTTCGGCATTGATGGCGTTGGACGAAGCCAAAGAATGTCCGAGGGGTTTTTCAAGTACCACTTTGCTGCTCTTATTGACCAATCCGCAGGTTTTCAAGGTTTGCGTTATGGGGCCAAAGGCAGATGAAGGCGTGGAGTAGTAATAAATATTTTGTCTTTCTGGATATTTTTCTAGATAAGATTTGAGTTCGGTGTAGGCCTCAGGGTTGGGGTCTTCAGCTTTGATCAAGACGAGTTTGTTGAGGAATTTCTCGATTTCTTCTCGGTTATACTTGTGGTGGTCGCTCACCTCTAAAAAAGGAATGAGGCGTTCGTGAAATGCTTTGATATCTGGATCTTTGCGCGTAATGGCAATGACGTTATAGGCAATATTGAGCTGGCCATCGAGGTCGCGGTGAAAAATAGCGGGTAAGATTTTGCGAATCGAGAGGTCGCCGTCGCCACCAAATACAACAATATTGAAAGGCTGGAATCGTTCTTGGTGGGTAGTGTGTTTAGTTTGGGCTTTCATGCCATTGAAGTTTAGTATGTGTCAAATTTACACTAAGTAGAAATAAAAAGCAATTAAAATATTTAAATTTAGCAACCTATCTTTGTTTATAACGTTTTGAAGCCGATGAGAGTTTATTTTCTTTTTGCATTTACCGCTTTTACCTTCATTATAAATGAGTTAAGCGCTCAGACTTTTGTATTCGGACAGCTAACAGGCTCTCCAAACATGATTACAACAGGATGGAGTACTAACGGAAACGCTATGGTCGGTGATACGCCAGGCGATGTAGACAATTTTCCAAACGAACTCATTTTAACCAATTCAACCCCTTCGCAATCGGGCAGTATTTTTTACAACACACCGCTCAATATTACCGTCTGCCAACAATGGACCGTTGAGTTCGAATACCGCATCTGGGGCGGAAACGCAGCCGACGGTCTGGCTTTTTGTTTTATACCCGTGCCTCCTACTGGTTTTGTGATGGGCGCGGGCTTGGGTATTCCCGCTTCGGCTAACGGTTTAAAGGTAGCGATTGATACCTATGACAACTGTAGTCAAGGTGGTACCAACCCTGAAATTCAAATTTTTACGGGGGTTGGTTACAACGAATGCTTGCCAGCCACACCCAAAATCCAAAACTCAGGGGGTTCCTTGAATTATTTAAGAAACGCCAACTACCAACCCGTCAAAATCACTTACAACAACGGCGTCATCACCGTTTTTGTCAATAATGTGCCGCTGCTGACCACCAATTTTACGATCAACTACACCGGCTATGTCGGTTTTACAGCAAGTACGGGGGCGCTCTATGATCAGCATTCAATCCGAAACGTCATTATTTACACCAATCAAGCGCAGTCGAATGCTGGGGTAGACGTTACAACTTGTTCCAATACACCCGTCACTATCGGCACCGCTCCCAATCCAAACAATAGTTATAGTTGGTCGCCTGCTACAGGATTATCGGCTACGAATGTGGCCAACCCAGTAGTCACCTTGCCCAATACCACCGGTGTGCCCATCACCCAAACCTATACGGTTACTACCACTATGGCTAATTCACCTGGTATGTGCCCCACAACTGATCAAATCGTCGTGACTATTCAGCCACAATTTGCGCAAACGAGCAATCAAACCTCCTGTTCGGGTCAGTATACATTCAATGGCCAACAACTCACGCAGTCAGGCACATATCTCGATACACTAACCTCTATTCACGGTTGTGATTCCATCGTTACGCTCAATCTCACCATTGGCAATACGCCTGCGGCCAACGCGGGGCAGAATATTACCGTGTGTTCTGGTGAAACGGGTAACTTAGGTTTGGCCGCTCAAGCAGGCCTCAGTTACAGTTGGTCTCCGGTAACGGGCTTGAGTGCGAGTAATGTGGCGAATCCGACGCTTACCTTGAGTAATGTCAATACCGGATGGCCCATCGTTCAAACCTATACGCTTACCGTTACCGATATTGCCAGTGCTTTAGGTTGCACCACTACAGATCAGGTAGATGTCACCGTTTTGCCAAGCTATCAAATTCAGGTTGCTGACACACTATGCAATGGTGGTCCGTTTGTATTGAATGGCCAGACCTATACCCAGTCAGGTATTTATATAGATTCTTCCCAGACGACAACAGGTTGTGATTCCCTGATCACCATCAATATCTCAATTTCGCAAGAACCCGTTTTCGCGCTCAACGACACACTCATTTGTTTTGGGGGGCAGGCATCTTTGGTTCCGCAAAGCAATTTCAGCAATGTAAGCTACGCATGGCTTGCGCAAAATACCACTATTCCAACGGTAAGCCCTGCTTTAAATGTCAGTCCACAACAAACTATTTCTTATGTGGTTACAGCAGTAGATAACTTCCTGTGTACCCACACTGAGAACCTCACCATTACCGTTGCACCGTTGCCTGTCATGACACTTGCAGCCAATCAAACCACCCTTTGTGCTTACGACACTTTGCAGCTCTCGGCCACTGGCGCCTCTTCTTTGAGTTGGAATGGTCCGCTTTCCATTTCAAATGGCAATGCTTCGCAAACGCTTACCTTACCACTTTCGGGCACTTATCAAGTGATCGGAACTTCTCCGGAAGGTTGTCAAGACAGCACGGCCCTCAGCATTACAGTTAATCCTGCTCCACAGCTGCAAATCACACCAGATCAAGGTATTTGCCCTGGTTTTGCGGCGCAATTTACGGTTTCTGGCGCGCTCAATTATGTTTGGAACGACCCACAACTGACCGCAAGCACCAATACCGTTACACCGGCAAGCACAACTACCTATATGGTGGTTGGGGCCAATCAGTATAATTGCCTTGACTCTGCTCAAACCACTGTAACAGTTTACCCACAACCGTCAGCAGATTTTACCGCAAGCCCTACCATTCTAACAAGTGATGATCCGACGGTTAATTTTACATCTAATGCCCAGAATGCCGCTGTCAGCACATGGGATTTTGGAGATGGTACAACTGCTGAGAATGGCCAAAATGAATTCGATTACACTTATCCGTTTGTCGAGGATCAAAATTATACTGTCACCTTAAATGTGGTGAGTGCTGAAGGATGTACTGCCGAGAGCCAGGTTCAAATTCAAATCAAAGGAGGCATCATTTATTATGTCCCCAACACCTTTACGCCCGATGGAGATGCCCTTAACAACCTCTTTTCGCCTGTATTTACTTCGGGTTTTGACCCACAATCTTTCCATATGACGATCTTTAATAGATGGGGAGAGCCTGTTTTTGAGTCCTATGATGCGAAGGCGGGTTGGGATGGCAAAATTGATATTTACGCTGCGCCAGAAGGCACCTACACGTACGTCATCGATTTCAAGACGCTCAATACCGATCAAATCATGCGCGTCAGTGGGCATGTGCTGCTCATGAGGTAAATCTTTTCTGTTCTGAAATCCTTTGCATTCAAATGCTTATCTTTGACACAGAAGCATTTTGAATCATTTTCTCATGTCAAAGAATAGTCAACGCGTATACCTTCATTTATTATCATTAGTGTTTTTGCTCGCGTTTTATACCAGGCTAAACGCACAATCTATCGGTGGTATCGTCAATATCTATACAGCCGTTACCAATATGACTTCAAACAGTGTCACGGTAAGCAGTGCTATGGGTTTTGCAGTTGGCGATCGGGTGCTCCTGATCCAAATGAAAGGGGCAACCATTAACCAAACCAATACCGCAAGTTTTGGGCAAATTGTGGCCTTGGGCTCGGCTGGAAACTTTGAATTCACCAATATTGCCAGTATCAGCGGCAATACCATCACTTTTGTAAGTAACTTATGCAAACCTTTTGTGGTTTCTGGCAAAGTTCAATTGATCCGCGTGCCCGTTTATAATCAAGCCACTATCAACGCTGTAGTGACGGCGAGCCCTTGGAACGGAAGTACAGGTGGGGTGGTAGCCATTGAAGCTACTACAAGCCTTACTTTTAACAATAGCATAGATGTCAGCGGCAAAGGTTTTGTGGGTGGCGCTGTAACCACTGGTTGGTTCATGTGCAATGACCCCAATTACGCAAGTTCAGGAGCAAGTGCTGGTAAAAAAGGAGAGGGGATTGCGCTTGCGCCACTCAATTTAGATGGCAATAGAGCGCCGCTCGCCAATGGCGGTGGTGGAGCCAATTCTGGCAACCCGGGTGCAGGTGGTGGTTCAAACGGTGGCGTTGGCGGCCGTGGCGGCAATCAGTTTTCTGGTTCTTGTCCTGTAAACACCGCTTTTGGCATGGGTGGCTACGCATTAGACTACAGTACTTACCGTGCTTATCTCGGTGGAGGTGGCGGCGGTGGTTACAAAGACAATGGCCTCAATGCAACGCCCGGATCAAATGGCGGCGGCATCGTTTTTATCATTACCCCAACGATTATAGGCAACAACCAACAAATTGCTGCCAATGGCTTAAATGTCATCGGTAACACCGATTCTGAAGGCGCGGGTGCCGGTGGAGCCGGTGGCTGTGTTTACCTGCTCACGCAGAATGTCAGTAGCAATCTCAATGTCAATGTAAGTGGTGGGAATGGTGGAAATATCTTTAGCACCATGTGGTCCTCGGCTTGTCATGGTCCAGGTGGCGGCGGTGGCGGTGGAGCCATTGTTTTTCAGCAAGCCACAACACCTACAAACGTCGTTCCTGTTTTGAGTGGCGGCAATCCCGGTACTATTTTACACACTGGGCCTGCCTGCGCCGGATCTTCTTTTGGTGCCCAAGCAGGAGCCGCAGGACAGTTGGTTTTTAACTATGCTCCTCCTGCGCCCGGTACACCACCAAATTTAGGTCAAGACACCCTTATTTGTGCCGGTACAGCCATTACCTTGCAACCAGATTCCTCTTACACAGCCTACACCTGGAGCAATGGTGCCAATACAGCTAGCATCACCATCAATGCGGCGGGCACCTATTGGCTCGACGTGCCGAGTGGCTGTGGCTTGGCCCGAGATTCCATTGTCGTCTCTGTTCAACAACCGGTTCTCGACCTCGGTCCGGATCTCTCGCATTGCCTTGGCGATTCATCTCTTTTGCAACCAACGGGCTCTACAGGTACTTATTTGTGGTCAACCGGCGCCACTACCGCCACTATTTATGTGCAAAATGCAGGAAGCTATGTGCTCAATGTGCAGGATAACTTAGGTTGTATTGCGCAAGATGTTATCGCTATTTCGGTGCTGCAACCCGATACCTCGGTAAGCAACATGAGCTTATGTATTGGTTCCACTTATTCATTTTTTGGCCAGTCAATCAGCTCAGCGGGCACCTATCAAGCGACGCTCAGCAATCAATTTGGCTGCGATTCTTTGGTGTTCCTAACGGTCAATATGGAAGCTGACACCAGTTATGTCTCGATGACTATTTGCGCCGATTCAACGCTTTCCTTCAATGGCTTAAATATAAATAGCCCAGGCGTTTATACGGTTCATCTGAACAATCAAAATGGTTGTGATTCAATGGTTGTTTTGACTTTAAGCGAATGGGCGCTTCCTGTAGTAAGTGTTGCGGATACCTTTGTTTGTGCCAATACTTGCGTCACGCTCGTGCCATCTGGCGCTTTGAATTATTTTTGGGATACCGCTCAAAATGCCAACGGCAGCCTAACTGTTTGCCCTGGTCAAACCACAACTTATTTGGTTTACGGAACCGATGCAAATGGTTGTGCGTCTGCACCTGTGCAAGCCACCGTGCAAATTGACCCTATTCCGGTGCCTAATTTTTATATCAATCCAGATCAGGTTGAGATAGACGACCCTACCATTACGGTATACAATGTTACGTCGGGTAACCTCAACCATCTTTGGACCATTAATGGCAGTACTTTTGAAAACGCGGCAAGTTCATTTGACTATGCTTTGCCTTTTGTCGACGGTACTTACAATATTCAGTTGGTGAGCTCCACAGATATTGGTTGTACTGATTCACTGACCCTGACCGCTACGGTCATGAATAACATAGCGGTCTATATCCCCAATTCATTTACGCCTGATGGCCAAGCATTTAACAATACCTTCTTTCCGGTCTTCTCAACCGGTTTTACGCCCAAAAATTACAGCCTAACCATCTTCAATCGTTGGGGAGAAGAAATCTTTGTGAGTCAAGATCCGCTGGCATACTGGGATGGCGCATTTGAAGATGGCACTGATTGCCCTGATGGCGTCTATAACTACCTACTTGAATACCAAGAGATCAACAAAGGTGAAGTGAAGCGAATCCTAGGCTTTGTTCACTTATTGAGGTAAAAAAAAATCCTGCCGAGGCAGGATTCCATAAATGCTAGTCAGTGCTTAATATTCATCTTCGTTGAAAAGAAAATCTTCTCTAGATGGATAGTCGGGCCATATTTCTTCGATACTTTCATACATATCACCTTCGTCTTCGAGGTCTTGTAGGTTTTCTACAACCTCCAGTGGTGCGCCGGTACGAATGGCAAAATCGATGAGTTCTTCTTTAGTGGCAGGCCACGGTGCATCTTCAAGGTAGGAGGCAAGTTCCAGTGTCCAGTACATGAGCTAAATATTTAGGTTTAATTTTTGGCAAAAGTAATTTTTATTTCCAAAATTCCAAGTGCCAAACAAAAAAACTCGCAAAAATTTAATGTCGAGGTGTCCAGGTGTGTTCTTGTACACCGTTGTCAAGACTGAATTTCCTAGACAAGACAAAGAGGTAATCGCTGAGTCGATTGAGGTAGGTGAGTACCAGTGCTTCAACACCTTCAAGTTCGTCAAGAGTGACGGCCATGCGCTCTGCTCTGCGACAAATGCAACGCGCCACGTGCGTGTGGGCACTTATGGCATGACCACCTGGTAAAATAAAAGCGGTGAGTGGTGGCAAGGCTTCATCCATGACATCCATCCAGTGTTCGAGTTTTTCGACGTCACTTTCGAGAAGATCTGGTAATTGCATTTTTGACTTCTCTGGATCGGCAGCCAAATGAGAGCCAATCGTGAAAAGGCGGTCTTGGATCTCTTGGAGTTGAGCAACGTACAGCAAATTGATGTCTAAGGTACTGATCAGGCCGATATACGAATTGAGTTCATCTACGGTGCCGTAAGCTTCTATACGTACATCTCCTTTCGAGACGCGTGTACCGCCAATGAGGCCTGTACTGCCTTGATCTCCTTTTTTGGTGTAAATTTTCATGGTTGAAATTTATGCAAGATTTGAAAGCAAGCCCTCCAATTCGGTTTGTGTGTATTGCGTAGAGAGTATTTTCATCATGACCTCCTCTACAATGCTGTCTGGGCAAGAAGCGCCAGATGTGAGCACGACCTGAAGTTGTTCGCGGTCTGGAAGAAAACGCTCGGTCAGTTTCATTTCTTTATGGTGGTAATCAAAATGATGCAGGCCGTTTTCTTGAATTTCAGAAGCGTCTTTGATGTAGTAAGTCGGGAACTTTTGTTCGAGTAATTCTACTAAATGACTTGTATTGGAACTATTGTAGCCACCGACCACAATAGCGAGGTCTGCTGCTTCTTCGAGCAAACCGAGCGTTGCGGATTGGTTGTCGTTGGTGGCATAGCAGAGTGTGTCTCGGGTGTCGGCCATGTAGGTTTTGATGTTGGCTTCACCGTGTAATTGGATGTAACAACCTCTCAAATAATCTGTGATGGCTTGGGTTTCAGAGGCCAACATGGTGGTTTGATTCACTACCCCAATTTTAGACAAATGGATTTCAGGCACAAAACCCTCACTCAGTTTACCTGCAAAAAAGTCCAGCAATTCGGCTGCTGATTTTTGGCCTAAAATGTAGGCGCCAAGCACTTGTGCTTCTTTCATGTCTTTGACAATGAGGGCAGGTCCATTGGCTACGGCATGTGAAAAAGTAGCACGCGTTTCTTCGTGGTCGTGCTTGCCGTGAATGATGATGGTGTGTTGGGTTTCACCAAGTTTTTCTGAACGGTTCCAGACTTTTTCTACAAAGGGGCAAGTGGTGTTGTAGGTTTGGATGTCGAGGCCTAGATCGGAGAGTTGTTGTTCAATTTCAAGAGTGGTACCGAAAGCTGGAATCAGGACAATATCGTTGGGAGTGAGTGTGTCAAATGCAATGAGTTGTTTGCCCTGTGTATCTTGTAAAAATTGGATGCCGTTACCGGTGAGGTCGGCGTTGACCGCCGGGTTGTGGATCATTTGGCTGAGCAAAAAAATGCGCTTGCCAGGGTTCTCTTGCAATGCTTTATAGCTGCGCTCGATGGCGTTTTCTACACCGTAGCAAAATCCAAAATGCCGCGCGATCAAGAAGGTAAACTTGCCAATTTGAAGTGCTGAGGGGCTGAAATCTTTTTTGCGTGGATCGGCAAGCTTGCGCTGTGCTTTGATTTTGCTGAGCAAAGGCGAGCGGTAAAATGCGGGTACTTCAAATTGTTTCATGTCAGTTGAACACTTTAGTGCGGCCTTTGGTTCGTTGCTTAGTTGAGTTTACCTGGGTATTGCTCGAGTGCTACGCGCAAGCATTCCACTGCAGCTTTGAGGTGCGCTTGATCAAGTACATAAGCAATGCGCGCTTCTTGCAAGCCAGCGCCCGGTGTGGCATAAAATCCGTTCGCAGGCGCCATCATGACGGTTTGTCCTTCAAAGGAGAATTCTTCCAGCAACCATTGGCAAAAATGCTCTGCATTGGCAACAGGGAATTTAGCTACGCAATAAAAAGCACCACTAGGTTTAGGGCAAAAAACACCTGGAATGCTATTGAGGCCCTCAACCATGATATTGCGGCGCGCCACGTATTCCGCTACTACTTCATCAAAATAGCTTTGTGGGGTGTCTAAGGCAGCTTCAGCAGCAATCTGATCTACGGTCGGGGGAGACAAACGCGCTTGTCCGAATTTCAGGGCAGCAGCCATGAATTCTTTGTTTTTTGAAATCAGGGCACCAATGCGGGCACCACACATCGAGTAGCGCTTAGAAACGGAGTCAATCATGACTACATTTTGCTCGATACCTGTGAGGTTCATGGTAGAGTAGGGCTTGGCACCGTCGTAACAGAACTCGCGGTATACTTCGTCGGCAAATAAGAAGAGGTCGTGTTTTTGAACGATGTCTCGGAGTTGCTCTAGTTCTTGTTGGGTGTAGAGGTAGCCAGTTGGGTTGCCGGGGTTGCAAATAATGATGGCTTTGGTTTTGGAGGTGATTTGCGCCTCAATTTGAGCCACTGGTGGGAGTGCAAAACCATTTTCTATATGAGAGGTCACCGGAACAACTTTTACGCCTGCCATCACAGCAAAACCATTATAGTTGGCATAAAACGGCTCTGGGATAATGACTTCATCGCCGGGGTTGCAAGCGGTCATGAGGCCAAAAATAAGTGCTTCTGAACCGCCAGTTGTGATGATGATGTCTTCGGTTTGAACGGGGATGCCTTGTTTTTGGTAGCTAAGTGCTAATTTTTGACGATACGATTCAAAGCCTGCAGAGTGGCTGTACTCGAGTACCTGCTGATCTAGGTTGTGAATGGCCTCAAGTGCCGCGTCTGGGGTGTGGATATCGGGCTGGCCGATATTGAGATGGTAAACTGTTTTGCCCGCTTTTTTGGCGGCTTCCGCATAAGGAACCAATTTGCGAATTGGCGAAGCAGGCATGTCGATGGCTTTTGAAGCTAATGAAGGCATTTGTTAAATTTTAGTGCTCAAAATTAAGCAATCTTTTTTTTGTAGATTTTTTTTATTTGCTGACAAATAATCTATATATTCGCTGAACTAAACCCTAAAAGTCGCCTATAGATCAAATTTACCTTTAACCGCCGAAACCAATTTCAGCACAAAAGTGTAAACTATGATCTTATCTCAATTAAGCGATTCTCAGCTCATCCAATCCTACGTTGCCGGTAAAGAAGAAGCTTTCGCACAGCTCTTGTCGCGTCACCAAGAAGCGATATTTAAGTTCATTTACAACAAAGTCAAAGACGCCGAACTGAGCAACGACATCTTTCAAGAAACCTTCGTAAAGGTTATTCAGAAATTAAAATTAGGCGCCTACAACGAAGAGGGTAAGTTCTTGCCTTGGGTTTTGCGTATTGCACATAACCTCGTGATCGACCATTTTAGAAAAGTGGCCAAACACCGCATGATTTCAGAGCGCCATTCTTGGTCAGCAGATTACAATATTTTCCACCGCATTGCCAGTGAAGACGCCAATTTTGTGCAACTTACCACTGCAGAGGAGATTGCAGAACAACTGCATGCCATGATGGCTCACTTACCTGAAAGCCAACGCGAAATGATTTACATGCGCTTGTTTGAAGAGCGTTCTTTTAAAGAGATTTCGGAGTCTGAAGGCGTGAGCATCAATACCGCTTTGGGTAGAATGCGCTATGCTTTGCTTAATTTGCGTAAAATGATCGACGAACACGCGCTTACCATGGAGCTTTCCTAGTCCAATTCAAATTTGCTGTGTATCTTTGCAGACACGTTTGAATTATGTTTGAGAATCTTACCGATAAGTTTGAAAGAGCCTTTAAAGTCCTCAAAGGACAAGGCCAAATTACCGAAATTAACGTAGCCGAAACGCTCAAAGAAGTGCGTCGTGCCTTGCTGGACGCCGACGTTAGCTTCAATACAGCCAAGCAATTTACCAACACCGTTAAAGAAAAAGCGCTTGGTAAAGACGTCTTGAACGCCGTCTCGCCAGGGCAGCTCATGATCAAAATTTGCCACGAAGAACTCATCGAGCTCATGGGTGGCAACGAGGTAGAAATCAACCTCAAAGGTGCGCCAGCTGTCATTCTGATGTCAGGTTTGCAAGGTTCTGGTAAAACCACCTTTACAGGCAAACTCGGTTCTTACCTTCAAAACAAAAAAGGCAAAAAAGTATTGCTCGTTGCCTGCGACGTCTATCGCCCAGCGGCTATTGACCAATTGCACGTGCTCGGAGAGCAGCTTTCCATTGAAGTATTTTCCAACAAAGAAGAAAAAAATCCAATTGCTATTGCACAGGCAGCTATTGCCCATGCCAAAAGCAATGCGTTCAATGTCGTTTTGGTCGATACAGCTGGTCGTTTGGCCGTCGATACCCAAATGATGGACGAAATCGCTGGGCTCAAGCAAGCCTTGCAACCTTCTGAAACCCTATTTGTAGTAGATTCCATGACGGGTCAAGATGCCGTCAATACCGCAAAAGCCTTCAATGAGCGCATCAATTTCGATGGGGTAGTGCTCACCAAACTCGACGGCGATACCCGCGGTGGTGCAGCGCTTTCGATCAAAGCAGTTGTCAATAAGCCTATTAAATTCGTCGGTACCGGCGAAAAAATGGATGCGTTGGATATCTTCTATCCCAAAAGAATGGCGGACCGCATCCTCGGGATGGGCGACGTCGTTTCCTTGGTAGAGCGCGCTCAAGAACAGTTCAACGAAGAAGAAGCACGCCGCTTGCAAAAGAAAATCATGAAAGATCAATTCGATCTCAATGATTTCTTAGCACAGCTCCAACAAATCAAAAAAATGGGCAACGTCAAGGACCTCATGGGCATGATTCCCGGTATGGGCAAGGCCATGAAAGACGTCGATATCCCAGACGACGCCTTCAAAGGCATTGAGGCCATTATTTTATCCATGACGCCTAAAGAAAGAGCCAATCCTGGTTTGCTCAATCCTTCGCGCAAAAACCGCATCGCCAAAGGAAGCGGTACCAATATTCAAGAAATCAATAAGTTGCTCAAGCAATTCGAAGACATGCGCAAAATGATGAAACTCATGAGCAACCCTCGCAACATGATGGGTATGATGAGCAAACTCAAGGGAATGGGCGGTATGCCAGGTATGTAACACATGGAAAACCAAAACCCATCGGATTGGTATGCGCCTAAACCCGTGCTCGAAAAGGTCAAAGTTCAGAGCAATTGGGGCCTGACGCTTTTTTCTGTTTTGTTGTTTGCCCTAAGTTTCCTTTACATCTTCTCCGACGAGCTAGATTTTGTGTTCTATTTGGTTACGGTACTCTTCTTACACGAAATGGGCCATTACTTGCTCATGAAACAATTCAAATACGAAGACATGCGCATGCTGTTTATACCACTCATGGGTGCGTTTGTGCAGGGCAGCAAGAAGCATTACTCCCAAAAAGAAAGTTTTTTGGTCATTGCCGCAGGGCCATTTCCTGGTGTTGTATTTGGTCTAACGGTCCTTTTTCTAGCCAACCATTACCAGCAAACCTGGCTGCTCGAACTCAGTTTTCTTTTTTTATTTTTAAACGTCATCAATCTACTTCCTATAGATCCGCTCGACGGAGGCCAATTATTCAAATTGTTCGTGCGTCAAAAACGCGATTTATTCTTATTGGTATTTGCGCTGCTCTCTTCGCTGCTCATGATTACCGTTGGTTACCTCATTGAGAGTTGGATACTCTTTGCTTTTGGTTTTTTGATGTCTTTTAAAGTGCGCAGTTTTCAACGCAACTACCACCTGCGTCAAGAACTCGATGAGCAAGGCATCAATTACGAACTCAACTACGAAGATTTATCGGATCAGGCCTACCATGAGCTCAAGCAAGTTATTTTGGCACACAATCCCAAGCTGGGGCAACTCGAAGTGCTTCATGGCGAGGCGGCTCAAGAAGTCATTGCCAGTCATGTCAATGCAGCGCTGTCTGTCCCGATTGCGCGCGACGCCAGTAGGCTTTTTAAAATCATACTTGTGGCCGCGTGGTTACTTTTGGTGGCCTTACCCGTCTTTTTGTTAATTGGCCCATTTTTAGATTTTACTTGGTACTTTGAAACGCTCTAAAAAATTGCTGTTTTACTTTTGCTTGCTCTTGTTGTCTGGTTCAACTTGGGCACAGTGCGAACAAGTACTCGTGAGTGGTAAAATCATTGACACTTTGCGTCTTCAAAACTTCTACAACCTGATGGTGGTCAACAAAACTACTGGTAGGGGTGTCTTTGGGCAGCCAAACGGGCATTTTTCTGTTTATGCAAGTACCGGCGACCTCATTGCACTTTCCACCAAAGGTTATCCAGTTTATCAATTTGTAGTGAAGCCCGACGAAAACTGTCAGTCGAAGGTATTGGCGTATATCGAGCGCCTGCCGCAAGAAACTCCAGAAGTGATTGTCAGACCACTCAAAACACTCGAGCAAATCAAAGAAGAACGCGAAAACCTAGCGCTGCGCGAAACCCGAACCGTCACAGGCGTAAGTGCGCTGCAGAGCCCAATTACCTTCTTATATCAGGCCTTCTCCAAAAAAGAACAAAACAAGCGCTGGATTGCCGAACAAGAATACAAAGACGACCAACGCCGCATTGTACAAGAACTACTTAGGCTTTATGTGGCTTTTGACATCATAGAGCTATCAGACACCGAATTCGATGCGTTCATTACCTTTCTCAATATCGATGAACAATTCATCAAAACGGCCTCCGAAATGGAACTCATCCTCTTCATCAAGGACAAATACGATCATTTCAGAAGACTAGAATAAAGACTTAAAGCAATAATTGAAACTAATTATTGCAAAGCCTTGATCTCGCTCATAATACGTAAAGCTAAATCGTTGGCAGCTGCCTCATCTTTAGACTCCGCATAAATGCGAATGATGGGCTCGGTGTTGCTTTTGCGCAAATGCACCCATTCTTTGTCGATGTAAATCTTGACGCCGTCAGTGGTATCTACCTCGTTGTCTTCATATTTCTTTGCCATTTGGATCAAGATGTTGTCTACATCTGTAGTGGGCGAAAGGTCAATTTTGTTTTTGGAAATGACGTAATTGGGGTAGCTTGCACGCAGGGCGGTAAGGCTGCACTTTTGGTGCGCGAGGTGGCTTAAAAATAAGGCGATGCCGACCAAAGAATCGCGGCCATAGTGGAGTTCTGGGTAAATGATGCCTCCGTTGCCTTCGCCACCAATAACAGCGCCAATTTCTTTCATCTTGACCACTACATTCACTTCTCCGACAGCTGCGGCTTCATAACGCAGTGCACGTGCTTCTGTGATGTCGCGCAGTGCACGGGTAGAGGAGAGGTTCGAGACCGTTGGGCCAGGGGTGTGGGTCAGGACGTAATCTGCAACGGCGACCAAAGTGTATTCTTCGCCGAACATGCTGCCATCTTCGCAAACGAGCGCCAGGCGGTCTACATCGGGGTCTACAGTGATGCCGAGGTGGGCATTTTCTTTGACAACAAGAGCCGATAATTCGGTGAGGTGTTCAGGTAAGGGCTCGGGGTTGTGCGGGAAGTGGCCTGTGGGTTCGCAGTAGAGTTCAGTGACCTCATTTACGCCTAGTGCGCGCAACAAAGCAGGTACGAAAGTTCCACCGGTAGAATTGACGGCATCTACGACAACTTTGAAATTGGCTGCGGCAATAGCTGCTCTGTCTACTAAGGGAAGATCTAAAATGGCTTGAATGTGTTTTTCAAGATAGGTATCGTTGGGTGTGATGCTGCCGAGGTCATCTACTTCGGCAAAAGAGAAGGCTTCGTCAGCGGCAATTTGGAGTAAAGCCTCGCCTTCGGCCCCTGAAATAAATTCGCCTTTTGCATTGAGCAATTTGAGCGCGTTCCATTGCTTGGGGTTGTGGCTGGCAGTGAGGATAATACCACCATGGGCGTTTTCTAAGGGCACCGCTACTTCAACTGTTGGTGTTGTTGACAAACCGAGGTCGATGATGTCAATACCTAAGCCAACAAGCGTTTGTTGTACAAGTGCGGCAATCATAGGGCCGGAAATGCGTGCGTCGCGGCCAATGACCACCTTGAGACGTTGGCCAGGGTGTTGTTGTTGCAACCAAGTGCCGTATGCTGCGGCAAATTTAACGGCGTCTATAGGCGTGAGACCTTGATCTACAGCACCGCCAATGGTGCCGCGGATTCCTGAAATAGATTTGATGAGTGTCATGATAAGGAGAGTTGGAGCATTTGCAAAACAGCGACCATAGCTTCAGTGCCTTTGTTGCCGTGTATGCCGCCAGCGCGGTCTAGGGATTGTTGTTCGGTGTTGTCGGTGAGTAAGCAAAAACCGACGGGTTTGTCGTGCTTGAGCATGACGTCCATGAGCCCTTGGGTGGCGCCACTGCATACAAAATCAAAATGGCGGGTTTCACCTTGAATCACCACTCCAATAGCCAGTACACCATCGATATCGTTGCGCTGACAAAGTTTTTGAGCGCCAAGCGGCAGTTCAAAAGCCCCTGGCACCTCAATGATGGTGCGCAATGCTGGCTGCTGACCAATGGCATCTAACGCACTGATGGCGCCTTCTAATAAGCGTTCGGTGATGTGCCCGTTCCAAGCAGAAACAACAATGCCGATTCGAAAATCGGCACAGTTACTTAATGTTGTTGGATCAAAGGCAGAGAGGTTTTTACCTGCTGTAGCCATGATGATAATTATTTAGTTGCGCATCGAGCGATGTAGCGGTCGATGGTTTTGGTGCTTGCGTAGTTAGGGTAGTCGTCTTTGATGCGTTGGTAGTGAGCGGCTGCATCTGCTTTTTTGTTGAGTTTTTTCTCGCAAACCAATCCGGCCTTGAATAAATACATTGGCGTCGTGAATTCGTTGTCTTCGCGATCGGCAGCTTGCAAATAGAGGTCAAGCGCTTCGTTGTATTTTTTCATTTGGCTGTGGCAGTCGGCTTGAAGACCAATGCTCATGGTAGAAACATAGGTATCAGAAAGGTCTACATCTTCTAACATTTTAAGGGCGGCAGCAAACTTTCCTTTTTTCATGTATTGTTTGCCTAAAAGGAATTGGCCGATTTCTCCACCTGTTTTACCGTCGTTGTTTTTGACGTAAGGCTCTAGCAAGCGAATGGCTTGGTCGGTAGAATCTTTGGAGATGTAGTTGAGTGCAACCCACCATCCGTCGTTGGCCTTTTCGTTGGCAGGCCCCCAAATAAACTGACGGTAAGAGAAATAAAGAACTACTACACCGATGATGCCAGCCACTAAATAAGTGCCCAACTTGAATTTTTTGTTGGTGTTGAATTTGTTTTTAAGGTCTTCGAAGCTGAATTGCTCTGTCATAATCCGTTTTTTAGAAACGCAAATATAAATGATTTTAGCAAATGAATTGCGTATTTTTGCGCTATGTTTCAACGCGCATTCACTCCTTTCTCCATCCTTCTCGTTTTTTTACTTGTTTTTTTCGGCAAGTATGAAGCGCAAAACCTCATCAGTATCACTGGAAAAGTGCTCAGTTACGAGCAAAGCAAGCCCTTAGAATACGTTTCCTTGAAACTATTTCAATTGCCAGATTCCGTTTTTGTAAAGGGTTCATTTAGCAAGCCCGATGGTAAATTTGAAATACTCGCCAGCCCTGGTAAATACTACCTCAAACTTTCTGTTGCCCTACACGAAGACGAAATCACTGAGTCTTTTGAACTAAAGCCAACACAGGCCAACTTGCATTTAGGAACCTTGCGCATGCAAAAGCCCAAGACCCAAGAAACCAAAGAAGTAGTGGTGCGCGGTCAAAAAGAGGTCATGGAAACTGGCATTGATAAAAAAGTCTATAATGTCGCGGAAGATTTGAACGTCAATGGTGGTACGGCCAACGACATCCTCAACCGCTTGCCGTCTGTAGAAGTTGATCAAGACGGTGGTGTTTTGCTGCGCGGTCAAGGCAGCGTGACTATTTTAATTGATGGGCGCCCGAGTTCTATGAGCGGAGGAAACGGCAAAACACTTTTAGATGCCTTGCCGGCCAATTCAATTGAGCGCGTAGAAATCGTGACCAATCCGTCGGCTAAATACGACCCGGACGGCACCTCTGGCATCATCAATATCGTCCTTAAAAAGAATAAACTACTCGGTTTCAACGGCTTGGTGTCTACCAACCTCGCTTCTGGCGACTTGCGCGGCGGCAATGTCGGTGAAGGCAGTGTGTCGCTGAGCTACCGCAATGGCAACATCAATGTCTTTGGTACCTACAACGCGCGCTATTTAGAAGGCTACCGCAACAACTACAACGACATCCGCCAAGAGCTCAGTTCTGGCGTTTTCATCCTCGACCAAAACCGCACCGGTACCGACCTCGACGCCGGCCAGACCTTTCGGATGGGCACAGATATCAACCTCAATTTGCGCAATACCATCGGTTTTGTTGCTACGGGTTCGCTGACGCAGCGCGACCGCACCGGCGAGCTCTGGAACGCGCAACTCAACGAAGCCGGAATCATCACCAACCTCTGGAGCCGAGATTCCTACGACCCTACAGATCGCCAAAATTTAGACCTCAACCTCAATTACAAGCACGATTTCAAAAACGAGCGCGGCAATCTCATTTTGGATGTCAATCAATCGCTGGGCACCGAAGATATCGCAGGCTATTATATCAATACTTACTACAACCCCGATACCTCGCTCTCGGCGCTCCCTATATTAGATCAGCGCTTGTTCAATACCGACAAAAACAACATCACCACCGCTCAGGCCGACCTAACTTATTTATTTCCAAATCTCGGTTTGCGCACAGAGGCAGGTGTCAAAGCCATCTTAAGAGATCAACTTGTAGATACTTACTCAGAAACGCTCAACAACACACTCAATACGTACCAAGAAGACACACTTGCCAATTTCCTCTATGGCTACAAAGAACAAGTCTATAGTGTATATGGCGTTGCGGGTAAGCAAGTCAAGCGCTTTAAGTTGCAAGCTGGATTACGTGCGGAGAAAGCCTACCAGATTCCGAACCTGATTTCAGACACCATCCGCATTGTCAACGACTACTTCAATTTCTTTCCTTCAGCTCATGTGCGCTATGAGCTCAAACCTAAATCAGAACTGAGCTTGAGTTATTCGCGTCGCATCAAGAGGGCTTCTGCCAACGAGCTCAATCCGTTTACCAATTATTCTGATCCTTTTAATTTACAGCGCGGAAATCCTTACCTGAGCCCAGAATACATTCATTCTTTTGATTTGGCTTATTCACTCGAAAAAAAGAAATTGACGTTGTCGAGTGCTTTGTTCTTTCGCCAATCTGACGGCGTCATCTCGCGCTTCAAAGAATTTTATCCAGACAACACGAGTGCTGTTACCTACATGAACATCGCGCAAACCAAAGCCTTGGGTGCCGAGCTCATCCTGATGTTTAAACCCAGCCCTTCTTTGCGCAGCACCATTTCTTATAACGGCAACTACACTTGGTACAAAACAAATATGGCTGAGTTTCCAGACCGCCAAGGTTTCAACCACAACGTCAAGTGGAACACTTCTTATGAATTCTGGAAGAAAACAGCAACTCTACAATTGAGTGTCAATTACAACGGGCCGCGTGTCACGGTTCAGGGTATTGCCCAAAGAAAAGGACCAATTGACTTGGCTTTTGAAAAGAAATTGGCCAACGGCAATTGGAGCATCGGTACCCGCGTCACCGATATCTTTGATCGCCAAGGCTTCTATTTTGAAGTAGACCGCCCAGGAATTGTTCAAACGGGTGAATTCAAATGGCTCACGCGCAGGGTGTATGTTTCGGCAAGCTATAAATTTGGAAAACTAGAAATCTCCAAAGCCAAGCAAAGTACCGGAGATGGCGGCGGCGAGCTTTAATTGTCAAGCAGTCTAGTTAGCTTTCAGTCTGCTCCAAAGTTTTTGGGCCCAGGAAATGTAAGCTTGCAGCTGCGTCGGTATTTCATTGTTTTTTAAATCGCCTACACACAACACGTTTTTTTCTTTTAATTCCTGAAGCAACAAAAAGATCACTTGCGGGTCAAACTGTGCCGTCAATTGACTTTCCACCAAAGAGAGTTCCGTTTGAGACCAGTAGGCGAGGTATTGTTTCTGCACTTCGCTCCAATCCTTTAAAATTGCAGCCAAGACCTGAGGATCAAATGCTTGTTGAAATTGGAGTGCCATTGCCTTTCGTTGAACTTGGTACTGATTGAAAAACGCCAACATAGGCAAATGCTGGTCGCTTACTGAGATTTTCGAGCTTTGTGTTGTGGTCTCATGTTGCGTTGATGAGTGCCATTTGATGGCTAAAACTCGGGCAGCACGATCAATTTTGTCCAATTCTTTATACCATTTGGGATACAACAAGAGCTGATCAAGTTGTCTGTAGATTTTTTGCTTGAGCGCAAAGATGACTTGTTCAATTTGCTCTTCGAGGTCTTCTTGTAGGTCTATATTGAGCAGCACTGCAGCCTCTTGCGGGCTCATTTGTTTAGGTTTTTGCGCATGCGCAAATTGAGCATCTCGACAATAAGGGCGTATACCAAGGCAAAGTAGATGTAGCCTTTTTGCATGTGTTCGCCAAAGCCTTCAGCGATGAGCATGACGCCAATAGAAACCAAGAACGAAAGCGCTATCATTTTGATGGTTGGGCGCTCATTGATAAACTTACTGATAGGGCCCGAAAAGAGCATCATGACGAACATGGAAATCAAGACCGATAAGATGATGATGACAAGCGGATTGCCATGGGTTTCATGGGCGATGTCGTTGGTCATGCCGATGGCTGAAATAACGGAGTCAAAACTAAAAATGAAGTCGATGATCACAATTTGCAATACCGCCGCTGAAAAAGTAGCGTAGGCCTTTGATTTGGCATCGTGCGCCTCACCTTTGACACTCGAATGCATTTCGCCAACCGACTTGTAGATCAAGAACAAGCCGCCAACGAGCAAGACCAAGCTGTGCGCTGTAAAGGAATATCCTGCTAAGCTAAACAAGGGCTCGCGGTCTAGGGTCATGATCCAGGAAACCAAGCTCAGCATGATGATGCGGATCACGAGGGCCAAACTCAAGCCAATGAGGCGTGCACTGCGTTGTTTGTTTTTGGGAAGGTTGTCGGTAATAATTGAAATAAAGATGATGTTGTCGATGCCAAGGACAATTTCGAGAAGCGTCAGGATAAACAAGTAGGTAAGCCCAACGGAGGTTCCTAAAATAGAAAGGTAATCGACGAAAGAGGTCATGTTTATTTTTTTACGAAATTAAAAAAGTCTTGCAATACTTGCGCGTTTTGGTCTTGCGCAGTTGTGATTTCTATTATTTGAGGCCCGTCTGTGCGCGCTAAAAAGGTAGAGATGCTGTCTTCTAGTTGAGATTTATCTGAGAGATATTGCACCTCAAAACCATATCCTTCGGCTATTTTTCCAGGTGACTTTTGGTGCGTAGCTTCAAAATACTGAGCCCGTAACGGTGAGTTGGCTGGGCCTGGAATGATCTGAAAAATGCCGCCGCCGTGGTTTTGAATCAAGATGATTTTCAGGTTCTGCGGAAAAGGAGAGGTCCAGAGCGCGTTGCTGTCGTAGATAAAGGAGGTGTCTCCACAGATGAGCAAATGCTGTTCATTTGGGCTGGCCAGTGCTGCACCAACTGCTGTGGAAACAGAACCGTCTATACCACTGGTGCCGCGGTTGCTGTGGTAAGTTACCTGGGCAATCGGGTCAAACAACTGCGCGTAGCGCACCACTGAGCTATTGGCCAGGTGCAAGTGCATAGGGCCTTTGAGGAGCGCTTGAACGCTATTGAAAATATCGTAATCGAAAAGTGTTGTTTGAGAAGTTTCAAACGTTTCTTGTTTGTCTTTGGC
>JACCDT010203573.1_pt1 | contig 66096 bp, 80 predicted proteins | sample 7446291 | NCBI WGS metagenome assembly JACCDT01 (sample SAMN15323446, study PRJNA562643) | freshwater metagenome | isolation source: river surface water | place: USA:Blue River Watershed | collected 2017-08-17 | reverse complement strand
TGATAGCAGCCTCAGTGTCAAAGTAGAGACAGTAACCATCGGGATTAGTATCAAGAAAGTTCTTAACCACTGCGAGAGAGAAAAAAGTCTTTCCAGTAGAAGACTCTCCAGCAATAGCAGTAATCTTATTCCCAGATACACCGCCAAGTACACTACCTGAAACCAGTGCATTAAAAATGTATGAACCCGTATCAACATAAGTTTCCGTCTCATCAATTTCCGATGCTAATGATGCATATTCACCACCAACTTCTTTAATTATATCCTTTAAAAAATCCATTCAATTGTCTCCTGTAAATAATAGTCTCCATAGTTTGTAATATAACTCTCGATCTTTAGTAGGTTTCAGATAATTTAATATTTCTTTCACCTCTTTCTTTTTAAGTTTTATAGTTATCATATGAAAAGTGATTCAATTGTATTTGTCTTTTCAACTCTCCATCCAATGCAATGAAGTATGATTTTCAATGGATCTAAAAAACTCTTCTCGAATTGCAAATCATAATCAACATACCTTTCCAAATTTAATTCCTTTGGGAATTTTTGAATGAATGAAATAACATTTTCGTGAATTGTATTTGGTTTCTTGAGATAGCAGAACTTTACTTTCTCTCCATTGTTGATAGTTGGATATTTTGAATCCAACTTGTTCTTCCTCACATAGTAATTATATAACAAAGAACCTCTGATATGAATAGGAGTCCTTTCTATGTAAATTGAATGTGCCGATTTATATTTCCCAAGATTATTAGCAGTTCTAGGGAATGATATATCTTCTGGAAGTAGTGAATTGAATTCCTTCTTACACTTAGACACAAAATCAATTAGATCATCCTCAGTTTTAGTCATAATGATTTTAAGAGCATCTTTAATCATTTGACGACAAGGTGCAGGAGTAGAAGATTTAACTGCTTCAATTCCCATAATCTTTAGTTTTGGTTCAGAGTATCGAACTCCTTCACTGTCCCATACGTTAAGGATATAACGTTTCTTGGCAGTCCAGATTCCACGGTCAGCAATATTCTCCCGTTTCATCTGCATCTTTTGATCGTATGCATTCACATAGTCAGCCAGTTCTTGGTAGCAACCTTCAATATATTTTTCAAGTTCCACACTACAGATCTTATCAAGGAACGAAACAATGCTTTCAGTAGTTTTCTCTCTTCCTTGGTATATACGTTCAACCAAAGGACCCATATTAAGGTAAATAGAATCAGTATCTGAAGCAATAACATAATCAGCATTTTCAGTCTTGAGAAGTTTATTTAGATATGTATTCATTTTATTCTCAATCCATCGGATTGAAACCTGACCCGAAAGAGTAATTGCTTCAGCATTTTCAATAAGAAAATACCTGAAGTATTCGTTTCCGACAGCACCATAAGCAGAGTTAAGTTGAATCTTTCTTGCTAATTGGATGTTGTTACAACGAGCAATTTCCTTTTCCAAATCTTTCGTTGGGGTCTTTTCATATTGTTGCTTTGCAGCAAGCATCTTCTTCTTGTAGATGGTTCGTTCACTATAAATTTTATCCATCAACTCGGGCAAAAATCCTCGGATGTCTTTACGATACTGAGCACCATTAGCACACACAGCATAAGGATAATCCTTTGGTATTTCGACCTCCTTATTAAGGATTTTATTCACAGAAATTCCTGGAAACTTTCCATCTACCAATGTTTCAGGACTTACATTGTATTGCATAATTAAGTGTGGATAAAGACTATTCAAGTCGAAACTCACAACATAATCATACTTTCCTGGAACTGGTTCTTTAACATATGCGCCTTCATATCTTTGATCCTTTTTAGAATCTTTCTTGAAAGGTATTACTACATTTTTAGTAAGAAGGTAATTGTAGATAATTGCATCCCACATTCTAACTTGGTAGAACACATCGTTAAAATTACTCTTGGCATCATATGCCATAGTAATAGCAAGTTCAATGAGACGCATTTTATCCTCAAGTTTGTCCACAAGTTGAACGTCCTTGATGTTATACTCTACAAATTTCTGCCAATCTTTGGAATAAAATTCTTTAAAGGTATCATACTCCGAGTGGTCCAATTTATTCTGACCGAGTTCCACAAAGGCAATGTGGTCCAAACGATATGACTCTTGATTGGTATATGTAAATTTCTTATATAAATCAAGATAATCTAGAATGGTAGTTCCAGCAATATCATATCTGATTTGAGGTCTACCATTTATAATTGCTTCATTCTCAGTTACTATTCCCCAAGTAGAAAGTTGTTTGGCAACTTTTTCACCAAGAACTCTAGAGATTCTTCTATAGAGATAGGGGATGTCATAATATTCACAATTCCATCCAGTAATAACTTCAGGGCAATTATTTTCCCAATAGAACATAAATCTATCGAGGAGATCATATTCACTATTGCACTGAATGTATTTTACGTTTGGATCATTGTTTTCAAAGGATTTGATTCCCCAAGTAGTAACCTTTTTTGTAGAATAATCCTGAATGGATATTGCCAATACTTCTTCTTGGGCAGACTGAACATCAGGGAAACCAACTTCAGAAGCAACCTCAATGTCAATCGTGATTAATTTAATTTTCGAAATATCAAACTTGATAACTTCATCCCTATAGTTCTCTGTGATATATTGGTTGATATATCGAGTATTCCCATAAAGTTGAAAGTTATCAATCTTTTGATACTTGTCAATGAATTCTCTAGTTTCCCTAATAGTTCCTGGTTTAATTTCTTCTACATAATTACCCTCAAGAGTTTTGAATTTAGTTTTTTTATTACTTGTTACATATAAGGTTGGATAAAACATTTCTCTATTTTGGAAATGCTCTCCATTCTTAAACCCTCTGGAAAGTATTTCGTTTCCGACAAGAACTACGTTGGTGTAAAAATTCATTTAATAGTTTTCAAATAAAGTTCAACTTGATCTGGTGTTGGATCTACAATAGTAAAGATTGAGTCTGAATGAATTTTAAGTTCCCTCTGGTCTGTAAATACAGGCCATCGTCTCATCTCATAAGTATTACGATCAGAGACTATCATTTGAACTGGGTTTACCAATTTACAATCAGGTTCTCCAAGATCAGATTCGGGAACTTCGTGAACTTCCGATACTAAAATAGCATCATTCTTCAGAATTAGAATTTTCAGGTTTTGCATTAATTCTCTCCATATAAGAGTTTAAAATTTCATCTTTGGGTTCTAGTACAGATACTACCCAATCACACGGAATAGGAACAGAAGTGTCTTTAGAAAGAGGAGCATAAGGATAGAATCCAACTTGACTTCCATCAGAACTCAAAGACACGACATATGGATTGACAAGAACATATCCAATAGTCTTGTCGGAAGATACCATCTCCTTTACATCTGCGATGACATCTTCCATCGACTTAAGAATTACAATTTTTACTGACATACTTGGTCTAACATCTCCAGTGCATTCTAGCAACAAAAAAAGGAGGAGTCAACCTGGATTTTGCCAGGTGCTCCTCGCGCCGACGATATTCAATTATATTTATAGATAATCTTTACGTGCGTGATGTTCTGGAACAATCTTTCCTAGTCGAATGACAAGTAATCCATCTTCAAAGGTGACTTCTCTAACTTCTGTGTCGTCCGATAGGGTCCAGGTTCTTTTGAAATCTCTGCTAGCCAAGCCCTTGTGGATAAACGTCCCGTCCGACTCATTGTCAGGTTTTTTTCCTTCGACAAAAAGTTTTCCATACTCTGTGAAGACATTAACTTCCTCCTTCTTAAATCCTGCAAGAGCAATCTCTAGGCGAGATTCTACATTATTTACCTGAACTAGATTGTATGGAGGATAATTAGATGTAGTTTCGTGAAGACTAAAGATACGATCAAAATATTCATCAAGTCCAATAGTGTTGCGATTAATTCTTTCCAGCAAAGCGGGAAGATCCGCAGCTTGATATTTCATCAGATTAGTCATTATGGTAGCTCCTTTGTAAGCGAGTTTGTGTTTTGTGGACCCCTAAGGCATCCATTAGTAATTATACAAGATACGAAAAAAAGAGGTATCGGCAAAACCGAACCTCTTTTTAGGGTGTTCCGACTTTCGTAGAGACCGCACGAAAGGTCTCGTACTTATTTATTCAGATTCTTCAGTTCTACGTTTCTTGGATCCGATATTATACTTGGTCTCAAGAACCCAGTCATCCTTATCTTTGTAAGAAAGAACTTTGATTTGATTCAATGGTGCGATGTCTGAAATTTGATCGACATTAACAACACTAATAAGACCCCAATCAGCCAAAAGTTGGATGATGCGATTACGTCTCTGGAAATCGTTTACCGTAATATTTGCGTGCTTTCCATCAAGGGCAAAGAGTTCCTTAAAATGTGTAATATAATACTTACCTTGCTTATGAAGAATATGGCAAGATTGATAGATCTTTTTCTCCTTTCGAGAAGCAACTCCAATTCGAGTTAATGTTTCTCTGACTTTAAGAAAATCATCAGGTTCATTCAAAATGACTTCCACCATTTGAGATGGAGTCCAATCTACTTTTGGCTCAATAACAACACTCATTTCATTCCTCCAATTTCAGATTTCGATTTTATAAAGTTAAGTTGTTCTTGTGTGAGAATTTTCAAAGCTTGGAGTGCTTTTTCATTACTATAACCATAGTAAGATTTCACTATATCAAGATCTTTGATTTTTTCTTTTCGGATCCAAGGAGAAAATCTTTTCCTTTTCCTAACAATATTTATATAAAAATCATATTGCATTTTTTTATCTAATGAATGGTTCATATTCATTTCATTAGAATACATCAAAGTATCAATATGACCCGACATACATCTATTAATAATGAACGGTGGATACTCCCGTTCATTTGATATATCTTCTTCAATAATACTCTTTTTAGTAGTATTAATTGAGTTCAACCAATCTTTAAGTTCTATCTTCATTGGAATAAACTGGAGGATGAAAATTGCAATATTCGTTAAACACAATCTTACATTCTTTTTGAGTTAGATTGCAATAATCTGCTGCCTTTGGCAAATTCCATTTGGCATTAAAAAGCATTTCCATTGCCTTTCTTGTTTCAGGTCTCATTTAAAATTCACCTCAACCATAATTTCAGTTAATGCTGCAAGAAGATTAATTTCTTGGTCTGCCACAAATGCACTTTGATATTGATACTTTGCTACAATCAAAACTGCAGCAGCAATACTTGGACCATCAACTTTCTCATAAAGAGCATCATAAACTTTCCTGAGAATTGTTGATGAATCATTATCCATATTCAGAGAAACCCATTTCCTGACCTCTGGGAAATTCTTTTCCTTTAGGTTCTTAATTAGGTCAGTTACTGATACATCAGAGAATGTGGTTAGAATTCCAGAGTCAATCTTTCCACTTACAGAGTATCTTTGACACTCATTGAGGACTCTCCTCCAGTCTGGGAAATGACTGTTGATAATTTGTGCCAGAACTTTTTGCTCAAATTCAATGCTCTCTTCCTCAAGAATAGACCCGAGACGCTTGAAGAACTCTCCTGCAAGTTTTGTTTTTTCCTTCCCTTTAATTGAGAAATCAACAACTGCACATCTTGAATGTAGGGGTTCGATGATCTTGTTCTTATAGTTGCAGGTGAAGATGAATCTACAGTTTTTATAGAACGTCTCAATATTTGCCCTAAGTAAGAGTTGTACATCTGTGGTGGTATTGTCTGCCTCGTCAATAATGATGACTTTATGTTTTCCAGTTGCTTGAAGTGATACGGTCGAAGCAAAGTTCTTTGCTTGATTCCTGACAGTATCGAGAAATCTCCCTTCATCTGATCCATTGATGACATAATAATCTACTCCCAACTCTTCACATAGTGCTTTTGCTACTGTGGTTTTGCCACATCCTGCAGGACCAGCAAGGAGAAGATTAGGAACTTCTCCCTTATCTACAAAGTCCTGAAATGTTTTCTTAATGCCTGCTGGCAAAATACAATCTTCAATTTTCTTTGGTCGGTATTTTTCGACCCAGAGGAAGTCTTTACTCATAATCAAATCCAGTCAGGTTTTCTAGATGGGATGCGAAGATAATTATCCGCAACCCAAGGTTTTGAAGCAATATATCTCTTATATGCCTCAAAGGTGTCAATAGTATTGTCGTGCTTCCATTCGTCTGGCATTGCACGGGTGAATGACTTCACATTCTTATGGATATAGATGGTATCACAAGTTTTCATTGTGAATATGTATTCTGCTTCGTGCAGTCCATCAAAACAAGAATGTTTCTTGCCATATCGATTTTTATATTCATTGCAGAGAGCATATCCGTGCCGAATCAACCAGGCAAGGTTTTCATATGACTCTGATGCCCATTGAGTGCAGGGATGATTTCTAAATGCTCCCTTTGCGGTGCTATAGGGGGTCCCATCCTTCTTAGGAATAGTTCCCCAGTTATGATACCAGGGACTGTAGATAATAGAAATCATCTGACAGCACTCCAGAGGCATCTTTACAATATGCTTATCTGGAAGTGCTGCAGCAGATAGAACTGGACATTCATCCGTCACAAAAATGTTCATAATAAAAAAAATTAAACAATCAACCAAAAGTGGAATCAGGTTCAAGTGCAATAAAATAAGTCAATTTATATTTTTGACTCATAAATTTCGCAGACAGTTGTTTCGAAATTACTACATCATAACTTCCTGGAATAATTTTAATATTCTCTTCCTTGAAGTTGAGAGTAAATTCTTCATCAGTCTCCCCTACCTCTAGGGAATATTCATTTGAGGTATCATTGTTCTTATCTCGAACCACAATACGTATCGTACCATCCTTCCCGATCACTGACAAGTCAGGAAGTTTATAGACTGCTGCTGCTTTCTTAAGTTTATCCAGTTGAGAATGCTCCACTTGGAAACAAACATCTTGAGATGGGAGTTCGATTTCCTTTTCTGGGGGACAGACAATTACTTCTGGATCTGCATAGAAATATTTAACTTTCCTCTTACCTTCTTTAATTTGAACATATGAATCATTGTCAAAATCCAGATCTGGGTCTTGGTGCAATTCAATTCCATTCAAAAACTCATTGAGATCATAAATTGCAAAGTTTTTTGGAAATGTTTCAGTAACTTCAACTTCAGCATAAATGTTCTTAAGAATTGAAATGGTTCTAATTTTGGAACCAGATTTAATCAAAATAGATTGATTAATTGTAGAAAAGTTTTTGAGGATGTTAATTGTATGTGCTGATAGTTTCATTTATTTTCAATGAGATTGAGGTGATTGATGAGGAGAATAGTGTAATGAAGGACCTTAAACAAGTCGGCACGAGGAGTTCCCTTAGTGTCATACCTGTCGATGTATTTGGTAACATTCCCAGCACAAAAACCTTCCCTACGATTATGTTTAATTTTGTCTAGAGTCTGTTCTGTGCCACCTCCAGTTCTATCAACATAATGCTGTCCATACGTAGACTTAATATATTCTTCCAACTGCTTGAGGATTTTATCCTCATTATATTTCCAAAAGTTATTCAAATTTTTAGATTCCTCCTTAAAGTCAAAATTAGAAATCGAAATAAAATCATCATTCATAGTAAAGTAAAGTATCTCTTAAACAGTCTATCAAATCTGAAGGGGTCAGTCAAGCAGTACCCCAAATCCTTTTTGTTTCTGGAAGGATAATATTGATTCAAATTTATCTTCCAATTCATCTTTCTTATGTGAAATCACAAAGACATTAGAATTTTTAATAACATATTTAATAATTTTAGTAAAGTTATCAGTTCCAAATTCATCCAATGAACTATCAAATACTTCATCGAGAATCAGTAGGTTAGTATTTACAGAGTTTTTAACTTTAGCAACTTCCCTCCAGGTGAAAAGTAGTGCCAGGTCAATTCTCATTTTTTCACCTTCACTAAAGGAATCATATGAAAAGTCTTCATATATTGGGTTCAATGCCTTCTCATTAAACTCTTCGTCCAATGTAAAGTTTACTGGAAATTCCATCAAATCAAGATACTTATTTAAGTTCTGATTGATGATCGGAATATACTTTTTAATGATACTAGTCTTTGCTCCCCCATCCTTAAGTAGTAGATGAATGAACTCGCAATTTAATAGTTCTTCTTTTTTAGAGCAAATCTCTTCTACAATCTCATCTAACTTAACCTCAAATCCTTTTAGTTTTTCATACTCAATATTAGTTCCTGTGCTTTTGGTGATAAGTCTTTGAATTTCAGATTGGAGTTCTTTCTTCTGTTTCTCCAATTGAGATATTTTAATTTGGTCCAAACTAATTTGACTATTGGATTTGGTAATTTCATCTGATATTTTTAGAAATTTAGATTCATTTTTTTTCTCATTACGAATATTAGTTTCAAGTTCTTCACAAGCAACTTTCAATTCATCTTGCTTACCTTTAATACTAGCAATCTTATTTAACCTAAATTCATTTTCAATAGATTGAGTGCAGGTAGGGCAAGTATCATTATTCTCGAAGAAGTCACAATCTTCAGTAAAATTAGACACCTTTTGAAGTAATTTTGCTTTTAGTATGTCTAACTTTTTAATTTTAGTTTGTGATTTAGATACTGCCTTCAATTCATCCTGCTTATCAGATACAAAAGAAAGTTTCTCAGCAATATTATCTTGAAGTTGAGATACTTCTAATTCTATTTCAGATTGCTTTCTTTCCTTTTCCTCAACATCTTCCTTGTTTCTGTTTTCAAGTTCAGCAATGAGTGCCTTTTGTGATTCAATTTTATCTTCAATATTTTCTTTTTTGTATTCAGTTTCTTTGATATCATCTCTTAAACTCCTAATTTTATTTTTAGTGACATCATTCATCGAAGAAAATATTTTGATGTCTAGTAAATCTTCGACCACTTCTCTACGATGTTGAGAAGAAAGTTGCATAAATGGAACAAAATTTGATGACCCGAGTATTACAATCTGAGTAAAAGATTTATAATTTAGTTTTAATAAATTTTGCTCCAACCATTTTTGCTGATCGGTAGAAGACGATAGTTCGTCCAATAACTTTCCGTTCTTTTCAATTTTGAATATACTAGGTTTTATTCCTCTTATAATTTTATACTGATCTGCGTTTACCAAGAAATCAATTTCAACTACACAATCCTTTTCATTTACAGTGTTTACTAGTTGACCTTTGGTTATCTTCCGAAAAGGTTTATTGAATAGAACAAAAGTTAAGGCATCCAGTAATGTACTTTTTCCTGCTCCATTTTGTCCAATAATTAATGTGGAATTGTTCTTCAGTAAATCTATAGTAGTCCAATAATTACCAGAAGATAATAAATTTTTATAACGAATTTTTTGAAATTTTATCATAATTTGGAGGAACAACTAGATCATTTGGAGTAATTATAACATATTCATAGTTGAATGTTTCACAAGCAATTATTACAGTTTCCCTTTCTACTTCTGTGATTTCCATTTCAGGATAATCCAATTCATCCAACATTGAAATATATCTTTCAGCATCATCATATTCTTCGAAAATCATCAGGACATTATCACCATACTCATCTTCGATGGCAAATGCTCCTTCATTTTGATTTGATGCCAGAGTAAGAATATACATTATTATATCTGATAAGACTCTTGATATATTGAATTGATTAATCTCTTAATCTCATTCTTATTTAAACTAACTTCAGATTCATCTACATACCGTTTTAGTAAAGATAAAGTATCCTCGGATTCGGCATTAGATTCTGGCAGTTCTATATTAGTATTAATTATACAAGATTCTATCAGTTTCAATTCATATGGATTACATTTAACTAATTTATCAAGATATTTCTCATACTTCTTTTGATCGTTTTTATTTTTTACAACAACCTTTACGATGCAATTTTCGTATTCATTAAGATCTTCATTTAGGTTATCTTCATCATATTCAATAACTTTAAAAATATCATATGGATTATTGATATGCTCGTGTTCCATAGTATCAGTATCGAACACAGTAAACCCTCTAGGGTCTCCCAAATCACTCCAGAAGAGGTGATAAGGGTTTCCTACGTAGAATATCCTTCCGTTGTTCGATCTAGTGTGAAAGTGTCCCGAGAAGACACGTTGGAACTTGTCAAATAGTTTGCTCTCCAGACCGTGCTCCATGATGATTTGTTTATTAACTCTAAATCCTTGGAACTCAAGGTGCCCCATCGCACACGGGCAAGTTGTGTTTTGAATAAGGTTGAAAGTAGTTTTTTCATTCTCTTGATTGATCCAGGGTAAAAATAAAATGTCAAGTCCGTCAATATTAACTTCTGTCGGTGAAGATATTTTGATTACGTTATCGTAATCTTGTAGAAGATATTCTAATGAATTTAAAGAGTTTGTATTTTTATAATAGATATCGTGATTACCAACAATATTATAAACAGTAATTCCTAATGTCTCTAGGGTATCATAAAATATATCCTGTGCCCACTTCAGGGACCAATAATCAATACCTTTACGATTATCAAAGGAATCTCCCAAATGAATAACCGTATTAATATTATTCTTAATTAGGTATGGATGAAAAACATTCTCATAAAACTTTTGAAAATAATCATGAAATATTTTATTCCCTTTCTTAAATCCAAAATGGGTATCAGTAATTAGACAAACCTTCACTTGCAATCTCCAAAATCATGTAAATCTATAATTGATACCATCCTTAATGCTATTCATATTGCCGTGATCATATCCAACATCAGAACTATCTGCACTAAAAACTTCTTCAAATCCTGACTTTTCTATAATTTTTGTTTTAATTTCTAGTTGTTTCTTTTCTTTTGCAATCCTTCTCAAGAAGGCATAGTAAATTACTTGAGTGAAATAGGCAAAAGGATTCTTTTTAGTCACATCAAAGTTATGGATGTATAAAACACAATTTTCAATTCCATCACATATCATATCATCCTTAAACATATAATTCACAAAGTTCGGTTTATATGATAAGTGAGTAGCAATCTTCAAAAAGCATTCCCCAATATAATTTGGAATTTTTGGTTTTGGTAGATTTTTATCCTTTGCTTCATCTACAAGTTTTTTATAATCAACCAGAGCTTGATGGAAGTCTTTATTGCTTACATAATGTTCTGATCTTTTTCTTTCCTTAACCATAACTTTTAAAAACATATTAAATTTTTTAATCCTAACATTGCTGATACTCTACTCTAAAATTAGTCCTTTGACAAGTGCTTGACAGAAAACGAAACCTTGAGTAGGATCACTCTGTTGGGTTTCAAGATTAGTTATATCTTTAATTACTTTTATATAGTCTTTCTAAGGTTTCTCTGGCAGAATCAACTTTAGAGATGAGACCCATTTGCTTGGTTACTTGTACTTGAGCACTTGGACGATTAAATCTTTTATAGATTGATATTATGTTTGCATCCTTAATTTCAGTCATAGTAAGTACTTTATCAAAGTTAAGAATAAACATTTCATCATCAGAGATATTAACCCAGGGAACAACTTTGTACCCCATAGTACGACTGGATTTAGATTGAATAGGAGTAATAATAACTGGATTATCCAGTATCAAAAATCTTCTATCATCTTCCTCACTAATGCATACCAAGGAAAATATCTCTTCTCCTGATACTAATTTAATTGTTGCATAAAAGTCTTCTTCCATTTGTTTTGAAGTTGATGGTGATAATTTCATAATCAAAGTTTTCTTCATTGTAAATTTTAATTCTTTCAATCAAATGATTTAAAGTATAATTTCTTTTTGATTTGTATTTAACTTCATCAGCAATATCATATAAGGTTGCTGATACTTTTTCTTTTCCCTTTCGGAGAACTCTTCCAATTGATTGGAGATTTCTTATTCTAGATTTTGAAGGTGATGCGAAGACAATATTGTGTAAGTTTCTAATATTGATACCTGTACTAAAAGTGCCATAAGAAGCAACAATAATCGCATTGGATTCTTCCTCGGTAATTTTTCTTACCAATTCTCTCTCTTCAGTATCCACTCCACCATGAATAAAAAATATTTTTCTATTTTCACTGGCACTCTTATTTATGAGTTCATATAATGGTTGACCATGAGTTGCAACACGATTAAACAATACAAGAGTGTTTCCCTTTAAATCCAAAACTAAATTTTTTATAAAATTATTTCTTTTACCGTTTCCAATTAAATATTGAACTTCTTCTTCATAATCATTAAATTCATTATCGTCATGAGATAGAAGAAGGATTTTAATTTTTAATTGAGATAGATAACCCTTTTTAATGAGGTCATCAGTCTTGATAAGTTTATACGTTGGTCCAAATAATCCTTCTAAAACTAGTTTATGAGTTTGAGATCCATCTAAAGTACCAGTAAATCCAAATCTATATTTTGCATCGTGAAGTTTATCCATAATGCTGATTAGAGATTTAGATTTAAATTGATGTGCCTCATCTCCAATGACTACATCATAGTTTTGGAAATAAGATTTATCTAATTTGTATATTGATTGCCAAGTAGATATTGTAACTGGTTTTTCTGCCTCTCTAGACATCCCACCATAGATTTTGTGGCAATATGCTTCGGAGTTCCATCCATAGTCTTCAAAGTCCTTATACATCTGTTCTACGAGTGATGTAGTAGGGACTATGAGGAGTATGTTCTTTCCTTTCTCGACAAAATATCTAACCACAGAGTAAATCATTAAAGATTTTCCAGATGCAGTTGGAGAAAGAATTAACTTTCTTTTATATTTTAATGCATCATAAACTCCTTGTATTTGATAATCTCTTGGTTCGTGAGAGCATATACTTTTCATATAATCTTTCACTCCCTCCATAGAAATAGTAGAATCTACTTCTCCAGGAAATCCATAATATTTGTTTTCTTTGAACTCAAACTTATAGTTGTGATTATCACAAAAAGTAATTAGTTTATCCAATAGTCCAACATAGATCTCTCCAGTTTGAACGTTGAATAATCTAATTTTTCCATCCCAATGCTTGCTCCTGAATTGTGGCATAAACTTTGCCCCAGGAACATCAAAAGTAAATTGATCACTCAGTTCGTATTTGATATGAGGTTCGCATTCTACTTTTAAATATATTTCATTTTTCTTGGATATAATAAGATCTGCCATATTACATTCCCGATTGGAATCTTAAGAAGTCAATTGAATTTTTAATTTGATAAGTTCTGTTGGAAATCATTTTTATAATTTCCTCCAAATATTTTAATATTATATCATAATATTCAATTTTCATAAAAATATCTGATAGTTTCTGATCTGCTTCCAGATATCTATTCATACCTTCTTTATCTCTTACTTTGTAAGGGAATGGTTCTTCTTTATAAACTTCTGGAGCAGATTTACCGTTGTAGTAATTGTATCGTTCTAACTTCTTCTGCTTGTACTGAAGTTCTGATCTTTTTCTTAACAAGGAAACATTATTGTAAATTTCATAATATTTTGAGTGTAGAGATGCTACCTTTAAGGATTCGTTGTGAAGATCATCAATGTTGATTTGAGAATCTTCTTTCCACATCTCTTGAATTTTTTCAAGGTCAATCATAAATTCGGAATAATTTTATAATAAGTATATTTGAAATTAACTTGTGCTGTAAAATAATTAATATTTTCTTCTGTTGCGTCAAATTCCAAAGATGATAATGAAGTAGGATACATCCCTGTAAATTTGACTGAAAATGTTGGATTGAAATTACTATTTAAAATTTGCAATGTAGCATCTGATTGTTCGTAAAATTCAGTTGAATTATTTGATTCTGGATTAGAAATCTTAGTAGATTTCATCAGGTCATCATACTGTTCTAAACTATAAGGAAATCCTAAACCAGTCATCCAATTCCATATTTCCAAATAGTTCTCTAGATTTTCATCAACTAGAAATCTTAAATTGAAATCCCCAAAGCTCATCTTATCTCCAGGGACATCAATATTTTTTCCATACCTTGTTTGGATTGCAGATCCTAAAGATATTGCTGGTATGTTCGCAGCATTGGAATAGAAATCAACCTTGGGTGCCTTATTCAGGTTAAACTTAAACCCAGTTGGTGATAGGAAATTTTTATTTGATGGTTGCCCACTCCAAGTACTATTCGTCATAATTTTGCGTTTTTAACTATTTATTTGCATAAAAAAAGAGGGTCCGAAGACCCTCCCCGAAACTTGTGAATGGCTCACATAAGGTTCTTGATTTGAACTCTTCTGTAGTAACGGTTTGTGTTCTGTTGAATTCTTCCCAGACCAGCACTGGTGCCTTCTGCGAATGGGTTGGCAACCATACCGTATCTGGTCTTGAATCCAATCTTGGGCTGGAAGGTGTCCTGACCAACAGCACGAACCATCTGGAGAGGAACGTAAGGGCAATAGAACAGACCAGCATCATAAGGATTGGTTCCCTTGTAACCAACAACATAATACTGCTCAGCAGCAAGGTTGGCAGCAAATGGGTCAATATAAACTCTGAACTTACCGTTAAGGACACCAGCAAAAGTATTGCCAGTATCATCAACGTTCAGGTTGGCATTGAGAGCAGGAGTATAATCCAGCAGACCAGCCATGGTCAGAGCAGAAGCAACGTCAGCAGAACAAAGGATAACGTTACCCTTTCCTCTACGAGTTCTTTGTGCGATTGCGTTGGCATCTCTTTCCAGTTGGAACAGAAGACCCTTGAACTTCTCAACGGACCAACGACCATTTGAGTCAACATCGAGGTCGAAGATACCAGCAGTTGCTACGTTGGTTTGAGCACCAGCTTCAGCAATCTTGTAGATGGTACGGATAACTTCACGGTTGATTTCAGCAAGGATCTCAGTTGAGAGAATGTTTGCTAATTCAGCCTCAGCATCCAGACCGTGGATTGCCTTAAGGTCTTGTGCCAGTTCCAGAGTGTACTCTGCCTTGAGTGCTCTTGACTTGGCAGTAACAGCAATCTTTTCGATGCTGAATGCCATCTGGTTGAACTGATCTCCAGCAGCACCACCAAGTGCTTCAGCAGCTTGAGTGCTCATACCCTGACCAACTCTGTAGTCAGTTCCAACAGCACCTGCACTGTTCAGGAGAGCAGGGTTAGTACCAGCAGCAGTACCACCACCAACGAAACCAGTGGTTCCGAAACCAACGGAAGCACCACCGTCACTTCCTCCAGTGTAGTCACCTTGAGTCAGGTTGTAACCGTCGTCTTGACCTGAGTAAGCAGTATCAGGCTCGTTGTACAGAGCTTCAGTACCGTCCTGATTTACATACTTGCTTCTCATTGCGAAGATCAGTCCAGTAGGACCATTCATTGGCTGAACGCCAGCAAGATCATAAGCAACCAGGTTAGGCATTGAACGTCTGATCAGTGAGATCAGAACTGGATCGAAACCTGCAACTGGAGCAGCTGCACCACCAGAGAAACCGGCAGCACCAGTAGCACCTGGGTCAGTGTTGATGTTAGGGGCAGCCTCGGTGAGGAAACCTCTCTCTTCTTTTAAAAATCTTTCTTGGTTTTCGAGCAGAACTGCAGTAACCGCTTTTCTATAAGGATCCTTGATGTCATCAAGGCCGTTTGCCTCAAGAAGTGGTTTCCACTTATTCTGCAATTGTTCTGAAAGGAACATTTGCTTTTCTCCTTGTTTAGTCTTGTTAAAGTGTTTTTAACTACAAATATTTAGTATAATGTAGATTTCACTTGGCATACTTACCAAGTGCTTTCAAATAAGCATTCATTTGGGGACCGTAATCCTCATCTGCTTGCTCCAAAAGAATTTCTCCTTTTGATGAAGATACTGGAATTTTTGTGAAGTATGACTCCTTTAGGGTCTCCAGTCTCTCACGATAGTCTTCTTCACTTTCAAACTCAACACTTTCAGCAAGACTTGCAAGCTTTTCCTTTTGAGTTAAAGCTAATCCTTCAGCAACATCATTTAAAATGGTGTCACTAACTGCCTCACTAAGTCTTCTATTTAACTGAACATTTCTTTCGATTTGTTCGTTGAGTTTTTCTTCCATTTCATCTAGTCTTTCGACCATTCCTTCTAGGACATCATATTTCTCTTCAGGGATTTCTACATAATGATCTTCAAAAAGTCCTTTGAGGTTGGTTAAGAACGATTCTGCTAATTGTGATCTGATGCCAGTCTCAATCTGCAGTGAGTTCTCGACCATCCACTCTTCGGAAACGTATTCCAGATAAGAATCAACTCTTTCAGTCAATTCGTTTCTGATTTCGGTAACTTCTTCTACAAGTCTTTGAGCATACTCTTCTTCGTATGCTTCAACGATTGCGATTAACTTTTGCTTAATCGCAGCTTCAAAAATGATTGCTGCCTTATTCATAAACTCAGGGGAAAGATCCTCTCCTTCCATCAGAGCATTGATATCGTCAGAGTAATCTACTCTTTCAGATACAATCTCATCGAGTTTCTCTTCTAATGAAAGAATATCTTCAGCAATCTCTTCTACTTCTTCGGTCTCAATCTCTTCTTCTTCAGAGATGTACTCTTCATCCTCAAGTTCAGTCTCCTCATAACTCATAGCACCTTTGTTAGCAACGGGCATAGGATCGGGAGCCTTGGCACCCTTATTTACAACATTGCTAACTCTGGAAAGAGTTCTTGCAGGAGTCTTGAGTTTGTTCGACTCATCTTCTGGTCTTGAATTTTGAGGAGTGGGACCTCCGAGATCTTCTACAGAATTATTAAGACCTTCACCTGGAACTGTGCCTTTTGGCATTCCTTCAGCAGGCTTAGCACCTTTGTTTACTGCAGTAGTAGATTTTTTAGTAGATACTTCCATTTCTTGTAAATCGTTACCGACACTCATTTTTATTCTCCGAATAAAATCTTTAATTAATTTATTCTATATTTATTTATAAATTATAGATTTGAAAGATAGTCATTTAATAGTTTGAGTTTATTGTGCTCACTCAACTTTCTTGCTTTGGTAAGTCTCTCAATTTTCTGTCTTGTTTCTGCCGCATTCATTTCCTTTAGGATTCCACCATCCCATACCCATTCCTTTCCTTCCATAATTCCTTGAACAAATGCATCAGGTGCAGATGGATCCGCAACAATGTCAGCAGCAGTTGCCAACATAAAATCTTCACCGACATACTTAATTCCATTCTTCTCAACTAAAGATCCAATTCCTCTAGATGAAACTCCAAGAGTTACACCCTCACCCAAAAGTGACTTTGCAATGTTTCCCATTGGAGTATCAAGAAGTTTTGCCTTTCCAATGAAATTATTACCCTCTCTATGAAGAGAAGTAATCATATGAGAAACTCTATCTAAATTTACAGTTGGACCATCTGGATGACCGAGTTCTCCAAGTGCTCTTCCTTTGGAAATGAAACTATCGTTATATCTTCTTACTTCTCTCTCCATAATAGAAAGAGGATAGTTTCTACCGTTTCTGTTAGTAACTTCTGCCTGAAGGAAAGGACCTTGAATATACAGGGTCTTTATTCCATTCTTTTCCTCAGTAATAATTTCTACTGATTCGATTTCTTCTGTGATGAGTTTCATTTTTATGCCTGGGATGAGATTTGTACTTCCGAAATAAAGACATTCGCAGTTCCACCTTGACCCAAGGCAGAAACTTTTACGCTTCTTGCAACTACCGCACCTGTTACTGTAATTACTCCAACTACCGAAGATGAGTTGTGATTAATGGTAATCGACCCATCAGTCTTTGCAGTTACTGCTACGTGTGAGGTGTTGATACCAGATGTAGTTGCACCTTCTACCGATACATAATCTCCAACTACAAATGGATTTCCGTAATTTTCACCGAATAGAACTGTAGTGGTTGCTCCAGTTGTAATACCTGAAATCTGCTGTCTAGCAACTCTTTCTTTCAGAACTTCTGGTTGAGAAGTTACAATATGAAAATCTGATGAAGTTGCAGTTGGTGCAGTTCCAATAGCGACTGTTGCATTTGCAGCACCAGTTGAAATTCTCAAAACACCACTTTTCAGTGAAATGGCATCACTGGTTGATGCTGCTCCAGTTGTAACACCAGTTAATGGTGCAATTGTTTGCACTATTTTGTATGACATTCTTATAATTTGACAATATTAAGTATTTAGTAAATCCTAAATTACCTACTTATTTCTTCCCAATCCATAGCAGCAAGAATGTCTGCTCCAGCAATACTTGTAGAACAAACAAGCGTAAGTTCATAAGGAGTTCCAGTTAATCCATCCCTTTCTAACTGAAACTTAAATAATGCTTCTTTAAGAATATCCACTGGAACGGAACTTTGTTGAGTTGAATTTAAAAATCCACTTGCTAAAGTTCTACCTCCACTAACTGCACCACCATCAATTTTATATTCAACAGCAGAATCAACACCTGCACTTACCCAAGTTCCCCCTGTTGTAGTGGCACTTGCTCTTACCTGCCAGTTATAGTTAGCATTATTTGTAACACCAAGAAGTGAAATTGCAGTTAAAATTACAATTGCATCCAATCTATTTGGAGAAGATTTAAGTCTAATTGAAATAACTGGATAGTAAGTTCCTGCTGGAGTTGGCAAATCCACTGGAGAATCAACAGGAGTCTGTACACCTTGTTGCAATCCACGAAGTTCATATCCACCTTCGGAAATTACAGTAGAGCAAACTTGCTTGAGTGTGCTTGCACTTGTGGTTATTCCACTATTTGTAATCTCATATCTTAAGGGCAATGATGCTGTTGTAATATATGTAGAAGTAACTAGATTTGAATGGTGGAATGAATGACAATGAATGAATTTACCATCTATCACAAAACCAACTCTTACTGTTCCTAATCCCAACCATTCAATATCAGTCCACATAATTTGACCTTTGGATACATCAAGTGTATATCCTGATGGACCAGTTCCATCTAATTTATCTTGACTCCATTGAGATTGAGGAACTCTTGTTTCTGATAAAGATCCAGTAACTAAACTTCTTTCTACGAAACTGACTGAAGTGGTTCCAATTCCAGCAACTTCAAGATAAATTCCATTATCTGCTCCAAAATATCCAACTCTTTGATTTAAATTTTGTTTTGGGGCATTCATTACAAATGTATTCATTATCTGTAATGATTTTCCAGGTTGATATGAAAATACTTTTGTAGTTTCTCTGATAATTGATGCAGTACTTCCAACTCCAACAGTTAAATCAACTAAACCTTGTACAGTAACAAATCCAACTGTAGAACCAGTTCCAACAATCAAGTTAGTCCAAAGATTATTATCTCTATATCTGTGAGATGAATCAAAAAGTGTTAGTGGATCTGAAATCCTCAATCTGCCAAAAGCATCATGTTGATCTAAACTTGGTTGATATAAGTGAGACATTAGACTACCCTCCAGGAATTACCTTTCCAAATAAATGTTAAACTGCCATAATCATAAGCAAGAATTGCTCTATCCCTACTGTCTATTAGGTCTGATCCTGTTGGCAATATTGTAATATATCTATTAGTTCCTTTTGATGCTTCTCCCAGTTCATCTTTAACAACAAATATTTTTCCTTCTCTATCTGCTTTTGGTAAAGTAATAGTAACTGCTCCTGCATAGTTCACTCCAATATAATAATCCTCAGGTCTTACTGTATATGAAGATGATGTTACAGATTTAACTGGAACATCCATATAAGTAAGATTTGATTCACCACCTCCACCTAATGTAGAAAGTTGCTGCTGAATTCTTTCTACAAAAGTTTTATAGTGTTTTTGTAACTGATCAAATGTTACAAAGTTTTGATCTAATGGAGTAAGTGGATCTTTTTGCTGTTTAGTATTTGAGGGTTCTGAAAGAAGACCTAAAGATTTTTCAATTAAATCCTCTTGAACTTCTTCCTTTACTTGAATTGGTTTTTTGGATTTTTTTGGAGCAATTTTAGTTTCTTTTGCTTTAACTTCTTCTGATAATGGCTTTACAAAATCTTCAAAAAAGGAATTTCCGATGATAGAATCTATCTTATCTTTCTTTTCCCTTTTTTCAGATTTTATTGCTTTGAAAAAATCAAGTAGTTCAACATTGATTTCTTCCACTTATCACTCCTCTTCTACTGATGTTCCGAATAATGATTGAGCAATGTATGGAGTTACACTATCAATATTCTCACTAGATTTCGTGAATAAAATTTCTTTTATCTTATCTGAAATTTCTTCTGATGAATTATCAGATAGAATAATATCCATCAATTCCTGACTAGATTCCATAAATGACCTCAAATGTATAATTTATTTATATCTCTGCTGCCTTGGCATTTATCTTCATATCCTTGTCTGCAGATAGTTGAGGTTCCATAGGAACTTGTCCCAGCATTTGCCCATCTGAACCAGGGATCATTGGTTGCCCATCTGGACCAATAGGAGGAGCAAGTTTTGGATCTGGGTACAATCCTTCGTCAATTTCCTTCTTCATCAGTTCATTTTCATCTACGATCTCTTGATCGGTTTGACGAAGTATCTTACGTCTGACATAATCTTGGGAGTAATATGTACCGATATATGGTTGAATTGCTACCATCAAGTTCAATCTTTCGTTCATCAATTCTGTATCTTTCAATTCAGAAAAATGTCCGTCATATAAGTAATCGTATTGAATATGATCACTCATCAACTCCCAATCTTCTGGAGTTACGATATTCTTTAGAATTAATTGTGTCTTAAGGAGATCGTGAAACAGATTGCTAAATCTCTTTCTCAATCTTCCTACAAACTTACCGAACATTAATTCATCACGTAGGATCTCTGAAGATCTACCTAAATTAAATCCACCATCGGAAGCAGTTCTTGATTCTGGAACATTTAATGCTCTGAAGAGTTTTTTCTGGAAATATTGAACGTCTGTGAGTTCTCCTAGGTTTTGACCTCCAGGAAGAGTAGTGATTTCAGTTCCTCTTCCACCTTCTCTACGAGGCAACCAGAAGTCTTCCATCATAGACATAAACTTCTTGTCATCACGCATTTCACCAGTGTTAGCATCATAAACAAGTTTATTTCTATACCTGTTCATAACATCACGAAGATATTGCTCTGCTTTTACCTTAGGAAGATTACCCACATCAATGTAGAAAATTCTACGTTCTGGAGCACGAGATAGTCTATAGATTACAAGAGCATCCTCAATCATTCTAAGTTGATTGAGTGCCTTAATTGCTTTATGGAGATAGGATAGAGTAAGTTGCCTATTTCTATCAACAAGACCAGATGTTACAAAGGTAATCGAATCCTTTGCGATCTTAATACCTCTATTAGTAGAACCTACTTTCTGAATAGTTCCCTGTGGATAGTATATAAAATACTCATCGATTTCTGGTTCTTGGAATGATTTGGGATTGCTTGGATCAATATTATTGAGGTAATTCCCACCCAAATTCATTTGAGATTTATCTTTCTTTTGCTGCCTGATAAATCTTGTTTTAAGTGCATCAATGTATCGTAGATCTTGAATTCCTTCGTGAGGTTTCTGTAGATCAATTACTTTGTGGTATAATAATCTTCCGTCAACGTACCAATTCTTGAATATTTCGTGAGACTTCTTATCGAAGTCTAGTAAATCCTTAATATACTTAAACTCTTCTCTAATAATTTTTTTGAGACCATCACTAGCATTTAGATTACTGAGCTCAATTTCAACGGGGGAATCATTTAGATCACTTACAATTGCTTCATTCACAACGTTCTCAATAGCACTATCACACTCTGGGTGAAGTGCCATCTCACGGTATCTCTTAATTAAATCGTATTCATTTCTGAATACACCTTCAATATCTACATATTGACCATAAAAACCACTAGTCAAATAATAATCTGCCCCGTCCTCATTATTTTTGGGGACGGGGGAGACTGCATTCTTTGGTAATTTATTATCGTCCTCTATCGAGAATCCAAATAATCTTGTCATATTATAAAATTAAATCTTACTACTATTTAGATTACTTGTCCGGAGTTAGTTCCATCATATGCTTCCCACCACTGAACTTGAAGATCTACGGTGAATTCTTCAATTTCATTTTCATTATTGTAAGAAAGCTCAATTTGAGATACATTAGTTGGGAATAATCCACACAGTTTATATGATCTTAAAGATTCAATTTTAGTGCTATTAGTATTTCCTGCTGTAGATAATGCAGAACCTGGACCTCTAGAAAGTTGAGATACTATTGCATTTACTTGATAGTCATTAGGATTAATGGAACCACTTCCATCAGAAACTTTGACAATATAATTCATCCATCTTTCAAAAATATTTCTCCATTTGAAATCAGTATCATTGATAACTGTAATTGACCAAACGTCAAATGTTCTGTCTCCAGCAATTTTTAGAGTTCTTCCTCTAAATGGAACTGGAATTTCTGAGATAGTAGAGGCTGGAAGTCCCGCAGTTTTAATTAACATGTTGTGAGATGCCTCTACAGATCCAATATCTCCTGGAAAATCAAATTTTCCAGAATCAAATGAATCACCAAAACTTACCTCAAATAAGTTACTGCGAGCACCTCCACCAGTTAATTGTTTTTTAAATCTATCAATAGTTCTATCTGAAAATGATGGCATTGTTCTTCTCCTTTAAATTAAACGGTTCCGACGACAGTTTCAAACGAAACACCAGTTCTAGTCGCAACAAATGTCAGACCAATAAAGTTGATAGAACGGGCAGGTTTTACATATATATCTGCAATAAACTCATTTCTGTCAATTACTGCAGGGGTATTGTTAGTTTCGTCACAAACAAGTAAGAAATCAGTAATTCCACGCTTTGCTTGAACGTCTCTCAAATATGGTTCAACGATATTGATGAAGTTTGCTCTCGTTGAGGCATCGTTGAATTCAAACAGTTGATCGTCTGCGGCACCTCTAATTGCTTGTTCGATTGTGATGAATAATCTACGAACGTTAATTCTATCGAATGCTGAAGGATAACCAAGAGCAGTTTTATCTCCGAAGAGAATTGTTCCTGAACCAGGATAAGTGATTACTGGATTTACTCTATTTGAATAGAGTTCATCACGATCATCTTGATCTGGGTTGTAGGAAAGTTTAATAGTGTTCTTGAAGGTTCCTCTAACCTTTCCTGCTGGTGAGTACCAAGGGAACTGATTGATATCAGTTCTTACACAAAGACCAGCAACATCTGCAGAACAAGGAATATAAACATATTGCTTGTTAAATCTGTCATAGATGTATTGATATCCAGAATCAAATACTGCGTATGAAGATGATGATAATGGAGTGAAGAACGAAAGAACATTATTCAGTTTATTAGATTCAATCGCAACATTTACAGTTGCTGATCTGTAGGGAGAAATAAATGCCAGGCAATCCTTTCTATTTTCTGCAAGTGAGATTAGATAATTTGCCTTTGCTTGTTCTGTTTCTACAGAACCTGAAGCACTTCCCTGGAGGAGGAAGTTTAGTTCTACTTCAGTTGGGTTGGAGAGTTTATCTAGGGCATCTGTGATGTCACTTAATGAAGCAGAGAAACCTCCAATGTTTGATTCACCACTGTAATCTTTACCACCTGTTATGGTGAAGGAAACATTTCCGACAGAGTTGAAATGAACCTCATTAGATTCTTGTCCCCATCCATTTACTCCTGTGGAAACTGGAGTAAATCCTGAAGAGAAATTGGAAGCAACTTCAGAAACTCCCCAATAAGCATCAGTTCCCATTACAGAACCTGCATAAACATATCTGGAGTTCAGTGCAAGGTAATCCTTATAGTAAATCTTTTCTGAGGGACTAACTTCAGCATCAGTTGCTTTTGATAAGTTTCTGAAGATTTCTAAAATTTGCTGTGGATTTCCTGCAAAGTTAGATGCTCTTGTGTTATCAATAATGGCAACGTGCATAGCATCGTTGCTTCCTCCCCTAGAGGTTACATATTGATTTGTTCTTGGTTTAGAAGCAATTGACTTCCAGAGAATTGTCTGTCTATCACCATTTGCAATATTTAAAACATACTGCTGATTGTACCAATCAGCAACTGTAGATGGTTGAATTGTTCCAGAGTTAGAAACTCCAGTGACAGTCATTATCTCATTACTTGCTGGGTTGATTAAATAATCCCCAACACTTACATTACCAAGTGAGTTTAATTGTAAACTTGTTGCGGTGCTAGAAATTCCTGCAGAAGCGGTTACGTCTGCTGGTAAAGATGTTAAAATCTTGATGGTAGATCCGTCATTATGATTTGCTGCTACTGTTCCAAATGAACCTCTTGTTACAGTAACTTCAGTACCAGAAAAAGTAGTTACACCAACTATCTCATTATCAATTAATAAGAAGCTGGAAGGAGTAATTCCAGTGCTGCTCTGGACGTATAGTATGCTATTACCAGAAGCAAAAACTTCAGATCCTGCCATATCGACAGTTGTTGTTCCTACTACATTTAATGTAGTCAAAGTTTGCCCTGAACCAACAGACGCAGCAGAATATGTACTTAACCCCGCACGAGTGAGTGTTACAGCAGTAATTCCAACTCCGATTGATCCATTGATATAGATTGGATTTGTAGTTCCGAAGGCATAAGTTCCTCTTTCAGTATATTCCTGATCGGTCTCAACTCCACCAATAACTTTATTTGTTACTTTAACGTAGAATTCGGAGTTTCCAATTCCAGAAACTATACCCTTCAGGTGTCCTCCAGTAATTGCTTGTGTAATTCCAGCACCAACTGTAATTGATGCAGTGCTAATTCCAGAGAAAGTTTGATCGGCAAAATTATCAATTACACATACTTTGATCCCATCGGCCCAATATCCTGGGTTTTTTGAAATCCAATATGAATTGAATGAAATTGCGTTCTGATAATCTTCGAAGTTTTTGATCTTTGTGCTAGTTGAAGCAGCACCAACTGCGGCATTAGAGTTCTTAAGGTTGTCAGAATCTGCTCTAACTACCTTTAGACTTCCACCGTATGAAAGGAAATTTGATGCTGAATACCAATATTCGTAATGATAATCGTTCTTTGATGGTGATCCAAAGACATTTACTAAATCGTTCTCAGATCTAATTGTTACAACTTCTTCTACGGGACCTCTTTCAAAAGGTGCTGCAATTCCAGCTGCTAAAGGAGAAGTTGCATTAACTGAACCTCTAGTTAAATCTACTTCTCTAATTGTAATACCTGGAGATGATAAGCTTAAAGCCATTTTGACTCCTCTAACTGCTTCATTTTTTATCTAAAAGTATTTATAAATTTCCCCTTTTACCTATATTCCCACATAAACGATCTGTCTCCATACTCATCAACCTTCCACAAATCCCCATCAGCATCTGTAAATTGATTATCATCATCAATTCCAGTCAAGATAAATCCAAACGGTGCCATATCCTGATCTATTTGCTCCTTCTGTTCTTCGTATAATCTCTTCCTAACATCTTGATCGGTAAGTTCTTTGAAATAGTCCTGTGCGACCAACCAGGCATAGATCACTAGGCACATTGCCAAATCATCATTACAACCGTCTTCTGCCTCAAATGAGTTGTGTTTCTGAATGAATGTAGTTAGTTCACTGATGATCTCATAGTCATTGAAGATTAGTTTGTCTTCCTCAATCATAGTCTTGAGGTTCATACAACCGACCTTCTTCACAGTTTTAGACATCTTAAGACCTAATTGAGTTTTCTTTCCAGAAAAACCTTGTCCTACTATTTGGCCTGCTCTACCTCTCATCGAGCACATCAAAACATTTTGATATTCTAGATCATAATTTAAAATAGAAGCTACTTGGTCTCCGACATCATTGACCTCGCAAAGGATAAAAGCACTATTGTACGCTTTAGCAACCTCGTGAATGATGCTTGGGAATAGCATTGGTTTGATTTCATTGTTCCTGTATTTTGCTACTATTTTATGCGGAAACGATGTTATATCAAACACAACGAAGGCAGAATAATCATTACCAACACCTCTGGCAACGTCTACCGTAATTACATAATCTCTAGTTTTTTCCGATTCAAAATATATATCTAATCCCTTATTTCTTTTAATTGGAGAATCATATACCAAACTCTTCAATTTGCTTGGGGCAATCAAAGTATCTACTGATCCTAAAAATTCGCACTCAAACTCAATTTTAAATTGCTGTTCTGATGTGTTCGCAATTGTTTGTGCTTTCCAATTTGAATCTCGTCCAGGAACCTCCGACCAATGAACTTCAGTTGGAACGTACTCATTTTTACCACGTTCAGCATCGTGCCAAAGTCTATAAAAGTGATTCATACCGTGGGGGGTAGAAACAATTATAACTTTGGTAGATTGACCTGAAGAAATTGTAGGATAAACAGACGCAAAGAAATCATCTGCTAAGTGATTTTGAACGAACGCAAATTCGTCCAAGAAAATGATATTATAAGAACCACCTCGAACAGCAGACGCTGATGTTGATGCTGCAAGAATTTTAGAACCATTCTCTAGTTCCATAGAACCCCTGTTCCAGGCAAGAATTCCTTGCTGTAACCACTTTGGAAGGTTCTCGTAGGCAGTCTGTAACCTAGATAACAAATCTCTAGCAGTAGATGCCTTGTTTGCTAGGATAGCAATGTTTACATTGTCATTAAAAAGAGCATAATGAAGTAAGTATGACACAACAGTTGTAGATTTGCCTGTCTGTCTAGGCATCTTACAAATGTTGAATCTATTATTATGGAAATTATTGATTAAATTTTCCTGAAAATTATATGGTTTAAACTGTTGTAATCCGTGGTCTAGGGTAACAATTTTAATATAGTTTTTGGCAAAATATACGGGATCATTCTTACACTTAACAAATTCTAAAATCTGATCTTCGCTAAATTCAATTGGAGTATTTGCCTTTTTTAGTAAAGGGTTTCCAAGATATACATTCTGACTAGACATAATTTATTTTTTTCCACAGTGCCATTTTCTAAGTGCTAGTGCTTTTCTAGTAGGTCTACCTTTTTCATCTTTCATAGGACCAGGCATTCCTCCCATACGAGCACAGAAAGATCTTTTACGTGGTCCACCTTCGGGTTGAGGTGGTTTGAGATCACTTCCAGGATTTTCATCTTCATAAGATCTTCTCCCCTTTTCATTAAGTCCACCCTCAGGATTTTTCCCCTCTTTACGTTGCCAAGCAGCAACTTCAGTCATAAATTGAGAATATGTTTTTCCTTCAGATACATCTTCGTCACTGGAAATATATTCTGCTGCAGTATCAATAAAGTCTGCTGCTCTAGTGATTTTTGATTGTACCCAAGCAGGCAGTTGCTGATCTCCCTTCTTAACTAATTTTCTCAAAATATTAATTGACCTTTCAATTTGATCGAATTCAATTCTAGCCATATATCCTTCTTCATCTTTCTTCTTTCCACTTGCAATCTCTTTATGATCTTCATAAATTGCAGATTCATTTGTTGGATGAATGGAAGCAATGCTATACTTTTTCCACATATTAGGACCCCAAGAGCACTCTGATTCTGTCTCGTGCTTGTTGCATAATAAGCAATATCTTTTTCCAGCAAGAAGTTCTCTATTATTATCTAAAGATTCTTTGACTGAAGATTTCTTTTTTTCCATCTTTTTTAATCTACTGTAATAATCTGGAAGTTCCTCTAAATGCTGTAGAGCAGTTATTTCTGCATTTTTCTTACTAGTAGTATGCTCGAACTCAACTTCAGTTCCAAGTTCAACTTGCTTATTGATATAATCCAATGAAACATTATGCTTCTTGGCAATTTCTTCTGCAGTTTTATATGGTCTGGTTGGACCCTTGGGATCTTTCATAGTAAATACTACTCTTCGATATTATTTAGAAGTCCTTGTTTTATAAGTTTTGATAACTCTGCTGTCGATCCTACGAACAAAGCATTATTTACTGTAGTTGGACTTCCCTTCACTGGAGCATCAAGATCTTTCATTTTCTTTTGAAGATCTAACAATTTGTCACTCACATCTCCAACAGACTTAATTAGTTGTCCAGCAACTTCATATGCTCTAGGATGATCTGAACTTTGTGCTACCTCCAAAATACCATTAATTGCTTCCTGACCCTTTTCTATCAAATTATATAAATTTGCTCTAGTATATTCATAATCTTTTCTTGGATCATCTGGAACTTCTACAGAAGATACCTCAACTGGTTCGACGGGAGCCAAACTAGTTTCGATATTAAGTGATTGTTCTATAGCATTGAATTTATTTTCTTTCATAATTACGCATCAACATCAGTTCCTAGTGAAGTACTAAATTCTTTGAAGTCTCCAAAATTTTCTAATTGACTATTGAAACCAAAATCGTCTCCATATTCAATTAGAGGATCATCGAGTGAGTTAATAACTCCATCATCATTATAATCTTGAAGTGCCTTTGGAGTTACGGTATATCTCATCTCTCTCTTGGCATTCTTTATTGCATCTGTAGCATAATCAACTTGAACTTTCTTAATTAATCCAGTAGAATCATCTGGTATTTGATTGAAGATATAAGTTTTTGCTGTGAAACTTAATGTATAATAAATTAGTCTTCTCTGATTAAAATCTTCTTCATAAGTATCTCTAAAATTAATTCTATTTAATATAACAGGAATATCCTTGACTTCGTTTATTTCAGAGATCAAATTAACACTCAAATTAAATGATGGTTGGAAGAATGGTATAATTTGTTCTATAATCTGAAGGCAATCATCTTGTATTTTTGAAACGATAGTCAATTCAAACCCAATATCATAAGGAACTGGAACGTAAATATTTTTTATTTCCTTTCCATCTACAGAACTAGTTCCTTTGAAAGTTTGAATTGTTGATGATTTTCTTGCAGAGGCATATTCAAGGGAAATCATTTCAAACGACATTCTAGGAAGAGTAGTTGCAACTCTCCTATTCCCATCTGGAGATTGTTCTACTCTAGCTAAAAACTTTTGTATTGGTCCATATGCTAATGGAACTTTAAAAGTTGATAAAGAATTATCATTAGCATCGTTATGCTGTATCTTTATATTATTAAATAAAGTTCCAAAAGCAACTACTGTTTTGTGGATACATTTATTATAAAAATAATCTCCAAGCATTTTAAAATTCCCTTAACTATACTATTTAATAAATTACACGTCTCCAAATGGATTGGATTCACTGAAATCTATGATTTGGTCTGCTTCGTTTTCTATATTTTCATTATCATCATATTTAGTAGAAGATGTTGGGGATTGATAATTAGAAATAATATATGTGGAATTTGATGTTTCTCCTGTAATAATTTCACCAACTACAAAATCTGATCCAATTCCTGATATTTTTAATTCTCTTGTAGTCGGATCCCAATTTTGAACTATTCCAGTTATGTTAGTAATTGAAGATATTACATTCTCACCAAAGATAAAGTTTCCACTAGAAACTGTGGAACCTCCAGAAATTGTAATTGTCGGAGGTTGTGTGTAACCGTAACCAGCATTAATGATTCTTATTGATTCAACTTGTCCCGAACTATTGATTTTAGATTCTGCTATTGCAGTTGTTCCTCCCCCAACTGGAGACGAAAATGTAACTGTAGGTGCTGAAGTATACCCTGAACCTGGATAAGTAATCGTAACTATTCCAATATTACCATAATCGGATATTGTAGGTACTACTTTTATTCCAGTTCCACTTCCCCCAAAGAAAGATATTGATGGCAAGTCAGTTGATGTGTATCCAGATCCAGGATTTGTGATATAAATTTTATCTAAACTTTTCTTTGTTAAGAAACTTCTCTTTTCTGTTACTATTCCAACTGCTTGTGCTTGAATTCCAGTTTCTGGTTCTTCAATTATAATAGTTGGGGATGAAGTATATCCATATCCACCCTCAATAACATCTATTTTTCGAATTCCTCCATTTAAAATGGAAGTATATGCTGTAGCAGTAGATCCTATGCCAGATAAAGTTAATACTGAAGTATATCCAAGATCCTTCAATTTCAAATCTATATCATTAAGACCAGTATCTATTTCATCGTCTTCAATTTCGTAAACTTCACATCTCAATTCATAAACATAGTTCTTTTGAAGTTGATAGAATGGTTTTCTATTTTCAACATACTTAATTTCCATTAAACTATCACTTAATGGAACATAGATTAAGTCTCCTTCATTTGGTCTTAAAGAACTCTTTACATTTTCTATATTCTTCATCAACTCTGATATATAAAGTTCAAATCTTTCTTTGGAAATTATCAGAGACATTTCATCAGTAACTTTAACTCCAAATTTACTCATCAAAACACTATTTGCATCAAATCCTTCATAATTCATAACGTATGCCTCTATTGGAAAGGCATTTTTGAATTTGGAATAAATTACATCTCTGATTACTTTCCCTTCCGAAAAAATTTGTCGGGGCAGATAATAAACATCTACCCCATAAATTTTTAATTGCTCGTTAATTAGATCCTGAACGAGATCTTGCTCGGAGTTGGATCCTTGTAGGAAAAATGAATTTAACATATTATCCGATTAAATCCATAGGAGGTAATTCAAATTCTAGCATCATACGATCTTGGATATCCTGAAGATCCTTCAATGCGTCATCATAAATTTGTCTTCCATTCAACTCAACCCCACCAGGAAGTTTTACTCCTTGGAATTTAATTAGATTTTGTCCCCACTGCCTCTTAATTAATGCTGTGAGATATAACTTAAGGAATGAATCATTCCACACTTTAGTGTAATCATTTGGGTCTAAAATTCTATAACATTCTATCAGTAGATAATCATCTACTTGTAGAGTATCCCAACTTGTATCCAAATATAACCTATCTTGCCTTTTATTAAATCTAATTCTTCTTTCTGGATTGACTATCCAATCAATATCTTCAAGATATCTTTTTGTGACATAATAGTTTAACAGTTCTGTTGAACTAAACCAGTAAATATCGTTTAAGAACAATTGATAATTTACATTAAAAAGGTTTGATGAAATTGTTCTATTGTCAAGTTTAAATACCCTCTCCACTCCGATTATAGTTTCTGGAACTGGAATATAATTACTATTTTCTTCCCAACCAAATGTGCCAATTCCAGAAGTCCCGAATGTAGTAACTATACCAGCAGATGTTTCTCCACCTCTAGCACGACCTCTATCCTTATCTTCTTGAGTTAATTTATACTTGAGAAACATTTTTTCAACACCATCAAAATGCCTCTCCTGGAAATATTGCAGAGCATCATCAACTAAATCATCAAGTTGCTCTTCTGCAATATTAATTTCCAATACAGGAGCACCAAGTTTTCTTAGGCAATAATCGATTAATCCTTGTCTTGATGCAGGTTTTGCCATTATTCAAACACTTTTTAGTTATTTATTCCGTTGGCATTAGATTTAAATTTTGAATCATCTCTTCTAATGCAAAATATAATTTAACATAACACTTGGAGATATTTTTCAATTCATTTATATCATTACAATTTTCAATTTCTCTAGATATTTTTTCATATTCAAATAACTTTGAAATACTAGTTAATTGTACGGAATCACTTTCCATCAATAATCTCCCTAAGTAAATTTTTAATCTCTTCAACTGAAGACTTCAATTCGACTATATCGGATTTGATCTTATTGAATTCACTATCCTTTTTTTGCCTTAGTCTTCTATTTCGATCATAATTGACAGATTCTGTAGAATCTGTATTAATTATTGCATTAGTATCCAAATCTCGGATTAGATTTGGATACCCATCAACTTTAGCATATTTTTTTATCATTTAAGTGCTATCACTCTCAAGTCTTTTAATATTGGTGAATAGGATTGATTTCTTGATGTTCCAACTATTTTAATTGAGAATGAAGTAAATTCTGGCAAGTTATCAATACTATATGTATAATCACGATACTCATCCTTTAAACTTTCGGGAACAAATTCATCAGGTCTTCCATTATTATCTTCAAAATTAATTATATTTCCATTAATATCTAGATTATTATATCCTGGGAACAATCTCCAAATTTGATCGTTATCTGGTGACTTATCATCAAAAATCTTATAAAGAATTCTAATATCAGAATCAACATTTCTATAGGCAGAGTGGAGAACTTTCAATGATGTAGCAGACTCTGTGAGATTAATTCTCTTGGAAATGTAAATAAATGCATTTGGATCATTTACATTTGAATTGATTCTAGAATCAATTTTATAATCTGCAACCCCTTTATTAATTCTATAATTTTCAGCAAATGCCGAAGCAGAATCTAGATTAATAATTGGGGATAGATATGTGTTTGAAGTATCTAAATTCAATTGAACAGTGAAAGATTTTCTATCAGTAAATTGTGATGATGGTAGATATTCCAATTCATTTACTCTAGAGCAAACCATTCTAGGTGTTTTGAATTCATTCACTCCAGTGATAGAAACTGCATCAAATCCTTGATCGGCAAATGAAACTTCTGTTCCAGTCACACTGGTCGAAGATACTGTTCTTACTGAAGAGGATACTGATGTTGCCTCATACTTGGTGACAAAATCTTCTGAAAACTCAAGCATACTGAATTGGATATTCTTTGTGGCATAAGCATTGCTTCCTCCGCCAAATTTAGTAGATTCGAAAACTGGTCCAGAATCTGAAATTTGAACGTAGTAACTATCAATAGTTGGATCAATAATACCATTAAACGTAGTATTGATTTCTCTTAAATCAATTCCATTAAACTCATACTTATAGACTTTTGAATTTAAAGGATGATTTGCTGCTACTGTTCCTAATAGTCCTCTAGTAATGTTAATTAATTGTCCTCCTGTTGCTTCTTCATAAGAAATAATCTCATCATTGATTTTGATATATCCTGGGTTAGCTGCTTCAACTGGGATATCACCAAAAACATCAAATCCAGAAATTGAAGAGAGTTCAATTGGACCACTTGAGTTTTTATCAAGTTGAGAGGTCAATTTCACTGGCAATCCATCGGGATCAATGCCAGAAATAGTTACTTTATTATTTTCGGAATACATTCCGTGGTTTGGATGATAAACCAAGATATGACGACCATCATTATATGGAGAATCTGCAGATGATGACAATGCTGCAAGTGGATTTGTGGGAAGTTTATTTTGTAATGATTTTGCGGATAATACTGCATTTGTGAGGAATGCAGTTCCACCAGTGTTAGAGAATTCTGCACGGTTTAATGTAAATTTCAAATCTTCCTCTTGAGTTGGAGTCCAAGTAGAACCATTTTGAGATTTAAATATTGAACCGAGAGAAGGTTGCTTACCAATAATAATTTTTTGTATCTCTGGTAATGAGGCAGTTGAAATTTCAACCTGTCCTACTCTAGATACCCAAACATTATAGGAATCGCAATCTGAGATGAGAACAACTGCATATTCTCTTCCACCCTCTAATCTAGTCAAATTATCAAACTTGAAGTTAGTGGCAACAGATCCATCAGCACTTATACCAATCTCACTTGGGTTCAACACTTTCGAAAGAGATCCAACAATTTTATCTGGACCTCCTGGAATTCCTGAAGATACTTCTCTAATTTGAAGTTCGACTGGAATTGTATCATCCTTGGAACCAAAGAAGATATCAACAGATGTTACAAATACTCCTTGCTCCTCTGGTACATTGAATGTTTGTGCTAGAGGATCTGCGTAGGTTATTCTAGTTGTAGTAATTCTTTCTCCCTCAGATATAAAGTTTGCTTCTGCAGCACTTGAACCTTGAGAAGAAACCACTTTTGCGGTTGTGTTTCCAGTTTCAAAAGTAACATCACTTTCTTCTGGATTTGGTATGAAGAATGCTCCAATTAATGCTCCGTTGTCATCACTTACCAATTCCACAGAAGAAACAGTTGCTAATGCACCAGAGGATTGTCCTACCAAACTCATTCCTTCTGTGATATTTCCAAAGAATTGTGAAGCACTAATATCACTTAATGAATCCACATCAACATTTAATATTGTTGATTCTGGACCATATAATTCTGGAATTGATGTATTTGGACTATATGGGTTTACATTATAAATTGATGATGGATTATTATACGTACCAGACTTATGATTTGGAGTACATAATCTAAAACTAGCAGTATTTCCATTCGAATCTGAACCACTTACAGTTTCACCAACTTCAAAACTTCCAGTTACACCTGATACTTGAACTAGTTTGGGGAAAGCATAAGTAGATTCTAAACTGTTGTTAGATAAGTTTCTGGAATCAAATAAGAACTCAAACTTATTAATTGGTTTTATTCTGGTGGCAACAAATCCAATATTTCTAGATCTAATATATCTAATATTTGATCTTTCTGTTCTTGTTCTTTCTGCAGTAAATGCTTGCCAAAAAGATCCTTGTACTGGAGATCTATCATCAACATCAACTCTAACCTCCCATCTATCACTATCTGGGAGTAACTCCATTCTACCAGACCAAGTTACGATATTAAATGGATTTATATTGACTAATTTGCTAGCAAATGGTTGCTTTTGATATTCTTTTTCGGAATATTTTAAGGTTAAACTATTGCCAGTAACTTGTAAATTTGTTGCTGAGGTTTGCACTAAATCAATTTCTGTTCTAACAGTTTCTGCCTTTAAAGAATCGTTAGAAATTTCTGCTCTAAAGATGCTATTATTTTGATCTGCTCCATCGTAAGATTTGAAGTTATCAACGAAAAATCCGCACTTAAATCTATTAAATCCATCAGCATCTTCAATTAAAAGATTTTGAGTTGCTACTTCTAGAAGTGATAGTGAAGTATAATACTCCAGATTTTCTATTCTAGTTTCAAGATCTCTAATATCAGACATAGTGTAACGTTTGTGATCCACTAATTCAATTTCAATGTCCTTATTGACATTAAAGACATATGCAGATGATCTAATTGTAGCTACATCTAGAACTTCTTTAGATACTTTTGGAACTATTGGAAACTCACTAGGTTCTCCTAGTACGATGTTAAAGTTTCCATCTTTATCTAAAGTCAGTTTATCACTTCTTGGGAGATAGAATTTATAATCAAAAACTACAGACTCATTAGATTTTAAAATATTTGCCGAATTATTTGATGCTGAAGTGAATTTTCTGGAAATATAATCAAATGGACTACGTGAACTTGATGTATAATCAGCAACTCTAGGACGAGTATCAATAGTGTCAGTGTTTCTTACTCCCTTAAATACTGGAATTTTATCCCCATACAGTTCTGATGGATAACTATTTACTGAGATAATATCTCCGGAATCAGTTGTCTTAAACTTGAAGTAATCAAATATAATAGTTAATTTTTTAGAAGGTTCTCTAGAAGAAGCCTTTCTAATTAATCTTCCAATGTCATAGAAATGTTTTCTCTGACCGTTATCAACTATAAACTCTGATAATATGTTATCACAACCAAATGTAATATTAGTAACTGTTGCTTGAGTTTCAGACTCCTCAAAGGTAACTATTTCATTGAAATTGAATGTATTTTTGGACTTGTATATAAATGATACTCTAGAACTTGATGGAGTTGCTACACAAATTGCAACAGCACCAGAAGTCTGACCTACAATCTTTTCACCTATAATTAAACTGTTAGTGTTTAACCCAGAAATTGTTAATTCTGGAAGTTGAGGATCATCTGAATTTGTGGATTGAAATACTCCGTGAACTTCGAAGATATCAGGATAATTTAAACTAATTTCTTCATCTTCTACACGTCTTCCATATACTCTAGAGTAAGTCAATCCATTTGATGCTGGATTGTATTTAGATCTAGTTATTGATACTGATTGGCATCTATCCAACTTTTTAAATTTGGATGAAATATCTGATTTAATTTGAGTAACGATGACATTGGCAGTTCCATCTGGAGATAACCCATCAAATGATGCTTCCTTTCCTCCTGCAGTAATCTCAAAATCATCACCCGACAATGAAACATTAGTTCCATCATTTAATACGACGCAATATCTTTCCTCATCAAAATCAGCATATACAAAGTTTGTATTCTCTAATGTTGGGAGGTCTAATGTTCCTGAAGATATTGTTAGTCCTGTATAATACTTTTTAACAAAAATGCTAGAGTTTAAGAAACTTACTTCAGAAACATTTGGATTTTCTAATGGAGCATAGAATTCAGAATCATTATAATTCTTAATTCTAGGTCTAACCAATTTAATTTTATTTAAAGTGCCAGTAGATCCTAAACTATTGGAACATACATTAGAAACTGATGCAACTAGGGTATTATCTATTGTTATAGAAGTTCCTCCTGCACCAACAGTAGAAATCCCTGAATATGTTGGTAAAGTTGAACTTGGTATCGTATATGAAATAATATCGCTTACTTTAAATCCGGAAGCAAATGAAGAACCATCTTGACTGGTAATTGTTGCTTGATTGCCATCAACTGTAATATTGAAGGGTCCATCTATGGGTTTCTTTTTTGATAAGACAGAATCTGCTGTGAATGTTGTTCCATCTTCAGAAGATACTGATTTAATGTCCTTAATTGAATAATCTACTACCGTATCAATGGTAGTTATTGTATTAATGCCACATACAACTAATGGTTCATTTATTATAAAAGTTCCAGAAACTTGATAAAGAGTAATGTCTTGCCCTGAGTTTGATTTAACGTATCCAGATGCGTTACTATATTGACCTTGTATATAATCTCCATTAGTAAGACCACTAATTGTGGCACTTGTGTTTATTTCGGTATATGTTTGGATATCAAACAGGTATAGATTTGCCTCACTAGACTCATCTGCAAAACTATTATTATCATACTCATAATCATATACTCTCGCAATTCCGATTTGATTATCTGCTACTACTTCATGATTATCATCCAACCTTACCTTATGAAGTAATACAGAAGAATCAGTGGTAATTCCAATTTTTGGAATTCCTTCTATATTATTAACTTTTAATATATTTCCTGTTCTGAAATTTGAAGAAGATGAATCTACAGTCTTTGTAGTTCTTGGTTTTGGATAGTCAATTAAAGTTGTAGTTGTAGGAACTTCATATCCCTTCACATATGCTTTACCTGGGGATACTTTAATGACTGCTAAATCATCAGATGGTACTAAACCACCTGATGTCTTTTCATCACTGGTATATTGACCTTTGTTCCCAAAATCATCATTCAGGGATTCACGAGCAGTAACTTTATATGGTCTGACGTAGTAGTTTCCAGATTCATCGTAAGTTCTTCTTGCCAAAACATCAGTTATAAAGGCATATGGATCATTTTGATCTATCTTTCTTACGATTCCGTTTTCAACTCTAAACAGTTCAATGAAATCATCATCATTATAATCTTCTATATCCTTCTTAATTAATGTTGCACTAATTTTAAGTCTGTCTGCTCCTGGAGCAGCATAGTTCGAAAATCCTCTGGCATTATCAACCAAATCGGTATCTTCATTAGAATCTATGATAGATTCTGTTATCTGCAATCCAACTCTATATGAAGGGGTATTTGTATAAGGATCTAATATAACAGTATTTTTTTCTATATCAACAAAATAACCTCTTATGAAATAAATTCCATCTTCGATTTTTGCAGAAGATCCAACAGAAGAAGCAGTTCTATCAACTGGAGATAAAACTCTGAATACTGCAGAATCTTGTGCGAATAATGTAGTTCCTGCGGTAACGTCTTGCTCTGAAACTAACTCTTCCCCATCTTCAAAAACTTCAGCATCAAAATCTTGGGATGAAGACTTCAAATACTTAACATAAAGTGCTGTGGTTTTTCTAGTTGAATCTGCACTATCTTTAGATAATACATATTCTACTTTAGCAGTAACTCCTGTATTTCTTCCTCTTATTTTCTTCCCAACAAAATTTTCAAAATATGTCTCTACTAAAACACCTTTGTAAGTAGATTCAATTTCAATACAACTAAAATTGCCATCATAAGCAAAGTTTCCTGGGATAACAATTCCACCATTAGAGAAGAACTTACTACCAAATTTTTCAATTTGACTTTGTAAAATTGACTGTAAATTATTTAATTCTCTAGTCTGAACTGTTACACCAGGCTTGAAAAGAACTTTATAGTAGTTTTTGTCCTCACTAAAATCATCATAGTAAGGACTTACATTTAAGTTAGTGCTTTGTGGCATTTTTAGAACTCTATAATAATTTTAATGTCTTCTCTTTGATTTGATGCTCTAGTGATAGTAGATCTATTATCTACGTATAGAATATCACCACTCTTTGTATTTATATCTGGATTTGATAGTCCGTTTGTATAAGTTTGCCCTAAATATTCACCTGAATATTCAGAACCATCAATATCAGCAACAGAGTAAGTATTTGAATCTATTGTCACTGATGATGTATTAAATGCAGAATATGTGTATGATGATGAGGTGGTAATACCAGAAAAGTCTGGATTTGATACATATGGATCAAAAGATTTCACAACATAATCATTAGAAGAATAAGTATCTACATAAAGTTCTCTAGATTGAATATACTTAACAAATGTTGCAGATCCTATTTCTTCGGAAGTTACAATGTATCCCTTTGCTCCAGTGGAAGATTGAGTAATTAGATCATCTGGAGTAATACTTAATTCAGTATCATTCAATGCTATTCCATAAACTCCTGATCCAGTGGATCCACTAAAATATGACCCAGAACCATTACTTAAAACATCTTTTATAATTCCAACTCTAGCAAATTCATTTCCCACAATAAAGTCTGGATTTGTTATGGAGTTTTCAATTCTGCTATACACCAAGCATCTAAATGCCCCAAGATCTTTGTAAATATCTGCTCCATAACCACCTGGTGGAGGAATGATTACATTGAAAATACTTTTTTCAATAGATGTGTCTCTAGGGACTACTGAATCCAAATCTAATGTGGCATAAGTGTATCCAGAACCGGGATTGACTACTTCTACGGTCTCTGGGTATCCTTCGGCATTAAATGTAACTAAAGCAGTGCCTCCAGTTCCATCACCCAGTATAGGGCACACTACACCCAACTCTGGATCAGTTCCAATTAAATATTGAGTTGATCTTTCGATTAAAATGGTTCTAATTGCACCTGGTATTGCACTAGATCTCACTTCTGATATTAATGTATTATTGCTTGTTTTCCAATTATTTGGAACTGGTATATAATCTGTAGAATCAAACTTCAAATAATCTGCTGGACTAATGCTATACATAAATTTCCACACATAGCCATCACCTCTGTCTACGTACTCATTGGTATCTGTATGTGTTGGCTCAATTGTAGATGGAACTCCCTTTAAGTTTCCTGGATTAGTTCCATTATTCAAGCACATATAAACATTAAATTCACTATTCATTACATAGTACTGACTATCATAAAGTCTAGGGAATTGTGAATTGCCGGATAAATTATAAACACTATAATCGTGCCTATACATATCATATCTGGTCCCAGAAGTCCAAACAATTTTGGGGATTGCTCTAATTACATCAGATGATGTAATTTTCTTCACTCCAAGAATGGATTCTTTATATGAATTATGATAATTGAAATTATCTATTGGACTTTGTGTATTTGTATTCCAAGAATTCCAATATTCATCAGGATTTGGATAACCAATAAAAACATAATAATTTCCTTGTGAAGGATTATCCTCAACATTCTTAATTGAATCTACAAAATTGGTACAATTTTGTATTTTTAAATTATCAGTTATAATTGCTGGCATTTTTGTGGTGTTTTTACCTTATTTATTCTTGTTTTCTCCAAACAGTTATTGTAGATGTCGTTACTCCAGTATTAGTAGCAGAAGTTGAGATTCCTATAACTCCACTGGAAATTGAAATGACCTGATATGAATCTGTATATTCAGATTCTATATAATCTCCAGTTTGAATTCCAACTGTGTTAATTCCTACAGTAGAAGCATATGCTGTTGCAAATGTTCCAGTAACCGCAGTAACAGATGTGAATGCAATTCCAGTAGAACTTAAATAATCTCTTGCCTTGCTTACAATTTCTCCTCCAATAATTAAATCTGTTGATTGTGGAGTTAGATCAACTGGACGATACGTAATTGAGTTATATGAAAGACCGACTTTATTGTAGATTTCTGTTTTCAAACGGTCGGAACTCAATATTCTCTTAACTGTTCTACTAAACTGTGTTCTTGGATTCAATTCTATATTTTTCTTTACAACAACTCTATCACCAACTTTGATTCTGGGATCTATATCGTTATAAATGGTATCTCCTTCACTTCCAGTGTAGAAATATACTTTTAGAGTGCTTCCTGATGGGGGTGCCTCATCAAATATAAGTTGAGTACCTCCATTAAAGAAATAAGATTCGTCTGGTATTTGTAGAACATCATTTACAAATACTAGAAGTGTTTGTGATATTTCTATTGGAGATCCTGGAAGTGCTTCTATACTGACTAATTGACCATTTTCCATTAAATTGAATGTCCTTCTAACACCATTTACATAACTAGAAAGATCATCTAATTTTCTCAAGTTACCTAGATTCCAAGCAGAGAACTTATCTCTCTCAACATATAGAACAATTACTTTAAGTTCATCTCCTGAAATTTGAGTTGATTTTCCAACAACATTCGGAATCGACAAAGTTTCACCAACTGTATATCCATATCCAGGATTGGTAATTTTGAACTCCTCTATATTTCCAGAATCTGAAACATTAAATGACACTCTGGCACCAATTCCATTAGTGGAACCAGTCAACTCTAGGTTTTCATATTCAAATGGAGGTTCTATTACAATTGCTGGTGTCCCAGTTCCAATTGGATATTCACAATTTTCTAAAATATTAATCGAAACAATATAACCATCTTGGATGATTCCAGTTCCATATCCAACTATTCTCTCTCCATTTTGCTCAAATATTACTGAAACTGCATAACCAACCTCATTTCTATATCCAGAACCAGAATATGCTATTCCAATATTATCATTACTAATGATATAATTTCCGTCTTCTTCTATTTTGGAGGTTTCTACTAGTTTTGCTTCTCTTAATGGTTGATAGTTATACCCACCACTCAATCCATAACCAGCAATAATTCCACCACGAGGAAATCCTTTAACATTAACATCATAATCTTTAGTAGTATAAAAGTCTGTTCCTATTCCTATGAAGTTAATATTTGTTTGAGTGCCCCCAACTTCTTCATAGACAAAGGACTCCTCAAATTCTGGATATTGGAATATATTGTTAATTAACACAATTCCATTATCTGATGCAATTCCTACAGTAGAAATGCCAGATGTCTTTAATTCAAATGAGGTGCTAATTCCATTAAATCCTTGAGATATATCATCAAATACTGCGTTGCCATCATAATCAGACCTTAAAAATGCTCTTCCTGTAAAAGAGGAATTTCCAAGTAAATCAATAAGAGTGATGACAACATCTCCTATTGGTTTAAGTTTATCATACTGACCTTTATCAATATCAAATTCAACTTTTACATTTGAGATAGCATCTTGATAGGTATCCGCAAAACTGAAATTATTCTCATAATTCTTGATTGCAAAATATATTCTCCCAGAATCTAATCCCTTCGGTGGATTTTGTGTAGTGATCCCAACTAAAGATCCAGTTTTAATATTTGTATTGAAAATATTAAATGAGAAACTAGATTCTATGAAATCATTTGGGGTTAGTGTGTAATTAAATTTTCTCCCTTCAAATGGTGCGTCTGTAAAATAAATTCGATCTTCTACGATATTATATTGACCTGACATCACACTCACATAATCAAGTGAAGCATCCCATTCTATCTCTGGGGTTCCCAATATTGCTTCTCCACGAAATAGTACAACTGTTCCAATACCAGTATTACTTTCTCCATATTTAACTGATATAACCTTTGCATATTCATCATTAACTTTTAATATTGTGCCTGGAGTTATTCCTTCCAGTGATGCCAATTCTAAAGTTGTATTATCAACAATATCTAAAATTGCTACAGTGGAAGCAACTGATATTGGAGATTGAATAATATTGTCAATAGATATCAAACATTTTGTGTTCTGCTTCTCACATTCAAATGCGTGTGGGTTTCCAGTTCCTACACCTACTATATCAATATAGTCATTCTGAACTGCCAATTCTTCAGTAAATGCCAATCTAATTTTTCCAGAATCCACTACAATTGGATACACCTCATCTGGCAAAAATGAGGTGCTTAATGTATTTCCTGGACTAGATGGTGATATTCTTATTCTATATCCAAGTGCAGGTGGAATGTAAGTTAATTTTTCCCCAGTAACAAAGAAGTGATCTTTAATTGATATAATGTCATTGCCAGAATCTACGACTTCAGAATCTTCTCCATCAAATTCTTTATAAAAAATAGGTTCATTTTTGTGTTTTAATGTAAATGAATTGGTTCCAAAAACTGAAGGAACGTAAATTGAACTTGAAGAATTGTCTGACATTTTTATTATAATAGTGGATTAGTTGCTCTTTCAATATTTTTCTCATAAAACTTGATGTCATAATCTGCCAAATCACTTGGATAATATGCTAACGTATATGTTCCCTGATTTGGATCAAAGATAGTAGAAAATTCTAGATCATCAAAATTTCCAATAATTCCATAATTTACATTATTTAAGTACTTTTCAATCTCAGTAACTATATCGTAATGAACCGAGTTTATTTGAATAATATTTCTAGTTACAGTGGCACCTATTGTCTTTTCAACTTCAATTACATATTTAGATGCTGCATAATCTTTTGTTATAGTTGTAATGCCAACTGGATCTAATGTAGAAGCAGTAAACTGAACTCTATCACTATTTAATCTTCCATAAGAAAGTGTTTGTTCTTTTGGATTAGTTGAAGTTTCAACTAAAAGATTGGCATTGATGTATAGTTTTACTGCTGTATTGGGAATTCCAGTATATGTAATCTCAATATTGCTAGAAGAACCAGTTTTAATTCCAACTTCTCCCAAGTTTCTAATTTCGTTCTCGGCATATACAGATTGTATTACTGAAGTTCCATTATACAAGAAAGTAAATTCAATAAACTCTTCTATGCTGTTAGGACCTGTAGAAATCCCCACATAAATGTTTCCAGATTTGCATTCTGATATGTCGCAGAGATTAATTGTCCTTTCAGATGGAGTTACTTGTGAGGATAAAGAAGTTGTTATTGCAACGTTGCTAGTATTTCCATAATCATTAATGACTATTCCATTGTCTAATGGGACAAGTTCTTTAATAGTTTTTGCACTTAAGATGTTGAATATGTTGTATGGAATAAGTTCCAATACAATTTCTGATTTATTATTAAGGGTAGTTCTTATTCTAGCATTGAAGGCACCTAATTCTATATCTTCAAAATATGAGTATGCAACGAAATTAACATCGGAATTATTTCTAGCCAAATATATTTCAGAAAGTGATGGCAACTCAAAGTCAGTATAGAATGATTTTGTAGACTCTAAAAATACGAGATATTTTGCAATAAGAGAACCATCTCCATAAGTAGGAGTTGTATCAATTATTATTGATACAAATGATTCGTCAGTATTAAAGTTATTTGAAATATCATCTATGGAGAGAACTCTATTATTAAGACATAATAGATAATCAGATAACTTCAGACTTCTAAACTTAAGAATTTCTGAATATAAATTTTGATGATCGTCAACATCTTCTAATACCAAATCAATATCATTAATAGTATTGATATTTACATATGAAGTTAATGAAATGTTTATATCAGAAACATCATTTGTACTTATTTGATATGGATTGGAATCTTTAGATTCCACTTGAAGATCGCCAAATTTCTTTAGACCTGCAACGTGAGTAAGGTCTGAAACTGGAGATTCCCACTTTGATATCTCTTGTTTGCTCTTCAATGAATATGAGAAGTTTTGATAATAATCATTATCTGGTAATTTTTGTGTTATTTCCGATAGATTTCCTCTTTGTGTAATCCATCCAATTGCCTTTGATTTACTGCTAGAAACATCAAAATCTGCAATAACACTGTCAATCTTTATAACGGTTCCTTTAGATTTACTATTTGAACCTTCTAAAACTTCTCCAATTGATATATTGGAAGAATCATAAACTTTTATTGTTGATTTGCTGGTAGTATCAACTTTATTGTTAATTAATTTTGTTTTATCAACTATTTCATTTGCATAAAATTCACTTTCTGATATTGTCAACTCACAAGTTGGAATATCTTTCGCATTGATTACATATGCAAGATCGTAAGATACTGGTGTCCCTGGACTATTTGGAAGTTCATATCTAATAATAGATTGATCTGGACTGGAATAATTTGTGACTATTCCGACCACAGTGAATGTCTCATACTCGTATTTTGACGAATCAAATCCATAACCCAACGAAACAATTCCTTCAACAAAAATTTCATCACCAACTTCAAAAGGAATTGGACTAGATGTAGTGAACCCAGAAATTGGAGTTTCTACAGTCAGTGATACTAGATGATTTTCACCAGATAAGGTAGAAGTAGCATCTAATATCTTCAATCCATTTGAGTTATCAGTAAATATTGCCTTATTTCCATTTTTTGGAAGTCCTGAACCTTGATTATAAAGTACAATATTACTTACTGATCCACCAGATAATTCACAATAAGCACCAACTTGATCGTAGATTGTATTAGTATCTTCATTGTAAATTTTTATTGTTGGTGGAGATAAGTAATTTGAACCTCCATAAGTTAGGTTTATATTAGATACTTTATAGTGATTTTTTAAATATACTAACGAATATAAGTTTGATGATGGTTTTAAAGTTTTATCAGAGGGGCATATAAAATTAGAAATACTCTCAATCTTATTAATTTTTCCTATACTGTTAGTAATTGGAATTAAGATTGCATTTTTTCCAGTAGATTCTATTTCAGAGATCGTTGGAATTTTTTTATAATTTACTCCTTTTGAAGTAATTCTAACATCTTTTATTGAACCAGTTGCGTTAGACTTTAATACTGAATAAGTTGCCGAAAAATCACCACTTAAGTATTCAGAAACTTCAGGTTCTACTGGTAAGTTAATTGTGTACGTTCTATTTGTTTTATCAACAATAGTTGATATTGAAGAGTATTTACTTGGAATTATTTGGATACTGTTTCCATTTCTCACAGAAAGATCTTGATACAGATCATTGGTAGTTTCTAGGTTATAATATAGTTTTGATGGTGTATTATCTGATATAGTAAGAGTTAGTTTATCAGAGGTCTTTATAACTTCAAGACCAGTATCACTATTTCCAAGATATTCATTTTCAAAATTTTCATCAAGATATAATTTGAATTCTGAAGAACCTAGTCCAGATGTATCAAATTCCAAAGTTTGATTTCGATATGCAACTAATTCTGGATTATTTTGAGAATTTATACGTAATTTTGCAGTTGATGAATTTCTGGTAACAGTATACAGAATGGTTTCTTTTGATGTTAAGTCAATATTCACTATATCCCCAACAAGTAAATTATGAAGTGAATTAGTATAAACTGTAGTTTGGTTGAATAGAACATCACCTGTAACCACAGATCTGTTAGTAACTAACTTATGTTGCTTACCAGTTCCTGCAAATACAAATAATAATAAATCATCTGTAGAATTAATCTTTGTCTTATCATCAACAAAACCAATCAAATCATTCCCCAAGTCAACAATATACAAAGGAGAAATTTGGTCGAGTAGTCTTGTGCTAGGTGAATCATCAATTCTAATGAAATCGGAGTCAGGATCTCTAGTATAAGTTACCTCTTCTCCGTGTTTGAATTTATGATTTGGCATCCAAATGGCACCATTTCTAACAAATCTAGTTTCGGACTTTCCATCTATTAGAGGAGTTTTTGTAATAGTATTTCCACCTGCTGGTTCAAGGTCAGTACCAATTGAAATTAGTTCTGAATCAAAGTAATAAGTCTCATTCTTTGTGGCAATATTTAAATCCTTACTTTCTTTAAATTGGAACTTATTCTGAAGTAAAGTAACCTCTGTTTGAGCAGATGCAGAGAGGGAATCATTTCCCCTAGATACAACTAAAGAATTATTAATATAATCAAATCCAATTACAGTAAGAGTTTCTGTTCCAATTTTAATTTGAGAATCTATATCAAAGATAGAAATTGAATCAGTAACTTTAATTTCAGTTACTGCACCAGTTCCAGCAGAAAGATTTGAACTTAATTTTGTTGTAAATTCAGTAAATGTTATCTTCTTATTTCCCTCTAAAGTAGAATAGAGAGAATTTGAAATTCCATCTATATTAACATAGAATTCATCTTGAAGATCTATAGGAGAATTGCAAATTACAGTCACAGTGTCCCCGTTCTGGATAAAGGTCGCATCAGAAGATGTTATTGTTTCTGATGATACACTGCTTATTCCTACTCCCTTCAACTCCGAAACTTCTGCACTTGCACCAAATCCTTCAGTTCCTTCATTATTGAAGACAATTTTATCTCCGATAGAATATCCTCTTCCACCAGCAATAATCTCAATATCGTCAACAGTTCCTTCTGATACATCTATAACAGAAATATCTTCACTGTAAATATTTGGATAGAAGTCGAAATAATCATAGTAATTATCTTTATCCTCAACATAATATGGGAAAGTATGTTTGAAGATGCCCAAATCTCCTATATTGAGGTCTTGAGTGTGTTGTGGGTCAAAGTTATCAATAACAGGTGAGTATCTATAGTTTGGACCAATAAAATAGGGGAATGTTGAGGTTGCAAAATATGCATATACCCCATTTGGATATTCTGGGGTTACACAATATCTTCCATTAAATTCGTCAAGTGTTCCCCTCCCTCCTCTATAAACATAGTCTTCGGCACAATCTAAAGTGCTTGAATTTGAGATTGATGGAGAAATCTTAACTTTTCTATAACTACTAGTCATTCTGATAATATTTCCAGTACCATCCACATTTTCATATGCGTATGGACCATAGATAGGACATCCATCATAAGCCCAACCAATAATTTTTGAATGAGCATCACTTGTAATTCCGAATTCTGTAGTAAGAGTTGGAGTTAAGTAATATACTCCTATAGTATTTCTATTTGCATTTTGCTTTTGACCTACTAAAAGTCCTCTATTTAAAATAGAACTTGAATATTTTGAAACTTCATTTAGATTTAATTGAGTTATATTTGCCTTCAATGATGCTCCAGACCCATCTGACTTAATTAAAAGTCTTGTATATTGATCGTATCCAATTCCATTACTTAAAATCTTAACGTCTGTAATTTCACCGTTTGTTATAATGGGTTGCAATTCTGCTCCAGTTCCAGATCCAATAACTTGAATGCTGATATTATTGAAGTAGTTTTCACCTGGATTTTGAATTAAGACCTTCACAATCTTTCCATTGATTATGATTGGTTTTATTGAGGCATATCTTCCCTTTTTAACTTGAATTCTTGGTGGTTTCTCAAAATTTAATATAGTGCTGCTATATGTCTTCGAATTGCAGACATTAACATTCTCTATGGATCCAGTGACAATTGGTAAAAGATCTGCTGAATAACCTATTTCAGAAACTCCAACTTTAGTAATTCTACCTTCAACCTCTGCTCTAATGGGAGAATATGAGAAATAATGTACGCTAGATGTATTTGATGAACTGATATTTACTGGAGATGATAAATCTTTAGTTGAAGATAACTTAAATTTATTATCATCAATCTTAATCACATAATAGTAACTTGCAGTACTTAATATTGAAGTTCCAGTATATGAATATTCAACTTCGTCACCATCTAAAAATCCGTGATTTTCAAACTCAAGTATATCATCATAATGATTGACATTTTCTTTGATTAGTGGAAGTTTTTTGTATTTGAATTCAGTCTCCAAATCTATTACATTTACCGAATCAATAACACTAACAGTCTTCACTGAAGTAAATCTATGAAGACCCTTACCTCCAGAACCGATATTAATTGTCCCAATTCCAGCAAATGCATCTAACTTATTTGCTGCTAGTTTAAATGAAGTTCCTGCTCCAACGTCAAAAATATAATAAATTCCATTATTTTGTAAGTTAGTAATAGGAGTATTATCAAATGATTCATAAGTTACTGCATCTCCCACAACTAATCTGTGGGCATCTTCAAATACGAATTTATTGATTGGATCAGTTGTAATAACAACATTTGGATCTTGGGAGTTGAATGAAATTTCTTTTTGTATTTTCTTTAACTTTACTTCAGTTCTAACTGAATCGTTTCCTCCACCCTTTATTTTTACTATTGGGGTCTCTAGATAATCAAACCCAGGATCAAGAACAGAGACGGATTTGATATTTCCAACTAAATTTGGAGTTAAGATAGTAGTGGTATCATTACCATAATCTATATCAAATTGTGGGGGATTTGATAAACTATAGTTATCTCCACCATCTAAAATATCAATAGATGTTATTTCTCCACTATAAACTTTATCAAATGATTTATAGTTTTGTATTTCAATTCCATTCACAAAAACTCCAATTGAACCAGATGGAGTAGAAGTTTTTTCTTGAGAATAGGTTAAATCCTTTGGAATTTTCTTGAATAATTTAGAACTAGTAAATTGATTTCCATATAACTTGGATAGTGTTAATTTAATAGTTTTTACATATCCAGTTAAATCTGTGCTGTATTCTGAGATAGTTTCTGCAAAATTAATATAATTTTCATCATACAAATCTTGTTTTGTAAATGCTAATTTAATTTCGTCGGAATCAATCCTCTTTGCATATAAAGACAGACCTGTGTATATCCCAACATTATTTCTAAAACCAACTGTTCCTGGAACCACTTGAATGGTATAATTTGAAACAGTGACGAGTTCTCCATCATAGAGTTGATGACTTCCTAAAATTGATGTGGAGATGCCAGCAGAAGGGGTTTCTAGAGCAAGAGTGTACTCTCTCTTGTAAGGATTAATATTTCCTAAATTGAACCCGTTAGAGGTCAAATAATAGTTATCAGAGTCTTCATAAGAATTTTGAATGTTGATAGAAAACTTTTGATTTACTTCCGGATAGTTGGAAGAAGATGATTTGAATACCTTTCTAAACAACTTAATGCTGTGTCCGATAGACAATTGCGAAGTGCCATTAAGAGTAAATCCCTTTTCGGTGACATTACTAACTTCAGCATCATATAATTTTTGATTTAAAGTTTTACTATAAACTTCTACAATATCTCCATTTCTCAAATAATGTTTATATTGGGTCTTTACTTGACCTGAATTTTTATTAACTCCAAATTTACCAGAAGGAATGGATGAATATACCTTTCCTACGGTAATAATTGATGGGATATTATAAACTAATGACTTGGTAAATTTATTTTCTTTAATTTCACCAATATTATCAATTTTTAATAAATCATTTTTAGTTGCAAGGATAGTATTAGAAGTGTCAATTTGAGAAACAGTATTTAATAATCTAATCTTTACCAACTTGTCAGAATCACCATTTTCATAAGAATATACAAAATTTTCGGCATATATCGCAGAAGAAGAACTAATGTCTTCCGTGATGCCATTACAATCTAAAAATTCAGTATTTGTCTTATCTTGATAATAAATTAATAGATCTCCAAAAACTAAAAATCCTGATTTTGGAAATCCTATTGTAGAAACTACAGGAATAGTTGTACTACCTGCCAATACATTTTCGGTACAATATGTTTTTGGAGTAATTTTAAACTCTCCAAAAATAGATCCTTTTGGATTTAAGTTATTTGAATAACCGGAGAAAATGTCAATATTATAATATTGATAACCATCTAAGGATGCTGAACTTACTTTATAGATTGAACCATTAGCAGGTAAATCACCTACGAAAGTATCCTGATCCTGATATAAAGTCTGTCCGTTTAGTTTTAAAGGATCACCACTAACTGCTTCTCCAATAAATCTCTCTACTACTATCCATTGATCGTCTGATGGAGTAAATAGGAAGTCTTTTGGCTTGATGATATCAATCTCTTCACCGTACAGAACCTTAAACAGAATTTTAAATGCTTCGTCTGTTCCTTTGGTCTGATAGAAGTTTTTTACCTTACTAATAAAATTGGGAGCATCAATTCTGGGGTCGAAATCAAACTCCTCGAACCCAGGAGAAAATTGATACTTAATTTTTTTGAAGAATTCTAATAAAAATAAGTTACTTAAATTATAAACTACTGAATTATTTTCGTGCTCGTTTACCTCTGAAGAAGAGAACTTTAAATATTCTGGTGATGTTGGATCGGAAAGAGATTCTACTCCACTAAATCCTCGGATACATCCAGTGAATTGAGGACTATTAACATTAAATGCATAATTATTGGTGTTGGAATATCCAAAGGAAGATGTGCTCTCTAAAACAATCTCCGATAAAGTAACAGATGTGGAATCTACCAATACTATAGTTAGAGTTTTGTTTATGGATGGTATATTAAAAGGTCGTCCAATGTATAGACTAGGATCTACTCCAGACACATAAGCAATGTTAGATCCAACTGATATCGTACAAATTCCAGTTAAATAATTCTCCTCAATTCCAGTATATGTAATGATCTCATTGTCAATCTTGAGAAGACCATATTGACTAGGCCAACCGTGTGTGGAATCTACATTGATGACATCATCAAAATAAGAAACTTCTTGAGTTGTTACAGTTGATTTAATTAAGTTTGTAGAATCAAAACTGTCAAAATTTTTATAGTCTACTAAATTCTCAACAAGGTCTATAGTAGCACCTTGATATTCTTGAGAAATATAATATTGTTGTAAGAACTCGACTAAATTTGGATTTTCGGTAAGAATAAATTCTGGAATTTGATTCTCAACTACATCACTAATTTTGACTACTTTTTTATCTTGATTCATTTTAGTTTCTTATTTTTGACTCTGTTGTATAACTTGATTCGGGGTTAAATCTACTTCCAGACGAATTCTCACCAGATGAAATGATGTCCTTCACAAGTGAAATTTTGCTACTTCCAACATCAAGTTTTAAATATACTGATTTTCTAGCAATAATATCGTTGGAGTAAGGAGTTGCCTCAATTTGAATAATGTCATTTTCAACAGATGTAGAACTTACATTTATATTATCTATACGTATTTCACCAGTCATATAATCTACTGTACCAACAGAAGTTGTCTCAATAACAACCTTATTATTTTCGATAGAGAATAAGAATAAAGTTCCAGTTTTTAAATCAGACTTTGGAGTGTCTGAAATATAAAGTGTCTTAGAATTTCCTTGAATTTTAAATCCAGTAGATCTTATATTGTATCCACTTGGTGAAACATTAAATCTATTTTCAAAGCAAATTTCATAATTAGTTGGATTCTTGATAATACCAATATTCCTTCTAATTATAACTCTAGTAATGTTTGACGTAATAGCATCATTTGTAGCATCTATTGATCTCAATGCCTTACTATACTTAAATCTCCCACCAAATCTATTCAAATCTGATGAATTTGAGTAAGAATCTAGTGATGTATAAACTTGTGATTCCAGATCACTAACAGAATTCACTAAATTTGAATTATAATAAACTGTAGAATCCAATTCTACGTATAGTACATTGATATCAGTAAATCTGACGTTAATTCCTGCTACACTATATTGTTTTAATGAATTTAAGATTGATTGTTTTGTAAATTCTGACAAATAATCAGAATTTTTTGGTTTAACTGCCAAATATACTGTTCCATATTCTGGTGGAGTGAGTTCTTCTCCCCCATAAGCAGTCACAGATTCTACATTTGGGAATATAGAAGGTAAAAGTGCCTCGTAATCATTTGCTGTTACTGCTCTATACTGCGATGCATACAGTCTTGGAGCATAATAACGTACAGATTCAGTAGGTTGGATGTTATCTCCGTTCTCTGCTGCCGAATTCGTGATGACTGAACCGACATTTCCACTTAAATTTGATGAATCTTCCCCAACTAGTGTGCCCGAGAATGTGAAATTTGAGGCACCATTGCCATCTTTTCCATCTGTAGTGATATAACTTACTGTAATGACACTTCCATTCTCAGGTTTTTTGCCAAAAATACCATCTCCAAAGAAAATTTCATACTTTTCGTCAGAAATTTCCTGAACCAAGAAGATTTGTGATTGAGAATTGATGCCAATTATGTTATCTACGTAAGAATATTGCTCTGTTGTACCATTTACCGCAACTTTTACACGAATTGTTGAGGTATCAATGTATGGATTTGGTAAAATATACTTCTGATTTGGTTGAGAATTATCAACTGTGAAGGTTTTTGTTAAAAATGTGCCCTGATAGATGTCAATTTCACTTAAAAATGCTTCCCCATCATCAATACCAACCGTAATATCTTCAGGAATTGAGAAAATGTATGAAGTATTTCTCTGATTTCCAGTACAAACAATTCCTGCCTTGAGTGTAGCAGTCTTTAAATCAGTATTTTCTAGTCCAGATGCTAACATTGAGACATTTGCCTTTGCTGCTCTTCTAGATAAAGGCACAAATCCAATGTTTCTTGCCAAAGAAACTACATTCTCTCGAAGTGTGGCACTATCCAAGAAGGATTCATTTGCTACCATATTACTGTTGTATGCAGTAATATAAGTGTTGTAGGCAAGAATATCAATCAGGACAGATAAATTAGAACCTTCAAAGTCAAAATCTGTAAAGGTGCTATTTGACCTAAGATAATCTTTAATGGATGTTTTGACTAGATCAAAGTCTAGATTTGTAAATTGAGTAAATGCCATTAGTATCTTGTTGGTTGTAATACGAAGGTTATATTTTGTGTAGGAACAGCAAGTCCAACAATATCATAAATGATGAAAACCTCCATCTCATTTTGGTCTGCCCTTAAATCAACATTTACTTGCCTTAAATTAACTCGTGGTTCGAAGTTATTAATTGTAGTACTAATCTCTTCTGTGATTGGATCGACAATTCCAGAATCTGCAAGTTCAAATAACATTGATTCCACATTTGATCCCAGAAGAGAATTAAAAAATCTCTCACCAATTCTAGTACGAACTAGATTGATGACAGATCTTTTAATTGCATCTTCATTTGTAATCACAGCAATATCATTGGTTACAGGATGTCTTTTAAAAGACAAACTGATATCTTTAAAATATCTTGATACTGCAGATTCTACTGGCACTTTATATTAGGAATATAATACTTATATTTATTGTGGTTTACCATAAGAAGGTTCAGTTCCATACTCCCAATCATCGTAATCTTCATCATTACGAATTCTCTGGTGAAGATCAGTTTGTTCTTTCAAATGATGTTTCTTCCCAATGTCATCATTTACAATTTCTTGAAGAACTCTTTTTTCATTGAGTGCATTATAATCTGTAGTCAGTTTTGTTGTACCCCACATTTGGTACATATAATCTTCGTTTCGATCTACTGGTAAGTTAGACATTTTGCTTCCTAATTCGATGTGAATTAGAACTTTTTACGGGGTTGCTATCCCGAAATCGGAAATATCTTTTCTATGAAGAGTTAAGTTTTTTTGAATTCTAATATCTGAATTTTTAAAGGTCCAACAGTATCCACCATTATCTAGGAAGACAACCCATTCAAGGTCGTGTTCTTGAGAACGATCAATTAAAAAAAATGCCCAGCCTGGACCTTTTGGGGTCAGGACTGGGATTTGTGGATCAAGTTGAAGCATTAGTTGCCTTGACCTCGATAACGTTTCTTTGCTCCATTACGAGATGAAGCAGAAAGTTTTGTATTTTGAGAACAACCTTGACGAGTCTTTTTTGGTTTGCTCTCAATGATTACTTTACCATTCAATGAAGGACGTTTTGCCATAATTCATTCTACCTCAATACTTTTACATTCTACCATAAGATCCTCTGGTTTGGGAACCCCTGTCTCATAAAATTGTTGAGACAGGTCATCCATTGCATCCATTAGATCCTCTTCAGAGAGATTTTTATAGATCACTCTACCATTACAAAGAATATCAAATAATTCTTGTTTTTTCATGTCCTACTCGAATCTTTGGATGGCACCAAATTTCAAAGTCACATTTACGAATTGCATCAAGACAGAATGATACATCTTCACCACACATATCCTGAACTTCACCAGAATCGAAGACTTGCATCTGAGGAGCAAACCAAGGATATTTCATTTCAGGATGTTCAAACACACCTTTCTTAATTAGTACCCAACCAAATCCAGTATAATCAACAGTGAATGGTTTTTTACGATTTGAGATCGTATCAACCATCTCATGATTCATGACACCACCATTGTTCTTGAAGTCGTCTTCATCCAACCAATGAGCAACTGAAGTGGTTCTTCCATCTTCTGTTGCATACCAACCACAAGCAATGTCCTTATCCATCTGCACCAGTGCCCAGAAGGCATCAGTATTGAATACAATATCACTATCAATCCAGAGTTGATAATCATACTGAAGTTTACCTTGCCAAGGAAGTTGATCTGGTCCTGCAAGAACATTTGCACCAAGACACTTACAACGAGCAAAGTTCACCATTGAACTATAGTCTTGACTAATTTGAATGCTCGCACCTGATTGTACTAAATCAAAACAAAGTTGAACAAAACTCTTCAAAAATCGATATGAAACTCCTCTTCCTGGTAAACAAAATACAATTGTTTTACCCTTAATTCTTTCTTTACATTCCTCTAGATTAAAAAGGGATTCTTCTTCTTGCTCTGGAGGTTTTGCCTTTACAGTAAATCCTTTTGCCATGTTAATACTTCAATGAGTAACTACGTAGTACCACTTCATATGATACCCCATTATTTATCCCACGTCAATCACCATTGCTAGAGATTACGAGCGTCATAAAGATGCTAGAGAAACCGGCACAAAGACACTCACAATTCAAGAGATTCTTTCAGTCTATCAAAGAAATCCTCATCCACAGGAATAGGTTTTTCCTTACCACTTTCCACATCTTTTGCCAGTTGTATCAGATATTCCAGAAACTCCCTGGGATAAGTATTGTCCTCACCAAGTGACACCCAGAACCATTCTAGACATTCTGTGTAAGGGTCATCACTAGGAAGGAGTGCATAATCCTTATAATTGTCTGTCATTAAATCAGACCATATTCTATATGCCCCTCTGATAGATTGCCACCCACTCATCCAACAATGACCAATCCAATACTCAAACCAATTCATTTTCCTGCCTTTTTACGATTTGCAAATTGTAGATAAGTCTCACCTGGCATTAATCTTTTACTATAATCTGGTTTCTTCTGTACTGATGTATCCTCCCCACGATCTTCTTTTGCTCTCATCTTATTCGCAGGTCCACTGATCCTACGATCCTTCTTAGGATCTGGATGCCACCAATCCCCTGCCTCATCTAAAAATTCTTTGAAAGTCTTCATTGTTCGTTTTTTAGATATTTATTTTTTAGTATCACAAACTCTTCTACTTGGAAATCTGTAGATAATCCTGCACTAATCATCTGGGAAATGTCTGTGAGTGTCTTTTGACACTCATTCAAAGTTCCCTCACAAAATACCCTGTCCCTTGCAATTAACCTATACGTCATTTTTTACCCTGGGAATTTTTTTTACGAATATGGGATTTAAGTATATTTAAGGTTTCTCTCAGACAACTTACAATATATTCGATCTCATCTAAAGGACTTATACTCGTTCCCCACCCCCTCTCATAGAGCAACCTTACAGGCATTTTTTGTCCCCAAAAAATTTTTTTTGGCATTTGATATCACTCACTCGATTTGTCACCTCTGTAGGTTGGATAGGACCCTTTTTTTATAACCGCATTACAATATAATATAATACAACAACCCCCGATATAACTGTCGATGGACGAATCGGAATCACTGCCTATAATTATACACGAACAATCAAAGACTGTCAAGTATAATAACCTGTGGAAAACTTTAACACTTTTTCCACAACCCTGTGGAAAACTATTGTACTTTTTCCACAACCCTGTGGAAAACTATGAGTGACTGTTAGTATCACATAGTGGCACATATAACGAATTGATTAACACCGAACGATTAAAAATCCCCTGGAAGGCACGAGAATACAACGAAAGGATCAGATATACCTAATACGAAATTAAACACGATTGTAGACGATTGTAGATGCCTCTCAGTGATTTACAGTATCACGAAACGACTGTTGTATTATAAACGTGAAAATGGACGATATAGGGGGTGTCCTGTGAGGACTTGACAAATCACTGTTTATATGTTATTGTGTTCGCTAAGATAACAATAAGAGAATACATTAACAATCAAACAACACAAACATACAATTCACGCATCATAATAAATTTAACAATAAAAAAATGTGGAAATCAAAACAATCTTTTCCGCAACCCTGTGGAAAACTATAATCAATCAAGACTGAAATGAACGATATAGGGGTATCAATTCCAGGTGTCTAATCTAAACTTACAATCAAGATCATAATGTAACTCACTGATGTAAGACCATTCTAACCAAGCAATCGTCTTTGTTTCATCATCCTTACAATCATTGATTTGTTGTTTAGTCTGTCGTTTCAGTAATTCAAGTGAATTAAGTATTCTTTGTGCATCCTCTTTACACAATTCAATTTGAAATACTTTGTTTGATTTCATTTGAATGAATTCAGAATAATGAGTAGTTCTTTACCGTTAATTGCTTTAGATAGCAGTTCGATTTTAGTTTTCTTTTTCATCAACAAACTTAGCAGGTGATCCACAAGAAATATAGAAGTCAATCATTGATTGTGCTTCTTTGACTGTAGGGAAAGATTGAAATCTCCACTCACAGTTATTATAAGGAACTTGATAAGTGATTTGAATTTGATTATACATCAGGAATTGATTAGAGTTTGAACTTGATTGAAGTCCTTACATTGTCCTGCTTTAATAGCATTGAGAATGTTAGTTGTAATCATACCACATTGATGATGTGCATTACAAACAGCATACACAGGTTGTTTTGTTTGAATGTCGAAAGTGGTTTTGATGAGCATCAGTATTTGTGTTGAAGATTCAGAGAGTGAGAAAACAGATATTGATAACCAGCAAGATTACCAAAGTTTTGAGTTAGTGCCTTATACTCAGACTTAGCAAGAATAGTTTTAATTTGCTTCGTATTGCAATGTTGAAAGATGTGCTTTTTGATCATTGATTGTTTGTATGAAGAGTGAAAAACTAAAGATCAAACTCGGGACAGTGCATCTTTCTTTTGTCTGGGATTTTGAGTTTGTTTGACCCAGGCAGACTTACGAGTTGAATTGATTTGTGAAGGAAGTTTAGATTTACCTTGCACTTCATCAATCAAAGAAATGAACTTGATAAAGAATTGCTTTTCCATTCGTTGCTGTGTGGTCAAGGTCTCATCCTCTGAACTTCGTTCATCATAGCACGGGGGCAGGGTGTCCCGTAGTTCGCCCTGATACACTTTGAGTTCTTCTACCTATCAGCATCCCTGATGGGTATGCTGGACTACAGTTGAGATAGCACCCACATCATTGCAGAAACTTCGTGTTTCGTATTCCAACCAGAAACATCTTCAGTCATATTTCCATTCGGTCGGAAGATACCAACTTCAAATGTCTCATCTTCAACTTTCCCGTACAATCCAGGACCAGCAACTACAGAAATCTCCCAATCATTCTCAAACTTATGTCGTGCAGCAATCGCATTTGGAATACCATTCAGATGCGGTTGGAATTGAAGTTGATCAAACATTTCAGTATCAGGCACAGATGGAATAAAGTTTGTTGAAGGAATAATCTCCTTCATTGTTGATTGCCTCATAAACAATCACATTTTCACCAGACAATTCTACACTCCAATCAAGTGCATCTTCTTTTGCTTCATCAATATCATCGTACCATTCCGCATCAATCAAATCAAATGAAACAGGACAAGAAACAAACATTGCGGAAAAAAGAATTAGGTTGATGGAGCAAGTGTGATATGCCTCATCAGGACATAACAGGGACTTGCCCTCTATCGTTACTATTTAATCAGACTGTAGGAACATCAGTAACAGAATTATCTTCAACTTCAGTTTGATCAGGTGCAATCACATCAAGAATGTCCAGAATTTGATTTCCAGTCTCACCCTTGCGGAGCATACCAATCATCAGATCTTTAGAGAAAGAAACAGTCATCGTAAATTGAGTAAGTTGAACATTTGTGGGTGGGTCTGACCCCTTCCACCCTCTTAATATAGCACCTTTTGGGGTCTGTGCTCATTTAGTGTGCCACAAAAACAAGTGGCACATCGCATCATTGGTCTCGATGAGATCGTGTTAGATCATGTTTCCAACAGATCAGGATAATACTCATCAATTTCCGCAATGAGTTCCGCATCAGTATATGCAGAAAGATTTTCTTCTAGTTGATCTCCTACAATTCGAATCAAATCTTTGGTTGACATATTATCAAGCACACGATCCACATATGCTTCAACCAATTCGTTGCGAGTTCGAGTTTCCATTGTCAGTTAGATTCAGCAATTACAACATAATCGAGTGATTTAATACACCACCCAGTTTCATCAGATATTACATCTGCTAGTTCATTCTCATCATCAACCTCAAATACTTCTCCAATCACAGATTTAGAAACAGCAACCTGTTCATCATAAGGAAGTTCTCCAGATGAATCAACAAAATCAAATTCAATATCAGTGAGTTGAAGTAGCATTGTCAGACAGTAGCAAATGGATTAGCAAGTTGAGGAATAGTATTGAAATCTACAACCTCATAAGGGATAGGAATGTTGTTGAGGTATTCTTCAATCTCAAGATTCATCTCAACTCGATTGAGAAACTTCTTGGATTGAGTTTTACCCATAAAAGTGAGGATTTTAATAAACCACTCATCAGATACATTACCAAATGGTGTTTTGATGGGATAGAAATCTACCACCATGTTGCCATCTTTAGATTGAAGTTTCATCAGGAATCGTAATCGTATGCGTGAGCAATTTCAACAGAGTGGAGGATTCCAGTATAATCCTCCTTTTCCTTTTCATTGAACTCATATGCTTGTTGTTCCAAGCAATAGAGAATCAATTTAATTTGGTTGTCGTTAAGATAAAGTCGCATCAGAAGTTCTTGTGAAATACAAAACCATCAGTGAAATCAAAATCATATCGGAGATTGCACTCCCAGGTTTTAGACCAATCAATCACAATAGGAAGATCTTGCAGTTGATTGGAATAGCAATCATCAACAAATTGCTCTGCAAACTGTTCCTCACTGTCATACTGACCATAATAGGCATCAGTGAAGTATTGAATACAATCAATGTCGAAAGTATCAATGAAAGCATCTACTGCTTCATAACAATAATCTTCACCGCACTGTACATATTCCTCATAGAATTGTACGAAATTATCTTCACCATACTGTTCGATGAACTCGTAGATGTCATCGACAGCATAGTTATTTTCAGTCAGTTCATTGATAAAATCTTGAGTTGATTCTTTGAGTTGAACTTGAGTGGCAGTCATTGCTTAACCTTGATTACTTCGTAATTATAGCACCACCAGAGGTGGTTTGGGGGGTGTAGTGTGCCACTAGGATTGGTGGCACATCGCATCATTGGTCTCACTCATCATACCAGTATTCATAACTGCTGATAATATCATCTGGATGATTATACTTCTCAGTCATACGGTCAATAAAATCTTGCACCTCACCATCATCCAAATCAGCATTGAAATAAATTGTGAGATTCACAGATTTATACTGAGTCATAGTTTGTTGTTCCATCAAATTAGAAAGTTCTTTGAAAGTATAACCTGAATTGTTCAGATTGGCAATCTTATCTTAATTTGCAGCAAGAACAAGATGAGCAACACGATTTTCAGGAGTAAAATGTTTGAGTTTATCTAATACTAATTGGAATTGATTTTCCATCCTCATATAATAAGCAGCAAGTTGTGCATCCTTTTGATTATAATAAGCATCATTCTCATAGTAATCAAGTGCCTTGATAATATCAAGCAATTCACCAGAAGTAAATGAAATTGAAGTCATTTGATGTCGAAAATGTCGAAGATTTCTCGTTGTGATTGAGTGAAGAGTGTATTCTCTTCAGGATAATTGTAGAGTTCCATTTGAAACTCTTTGTAGTGATAAAGCATATCTCGAAGAGCAGTTAATTGCTTTTCATTCAGCAATTCTTCAGTCATCAAAACAGTATCAATCATAGTTTCAATAGTCAGTGCCATCATTTTCACATTGTTGAATCCAATAAGAATAACAGGGGAAGTTCAATGGATGACCTTCCTGCCTGTTATACCAATTAACAGCAAGATTTAATCGGTTTTCCGGAACTTTCAAGTAAGGAATACTCGATTGAATTGGGGTGTAAGTCATTGGAGTTCCTCATCCATACAAGTATGATACCAAAAAACCCCCTGCACTGCAAGGGGTATAGTGCCAGTGCTACAAGTGGCACCTCACTTCACTTTAAGTTCTTCCATAATGATTTGTTTAGGAAGAAAGTTCCAACAATAATAACTGCTACTAAAAGTGATCTTATCGTTTGCTCTCCCATCAGGACTATTAAACTTCATTCTTTTATCAAACATAAGAAGTTGAAGATCCTTATCCTTAAACAACTGTTTTGGAGCACTATCATTCAACCAAGTGTTAGTCATAATGAGTGCAAATGGTTTGCCAAATGACAATGCTCTCTCGAAGAACTTACGTTTGTTTGTGAATGGTGGATTGGATACAATTACATCCCAATCAAAGTCAGGATTGTAAGTTAAAAAATCTTGTCCTGTTGAAATGTGAGTTGAGATCACAAGATTTTGTGATCCAATTTGCTTTACAAACTCACTCTCTTTAGTATCAAATGGGCACCAAACTTTTGCATCTTTAGTAATGTACTTGAGAATGGGTTTAACACCATAAGCAGGAGTATAACATTCATCATTATTTCCTGCGGAATACATTAGTTTTCCACTATCTAAAGTCATACAATTTTAGTTCCGTATTGATAGATTTCTTTCTTTGTCAGAGAACCAGAGAGTCGGGGATCTTTATGTTTGCCGTTAATTTTACGTCCCCAATCCTTTTTCAGTTTGGGGAGAAGAATCATCAAAATATCATCAGAAGAAAGTTTCCAAACCTCTGCGACTTTTCCACCTTCATAACGGGCAATATAATGATTAGAATACTTGCCAAGTTTATCTTCAATCAAATAACGTTCTTGCTCTTCCCAACTATCTTGAACACTAATTCCATTATACGTTCCATTGATAGATTCGGCAATCGTAGATTTATATTCACATTCACCATCATCATCTATAGCATCAGCACCAGAGTAAGTATCTGCTACTTTGTGACCAAGAATACTAGCAAGATGAATCTCACGGGAACGAGCATAACTGAAAGGATCTCCCCAACCTTGCTCCTCACAAAGTTGATACATTTCTTCAAAGAGTTGCTGAAACTTTTGCTCTGGAGTCATCTGACTTTTGTTTGATTCCATCATTATAGGGCATCAGGGAGCAGAAAGGGACTTTACTGTGCCACCAGTCCAACTGGCGCATAGAGATTTATGCAACAAGAACTTCGCCCTTCACAAAGATAGTATCAACGACAGTTTGAAGTTGACGAGCAATCTTATCACCATAGTTGTTGTTGACAGGAATAGTGATAGTGCCAAAAGGTTTCTTATAGAAAGCAAACTCTCCTGCCTTCATCTTACCATCTGCGATTGCTTGTCGATCATCACGGTGCATACGGATAACACGTCCAACAGTCTGTGCCATTTCAATCAGAGGAAGATTGCGAAGCATAATGCAATGGGTCAGACCGTGAACATTCATACCTTCAGACAAGATACTGTAGTGAAATACAATGAACTTCTTATCTGGGTCAGCACCAAACTCATTCATCTTCTGGAAGAATACTTCACGGGACACTTTCTGTTTGTCAATATAAGCACCGTGCTTTGAAGTGATGTGCATAATTGTATAACCCATATCATTGAGTTGTTGCAGCAAATCACTCTCAGTAAACATTGCCCAGATTACTTTAGTACTAGGAGCAGCAACAAGAACTTTAGCAGTGGTTTCTTCTTCAATTTCCGAAAGAATACCGATGATGTTTTCAGCATCGACAAAAGGTGCATTTTCTTTGGTACGAATAGTTTGTGCTTCATAAGGCACAACTTTGGGAGGAATGATACTACCTGCCTCAATCAGTTCTTGTGCAGGAATACTGATGATGTTATTACCATAAACATCAGTATTGTTCATCGACTCCTTGCTGTTATTAAACTTTGGAGTTGCAGTGAAGAAATAAGCATTATCTGCAACTGCTGAAGTGTGAGCAATACCCACAAAGTTAGATGGTTTCACACAGTGATGTGCCTCATCAAAATACACAACATCAATGTTAATATCTGCTTCATTCACACGACCTATCGAATTATATGTGGTGAAGATGAATTGATGTTTACCACTTCCGATTGCAGTGTCATTGTATTCTGCAATGACTGATGGACGTGTAGAGGATTGATGATGAGTTTCTCCACTGTGAACGTGCAGATAAGAAACATTCTGGTCTTTGAGATATTCTTCGAACTCCGAACAGAGTTGATTTGCAAGCAGAATACGAGGTGCGACAACAACAAACGTCATCGGTTCTAGTGCATTTAGAACACGTTGACGTGCATCTTCCATCATCACAACAGTCTTACCACCACCAGTAGGAATATAAACAGAACCCCTGATAGCATTTTGAACTGCCTTGAGGGCACGTTGTTGATAAGGAAGAAGGTTCAGCATCATAATCAAATCAATACAAGTATTATAGCACCTACAAGGTGCAAATGGGAATGTTATGGACAGTGCTACAAGTGGCACATAGTATAAATTATAAGCCCACGGTCGGACTTGAACCGACGACCTACGGTTTACAAAACCGTTGCTCTATCCAACTGAGCTACACAGGCATTAAGATGATGGTAATAATTCAGGGTTTTCTAAATCTAATTCAAATAACATTGGATGACATTCTTCATCAATAAGATAAAAGGAAGTTTTATATAAATCCTCTGGATCAAATCGACGTTCTTTGTCAGCAAGAGCAATTAACTCTAAATCGGAAATTGAATCTGCTGGAAGTTCATCAAATGTAAATGGAATTTGATTTATGAAATACATCAGAACAATCATTGTTCCTTTATTATACCAGACATATCTGGCATCAATTCTGTACTTCATAAGTAGAATTTCCTCTAGTTATTTAGTTCCAGTTCTTCCACAGAATCCATAGAAGAAGTGCTAAACCACCAATGAGTAGAATATACTTCCAGGCAGCAATACAAAATGCAATGACAAGAAAAAATAGTATTCCTGCTCCATCTAATGATGATGAAGAATTAGAATCATTGTCATCAGATATTTCTGCACCATACTTTGGAGTTGCATTGATTAACTTACCTCCAGTGCTTGATTCTGCAATACTTCTGGCATCATTGTAATTATATGCCTCCACAATCATATGTTGAAGATAATTGGAAGGCATACGAACAGTACAATCCCATTCCTGCATCACATAAACTCCATCATATAATAATCAACGGTCACTTCAAGCATTGCTGCTTTCATTTCAATTTCCATTGCATACTCATCAGCAATACTATCATCATCGTGATCACAGAAAAGATCTAAAGTTGAATCGTGCATTTTGTTTTGTTGAAAAATAGTATGAAGAATGAACTTAAGCATTAGAACTCAATCGGTTCAAGAGTAGGAACAGAGAACCCAAAAGTAGTAGGACATACTTCCTCAAACTCATCAGTTCCAGGTATCTGCTTATAGCAGTGCAAAGAACCCTCTAGAGTATTATTAAGGTTCTCATTCACCTTTTCATCTTGGACAGACTCATTATACTCAGTTTCTACAGTGCTGTCAACTGTATCAAAGATGATGAGGTTGATACAAGCATCTTTAGCATCTTTGAGGGTCTTTGTAACGTGTTGAGGAGTGTCTACAACATCAACAACAATCCACTTTGATGCAGATGCTTTACGAATGAATCCAACAGTATTAGAATCCTTCTGGACTTCGTAGATGCCAGAAGACAGACGAGGGAAGGTGAAAGTCATAATAAGTTAAGGATGTTGAGATTGATGCAATGAGTCAAGAAAAACGGGAAAGAAACTTAAGTGCGTCCTTTTCCTTTTTGTATGTTTTAACTTGTTTAGTTACCCAATAAGCATCATCTCGTAGTGTGTTTTGTTTGTATTCCTGAACTATCACAGTATAGTGAGTATTAGGAACAATAAATGCCTTGATGTTTTCCATTAGCAATACTCAGGAAGAATACAGAAAGAAGCACAGAAACTACGAACCCAGTTCAGGGTATCAGCATAGCAACGAGGTTCACTCATCACCATACTCGTATTCTTACGAGGATTGTAAGCAACAGCAACATAACGGTAGCAATCAGGAGATTCTTCAATCTCTTGAATCCACATTTGATTTACATTACCATCTTGCCAATCCCAACGAGAAGCCGTGTAGTTAAAAACAGTGTTGAGGTCTACCAAGTGGTTTCCTTTGCTTGTGTCCCTGTATTATAGGGCATCAGGGGGGTCTGCGGGACTTTACAGTGCCAGTGCTACAAGTGGCACACCAGCATCACTTTGTAGATTCCTTGATTAGTTCAACATACTTGTAATTTTCTGGATGAACTACAATACAAACGTCTTTAACTCTTTCCCTTGGAAAAGTGCGAACACACACAGTAATGTATTCATCACAGACAAACCTGATGATTCCATACTGCTGTTTGTAATAAACCTCTAGACCTTCTGAAAATAATCCGTTAAACATTTATTGATTCTGATATTGTCATCTTTTCATATCTATCAAACATTTTATTGTCACGTTGAATAAGAAATACATTCCAACTGACAATCGCAACAACCCCAAGAAGAATGTAAGCAATAGTTTTAGAGTTCATTTTCATTTTACGTTGGGTTCATCATCATTATACTCAAGAATTGCTTCACCAGCATCGTGATTGAGTTGTTCGTAGATACTTTCATAAACCCAATCACAAGATGGTTGATCATCTTCAAGAAGAAGTTTGACAGTAATAGTGACTTCTTTCATTAGATTACTTTCAGTTTGCGTTTGATATGTTGAAGTGCTTGCTTCCTTGCTTTGAGTTTCCCCTTACAAGTCCCTTTACTATTCTTATCTTTTCCTGAATTGTGTTGCCAATTTGGGGTAGTCATCCTCCCTCTTTGTTGATGAACTTAGTATAACACCTCCCCAGTTGCTTGGAGAGGTGTTATGGACGGTTGTACGAGTGTCACATCAATTATATGAATACTCATTCCATTCTGGGTCATTTGCTCTATCTAAAGCAAATAACATTTTATTTATTGGTTTTCTTGGAATAGTGCGAAGAGACATATTAGTTTCTTCAAGAAACTTATCCCCTTTTCTAGTATTACAAGGCATACAAGCAACAACTAGATTTTCCCAAGTATCCTCACCCCCACGGGAACGAGGAATGATGTGGTCGATTGTAAGTTCTTTAGTAGAACCACAATACTGACACTTATGTCCATCACGTTTGTAAATCATAGACCGTGATGGTTTGTTTTGTGCCAATTTCTCATATGGTAACTTAATATAATTCACCAAACGAATAACTCTCTTGCCGAGTGCTTGTGCTTTATTCTTCATAAGCAATACGATTGCCCTTTTCCAATTAGTAAAGTTAATTGGTTCGTAGGATGCGTTTAGAACAAGTATTGTTTGGTTTGGTTCAATGTTTAAGTAATCCATACGAATTTGTCAGTGGAGAGATTATACTTCCATTAGTATCTAGACTTTAATTTTATTTTACCTCAAAATCAAATCCTATTGCTTTCAACCAGGTATTGATTCTTTGCTTGATTACTTCTTCTGAGGCATTTTCAAATGAAACATTCAAACTCATAACAACATCCCTTGTTTCAGAATGACGGCAATCGTAAGAAAGATTAAAGGAAGTTTCGGTGTTCATAATAAAGATAAGAGTGAACAACGTCTCAGGTTGGATTCGAACCAACGACCGACCGCTTAGAAGGCGGTTGCTCTATTCCACTGAGCTACTGAGACAAGAGACCCTCCTGTTTGTGCATTATTAAGAGGCATGGAGGGTGTGGGACTTACTTAAAGTTTGGACCTTTAATGCCCCT
>JACCDT010379327.1_pt1 | contig 66187 bp, 38 predicted proteins | sample 7446291 | NCBI WGS metagenome assembly JACCDT01 (sample SAMN15323446, study PRJNA562643) | freshwater metagenome | isolation source: river surface water | place: USA:Blue River Watershed | collected 2017-08-17 | reverse complement strand
CCATTAGTGTACGACCCACAAAACTTCACTCCAAGAAGAGGTGTGATGACTCGTTACGCTAAGAAGATGGTTCGTCCTGAATTCTATGGTAAGATCTTGATTAAAGATTTAGCTAATATCTAATCTTAATCGAATCTAACTTTGATTCATAATAAAATTGGGGAGAAGAAATTCTCCCCTTTTTTATTTAATATAAGATTCTAATATTTATAAGTAAATAAATTAAGATATGGCTCTATTCTATAACACAAATGGTACGGTATCAAATATTGAAATAAACGCAATTATTGATAGTAAAGTAACATCTTCATTGATAACTACACCAACAATTCAACAAGCATTTGAAGCATCTGCATCCAAAGCAGTTTATCAAAATGCAATTAATGCTTTATCATCATCGGCTCAAGCATATAATTTAGCTTATCCAAGTGGTTCATCAAATAGAAACGGAAGGAGATAATAAATTATGGGACAAATAAAAGGTACACAAGAACTATCAGTTCAAAACCAAGCATACACAAACTTATATGGAGTTGGTAATGCAGCTAATAGAGATATGGGTACTACGCCTGTAATGATTGATGATGACAGAAACTTAAACGAACTTATTGATTCTGGTTCTTGGAAATTTACAAGTGGATATGCAAAAGATACCGATTTAACGGATGGTACAATTAATGCAAGATTTGATACACTTACCGCAAACGAATATCATATAACGGTATATTCTTCATCAGTTTTATATGCGGGTGGTTCAAACAAATTTGGTAATGATGCAAATGATGTAACCGAAATAACAGGTTCATTCAACGTAAGTGGTTCGACAACTCAAATTGGTAACAACACTTTGACTGGTAATACTACTTTAAGTGGTAGTATTGAAGTTAGTGGTAGTTCTAATTTTAGGAATTCTATATTCGTTGTAACCGGTTCGGCATTCTTTACTGGTTCACATAGAGTTATTGGAGAAACAATAATAAGTGGTAGTATTTATATATCAAGTGGTTCATCTTATTATAGAAATGACCATAAGTTATTCAATTATGGACAATGGTGTTCTTTGGAAACACAATCCGGTTCGGCAAATACCGCATATCCAATGAAATTAGGAACTCAAATGGATGGTGCAGAAGGCATTACTATTGAAAGTAATGGAAGTGGATTCCCAACAAGAATTAAAGCACATAATACGGGATTATACAACATTCAATTTTCAGCACAACTTACTAATACTGCAAATACTAACATTACATTTGATGTTTGGTTTACATATACCGGAAGTAATATAGATAATTCAAATACACAATTAGATGTAAACAAATCAGCAGGACAGTTGGGTAGAAGTGTTGCTGCTTGGAACTTATTAACACCAATTCAGGCAAATGATTATGTTGAAATTGTGTGGAGTTGTACAGCTGCAACTGGACAAATTGTTTACATTGGAACACAAACATCACCAACTAGACCAGCAATTCCTTCGGTAATAGCAACTATAACTCAAATAGCATAAGAGAAAGCAGTATAAATCACTCCTTTTTTATTTTTACCCCTTTCCACTTTTCTAATATTTATAGGTAACGTTAAAATAAGTACTTATAATGGCATTAGAAACTTTAATATATCCTGGCTCATCTTCATTTTCACCAGGTCAGACACCTTTTGGAATATATGATAGTGATGCAGACTTCCAAGCAGAAGCTCCAAAAGTAGCACTTTGGTGTGCTAGAAGGTTGGGGTATCCTATTCAAAACATAGAATTAATAGATGAAAATTTCTATGCATGTTTTGAGGAATCCGTATCTGAATATGGAGCACAAGTAAATCAATTTAATATTCGTAACAATTTAGATACCGTAAGAGGTAAACTAAAAAATACAAATCTTTCAAACAAATTAGTACAAGGCTCAAACCTTCCAACTCTTATTTCAATTTCTGATGCGTATGGTACATTAGCAGGAGTTGGTGGAAATACTGATATTAAAAAGGGATATATTGAATTGGTACCTGGGCAACAAGAATACAATTTAGATACCCTTTGGGCTGCAGTTTCTGAAAGTGGAAAACGTATTGAAATTGTTAAAGTATTCCATGAACCAGTACCAGCAATCAATAGATTCTTTGACCCTTATTCAGTAAGTGGACAAGGTACTCTAAACTTAATTGATGAATTTGGATTTGGTTCATATTCACCAGCTGCACAATTCATTTTGATGCCAATATTTGAGGACATGTTGAGAATACAAGCAATTGAATTTAATGACCAATTCAGAAAATCAGCATTTACTTTCAATATCGTAAATGGTAAAATTAGAGTATTTCCAAGACCAACTACTCAACACATAAATCTTTATGGTAAATTATATTTTGATTATTTTGTAAAAGATGAATTTACTGAAAATTCTACAAGTGTAATCTCAAATGTAATTTCGGATTATTCTGACATTCCTTATGATTTTATGGTATATGCTGGTATTAATGATGTTGGTAAGCAGTGGATTAGAAAATATACTTTAGCATTAGTTAAAGAACTATTGGGAGCAGTTAGAGAAAAATATTCACAAATTCCAATACCTGGCTCTGAAATAAGTTTAGATGGAGCTGCATTAAGAAGTGAGGCACAAACCGAAAAAGAGGCACTAATGACTCAGCTTAGAGAAACTTTACAAGAATTGGAAAGAACAAAGCAGTTTGAGAATAGAAATAGTGAAGCTACCGCTCATCAAGAAATGTTACGAAAAGTTCCACTTCCAATTTATATAGGTTAATATTATGGCAAGATTTGCATTATCTAGAGATGTAAAATTTTTTGAAGGAATATCAAGAGAGTTGGTTGATGTAGTTATCGAAACCTCTGTTGTTCTTTATAAACTTGTTATAGAGGATAGCAAGACTAATTTGTATGGAGAATCCTTAAATAAAACATATTATCAAGGTGTAGAATGTACGGCTGTAATTGAAAGAGAAAGTTCAACTAGCGAATATGAAGGATTTGGACCTGATAAAGCTCAAAATGTAGAATTCCGTTTTAATAGATTTCTTTTAGAAGATAAAGGGTTTTATCCAGAAGTTGGTGATATTATATTTCATAATCAAGGATATTTTGAAATTGATAATGTCAGAGAAGACCAATTAGTTGGTGGGCAAGTAGAGAATAAATTTTCTATCATATGTTCTACATTTATGACTAGAAGAAGTACAATTCAAACTGAAATGAGAACAATATAATGGATAAAAGAGAAACAAATAGAGCCAAACAACTTTCAGTAGAGAAAGAGTTTATCAAAGGTGTAAAACTTATTGATATTGATACCACTATTGCAGACTACATGTCATCTATTGTAATTCCTGATTTAGAAGAAAACGGAAACAAATTAAAAGTTCCACTAATCTATGGTAATGCAGAAAGATGGAATGGTGCAAGAATAGAAGGATATATACGAGATACTAGAGGTAGAATACAAATACCATTGGTAATGTTTAAGAGAAATTCTATTGAAAGAAATGATTTGATGTCAAACTTTAAAGAAGTAAACATTATATCTACATATAAAAAATATTCTTCAAAAAATAGATATGAAAGATTCAGTTTACAAAATGGAGTTAAACCTACTGAAGAAGTTTATAATGTAAATGTACCTGATTATGTAACATTAACATATGATGTTATGGTTTGGACGTCTTTTACTGAACATATGAATAAAATTCTGGAAGCATTTCAATATGCTACCGATAGATATTGGGGTAAAGAGGATGGATACAAATTTAAGGTAAAGATAGATTCTTTTGATACACAACAAGAAGTTGGACAGGGTTCTGAAAGAGTAATACGAACAACATTTAATATGATTGTAAACGCTTACTTACTACCAGAAAGATATAATGAAAAGCCAGTTGTTAAAAAGAATAGAACATTAAAAAGAGTTGTATTTGGAGTAGAAACTGATTTGACAGGTAATTTATTTGTTAATCCAAATTTATATAATGAATATGCTCAAGTAATTGATTTTGTAGCAGTAAGAGGTTCTCAGATGGCAGTTTTTGTAAACTCATCAACTGTAAAATTAACAAATGTAAAAAAACCAATTTTACCTTCTGAATTAATTGGGGTTTTTGATATAGTTAATTGGTTTAGAGTTTATATAAATGGAGATTTCATATCACCATCAGCTTATACATATTCTTATAATGGTGCAACAAATGAAATAACATTTGTGTTTAACTTACCATTCGCATTAGATGCGAATGATGAAGTTGCTATAACTGGTAAATTTCAAGAGCTATGAACATAAGACTTCTAAAAAATATAATGAAAGAGGTAAATGAACCAAACGAATTTGAATTGTTTCAAGAACCAATTTTTCATCCGTTTTATTGGATTTACAAAATAGAAAACGTAAGAGTAAAAACTTTGTATTCAAAATTAGTAGATTTAAGAAAACCCTCTGCTAGATTCGATGTTTTTATAAATGGATTATTTATATCTGAAAATGATTATGTTTTTGAAATGGTTGGAAATGATTTTTATATAAAATTTATAAAAAATAGATTTCCTGAATTCGATAGATTTGGCAACCTATATCAATTAGATGAATCAGATGAAGTTAAAATAAAAGGAGATGTTGAAGAATTTAGAGTAATGATATGAGAAGACAAATACCAAATATAAGTTTAGATACTACTCAAAAATTAAGAGACAGAGCCGCATTTAAAGATTTTGTATTAAGAGTAAATGCGGATACTTTTACTTATGCTTACAATCCTGACACAATACAGGTGGAAAACGAAATATATTTTACTTTAACTTTAGTAAATAAAAGATTTATTTTTGATATACTTGAAGTAGATGATGTTACAGACTACATTGATGTATATTTATTTGGAGTAAAACAACCACAAGATAGATATAAAGCCTCGGTAAACCAAAATAATATTATTGTTACATTTGTTGCAAATATTACTAGACTACCAAAAGAGGTAAGTGCAACGGATTTTGAAATAAAAGGTAAAATAGCAGAAATAGTATAATGGCAAGATTAATACCTCGTAAGCAGATTGAAGAACAACAGAATATAACAGCCTCCCTAACTGTGGGAGAAAATTTATTTGTAGGTAATGACGTCATTATATCTGGTTCTTTATTTGTATCTAAAAGTTTCTTTTTTGGTAATGATACTGGTTCTTTAAGCGAAATTACAGGTTCTGTATTTTTAACAGGTTCTCTTGTAATTGATGGTAATTTAAAAACTGGAGCACCAAATACTGTACTTTCAATCACATCTTCAAATACAATTTTAGCTGAAGATACTCAAAGATATGCTGGTATTTTAGCAAAAGATTTTGGTGCTAACGTACCAACTCTATACGTCTCATCTACGGATGGTGATGATACAAATGATGGTAGAACTATACAATTCCCACTTCGTACAATTAAGAGGGCCGCTGCTTTAGCACAGCCGGGTTATGATGGTAGATATGGTTTCGATACCGGCTCTATACAAAATGGATATGTAATTAAAGTTCAAGCGGGTACATATTTGGAAGATAACCCTGTTATCCTTCCTAAAAATACAACTATTTGGGGTGCTGGTTTGCGTATTACGAAAATCAACGCAAAAAACCCTACCGAAGACCTATTCTATGTAAACTCTGGTTGTTATATTGCAGAGGTTACAATGGGAGGTTTGAGATTATTCCCAGACCAAATAAATCCTGAAAAGGGATTTGCTGTTGCTTTCCAACCTGGTGCATTTATTACAACTTCACCATACGTTCAGAACTGCTCGCAGATTTCTAACCAAGAGAATTCATTTACGGAACTTTATGAGGAAATTCCGCCAGGTGGTGGTGGATTGTATGTTAATGGTGATGTAATCAATCCAGACTCTCCTCTTGCTTCAATGGTATTGGATGCTTATACGCAGATTTCTCCAAATGGTGTGGGATGTTTGGTAAATGGTAGAGGATTCATTCAGCTCGTATCTTTCTTTAATAACTTCTCATATTATGCTATTAGAGTAAACAATGGTGGACATGCTACCCTAAACAACTCAAACATTTCGTTTGGTTTATATGGTATGTATGCATCTGGTTCTCGTTTTATTTCTGGCAGTGGTGGTAACATTGAAGCTAGAAATAAAGTAAGAGCAAGCTGGAGTGTGGTTGTAGATGTATTAAATAGAGGTTTAGATGCATTGCCTGAAGTAACAACACTTAATACAGCAGAGGGTGTTCGTTTATCACCACCATCTCAATTTCCTCAATATACAACATCTTCTGGTGTACAATTATCAACAAATGCTGCGGATGAAATTTCAGCAGATTTTAAATTAGTTAGTGAGATAGTAAATAGTGGAACTTCAAACTATCCTACTTTATTGGCTAGAAGTTCTAACAAAGGATTTACATCAACATCTCCTTATAATATTTTAGGAGCAGACCAAATTACAGGTTCATTGTCTGGTTCTTCAACTCCACTATCCGCATCATTAGAAGACCTTTCACAAATAAGTTCTTCATTTGGTGTTATATTAGGTATATTTGCAAATGGTACTGGTTCTTATGATTTTAAATCATCAACATCAGCAAGTATAAAAAGAACATCGTTAATACCAACTCCAGCATCACCTGCATTACCAAATGATATTACATCATCTATAAGTTCATCTTTTGAAACTGTCATTAGTATAATTAAAAATGGTTTAACAGCAGTACCAAATTTAACATCATCATTAAGTGCTAGTTTTTATGTTGGTGGTTTGGAACCTGTACAAACTGGTATATCTTCTTCTGTTGAAACTATTAATAAAGTAAGTTCTTCATTTAGTATAATTTATAATATATTATCAAATGGTACTGGAAGTAATATTTTACCAATTCCAAATAATCATCAAAGAAATTATACCGTAACAAATAATGGTAGTTCATCTTATCAATTTGAAGGTGTTGGTGCAAATCCAACAATAACTTTGTATAGAGGTGAAACTTACAAATTTTATATTAGTGCATCTGCTGCAATTGGTGGAATAGATTATCCATTCTTCATAAGGACACAACCAATTGAAACAATTGCAAATACATACGATTATAACAAAGGCGTAATTAATAATGGAGATAGTGTTGGTAATATTACATTTGCTGTACCATACGATGCACCTAACACTTTATATTATACATCTCAAATAGATAATACTTTAAGTGGTAGATTTAACATTATAAATAATTCAGCAACACCAAGAGAATTAATTGCAAATACATTAACATATCCAGCAACTATAAGTGGAAGTGTAGCTAGTGAAGATACTGATATAATTAATGCATTCGAAATTCTTACAGGTAGTAAAGCATTTATTCAAGAAGAAGTAATACAATATATTTCATCATCTTGGAGTGGTGTTGATGGATTTACATACAACGAAGCAACTTGCCGTAGAGATGTTGGTTTCTTAATTGATGCGGTTGCTCAAGACCTATTATTGGGTGGTAATGATAAAAGTATTACTGCTGGTAGGTTCTATTATGAATATCCATCAGAAGCAACAACAACTCAAAAAGACCCAACAAAGACAGCAGTTAAATATGCAGCAAGATTAGCTATTGAATTATTAAAAAATAAAGAATTTAGAGATATTGATTTAAATGCATATACTCAAAAAAGAAAGACTGCATGGCAAGTAATTAATAATAATAAGAGTTTTGTTCAAAACGAAACAATTGCATTTTTATCATCTTCTTGGTCTAATTTCTATTACAATGAAGCTAAATGTAAAAGAGATGTTGGGTATATAATTGATGCTGTAGCAACTGATATTTTATATGGTGGTAATGAAAGAGCAATAGAAGCTGGTGAATTTTACTATTTGTATCCATCAAATGCAACTGTTGAAGGAGATGGTGATTCTGAAGGTCAATTAGGACAAACTTTAGATGGTATTCGTTTTGCTGCAGGTTTAGTAACAAACTTAATAGCAGGTAAAGAATTTAGTTTACCAACAACATCTTCTCAAGCTGCATATTCATTAATAAGAAGTAACAAATCGTTAATTCAAAATGAAGTAATAGAATATGTAAACGTTGCATATCCACAATTAAAATATAATACTTCAAAATGTAGACGTGATGTTGGATATATTTTAGATGCAGTATCTACTGATTTGTTATATGGCGGAAATGAAAGAAGTGTAACTGCAGGTAAATATTATTATGAATATCCATCCCAAGCAACAAGAACTCAAAAGGTAGAAACATCTGGTGCTATTAGATACGCAAAAATTATTACTGATTATATTGTAAGTAATATTATTTTAGATACACCAAGAATTGTAAATAACGATGAGAGAAATATTAAAGTTACAAATAATACAAATGTAACATCATCAAATGGTGGTACAATCACTCAGCAAAATTCTATTAGTAGTTCTTTTGCAATTATAGAAGGAATTATTAAAAGAGGTGTATCGGCAGTACCATCAATATTAGCACAAAATACAGGTTTAAATTGGGGTAAAGATAATCCTCTTAATGTAACAGAAGGTTCTCAAATTACATCATCATTTGTTTCGCCTAACGAAGTTGATAAGATAGTTAGTGGATTTAATATTGTAAATACAATTATAGCAGGTGGTATAGCAGCTGAACCTGCATTTACATCATCACAAACAAATGCAATTAAAGTAACATCTATTGCACAATATAGTGGTTCAAATGCAGCAAGTGGTTCTGTTAGTAGTTCAATATCAGCATCTATATCTTTAGTTGGTACTATTGTAACAAATGGAACTGGTTCAATTCCTACATTTGTATCTAATACTTTAAATAATATTAAAGTAACAGCTACATCAATAGAAACATTAGCAGTTCCAGCAACAACAGCAGAATCTCAAAGTATAAGTTCTTCAATGAAACTTATTACTGATGTGCTAGTAGGTGGTAAATCGGTATTACCTGCATTAACATCATCATTATCTCAAAATATCAAAGTAACTTCAACTGAACAATACATTTCTTCATCTTATAGTGGAAGTTTGGAAGATGTTGCATTTATTTCATCTTCAATTTCAATTGTAACAAAGATTATTGAAAGAGGTGAAAGTGCTGGTGTATTTGGTAAAGCAAATTATACATCATCTTTATCATCATCAAACGCATTAGCAGCTTACAATATAATAAAACAAAATATAGATTTCATACAAGATGAAACTATTGCATATTTAAGTTCTTCTTGGAGTTCATTTGAATATGATGAAGCTAAATGCCGTAGAGATGTTGGGTTAATTATTAGTGGAGCAGCTGAAGACCTTATTTGGAATCAGAACTCAGCATCAGTAGTAAATGGACAATTCTACTATGAATATCCATCACAAGCTACTGGTTCTCAATTAGCACAAACTTTAGATGGTATTAACTACGCAAGTAGATTAGCACAAAAGTTAATTCAAAATGTAGTATTCCAACAATTCACTGGAAGTAGAGTAAGTGCTTCTTTATTAATATTAAATAACAAAGATTTTATAGCAGATGAAACCATAGCATATATGAGTTCATCTTGGGGAAGTTTTGATTACAACGAAACAACTTGTAGAAGGGATATTGGATACATCTTAGATGCGGTTAGAACTGATATTATCTATGGTGGTAATGAAAGAACTAGAATCGCAGCAGATTACTATTTTACATATCCATCTGCAGCAACTGGTTCGCAATTAATTCAAACAACTGATGCTATTAATTACGCAAGTAGAATAGCACAAAAGGTTGTTGTTGGTCAATCATTCACACAAGCTTCACTTAACTCAATAAACGCAAGTGAATTGATAAGAAGAAACAAATCACTTATTGCAGCTGAGGTTGTAGAGTATGTAAGTTCTTCTTGGAGTGGTGTATTGTATAACGAAGATAAGTGTAAGAGAGATGTAGGCTATATCTTAGATGCGGTAAGAACTGACTTAGTATATGGTGGTAATGAAAGAAGTATTGTAGCTGGAGATTTTTATTATAGATACCCATCATCAGCAACTGTTGGTGGTGTTCCATCTTCAACTCAACAATTAGACCCAACTATAACTGGTATATATTACGCAAATCAGTTAGCTCAAAATATTATTAAAAATGTTGTATTAACAAACCCATCAACAGCTGTACTAACAGCTAGAGAATTGGTAAGAGAAAATAGAACATTCTTACAACAAAATGCAATTGAATATATAAACGATACATATCCAACACTAAACTACAATCAATCTAAATGTTTTAGAGATGTAGGATTTATCGTTGATAATGTACTTACTGACTTGGTATATGGTGGTAACGAAAGAAGTATTACCGCTGGTAGATTCTATTATTTATATCCATCACAAGCAACTGATTCTCAATTAACTGAAACAACCGATGCAATTGCTTTCACTCGTGATTTGGCAAAATTAGTAGCAATCGGTGGTAAACAAGTTGAAGATGGATTTGATATTGTAGCTAAAATAATTGGTAGTGGTAGTATTACTGCTCCAACATTAGTTACAAACAATGCAGAAGGAATAAGAAAATCATCAGAATTACAATTCTTAGTAAAAGATAATGTTATTTCTTCTGATAAACAAATTGTATCAGCATCATTTGGAAATGTAATTAATATAGTTGATAAAGGATTGGGTGCAATACCAACAATCGTATCCGCTTCTGCTAAAGGAGTTGCAAGGATAGCTGGTTCTCAAATTACATCATCTATTAATGTAGATTCTTTAGATAAAACAAATGTAGCAAATAATTTTGATTCTATTTTAGATATTGTTGAAAATGGGTTGGGTTCTATTCCAACAATTACTTTAAACACTGTTCAAAGTATTAAGGTAACATCTACACCACAATATATAACATCATCAAATGTTGGTACTTCAAACGAAGCGGCAATAATTTCTTCTTCATTTGCAGTTGTATTGGATATAATTAGAAATGGTAGTGGTTCGGTAATAACACAATTACCAACATCATCATATTCATCAGCAACATCAGCATCAAATGCATTCTACGCATATAATTTAATCAAACAAAATGTTAAGTTTATACAAGATGAAACAATTGCATATTTAAGTTCATCTTGGTCAACTGCATCATATAATGAAGAAAAATGCCGTAGAGATGTTGGGTTAATTATTAGTGGAGCAGCTGAAGATTTGTTGTTCAATTCGGTATCTGCATCATTTGTTAATGGTAAATTCTATTTAGAATATCCTTCTCAAGCTGATGGAGCTCAATTAAATCAAACTTTAGATGGTATTAGACATGCTGGAAGATTGGCTCAAAAAATAGTTCAAAACTTCACTTTTGTAACCGCTTCTCAGTCAAAAACAACTGCATATAATCTTTTATTAGATAATAAAACTTGGTTGCAAGAGCAAACAATTGCAAAAATAAATTCAAATCTTTGGACCGGTAATTATAACGAACAAACTTGTAAGAGAGATATTGGATATATTTTAGATAATGTTGCAACTGATGTATTGTGGGGTGGTAATGAGAGAAGTGTTGAGGCTGGTAGATTCTATTATTTGTATCCATCTTTAGCAACTGGTTCTCAATTAAATCAAACTTTAGAAGGTATAATTTATCTTAAAGAATTTGTAAATAGTATTTTATCAAATCAATTAGTATATAATCAAATTACATCTTCAGTTACACCAATAAATTCTGATTCTTTAAAGGCAACAATTGGATTTGATACGGTAATAGATATTATAGCAAATGGAACGGGTTCAATACCAACATTAGTTAATAATGCAAAAGGATTAATTAAGAAAACTAATTATCCACAATTTGTATCTACTTCATCAATATCTTCTACATTTATAAGCGCATCTAATACAAATTTTGATGTAGTATTAAATATCTTTGCAAATACTGGTTCATTACCATCTTTGGTTAAAAACGTTGATGGTTTGGTTAGAATTACAAATGAAGAACAATATAGTTCTTCGATTGCGGTATCAAAATCATTAGCTAATAATATTTCATCAAGTTTCAATAGAATAATTAATATATTAGAAAATGGCACAGGTTCGCTACCATCATTAGTGTTGAATACACAAAACAACATTAAGGTAACACCTGCAGTACAATATATTTCGGCATCATCGGCTACATCAACCGAAGTAAATGCTATATCAGCATCTATTTCAATTGTAACAAACATAATAGCAAATGGTACGGGTTCTATAATAACTAATTTATCTACTTCATCATATAGTACATCAGTTTCATCATCAGCTGTATTGGCAGCATATGGAATATTAAAACAAAATATTCAATTTATACAAGATGAAACTATTGCTTACCTAAGTTCTTCTTGGAGTACGGCATCTTATGATGAAAGTAAGTGTAGACGTGATATTGGTTTAATAATAAGTGGTGCAGCTGAAGACTTAATTTGGAACTCAAATTCAGCATCAGTTGTGAATGGTAAATTCTACTATGATTACCCATCACAAGCTCAGGGTGCACAATTAAATCAAACACTTGATGGTGTTTTCTACGCAAGTAGATTGGCACAAAAATTAGTTGTAAACACTGTATTATCATATCCAACATCACAATCTATGGTTGCGTATGATATCTTAGTGAACAACAAAAGATTTATTCAAGAAGAAACAATTGCTTATTTATCTTCTTCTTGGGCATCTCATTCTTATGATGAAAATGTTTGTAAGAGAGATGTTGGGTATATAATTGATGCAGTAGCAACGGATACTAAGTGGGGTGGAAACGAAAGAGCAATTAAAGCAGGAGTTTACTATTATTTATATCCATCTGCAGCAACCGGTTCTCAAATTCAAGAGACAGTAACCGGTATTGGATATGCTAGAGATTTAGCAGATAAATTATTAAGAGGATATACATTCTCTAAAGTATCTCAAAATAAACTTCAAGCAAAAGAATTAATATTCAAAAATAAAGGATTTATTGCTGATGAAGTTATAGCATATGTATCTGCTAGTTGGAGTACAGCATCTTACAATGAAGAAACTTGTAAGAGAGATGTAGGATATATTTTAGATGCAGTAGCAACTGATATTATCTATGGTGGTAATGAAAGAAGTAGAGAAGCTGGGGATTTTTATTACAAATATCCTTCACAAGCAACTACATCTCAATTAGGACCAACATTAAGTGGTATCAAACATGCTAAGCATATGACTGAGCAAATACTAAACAATAGAGTATTTGCAACAGCATCACTTTCAGCAAGAACAACTTACCAATTAATTGCAGATAATAGAGAATTAGTACAAACTGAAACTATTGGTTTCTTAAATTCTGCATGGAGTTTCTTTGAATACTCTGAATCTAAGTGTAGACGTGATGTTGGATATATAATTGATGCGGTAGCAACTGATATTCTTTATGGTGGTAACGAAAGAACAAGAGAGGCTGGTGAATACTATTATCTATATCCTTCATTAGCAACTGTAGATGGTGATGGTGATTCTTCTGGACAATTAGGACAAACTTTAGATGGTATAAAGTATGCAAAAGGTTTAGTTGAAAAGATTGCTTCCAACCAATTATTGGCAAAACCAACAAAATCAGAAATAGCAGGTTGGAATTTATTAAATAAGAACAAAAAACTTATACAAGAAGAAACAATTGCATTCTTATCTTCATCTTGGAGTGGTGTTGGTGGATTCTCATACAATGAAAACACTTGCAAGAGGGATGTTGCATATATTGTTGATAATGTAGCAACTGATTTAATTTATGGTGGTAATGAGAGAAGTTCTAAAGCTGGACAATACTATTACTTATATCCATCTGCAGCAACTGTAACATCATCTATCTCACCAACAACTTCTGCACAAAAAGGACCTACACTGGAAGGTATTGGATTTGCAGCAGGTCTAGCACAAAATGTAATATCTAAGGTACTATTGGTAGAACCAACTGATTATGTAAAATCAGCATATACATTAATGAAAAATAATAGACAATTCATTCAAAATGAAACTATTCAATTCATTGATGCGTTCTATCCTTATTTAAGATATAATAGAGAAAAATGTAGAAGGGATGTTGGATACATTGTTGATAATGTAGCAACTGATTTGTGGTATGGTGGTAATCAAAGAAGTATTATAGCAGGTGATTACTATTATCGTTATCCATCTAAAGCAACAAAAACTGAGCAAGTAATTGAAACTGTAGCTGGAGTTGAATATGCAAAATCTTTGACTAAAAAAATAGTACAAAATATAATACTATCTTCACCAACTTTAGTTTCTAACACAAACTCAAATATTAGAGTAGGTAATATATTGCCTGTAACATCATCTATTTCTGCAACATCAACTGAAATTAACAAAGTTAGTTCATCGTTTGCGTTGGTAACTGAAATAATAGCTGGTGGATTGGATGTTGTACCTCCTGTTATAACCAATGCAAGTTCATCTATTAAGGTATCAAATGAATCTCAAATAACTTCATCAATATCAGCAACTTCAATAGAAGTAGGAATAACAACCGCTTCATTTGGTTTGATAAGAGATATAATTTATTGGGGTTCTGCGTCTGTACCTGATAGTTTAGCAAATAACTACAATTATGGATTCCAATTAAGTACACCTACATTATTGCATATATCTTCTATAACTCAAAGTTTAGGTAGCGGAACATACAACGAACAAACAGCAAGTGTTAGTAGTTCATTTGGTAATATAATTAATATTATAAACAATGGTACTGGTTCAATACCAACATTGATAGCAAATACTTCTAGTTCTGTAAAAATAACAACAGCAGCTTCGGTATCAATCACTGGAAGTTCATCTGAAGTTAATAAAATTGGTAATTTATTTGGTATAGTATTGAATATAGTAAACAATGGAAAATCAGTAATACCAACACTAATACCAAATACATCATCAAGCATAAAAGTAACAAACACTCCACAAATAATAAGTGGTAGTAGTGCCGATAGATTACAAGCTAAACTTATATCTTCATCATTCTCTTATGTTATTGATACTTTACTGAATAATGGTACAAGTTCAATTGTGTATGAAGCTCCAAGCGCAACAGCAAACACAAATCCAAAAGTAAATGCAGCATATAATCTATTGTTAGATAATAAGCAAATGATTATAGATGAAACAATTGCATTTATGAGTTCATCTTGGTCAACATTTAATTATTCACAATCTAAATGTGAAAGAGATTTAGGATTGATAGTAAGTGGAGCAGCTTATGATTTATTATATGGAGGTAACTCTGCATCATTTGTAAATGGTAGATTCTATTTTGATTATCCATCAGATGCAACCGGTTCTCAATTAGACCAAACAATCACAGCATTGAAATTCGCAAGTGGATTGGCTGAAAAAGTTGTAAGAAATACTTTATTAGAACATTTTACTTCTTCTATTTTACAACCCATTTCTTCATCTTGGGCATCATTAAGAACTAACAAAGGATTTATTGTTTCTGAATCAATTGCATATCTAAGTTCATCTTGGCAAGGGTTTGATTACAATCAACCTAAGTGCGAAAGAGATTTGGGTTACATAATAGATGCAGTAGCAACTGATATTCTTTATGGTGGTAATGAAAGAAGTGTGATAGCTGGTAGATACTATTATGATTTCCCATCTCAAGCAACTGATGAACAATTAGAACCAACATTAACCGGTGTAAGACATGCTAGAGGATTGGCAATGAGTATTGTTAGTGGTTCTACATTTGTATCACCATCGGCTAACAACCAAACAGCTTACAACTTAATTAAGAATAACAAAACATTCATTCAAGAAGAAACTGTAGCATTTGTAAACGCTAAATGGCCTGAATTAGATTATATTGAATCTAAATGCCGTAGAGATGTTGGTTATATTGTAGATGCGGTAGCAACTGACCTATTGTATGGTGGAAATGAAAGAAGTAATAAAGCTGGAGAGTTCTATTACCTATATCCATCATTAGCAACTGAATTAGAGCAAGTAGTTGAAACAACAACTGCAATTGATTACGCTAGAAGATTAAGTGAGCAAATCATTAATAGTAACTTAATAGCAGAACCACAAATTATATTGAATACGGCAAATAATATTAAAGTTACCGGAACAACTCAATATTCGGCTTCATATTCAGCATCTGCATACGAAGTAAATAGAGTAAGTTCATCCTTTGCGGTAGTAACAAATATTGTAGAAATTGGTACAGGTTCAATTCCATCATTAATTTCAAATACATCTCAAAGTATTAAGTTTACAAATACAAATCAGTATATAACTGCATCATCTAATTATGGAACAACTTACGAAGCTTCCTTAATTTCGGCATCAATTTCAATAGTAACAAATATTGTAGCAATTGGAACTGCTTCATTACCAACTCCGGTAGTTTATACAACTCCATCAACTGCATCTAATGTTTACTACGCATATAATTTATTAAAAGAAAACATAGGATTCATTCAAAATGAAACTATTGCGTATATTAGTTCTTCTTGGAGTACTGCATCTTACGATGAGGCTAAATGTAAGAGAGATGTTGGTTTAATTATTAGTGGTGCAGCTGAAGATATGTTGTTTGGTGTAGATTCTGCATCAATTGTAAATGGTAAGTTCTATTTTGAATCAGCATCACAAGCAACTGATTCTCAATTAAACTACACATTGGATGGATTATTCTACGCAAGTAAATTGGCACAAAAAGTACTTCAAAATATTGAGTACCAAACAGCTTCAATTGAAAGAACAACTACATGGACATTGTTAAATCAAAATAAACCATTTATTCAGAATGAAACAATAGCATATATTAGTTCATCTTGGGTGACTGGTTCTAATTCTGATGTAGCATTTACATATAACGAAGATAAGTGTAAGAGAGATATTTCTCACATTATAGACGCTGTTGCAACCGATGTTTATTATGGCGGTAATGAAAGAATAAGAACTGCGGGATTATATTATTACTTATATCCATCAGCGGCAACTGGTTCTCAATTAGACGAAACCTTAGATGCTATGAGATATGCGGGACAATTGGCACAAAAAGTAATTGTGAATACTCAATTCTTTACCGCTTCAATCTACGCATCAGCATCTCACGCGTTAATGAAACAAAATAAGGCATTCATACAAGAAGAAACTATTGCCTATGTAAGTTCTTCTTGGGTTGGTTTACAATATACCGAATCTAAATGTAGAAGGGATGTTGGACACCTAATAGATGCAGTATCAACTGATATTCTTTATGGTGGTAATGAGAGAAGTGCTAAAGCAGGTTTGTATTATTTCTTATACCCGTCATTGGCTACGGGTTCTCAATTAGAATCTACTGTAAATGCAATTGATTACGCAGGTGGAATCGCTAAGAATATCATTCAAAACAAAGTATTCGTTACTGCATCACAAGTAGTATCTGCTTCGGTAGCATTGTTGAGAAGTAATAGAGAGTTTATACAAGAAGAAACAATGCATTATCTAACTTCTAGTTGGGCTAACTTTAACTATAATAAAGATAAGTGTAAGCGTGATATTGGGCATATTATTGATGGTGTGGCAACTGATTTATTGTATGGTGGTAATGAAAGAACGGTAATGAGTGGTGAATTCTACTTTAAATACCCATCAAAAGCAACATTGTTAGGCGATGGTGATGGAGATGGACAATTAAAGCAAACTAACGATGGTATAAACTATGCAAGTAGAATTGCACAAAAGGTAATACAAAATGTTCACTTTAATACCGCTTCATTTGTAGTATCTTCTTCAGTTTACTTATTAAGAGAAAACAAAAACTTTATTGCAGCTGAAACTATTGCATACGTTTCATCTTCTTGGAGTGGTGTTAAATATAACGAAGCTAGTTGTAGTAGAGATGTTAAATATCTTATAGATGCAGCAACAACTGACCTTTTATATGGTGGACAAGAAAGAAGTGTAACAGCTGGAACATACTATTACTTATTCCCATCAAGAGCAACTAACGCTGGAGTACCTTCAGAGCAAAATCAATTAGACCCAACAATTACGGGTGTAAGATATGCTGGTAGATTAGCAACTAAATCGGTTACCAACCCAACTTACGCAGATGCTTGGGTAGTTTCTGGTTCATTAATGAGAACAGCTCAATTATTAACATTTAACAAATCGTTAATTCAAAAAGAAACAATTACTTTCTTATCTTCATCTTGGAGTACATTAAAATATAACGAAGTAAGTTGTTCTCGTGACTTAGGGTTTATCATAGATGCTATTAGAACTGACTTAGTTTATGGTGGTAATGAGAGAAGTATTGAAGCAGGTTCTTATTATTATAGAATACCTTCAGTAGCTATCGCAGAATCATATACTGATAATGGTGAAGTTGGACAAAAGAAACAAACTGTAGATGGTATTAACTTCGCAAGAGGTATAGCTGAAAAAGTTGTAGCAAATACTCAATTAACTTATTTATCTCCATCAACTAAGAGAAGACAAGCGGCAGCAAGATTGGTGGCAGCAAAAGATGAATTAAAACAAAGAGCAATTGGATATACAAACGGAGCATTCCCATATTTAGTCTATAATGAGGCTAGTTGTTCTCGTGATACTGGATTGATTGTTGATGCTTGTGCAACTGATTTGTTATATGGTGGAAATGAAAGAGCAATAGCAGCAGCATCATCCTACTATAACGGTCAATTTGGAAGCGCTGAAGCAGTAATTAATCAACAAAAGCTTGAAACTCTTGAAACAAATAGATATTTAAGAACTAGAGCAGAATTTATCGCAGCAGGTGCTCCATTGGAATCATTTGGTTCATTGATTGTAGCAACGGGTATTGACTACTCTTATAATGGTGCCGGTGTTACGTTTAAAGCACTACCTCCAAATCAGGGTGGTAGTGGAGTTGCAAACCCAGCATTTGAAATTACCGAATTGGGTGGTGGTAGAATATTCTTTACCTCTGGTAACCAAGATGGTGACTTCAGAATTGGAACGGGCTTGAGTATTAATCAGGCAACTGGTACTCTTGTGGGTAGAACATTTAGTAAATCTCTATTCTCATTAGTAACTCCGTTCTCATTGGCACTACAAATTTAAAATGTAAAGGAAAAGAAATAAAATATGGCACAAGTATTCGTACCGTTAAACCGATTTCAGTCAGTAGTAACAAATCTGACTGGTGAGCAAGATGAAGTATATGTAACTCCAACTGGAGTTTCATCTATTGTACTTTCTGCTCAAATTACAAACAATAGTTTTGGAACTTTACCTGTTACTATTTTGGTAACATCAAATAGAGAAGTTCCTGTACCTAATTTTGAAGGAGTTTATAGTGGAAGCTCTTTTATAAGTGCATCGGTTGGTGGATTTATAACATTAGATGATTTTAGCGGAAGTTTTGATAGTGCATCTAATTTATTAAGTCTAAATAGACAGTTTTTAAGAAAAGAAATTGCTGCATATTCATCTTTTCAAAATAATCTTTCAGAAACTCCTTTTGTATTTACATCATCTCGTTTTGAAAATTATATTTTAGATTTGACTGATGCTATATCTTATGATTTGGATAATAATTTAAAAATTAGAACTGATAAAGCAGCAAAAGCTTATTTTACAAAAAATGGTGTGAATATAATAAAAACAAACTATCCTGAAGAATATTCATCATCATTAGATGCTTTAGATTATTTTAATTATTTATCACAACAAATTATAAAAAATCAATCAGTTACAGGTTCTCAATTTGTAAGTAGGTTATATCAAAATACTGTTACCCAATCATTTACTTCATTTGCACCAACTACATTAGAATTTAGTAGTTCTGCATATGTAATAAATGGTTTAACAAATGTGGTTTTAAATACTATTGAAAATCCTACATTAGTAGCGCAAAATCCAATTCAATTAGTAACAAACGTAACAATCCCAGCAGCGGATTCACTTTCACCTGTTGTGGCAGGTAAACTTGTATTAGAAGAAGGGTACGGATTTATTGTTTCTGGTTCGCCGGATTTAACAGTGATTCTTTCACTTCTTGAATCTGCAAACGAATAACGATATAACTCATCTATTAATATTTATAGGTGATTTTTTAGATATTTATAACAAAGCTGGAAATACGGAATGGCAATTAGTAATCTTTTAACAGGTAGGGTAAGGGTTGTATCCCCAAAAAATGTAACGCCGGACAGGTATCAATTCATTGATTTGTCTCAGGTAGAGCCGAATTTGGGTGTACCTAACTTCAGTGCCTCACTTTCTGGTTCTCCTGCTATTGTAGTTTCTGATGACCAGGGTAATAGAGGATTTGTTCGTAGTTTAGATTTAGATAGAGTAACTGGACAATTTACAGGTTCATTTACTGGTAGTGCTACATCATTAAGTGGTAGTTTTACAGGTTCTTTTTCTGGCTCGTTCTCAGGTTCATTTAGTGGTGATGGTAGTGGATTGATAAATTTACCAGCTGCAACTTTTATAGCTAGTGGTTCATCAACAGCATCATTTGTAAATAATGATTTATTAGTTAATACAAATGCTAGAATTCAAGGTGATTTATATGTAGATGATACAATATATGCGGAACAAATTTTAGTATCTTATATTTCTTCTTCAATAATTTATTCATCTGGTTCAAATATTTTTGGTGATGAAGAAACCGATATACAACAATTTACAGGTTCGGTAGAAGTAAGAGATAGATTAAATGCATATGTAATTTCTGGTTCAACAATATCTGGTAATTTAACGGGTTCTTTTATAGGTAGTGCTAGTGCGTTTGGTACGTTTACTGGTTCTGCTGAATTGACTGGTTCATTTAGTGGCTCATTTACGGGTTCATTCTTTGGTGATGGTGCAAATTTATTTAATTTACCACAAGCTACCAAATTATCAACTGGTTCTGTAACAGCTTCAGTTGGACCTGAATTTGGGTTTAAAGTTGAATCAATACTGAGTGGTTCTGAATTTACTGGTAGTGTTGACATTTCTGGTAGTTTATTTATAAATCCTTTTAGTGGCTCATTACAATTAAGGTCTGGTTCATCTTATTATGGTGAAGGTACATATCTTAGAAATATACCTCGTTCCGCACTTACTGAAGATGCACTTTTATCTTCATTTATTGTAAGTGGTAGTGTAACGGCATCCGTATCTCCAAATTTTGGTTTTGTAGTAACATCTCCAAATAGTGGTTCAGAATTTACTGGTAGTGTTTCTATTACTGGTAGTTTGGAAATTATAGCAACGTCTGGTTCTCTTATATTAGGTTCTTCTTCTGCATATTATGGCGAAGGTACTTATTTGAGAAACATTCCAAGAAACGCACTTACTGAAGATGCTTTAATATCTGTAGAAATTAAAAGTGGTAGTGTAACTGCTTCTGTATCTCCTGATAGAGGATTTGTAGTTACATCGGTAGCAAGTGGTTCAAAGTTCACTGGTTCTTTATTTGTAACTGGTGGTATTGTTCAATTAGCAGATGGTTCTTTCTACTCTGGTAGTGGACAGGGATTATTTAATATTCCATTATCTGCTCTCGCAGAAGAAGTTGTAGCAGCAACTACAATACAAACTGGTTCGGTTACCGCATCGGTATCTTTAGATAAAGGATTTCAAGTTATATCCGAAGCCAGTGGCTCTCAATTTACCGGAAGTATTAAAATAAGTGGTAGTAGAGTAGAACTTTATTCTGGTTCTTATTCTGGTAGTGGTAGATTCCTTTTTGATATTCCAAAAACAGCAATATCTGATTTAGATACTTCAAAAATATTTAGTGGTTCATACACAGCATCAATTACACCTGATTTTGGATTCACTGTAAATACCCGTTCTACTATTAGTGGTAGTTTTGTAGTATCATCATCAGCTGAACCTTTAGCAACATCATCAATACCAACTTATTTTTATGTATCTAATGTTGGGGCAGCGGCTTATAACTTTGATGGTGCAGCAACCGGACAAAATCCAACATTTACATTAGTTAGAGGTGTAACTTATAGATTTGAAGTAAATGCAACGGGACATCCGTTTTACATCAAAACTTCAGCAACAACTGGTACTGGTGCACAATATAATACTGGAGTTGTAAACAATGGTGAAGATAGTGGTTCTGTATTCTTTACACCACCTTCTGGTTCTCCTGATATACTTTATTATCAATGCCAATTCCATTCTGTGATGGGAGCATCAATGAGTATAGTGGATAACTTACTATTACAAGATAGAATATTATTTATAGGAGATACTGGAATTACTGGTAGTTTATCAGTAAGAGATGTTGTAAGAGCAAGAGAGTTTACCGGTTCATTTAGCGGTTCTGCGTTTGTGGGAGATGGTAGTGGATTATTTAACATTCCTCGTTCTGCTTTCACTGGAGATGCATTTAGAATAGCATCTGGTTCGGTAACAGCATCAACTACACCTGATTTTGGATTTAGAGTTGAAACTGATAGAACAGGTTCAGCATTTGGTTCTCAATTTACTGGTTCAGTAGATATTAGTGGAAGTTTGAGAGCGTTTGCAGTTAGTGCTTCTATTGTATCTGGTTCTTTCTTTGGAGATGGTAGCGGTTTAAGAAATGTACCATCCGAAGTTTCAAATAGAATTTCAAGTGGTAGTGTTACTGCATCGGTAAATCCTGATAGTGTTGGATTTAAAGTAGAATCGGCACAATTTGGTTCTAGATTTACTGGTTCATTATTTATTACTGGTGGTGGAATATTCTTAGAAACGGGTTCATCATTTTCTGGTAGTGGTAGATTCCTCTATGATATACCTCGTTCAGCACTTTCATTTGATATATCACAAATAGCTAGTGGTAGTGTTACAGCATCTGTAGCGCCTAATTTTGGATTTAAAGTAGATTCAATAGCTAGTGGTTCTAGATTTAGTGGAAGTTTATTTATAAGTGGTGGTGGTGTATTCTTAGCATCTGGCTCATCTTATTCTGGTAGTGGTAGAAATTTATTTGATATACCTCGTTCAGCAATTTCTGATTTAGATACTTCAAAAATCTTTAGTGGTAGTGTAACAGCTTCTGTGGCACCAAATACAGGATTTGTTGTTACTTCGGTAACAAGTGGTTCTGCATTTAGTGGAAGTTTGTCTGTGAGTGGTAGTGCACGATTTATAATGGGAGTATCCGCATCGGTATTTAGTGGTAGTGGCGCAGGATTAACAGATATTCCATTCTCAGCACTTTCTCAAGAACTATTTAGAATTGCAAGTGGAAGTGTAACAGCTTCAGCATTGCCTGATAGAGGATTTATTGTAGATTCTGCTGCAAGTGGTTCTAGAATAACTGGAAGTGTTGCTATAACTGGAAGTTTAGTAATAACAGCTACATCTGGTGCATTGATATTAGGTTCATCATCTGCATATTTTGGTGAGGGTACATATCTTAGAAATATTCCAAGAAATGCATTAAGTGAAGATGCTCTAATATCAACTGAAATTAAATCTGGTTCGGTAACTGCATCAGTTTCACCTAATTTTGGATTTGTTGTTAAATCAGTAACAAGTGGTTCATTCTTTAGTGGTAGTGTTAGAGTTAGTGGTAGCCTCTATGTTGAAACTGGTTCTGTATTATATGGCGATGGTAGTGGCTTAAGAAATATTACATTAGCTAACCTAGCAATTGATTCTACAAAAATATTTAGTGGAAGTGTAACTGCTTCAATTGCACCTGATAGAGGATTTGAAGTTAATACATATTCTACAATTAGTGGTAGTTTTATAGTTTCATCATCGGCAAGAGAAGTATTAACATCATCTTTATTTCCTGTTTATAATGTAACTAATGATGGAAGTAGCGCTTACATATTTAGTGGCTCAGTTCAAGGTGCAAATCCAACAATAACATTAGTAAGAGGAGTAACTCATACATTTAATATTGCTGCATCTGGTCATCCTTTCTACATTAAGACAGTAAATTCAACTGGTACTGCTAACGCATACAATAGTGGTGTGGTAAATAATGGTACTGATAATGGTACTATTACGTTTACTCCACCATCTGGTTCTCCTGATACACTTTATTACAATTGCCAATTACACTCAGCAATGGGTGGTACATTTAACATTGTTGATTCAATTGTATTACCAGCTGAGATTAAATTTATTGGTGCAACTAAAATAGAAGGTACTTTAACTGCTTCAATGTATAGTGGTAGTGGTAGAGGATTATTTGATATACCTCGTTCAGCATTATCAGAAGAAGTATTCCGTATAGCAAGTGGAAGTGTAACTGCTTCAGTAGCACCTGATTATGGATTTAAAGTAGAATCGGTTTCTAGTGGTTCACAATTTACTGGTAGTTTGCAAGTAACTGGTAGTATCTATATGTACGCTACAAGCGGTGCATTATTACTTGAATCATCTTCTAATTTCTTTGGAGAGGGTGCATATTTAAGAAACATACCTCGTTCAGCACTTACTGAAGATGCATTAATATCTGCCGAAATTAAATCTGGTTCAGTAACAGCATCGGTATCTCCAGATTTTGGATTTGTTGTATTAACACCATTTACATCATCATTTGGTGAAGATGGTTCATTTACAGCATCAATTGCATCTCAATTTACTGGTTCAGTTTCAATATCTGGTAGTTTAGTTGTAAATGATGTAAGTGGTGGTGTATTCATAGAATCATCTTCATTCTTATATGCGGAAGGTACTTATTTAAGAAATATTCCAAAGAGTGCATTAACAGAAGATGCATTGATTAGTACCGAAATTAAATCAGGTTCAGTAACCGCATCGGTAACACCTGATGAAGGATTTAGAGTAATAACACCATTCACACAATCGCAAGTTGGTTCACAATTTACTGGTTCAATAGAAGTTAGTGGAAGTATAAGAGCAACTGAATTCTTATTTGGTGATGGTAGATTTATCACTAACGTACAAGCTGCAGCAGCTCCATTAATAGCAAGTGGTTCTGCAACGGCATCTGTAGCAAGCGGAGATACTTTCCAAGTTATAACTGCAGCAACTGGTAGTGGTTTGGATGTACAATATGGTTCTAGATTCACTGGTTCTATTGATGTAAGTGGAAGTGTTAAAGCACAATATTTTGTTGGAGATGGTTCTTATATCACCAATGTACAAGCAGCAGCTGCACCATTCATTGGTAGTGGTTCAGCAACAGCATCGGTTCAAAGTGGTGATACGTTTATTGTAACAACCGGAGCAACTGGTTCTCAATTTGGTTCTAGATTCACTGGTTCAATTGATGTAAGTGGTAGTGTAAGGGCATTTGCATTTGTGGGAGATGGTTCTCAATTAACAAATGTAGTTGCAGCAGCATCTCCTTTGATTGCTAGTGGTTCGGCAACTGCATCGGTAGCAACTGGGGATAGATTCCAAGTGATAACAGCACCGTCTTCTGGTTCATTTAAAGCAGAGATTACAGCATCTATGGCTGTAAGTGGAGCATTAACCGCATCTTTATTTATTGGTGATGGTGGTGGTTTATTTAACATTCCACCGGATGCGATTGAAAACTTAGAGTTATTTAAAATTAACTCTGGTTCTGGTGTTGCTATCATTGACCCAAATAAATTAGATGTAAACGTTCCAATTACCGCGGCTCGTTATGATGGTGATGGTAGTGGATTATTTAACATTCCACCTGAAGCATTGGATGACCTTAAAATTGATAGAATTCAATCTGGTTCTGTTGAAGCAGTAATTTCACCAAACAAAGGATTGCAAATTGGAACAAGAACATTTGTGTCTGGTAACCTAAATGTTACTGGTTCTCTTTTTGTAACTGGTGGAAACATAGTAGCAACCTCTGGTTCTGTATTCTTTGGTGATGGTAGTGGATTGACAAATATTAACATTGCTAACTTATCATTTGAAACGTTTATATTAAAGAGCGGTAGTGTAACAGCATCAATTTCACCTGATAAAGGATTTGTAGTTAATACATCTTCTTTTGTTTGGGGTGATTCTTATGTTGATGGTAAATTAAGAGCAAATGTAATTACGGGTAGCTCGGTAATTTATTCACCATTATTTACTGGTTCATTCTTAGGTACATATAATTTCCAAGGTGTTGGACCAACCGCATCTGCACAATATGATATTTTAAGATTTGACGAGAATAGAGGATATTTTGTACCACAACCCGAAACATCATTAACTGAAACTGTACCATTTAACAATGTAAGTGATTTAACTATCGTACACAATTTAGGTATAAGATACCCAATGGTACAGGTTTACGCTACAGGTTCTGAAGACCAACTTATACCTGGTCAAATTATTTCAATTGATGAAGATACAATTCAATTAAAATTTGCTGGATTAACGTCTGGACATGTTGTAATTGGTAGTGGTGGTTCATTAATAAATGGTACAATAACTGGTGACAGAGTATTTGGTGCAGTTCTTTCTTCATCTCATGCACTTAGAGCTGATTTTGCAGATGCGGTAACTGGATTTGATTCAGCATCATTATCGGCATTATCTGCATCATTAGCAAATGCAAATGAATATGTAAGAAATAACCAAACATCATCAATGGCAGTATTTAGTGCAGTAAGTTCTTCTTACGCATTAACCGCATCTTACGCTCTAAATGGTGGGGGTGGTGGAACTGATTTATTTATTTTCCACACCGGTTCACTAACAAAAACTCAAGTTGCTAAAATTAACTTTAGTGGTTCTGGTGTTGATGTAGTTTCATCTGGTTCTGATGGAGTATTGGTAACAATAAATGGTGGAGCAGCACAATCTTCACAAACAGCATCTTATATTTTATCTACTGGTGTTGATGGTCCATTGGGAATGGATAGCGTTACATTTGCACTATCATCTCTTACAGCATCTTACGCTTTAAATTCGGCAAATACTGATACATCATCCTTCCTTAATATTAATACTGACCAAACTATTAACGCATCTTTAGTGATTAGTGGAAGTTTGGGAGTAAGTGGAAGTGTTTTCTTTAGTAGTAGTGTTCAATTATTCTCTTTACCATCTGGTTCTGCAAATGAAGTTGTTATTTGGGATCCTGTAACTAAGAGATTAGCATATAGAAACGTAGCAGCAGCGGTAGGTTCTTCTGGTACAGGTGGTACATCTGGACAAGATGGTTCAAGCGGCTCATCGGGAACTTCTGGTAGCTCAGGTTCGTCTGGAAGTAGTGGTTCAAGCGGCACATCTGGACAAGATGGTTCATCCGGCTCAAGTGGCTCAAGTGGAAGTAGTGGTTCAAGCGGCTCAAGTGGTAGTAGTGGAACTGCTGGTTCTTCCGGTTCAAGCGGCTCATCTGGAAGTAGTGGTTCAAGCGGCTCTTCAGGAAGTAGTGGTACAAGTGGCTCATCAGGAAGTAGTGGTACAACCGGCTCAAGCGGCACAAGCGGTAGTAGTGGAAGTAGTGGTACAGCAGGCACAAGCGGCTCAAGTGGTACATCAGGTTCTTCGGGAACTACTGGCTCAAGCGGAACAAGCGGTACGAGCGGCACCTCAGGAAGTTCTGGAACAAGTGGCTCAAGTGGTTCATCAGGAACTTCTGGCTCAAGCGGCTCAACAGGTTCAGCGGGAACATCTGGCACAAGCGGAAGTGGAGGTACATCTGGCACATCTGGTACAAGCGGCTCAAGCGGGTCAAGTGGTACATCAGGAACAGCAGGTTCAAGCGGCACAAGTGGTACATCAGCAACCTCAGGTTCTGGTGGTACGTCTGGTAGTGGTGGAACAAGTGGCACATCGGGAACTTCGGGCTCAACAGGTACGGGAGGTTCTTCGGGAAGTTCTGGCACAGCAGGAACTTCAGGCTCATCAGCAACTGCTGGTACAGGTGGTACTTCAGGTACAAGCGGCACATCTGGCTCAACTGGAACTGGAGGTTCATCGGGTACGTCTGGTTCTGATGGCACATCGGGAACTTCTGGCACGAGCGGTAGTAGTGGAGAAGCAGGTACATCAGGTACAAGTGGCTCTGGTGGTACATCCGGCTCAAGCGGCACATCAGGAAGTAGTGGAAGTAGCGGTTCATCAGGAACAACTGGCTCAGCAGGAACTTCTGGCACGAGCGGTTCAAGCGGCACAAGTGGTGAAGATGGAACTTCAGGAAGTAGTGGTTCATCTGGCTCGAGCGGTACAACTGGCTCATCGGGAACTTCAGGAAGTTCTGGCTCGAGTGGAACAAGTGGCACATCGGGAAGTTCTGGAACAAGTGGCTCAAGCGGTACAACAGGTTCAAGCGGTACAACTGGCTCATCGGGAACCAGCGGTAGTAGTGGAACTGCTGGCTCAAGTGGTGTAGATGGTACAAGTGGCACATCAGGAACTTCTGGCTCAAGCGGAAGTAGTGGTTCAAGTGGCACATCAGGAACTTCTGGCACAAGTGGTTCGGATGGTTCATCTGGCTCAAGCGGAAGTAGTGGTTCGGCTGGCTCATCTGGTTCGGCTGGTTCAAGCGGCTCAAGCGGTACAACAGGTACATCGGGAACATCTGGCACAACAGGAACTTCTGGCTCGAGTGGTACTGATGGAAGTAGTGGTTCAGCAGGTTCTTCTGGCTCAGCAGGTTCAAGCGGCTCAAGTGGTACAACAGGAACTTCTGGCACAAGTGGTTCAAGTGGCGTAGATGGCACAAGCGGTACTGATGGAAGTAGTGGCTCATCCGGCTCAACTGGAACTGATGGTACATCTGGCACAACGGGCTCAAGTGGTAGTAGTGGAACTGCTGGCACAAGCGGAATAGATGGCTCAAGCGGAACAAGCGGCTCATCAGGATCTAGCGGTACAAACGGCACGAGCGGTACTACGGGCTCGTCTGGTACAACAGGTTCATATGGTACAAGTGGCTCATCAGGAACAAGTGGTAGTGATGGAACGTCTGGCACTGATGGTACAAGTGGCTCATCGGGAAGTGCCGGCTCAAGTGGAAGTAGTGGCTCTTCGGGAACTTCTGGTTTAGATGGTACATATTTTGGTAGTAGTGGTACAAGTGGTACAAGCAGCACAAGCGGTACAAGTGGCACAACAGGAACAAGCGGCTCATCTGGTTCTTCTGGATTGGATGGTACTTTCTTCGGAAGTAGTGGTTCATCGGGTAGTAGTGGTACAAATGGCACAAGCGGTACTGATGGCTCAAGCGGCTCTTCTGGTACAAATGGTACAACTGGCTCAAGTGGTACAAGCGGTTTAGATGGAACATTCTTTGGTTCATCTGGTAGTAGTGGTTCAAGTGGTACTGGTGGCTCTTCTGGATTGGATGGTTCAAGCGGCTCAAGCGGTTTGAGTGGTTCATCTGGTTCAAGTGGCACATCTGGTTTAGATGGAACATTCTTCGGCTCTTCAGGAACATCAGCAACATCTGGTACAAGCGGTATAAATGGCACAAGCGGTGTGGATGGTACGAATGGTACAGCTGGTAGTAGTGGCTCTTCAGGAACATCTGGTTTAGATGGAACATTCTTTGGTAGTAGTGGAACAGCAGGTTCTTCTGGTAGTACTGGAACGGCTGGGTCATCTGGCACAGGTGGTTCATCTGGCACAAGCGGTACAAGTTCTACAAGCGGTACATCTGGATTAGATGGTACTTTCTTCGGAAGTAATGGTACATCAGGTACAACCGGTACGGATGGCTCAAGTGGGTCTTCGGGAATTAGTGGTAGTGATGGTACAAGCGGCTCTTCGGGAACTTCTGGTTTAGATGGTACATTCTTTGGTAGTAATGGAACATCGGGCACAACAGGTACGGATGGCTCATCAGGAACAAGCGGCTCTACTGGAACGAATGGTACAACTGGCTCGGCTGGTACAAGCGGCACAACAGGTTCTTCTGGTTCTTCTGGATTGGATGGTACATTCTTTGGTAGTAATGGAACATCAGGAACATCTGGAGCTCAAGGTTCTCAAGGTGAAGCTGGCACATCTGGTACATCTGGTACAACTCCTCCTGGCTTTACTTCAGGTACGTCTGGTACTGATGGATTTAATGGCACATCGGGTTCGTCTGGTACATCAACACCTGGTATTTCATCGGGAACTTCTGGCACAGGTGGGGTTAGTGGTACGTCTGGAACTTCAGCATTAGGTGTAACATCAGGTACAACAGGTAGTGCTGGTGCTAATGGTACAAATGGTACTTCTGGTTTTGCAACAATTAGTGGTACAACAAATAATGGTGTATTAACATTAGAGGGTTCATCTCCTAATACAAGAGCAGAAGATAACTTAACTTTTGATGGTAATACATTAAGTGTTACCGGAAATGTAATAGTAACAACTTCTGTAGCAGCTAGTACATTTATATCAGCAACAACATTTAGAGAAACATATTCGGATTTAGGTACTGGTGGCAGTGCTACATTTGATTTATCAACAGCAAATAATTTTAGAAGACAATTTAATGGTTCTGCAACAATAACTTTCAGTAACCCTCCTGCTTCTAATGCATTTGGATTTACAATGACAACAATAAATGCTGGAGCATATGTTATAACCTGGCCTGCATCGGTTGATTGGGTAGGTGGAGTAGCGCCTGTATTAACTTCTGCTGGAACGGATGTATTAACATTCTTTACATTTAATGGTGGTACAACATATTATGGATTTGTAGTAGGAAAAAATCTTAGTTAATAATTAAAGTTATGAGTATAGCAAGAAAATTAATACCAAGTGGAGAGGAAACGTTTCCATTTAAAATACAAATAACAACAACATCAGCAAACACTGTATGGACTACTCCATTATCAGATTTTGGTGGATTAACTCCACAAGTTGTAATTGATTGGGGAGATAGTACGGGAAATTCTGGATTGATAACATCCTCAAGTTCTATTAATAGAATTCACACATATGTTTCACCTGGAACATATACAATTACAATTTCAGGTTTTATGCCTGGCTTTACTGTTAATAACTTATCATCAATTAGAAGTTTGGTAACGGCAATTGTTCAATTTGGACAAGTTGGATTGAGAGCATTAAATTTTTATGGATGTGTGAATCTAACTTCTATACCATCTAGCGCATCACTTAGTGCCGTTGGTGGATATGGAGGTTTAAATGAAGTTCGTAGTTATGCAAGTTTTATGAGAGGTACTCGTATAACTTCAATACCTTCTGATATCTTTTCATATTCTCAATACGCAACAACATTTACCGATACATTTTCATCAATACCAACCATATCAACCGCACCAGCTGGTTTATTTAGTAGTAATACAGCTGCAACAACATTTGCATCTTGTTTTTTTGGATGTACTGGATTAACATCCGTACCATCAACACTATTTGACCAAAATACACTTGTAACAAACTTTTCTGGTACGTTTAGAAACTGTTTAGCATTAACAAATGTATTACAATTTACATTCAATACAGCTGTTACAATTTTTAATAACTGTTATAATATGAGTACTACATCCAATGCACTTACTGGTACAGCGCCAGAATTATGGAATAGAGTACCAACTCCGTCTGGAACTGATTGTTTTAATAATTGTGTAAACTTAACAAATTTTGCAGCAATACCATTAAACTTTAAGTAATTATGTATTTAAGAATAGTAAATAATATAACAACATATCCTTACTCTTTGGAAAAATTAAGAGAAGATAATCCAAGAACTAGCTTCCCATCAGAAATGACGGAATCTGTGATGAATGAATTTAATATTTATGAAGTTAGACAAACACCAAAACCAAACGATTATACAAAAAATATTTCAGAAGGAACTCCGATATTAATAGAGGGAGTTTATTATCAAAATTGGGAACAAACTAATGCAAGCGAATCTGAAATAAATTCTAGAATAGAAATTAAGTGGGAAGAAATTAGACAAATTAGAAATGAGTTGTTGCAAGAATGTGATTGGACACAATTGAGTGATATACCAACTGAGATAAAAACAGCTTGGCAATCATATAGACAATTACTTAGAGATGTTACAACACAAACAAACCCATTTGATATAGTGTGGCCTGTAAAACCTTAATTAAGGTTGTACTATATTTATACATAAAGATAAAATAAATAATGGTAATTCACAGCCCCATATTTTCAGGTTCAATCATTCAAGATAGGAATAATGCGTACGCAGATTTGAGTGGTTCGTTCACTGGTTCACTCACAGGCTCATTTAAAGGAACAATTGATGTACAACAAGCATCTTTTGATAACTTACAAGTAAATAATAGTTTATCCGTAAGTGGTTCTATGAAAATGACCGGTTCGATAAATTTAACGGCAGGTGGATATTTAGTAGATGGGGTAAATGTTTTAGATTCTGCAATTGCATTTGCAATAGCATTAGGATAAAAAATAAAATATAAATGGCAAACGCATTTAAAAATAGTATAACAGGTTCAATTGGAACGATAGGAGCTAAAGTTTATGAAACTCCTGCTAATACATCAACAACTGTAATTGGTGTTGGTGTAGCAAATGTAAATTCTCAAAATATTTCAGTTAGTGTGATGGTTAGAGATAACTCAGCAAATAAAACTGTATATGTTGTAAAAGATTCCTTAATTTTACCTGGTAGTTCTAATGTGTTGGTTGGTGGTGAACAAAAATTAGTTTTAGAAGCTGGAGATTTTCTTTCAGTAACATCATCATTAGCTAATTCAGCAGATGTAATTGTTTCAGTATTGGAGATAACTTAAAAGTTGTAATGAATGGAGTATTTAGGTGGTAACCCTAATGGTTTAAATCAATTAAGTTCATCCTTAATTGCGTTATTTGTAAGTGGTAGTAGAATAGCTAACTTCTCATCGGAATCGGTGAATGTAGTTGGTAATTTTACTGCTTCTGGTATTCAAACTAATTTAATTGTTAGTCAATCAAATTCTCCTATACAAATAAGAGGTAATGTTCAAATTTCAGGTTCGTTAAATGTATCATCATCTATATCTGCATCTTTATTTAGAGGTGATGGTAGTGGATTATTTAATATTGATGCAAATGCAATCGGAGATTTAGATAGATTAAAATCAGGCTCAGCAATTGCACAAATTTCACCGAATAGAGGATTGACTGTAAACACTGGTGTAACAATTGATAACTTTTTAATTGTTACTGGTAGTGGAATTTTTAGAGGTGATGTTACTGTAGCTGGAAAAATTACATCAACTGAATTACATACAACATTTATATCATCATCAGTAATATTTGCAAGTGGTTCAAATAAATTTGGTGATGCTACATCTGATAGACAAGAAATTACTGGTTCACTATCCGTAAGTGGCTCAATTGGAGTTACTGGTGATACAATACCAACTGATACATCAACAAATGAAGTATTAGTAGTAAACTTAACAACAGGTAGAATTGGTAGAAGATTTGCAGCAGCAACTTCTGGTACGTCTGGTACATCAGGAACATCTGGTAGTGGGGGCTCATCCGGTACATCTGGTAGTGGAGGTTCAAGTGGCTCAAGCGGAAGTGGTGGTACGTCTGGCACAAGCGGTTCTGGTGGTACATCAGGAACTTCAGGCTCAAGTGGCTCAAGCGGAAGTAGTGGTTCATCTGGCTCAACTGGTTCTGCCGGTACTTCGGGAAGTGGTGGCACATCGGGAACTTCTGGCACAAGCGGCTCAAGTGGTACAAGTGGAAGTGGAGGTTCAAGCGGCACAAGTGGAAGTGGTGGAACATCTGGCACAAGTGGTACGGATGGCTCTTCTGGTAGTGGTGGTACTTCTGGCACAAGCGGCTCAAGCGGTACATCCGGTAGTGGAGGCTCATCAGGAACTACTGGTTCAGCTGGTACTACGGGTTCTGCTGGTACAACTGGCTCAGCTGGAACTTCTGGCACAACAGGTTCTTCGGGAACTACTGGCTCAAGTGGTTTAACCGGTACATCGGGAACTTCTGGCTCGAATGGTTCTTCGGGAACAGCTGGTAGTCCTGGTAGTGGTGGCTCATCCGGTACATCTGGTAGTGGGGGTATTAGTGGAGCTGGTGGCTCTGCTGGTACGTCTGGTAGTGGTGGTACGTCTGGCACAAGCGGCTCAAGTGGTAGTAGTGGAAGTAGTGGTTCTGGTGGTTCATCGGGATTAAGTGGAGCGGGCGGTACAGGTGGTACAGCTGGTACATCTGGCTCGAGTGGAACAAGTGGCTCAAGTGGTAGTAGTGGAAGTGGAGGCTCTTCGGGAACATCAGGTTCATCTGGAACATCAGCATCTGCTGGTACGGGTGGTACGTCTGGCACAAGTGGTACAAGCGGTACAACTGGCTCGGCTGGTACAACTGGCTCGGCGGGTTCTTCGGGAACAACAGGTACTTCAGGTAGTGCTGGTACGTCTGGCTCGGCAGGAACTGCTGGTAGTGGTGGTACAAGCGGACAAAGTGGTGGTATCAAATACGATTTTAATACATCAACAACTGATGCTGATCCTGGTAATGGTAGAGTTTCTTATAATAATGGTGTAATAGGTTCAGTATCTTTTATATACATTGATATTTTAGACCAAAATGGTAATAACCAATTAGGATGGTACAATACTTGGGATGATAGTACAACATCTTCGGCTAGAGGATATGTAATTCTTTCTTCTAGAGATAATGGTACTGTTAATAATATATTTTTAGTTAATGGTGCAGTAACAAACGCATCTGGCTATTTTAAAATTCCTGTTTCTTATGTAAGTGGTACACTTCCTACAAATAATGCACAATTAGTTGTTGATTTTGTAAGAACAGGTGATGGTGGAACTTCTGGATCTGGAGGTACGTCTGGCACAACAGGTACATCTGGTAGCGGAGGCTCATCAGGAACTTCAGGAAGTGCTGGTACAGCAGGAAGTGGAGGCTCATCGGGAACTTCTGGAAGTGGGGGTTCGTCTGGAACTGCGGGTAGTGGAGGTTCGTCTGGCACAGCAGGAACTTCTGGTAGTGGAGGCTCATCGGGAACTTCTGGAAGCGGAGGCTCTTCTGGAACTCGAGGTACCGCAGGTAGTGGTGGTACTTCTGGCACAACAGGTACCGCTGGTAGCGGAGGTTCAAGCGGCACAAGTGGAAGTGGTGGAACATCTGGCACAAGTGGCTCGGGTGGAACATCTGGTACAAGTGGTAGTGGAGGCTCTTCTGGTAGTGGGGGTACATCTGGCTTATTATCATTAACTGGTACAACCGATAATGGTGTAATCACATTAAACGGAACTGCTCCAAATGCAACCGTTGAAGCAAATTTAAGATTTGATGGAACAACCCTTGCGGTAACTGGTAATGCTACAATTAGTGGTGACCTTACTGTAAGTGGTACAACAACATATATCAATACAACAACATTAAATGTAGGTGATAATATTATTACTCTTAATGCAGATTTTGCATCTGGTGCACCAACTGAAAATGCTGGTATTGAGGTAAGGAGAGGTTCATCTTCAAATGTTTCATTCTATTGGAATGAATCAACTGATAGATGGTATGCGGATAATACATTAGAAGTAGCGGGTAACGTAATTCTTAGTGGAACAATTGATACAGGTCAAGGGGCAACTGAAGTTTACTTAATGAACCAAAATCTTCGTACAACTGATAACGTTCAACATGCTACTATTACCGCAACAAATGGTATTAATGTAACTGGTGGTAACCTTTCGGTAAGTGCTGGTAATATTACTATAAGTGGTACGATAGATACTGGACAAGGTGCAACGGAAGTTTACTTAATGAACCAAAATCTTCGTACAACAGATAACGTAACTTTTAATCAGGTAACAGCAAACTTAATAGGTAATGCAACTACATCAACTACGGCAACTTTTATAAACGTACAAGATACAAGAGCATTAGTAACTACACCTCAGACTCAAAATATGAATCAGGGTGTTAGATTTGATTTTAGACAAAATTCAACTAATGGTTTAAATGATGGTGGTACTTACAATGGTGTAATGTATTTCCGTAAATATGGTAGTGGTGGTGATTGGTCTGGTGGTGGTGCAAACGAACTAGGATTTACCGATAATGGTAATATGTGGTTGAGATATGGTAGTGGAACTTCTTGGGGAGCATGGAGAAGAATAATGGATACTACATCATATCCATATGCTGCAAATATGAATCAGGATGTAAGAACAACTGATTCTCCAACATTTGCTAACGCAACAATTGCTGGACATTACTACACATCTAATAATGGTTCTAATATTGCAATAAGAAGCCAAAATAATAACTCCGATGTAGGATTGTTATTACAAAATAGTGGAGGTAGTTACAAAGTACAAATTTATGGTACTGGTGCTAACTACGGATTTTTAAATGGAGCTTGGGCAAGTTGGGATATTAGAAAAGAAGTAAATGGTAATATGTTCCTTAACAACCAAAGTACATATTATCTAAATGGTAGTGAAATCTTCTATAATAGAGTGTATGGTAATACGGATATGCGTTCACCAATCTACTATGATTACACAGATACAAACTGGTACTTAGATTCAAGCGCTACATCTCGTCTTAATATCTTAAATTTAGCTGGATATGGTTTTGTAATTGGGCAAACAACAAATGGTCAATCATTCTTCCAATGGGAAGGTGCATCATTTAGAAATCCTGGAGACCATACTCCTTCTTTCTTAATAAGAGCAGATAACTCAACTACTGGTATAAATGGATTTAGACCAGCATTAGCACTTTATAATGTAAATGGTGGTAACCAAACTACGGTAGGTATGACATTCGTATCTGCTGAAGGAGCAACTGGAGCTGGTAACTCTGTAAACTTAGCAGGTATTATAGCTAAGAAAGAATCATCAGGAAATGTAGGTGGTTGGTCTCAAGGTTCTCTTACATTCTTTACAAAAGATTTTGGAACTAGAGTAGATGCGCAATATATAGGACCTGATGGTAGAGTTGGATTTGGCACAACTGATTTTTCATATACAGCAACTGATAACGCTTCAGTAATAAATACCATTACCAATAATAGAGTATTCATAAATGGTTCACTTCAATTATTAGGAAACCAAGATGCAATTGTATTTGGTAGAAGTGCTGCATCATTTATGAGAGATGAGGAAATTGGATTTGGTTGGGGTGGTGGTTGGTATATGACCGATGGTACATACCTAAGAGTAAGAGGTTCAAAAGTTCTTTACAATGATAACTACATTCGTTCTCAAAACTCATTTAGAGTAGGTTCTGAATATTCAATTTGGGGAACTTATGGAACTTATAGTTCTTATATAAGTAGAATAGCATATCTTTCATTTGACTGGAACGCAGCTTATGATTCATATTCTAATCATGGTATATCATCAACTGATTTAAATGGTTCGTTTACGGATTCAATCAGTATTAACTCATATAATGATATTGTATTAAGAGTTGACTCAAATGATAATAATAATAACTCTTATGTGAGATTTATGGATAATACCACTGGTAACAACCAATTTGCTTATATTGGTAGAGAAAGTGGTAGTCCAATTGCATACTTTGGAGGTTCGGTTTATGGAACAATATTTTATGATGCAAACGATAGTGGATATTATATAGACCCTAACTCAACATCAATGAGTGCATTGAGAATGAGAGGTGGGGCATTATTTGGACCAAACCCAACATGGGGAGCTTATTTATTAGTTGGTGGTGATGGTAGAAATGGATATGTTGATTCAGCATTTGCTTCTGTTGCAGCAACTAATGGTAACTTACACTTAGATGCGGGTAGTGGATATCAATTATATCTAAACTATTATGATGGTAATGTAATTTATTTTGGTGGTGGTGCATATAATAACTGGGGTGAATTTAGTAGTGGTATATTCTACGCATATAATCAAATGCGTTCACCTATAATGTATGATTATAATGATACTGGATATTATGTAGACCCGAATGGTACAACAAATATTCGTTATCTAAAAGTTAATACAACAGGTACTTCATCATCAACCAGAGCTCTTACAATTAAGAACGATGGTTTTGGTGAATACAACTATGGTTCATATCCTGGAGCTTGGACATCTGCACTACAAATCCAAAATAATGATAATACCAAAATGATTTGGATATCACCATTGGATAGCGGTAACTGGGCAAACTTTAGAGTAAATGGCTCAACTGCAGGTTTACACTTCAATATGGGTGGTAGTATAAACAATAATGGTACTACAACTTGGGAAATTTATAGTTCTTATGTTTATAGTGGATATCCAATATATGGAACTATATTTTATGATGCTAACAATAGTGCATATTATGTAGACCCTAATGGTACATCTCGTATTGGTGGTATTCAAATAGGTGGAGCATCTGGTACATCAAACGAAATACGTTTTTATGGTGTAAATGGTGATGCAGCAGGTTCATACAATCACGCAGCTATTATAGAAAGATTGTGGAGAAATACCGATGAATCTGAATTATTAATATTCAAAGGTAATGATCCTGATACTTCAACTATACATGACCGTGTAAGAATAGCAGCAACAGGTAGAATTGTATTCCGTTCATCTGCAACTTATCACGATGTAGATGGCTATATTTCTTGGGAAGGTACGGGTAATACCGAAGGTAGTGGATACTTTTATGGTTCAGAATTCCATGTACCTGGAGCAATTCAATCTCCAATTTATTACGATAGAAATAACTCAGCATATTTTACAGACCCTGCATCTCGTTCTCGTCTTGCTTCAATAGATTATGGTAATGGTGGTTACTACTTTGCTGGTGGTGATTGGGGTTGGAGACATAATACTCCGTTTGGATGGATTCAATTTGGACCAGCAAACTCTGGACACGCTCACATCTATACTGATAGAAGTAATTTCTATTTCAACGTAAATGAAATGTACGCTAATGGTTATCGTTTGGCAATGTACAATTTCTGGGTTGGTAACATGTATTTAGGAAGTGGTGGTGATTTCTACGCAACTATTTTCTATGATACAAACAATAGTGGATACTATTGTGACCCTGCTTCAACAAATAGATTAAACTTTGTAAACGCTAATAACATATACATCAATCCTGGTTATATGTTATATTCTGATCCTGGTGGTTGGACTGGTGAATACTATAAGATTCAATGGCATAGTTCACACTTGTATTTACAAGCTTACGCAAATGGTTACCATATTATGAGATATGGTTCTGACGGTTTAGAATCTCATCAGTTTGCTAGAGATGGAAACTATTGGAATAGATATATGGGTTGGATGAGTAACTACATCAACCAAAACGTAAGAACTGATGCTTCACCAACATTCAATGACATATATTCAAATGCTTGGTTTAGAAATAATAACTCTGGACAAGGTTTGTATAATAACAACAGAGGAATGCACTGGTATTCAAACAATGGATACTGGAAATCAGCAGGTGGTGGATATGGATATGGTGGTATAGTATTCTACAATAACTACGAATCTGATTTAAGAGGATACGCTGGATATTGGGATGGTAGTGGTTTTGGTATGTTGAACTCATCTGGTAACTGGCAGATTCGTATTGAATATGGTAATGCTCACATGGAGTTGTATCGTATTACATATATGAATGATGCAAGAGCATACATTTTCTATGATAGAGATGATACCGGATACTATATGAATCCTAACTCTCGTTCTCAATGGTTAGGATTAGAAAATAGAGGTAAAGGTAATATATCATTAACCGGTAGGTCAAACTGGAGAAGACCACAAGATTATACTGGTGATGTTTACTATTGGACAGGTAATATGGGTTGGGGTACTACGGACTTCAACTGGGTAATGGATTGGGGTAGTGGTGATATTGATACTTGGTCAAACCCTGCTAACCAACCTCCTGGTACATCTCACTGGGTGGGTGTTCAATCATACCACTATACTTGGAGTTATAATTCGGGATATGGATGGCAGTTAGTTGGTGGACCTGTGGATAGATTGTGGTTTAGAAACTCTTGGCCAAACAATAGTGGATGGAAAGCAATGGTTGACTCAAACAACAGAGGTGAATATTGTATTCCAACTTACGATTATAACCACTACTCAAGAGTTTACTTTACTTATAATAGAGGATACTACGCAACACAAACCGATTCGGCAATGTGTCAACCTTATTCAACTGGTAACAATGGTGCGTTCATGTCATTCCATAAAGGTGGTTACTACGCATTGAACTTAGGTTTGGATGGTGATAACGTTGTAAGATGGGGTGGTTGGTCTTCTAGATGGCAGAGATACTATTTGAATGATGATACTATTGGTACTCCATATGTAGTTCGTGCAAACTTCGATAACTATGGTGGTGGTGGTATGTGGGTATCCGATGATGGTGATTTGGCAGATGTGAACGATGGATACTTATCACTTCGTGCTTCTTATGGTTTAAGAATCTTCTCTGGTAACAGAGGAGGTGGTGCAAACATTAATTTGAGATACGATGGTGTAATTATTGCATCAAATAATATTATCGCTTATGGTTCTCCATCTGATAGAAGATTAAAAGATAATGTTACTTTCTATGAAAACGCTTTAGAAAAAGTATTAAAACTTAGAGGTGTTGAATTTGATTGGAAAGAAGGAACTGACGAATATGAAACAACAGGACTAAGACATGATATTGGTTTCATCGCACAAGAAGTTGAAGATGTTGAACCATTATTAGTAAGAGCAGATGAGGCAGGATACTTAGCAATAAGAGATAGAGCAATGCCAGCATTATTAGTAAATGCTATTAAAGAATTAAAAGCTGAACTTGATGAAGCTAGAGCTGAAATAAAAAATCTTAAAGAAAAATTAGGTTTGGATAAGTAACTATATATTTATATATATTAAAGAATAATAACTATGGCAATTAAAATAGCAGCAGAAATTGGAACATCACAGGGTATAACTGATGAAGCTTATGTGAGAATCTATCGTTATGTGGTAGATAGAAACAAAGGGGCATTAGAACTTTATGTGAACGTATTTAAAAATGAAGAAAGTGCAAGGTTGTTAGAAACAAATATTTCTAATCGTATGGGAGCTCCAATTCAAGAAAGATTTCTTGCAAAAGTTGATGCAATTCCACATTGGCATTCATTACCTATGAATAGAACTGAGCAAGAAGTTATTGATGGTAGAATTTATGAGAAAAAAGTTCCTGATTTTAGTGTTTTAGAAGGAGGTGATATATTTTCAAAAGCATACCCATTATTAAAACAAAAAATAGCAGCAGATTTAATTGAAAGAAATGTAATTCAATCAGCAACTGTTTTAGTTGATGTTTAAAAAATAGATAAAAAAATGATAACTTTTATTGAAGAAAAAAATTTGTTTGGAAAAAAAGTAAACACAGTGTTTACAAATCTTTTAAGATATGACTTAAATGATGATGATTGTGTTTTACGTTATGAACTAAGATATAGAGACCCAAATAGAGAATCTGTAGCAATACCAGATACAACTATTTCTTCTGGTGAATGGAAAGTTCCTACCAATGTATTAAATGCATGGAGTGGAAGTAATTTCTTTTTAGCAGAAAAAATGTGCGAAGATTTTGATTTTGTGGTGACAGGACAAGAAAATGGTTAATTTCAAAACCAAATATTTATAATTAAAATAAAATACAAATGGCAATAAATTATACATGGAAAATTACAGCATTATCAAAAACAAGTGGTAATGGTCTGAATGATGTAATCATTGGTACAAGATGGGAATGTACAGGTACTGATACTTCGGATGATGTTTCTGGAAAGTTTATAGGAGCAACTCCTTTTAAACTTAATTCAGTAGATCCTGAAAACTTCGTAGAATATTCACAACTTACAGAAGAGCAAGTTTTGGGATGGATTAAAACCACTGTAAGTGGTTCAGCAAATACTTCCTATTGGGACCATATTAGTGAAAGAATTCAAAAAGATATAGATAGACAAAGAAATGTTGTTCAAAATGTAGATAACTTTGATTTACCTTGGTCACCAACATCTGGTTCTAATTCGGGTTCTTTACCTATATAATTTTTAAAGAAATTGTGAAACGTAATATCCAAAGCATCATTATTGTGTTTTGGATATTTTGTTTATATTTATATGTGTATTTTTATAGGAATACAAATTATAACAAAAATCTAATTGGAGAAATAAAATGGCAGAAAGAATCGTATCACCTGGCGTATTCACAAGAGAAAATGACCTATCATTCTTAGCACAAGGTATAGGAGAAATTGGAGCAGCGTTTATAGGACCTTTTAAGCAAGGACCTGCGTTTATTCCAACTATTGTGAGAACACAATCAGAATTCGAAGATATCTTCGGAACACCTGATGGGACATATTATACTGAATATGCAGTACAAAACTATTTAAGAGAAGCAGGTTCAGCAACAATCGTAAGAGTAGCTGGAGTTGGTGGTTATAAGCAAGCAAATCCATTGGGTATCTTCGCTAAAGCAGCAAACTCTGGTGCTAGTGAAAAACTTATTGGTGTTTTATACAACACTAACTTAGGTGCTCAAGATGTAGGATTGGATACTGTAACTGCAACAAGTGCAAGTTTCGCAGATTCGTTGGGTAGATTTGAACTTTACCCTGGTGTGGATGCAAACTTCTTATCTGGTTCGGCTACAAAAATTAGTGCATCTATAAATCCTGGCGATACAAATGATTTATCTGATGTTTTTGGTACTTCTCCAATTGTATCACAAGCAAGCACATCTAAAAAATCATATACATACGCTTATTTTGAACATACAGCATCTTTACTTTATGCATCATCTTCGATGACAATTAAAGTATTGCCTGAGCAAGATTATTCTGGTAATGAATTATTCCCAGCTTATTCTGAAGCATTTACTCCTTGGGTTAAATCTCAAAACATAAGTGGTGAAAGATATGACCTTTTCCGTTTTGCAACACTAGGACATGGTACAAATTATAATACTAAATTCAAAATTGGTATTTCTAATGTTAAAGCGGCTGGTGAAGATGGAGCAACTGATTATTCAACATTTACTGTAACTATCCGTAGTTATAGTGATACTGATAAGAGAAAGGCTGTAATTGAAACATATAACAATGTAAACTTAGACCCAGCATCTCCAAATTATATCGCAAGAAGAATTGGTGATAGATATGTAACAATTGATTCAGATGGTAAGATTACTGAATATGGTGATTATGTAGCAAGGTCAAAATATGTTAGAGTTGAGGTAAAAGAAGCAGGAGCATTTCCTGTATCTGCGGCACCATTCGGACATGCAGCTTATTTCAACCCAATTAAAGTAGCAACAGCAGATGAATCAAAAGTTCCTCCTGTTGTATTCCAAACTGGTTCATTAGGAAACACTGCATCATCTCCTGTATATTTCTCAGGATTTGATTTTGAAACAACTGGTGTATCAACTGATAACAAACAATATTTAAAACCATTACCACAAGGAGTGGCTAACGGAAGTAATTCAGTATTTGCTTTTGATAATACCTCTTTAGGATTATCATTTGAAATGACTGGTTCAACTTCATCTGATATGTCTAAGAGACAATTCATCTTAGCATTCCAAGGTGGATATGATGGTATGAATCCAACTGTAAAACCTGCAAAAGCTGGTGATGCAGAATGGGGAGCAGCAAATACGCAAGGATTTAATTGTTCTAACGCAGCATCTTCTGGTTCTCTATCATATGCTAGAGGTATCAACGCTGTATCTAATCCTGATGAATGGGATATCAATATGGTTGTAACTCCTGGTATCGTAAGAAGCCTTCACCCATCAGTAACTACAAAAGCTATTGATATGGTTGAAGACAGACAAGATGCATTCTACATCGCTGATTTCAACGATTATGATAACACAATAACTGAAGCAACTGAGCAAGCAAATTCAGTAGATTCAAACTATGTAGCAACTTACTATCCTTGGGTTAAAACAATTGATACTAACACAAACAAACTTACAACTGTTCCACCTTCAGTATTACTTCCAGCGGTATTCGCTCAGAATGATAGATTGGCAGCAGAATGGTTCGCACCTGCTGGTTTGAATAGAGGTGGTATTGTAGGAGCAGTTAGTGTATTGAATAGATTAACACACTCTGAGAGAGATACTCTATATGAGAACAAAGTAAACCCAATTGCAGCATTCCCTGGACAAGGTATTGTAGCATTCGGACAGAAAACTCTACAAGATAAAGCATCAGCATTAGATAGAATCAACGTAAGAAGATTACTTATCACTGTTAAGAAATTCATCGCATCTACTTCTCGTTTCTTAGTATTCGAACAAAATACTTCTACAACTAGAAATAGATTCTTGAACACTGTAAACCCTTACTTAGAAGCAATTCAACAAAGACAAGGTTTATACGCATTCAGAGTTGTGATGGATGAATCTAACAATACACCTGATGTGATTGATAGAAACATATTAGCTGGACAAATTTTCTTACAACCTGCGAAGACAGCGGAATTCATCGTAATTGATTTCAACATTCTTCCAACTGGGGCAAGTTTCTCAGCATAATATAAAAACGTAACGAAGAAATATTTATTAATAAAATAAAGGAATAATAAAATGGCAGAAATACTAGAGTTTGATAAGATGTTCTATACGAACTTCGAACCTAAGATGAAAAATAGATATGTGATGGAGTTCGGCGAAGTCGGATTACCTGCATATCTTGTAAAAGCAGCTAATAGACCTACTATTCAATTTGAAGTAGTAACTTTAGACCATATCAACGTAAAGAGAAAGTTGAAGGGTAAAGGTGAGTGGCAAGATATCACTATCACTCTGTATGACCCAATTGTTCCTTCAGCAGCTCAAGGTGTAATGGAATGGGTGAGATTATCACATGAATCTATTACAGGTAGAGATGGATACGCAGAGTTCTACAAAAAAGACATTGATTTCTATATGTTAGGACCTGTTGGTGATAAGATTGAGCAGTGGAAATTAAAAGGTGCATTTATCAATCAAGCAAACTTTGGTGATGTAGCATTTGATTCTAACGAACCAGCAACAATCGAATTGACACTATCATACGATTACGCAATTCTTGAATTCTAATCTAAGAAAAACTATAAAGAAAAGGGGATACTCAAAAGGTATCCCTTTTTTTATTTTCAAATTTTTTAAATTAATGTATTTATATATACAAAACAAATTACGTTATGCAAGAAAAACAATATGATTTTCCAACGGAAGTGTTAGACCTTCCATCAAAAGGGTTAGTTTACCCAAAAGACCACCCATTGGCATCAGGTAGAATTACTATTAAGCATATGACTGCAAAAGAGGAAGATATCCTTTCAAACCAAAACCTTATTAAAAAAGGTATTGTTTTGGATAAGTTATTTGAATCTATTGTTGTTGATAACATTAATATTAACGATATTGTAATTGGTGATAAAAATGCCATAATTTTAGCAACAAGATTGTTAGGATATGGACCTGAATACTCATTTAAATTTTATTCATCGGTATTAAGAGATACTGTACAAGTTGATGTTGATTTATCAAAAGTACAAACAAAAGAAGTTGATTTTTCTTTATTTAATAATAAAAATGAATTTAATTTTACATTACCATCTAATGGTAAAAAAATTACATTTAAATTCTTAACTCATGGTGATGAGCAAATGATTGAAAAAGATATAGCAGCTTTAGAAAAGATGAATAAAGATGCATCTGCGGATATTACAACTAGATTAAGATATATGATTAAATCTGTTGATGGTGATAATAGTATAGGAGCAATTAATAAATTTATAAACTCAATGTTAGCTAGAGATAGTAAAGCATTTAGAGATTATGTAAAAAATATGTCTCCTGATATGGATATGACTATTAAGTATGAACATGAGAGTGGCGAGGTGGAGGACGTCAATATAGTATTAGGAGTTGGGTTTTTTTGGCCTTCCGATAAACCATAGTGTAAATCTACATTCCCAAATTTTTGATATGGTTCATTATGGGAATGGGTTTACAATGATGGAATTATATAAGATGCCAACTTATTTAAGAAACTTTTATTATAAAAAATTGGTGGATGCGAAGAAAAAAGAAAATGAACAAGTAAAAGCTTCAACCTCATCAAAAACACCAAAACTTCCAAAAGTTAGGATTAGATAATTATTCCTAACTTTTTTGTTTTATGGGATATTTATATGATATAAACAGTATAGAAATGAAAAAATATAAAATATCAGAAAATAACTTTAGCAAGTTTTTTGGTTTTTTTGGTAAAAAAGAAAAACCAAAAGATATAGATTCAATTATTAAAAATGACCCAATACTTCAACAAATTGATAAAAGGATTGGTGATTTAAATGATAAAGCTGCTGAAAGATTAAAAAAAGATAAAAATGCTATGGCTATTTTAAAGAAAGTTGGCATAGAAATTAAATAAGCGTATAAACAAAAATGGCGGATAATACTTTAAAGAATTTAGAAAGCGTTATAAAAAACCTTGCCAGTGAAATTAGGAAATTAAAAACTGACAAGACAGAAGCTAAAAAGACTGGTGCTGATACCAAGTCAATAGATGTCCAAATTAAGGGTAAGGAAAAAGATATTGCCGCAACAAGAAAATTAATTAATGCTGAAAAAGAAAGATTAGCATTACAAAAAAAATACGATGATAGTTTTACATCATACTCAAAACGATATCTTAAATTTGGAAGTGACGTACAAAAGCAACTACAAGGACAGGGTAAGTCTTCATCTGTTTATTTAAATTTAGGTAAAACAATCGCGGAAGAAAAGAAAAGACAATTAAGATACGAAAAAGCATCTTCAGATAAAGAAAAAGAATTGTTAGCTAACTCAGTAGAAAGAGAGAGCAAATACACAGATATTTCACAAAGGTTAGAATCTCAAGCTAAAGCAACAGCAAAAGCTGAGCAAGATTTAAGAGGAATATCTGATATTGATAGGGAAATAGAAGAAATAAAAAAGAGTCAAGGAGTTTATTCAGCTGTTCAGAAAAAAGAATTAATAGAATCTTTAGAATTATTAAAACAATTAGAAGATAAAGAAAAAGAATTAAAACAAATACGAGAAGCTCAGAAAGATATGTTTGATGCTTTGCCTGAAAGTGTTAAAGGAGCAGTTGGGTTTGCACAAAAACTTGGTTCGGCAATGAAATCAGCTAGTACAAAAGCCCTAGCATTTACTTTATTGGCTGGTGTTTTGGTTGCCGCATTAACAGCATTTAAAGATTTAGACGATGCTGCTGGTGAATTTAGAGAAACAACAGGATTGACTAATTCTCAAATGGAGGGAATTCGTTCTAATGCAAGTGAAATTGCAGGAGAGTTTGGGGATTTGGGTGTAACAGCAAAAGGAGCATTTGATACTGTAGCCGCTTTAAAATCTGAATTTAGTGATATATACGATGTTTCAAAAGAAACAACAGCTGCACTTACAGTAATGAATCAAAACTTTGGTATTGCTGCAGCAGATTCTGCAAAAGTACAAGGTATATTTGAACAAATTGGAGGACTGAGTTCAGAAACTGCAGCAAGTGTACAAATGCAAGCAGCAAATATGGCTAAATTAGCCGGAGTTGCACCTGCAAAAGTATTTAAAGATATTGCTGAAAATGCAGAAGTTGCATCAACATTATTTAAAGGAGATTTAACAAAATTAACTAAAAATGCTATTGAGGCTAGAAGGCTTGGAACTAACTTAAAAGATGTAGCTGCAACAGCTGAAAGACTTTTAGATTTTGAAAGTAGTATTGAAGATGAATTAGTAGCTGCAACTTATGTTGGTGGGCAGTTTAATTTAAGTAGAGCTAGAGCATTAGCAATGGAAGGTAATATAGTTGATGCTCAAAAAGAAACATTAGCTCAATTACAAAGAAGTGGTGATTTCCGAAAGCAAGATTATTTTACACAAAAACAATTAGCTAAGGCAGCTGGAATGAGTGTTGAGGAAATTAATAAACAATTAGATGCGCAAGATAAATTAAATAGTTTAACATCTGAACAAAGAAAGCAAGCGGAAGAAGCTATTAATGCAGGATTGGATATATCAAATATAAGTGCAGACCAATTAGCATCAGAAACTCAAAAATTTAAAGTTCAGCAAGAAAATCAAAAATCATTAGATAAGCTAGCAAATACTTTTACATCAATTGCTGCAACAATAGGAAATGCAATTACTCCATTATTGGAAGCATTAATACCAATTATTCAATTAATTTTATTTCCTATACAATTAATAGCTGAAGGATTTAAATTCTTCGCTGATAATTTAGCAATTACTATTCCATTAGCTGCAGCACTTGGTTTTGCCTTTCTACCATCTATAATTGGAGCAATATCAACTGCAATCGGTACAATTATGAGTACTTTTGCTATGATACCATTTGGTATTGGATTACCATTAGGTATTGCAGCGGTAGCTGGTTTATTTAGTATGATATCAAAAGCCAAAAGTGTGGGTGATATGGTATCTCCTGCGGATGGTACTACAAGAGTTTCAACAAAAGAAGGTGGATTGTTTGAATTATCACCAAATGATGATTTAATAGCAGCACCTGGTGCAGCAAATGCAATAGGTGGTGGTGGAGCATCTATGCCTAATTTAGCAGCATTATCAGCACCACTAAATACAATGATTGGAGAATTAAAAGCATTAAGAGCAGATTTGGCAGCAGGTAAAATAGCTGTTAGAATGGATGGCGCTAAGGTTTCAGCGGGAATTGGTAATGTTGTAGATGGTAGTACCAGAAACAACTATGCTATGGCTCAAGGATAAAATAAAATTATAAAATGCCAACTTTAGAAGAATTATTTAAAACCAAAAAAATTGATGGTAATTTAACCGCAGAGCAAAAATACGATATCCGTAATAGTAAAGATATTCGTGTAATAGATGGGTTTGCTATTAACGCTTTGAGAAGAAGCGGAGTGGCTAATAGATTAAGAGAAACAAGAATAGAAGAAGAATTAATTGGTAATAGAGCAATTAGAGGTTTGAGAAGTGTAAGTCTTTATGGTACTGATATTCTAAGATTAAAAGAAAAAACTACACCAATTTTAAATGATATGAAATTGGGAGCTAGTGGTACGCAAACACAAGATGGTGGTTTAGTTGGAAAAGGTTTAGCTCAATTAACAGGGGGTAAAATAAATAGTTTACAACAACTTAAAGTAAAGGCCGAACAAACAGTAAAACAAGTAAGTAATAAGTTAGGTTTAAATTATCCTGAACTTAAAATTCCGTCAAGAATTGTAAATGATTTAGATTTTACAAATTCAAGTCCACATGAGTTGGTAGATACTCTTAAAAAAATAAAATTGCAAGGTGAAGGTAATTTACCCGGACGAATATTAGCATCTGCATTAAAAAATTCAACACCAAATCAAATTGGTAATAAGATAGTGGGTGAGGCATTAAGAATTGGAAAGCAACAATTAAAAAAAGCAATATTTGGTGTAAATGAAATAAATTTTGGAAGTATAACAGCACAACCCAACATTGGAATTGGAAGGGGTAGGAAAATAAATTTAGGAATATTAGGTCAATTGCCTGGTCCAAAAACAGTATATACAAATAAAGATAAAACATCATTAGCTGAAAAAAATATAAAAGGAGAATTACCAAAATATTCAAAAAGTATTGATGCAAGAGCTGATAGTATAGCTGAACAAAATGATTTGGCATCAATATATTCAGAACGATATACCGAAATATCTGCTTTAGATGGTGGGCTAATGGCTAGTATAGGAACTTTTAAACCAGATATTGCAGCTAATGAAAATTCTCAGAATGCTGGTAGGTTTAAACCATACTCAAAAAGAAGGGGATATCCACAAAATTCAACTCCAGGTGGTAGTGGATATGAATTAGAAAAAAATATAGAAGTTTTAAGAGGTATGACAAAAGGTAGTGATTACCTAAATGCATTAGGAACATATCCATTAACAGAAGCAGAACTTCAAGCTGATAGTAGGGGTAAAAAAGACGCAGCAGGAAAATATTATGATGATTATGATTTTGTTCCACTAAGATTTTATTCTATTGCAAAAGAAACAGCAGTATCTTTTAGAGCAACATTATCTGGTATTAGTGAAACATTAAGCCCAACTTGGGATAGTAATAAAACTTTAGGAAATCCATTTAGTTATTATACATACTCTGGAATTGAAAGAACTATTACTTTTACATTTAAAGTTTTTTCTTTAAATGCTAATGAACATAAGCAAGCTTGGGAAAAAATTAATTTTTTAACAGGATTAGTTTACCCTGCTAATGGTATTGGTGTTAGTGGACATGTTTTTATTACACCACCATTTTTGAAATTAACATTGGGAGATATGTTTAAAAATGCAGAAGGATTTATTGAATCTCTTAGTTATGATATTGATGATAATTATCCATGGGAAATCGGATTTGATGTAGACCAATCTGTTGATTTAGAATATTGGAAATTACCTAGAATTATAAACGTTAATATTACATATAAATTTTTGGATACTATGGGTGATTCTTATAGTATAGTTGAGGGAGCTGTTCAAGCTAATAGATTCTATTCGTATGGTGGGGTTGGTAAAAACCAAAAATTAAGAGTTCCAGTTGGAAGTAGTAGTGAAACAAACCCAGATGGTACATTGGTTAAACGAGAATTAGAAAAACCAGTTGATATTGGAAAATCCAAATCTAGTATTAACAATGATATTTCAAAAATAAAAATTGATTCTAAACTATTACAAGAATCAGATGCTTCAATAGATAAGCAATTCAGAGAAAGAACTTCTGGTGTTGCACAAAGCCCAGCAATTCAAAAAGCACTTAATTTAGGAAACGTAAATAATTTAGCTAATAGATTAAGAAAATAATAAATTATGATTAGTAGATATCAAAACAATCCAACTAAAAAAACAATTGATGGTAGAGAGGTTTATCAATCAAAAATATATCCTAATATAGAACTTAGGGATACGGATTTTTATGTAGCAACGGAAACCGGTGATAGATTAGATACATTAGCTCATCAATTTTACAGTGATTCTTCTTTGTGGTGGATTATAGCATCTGCAAATAATATTCACAATGGACACATAGGACTTACCGAAGGAACTATTTTAAGAATTCCAGAAGCTTATATATCTATAATTAGAGATTTTAAAAATGTTGAATTTTAATGTGGCCTCAATTAACAAACATAGAAAAAGAAATATCGGCAACGATAAAATCAAGAGCTAATACCAAAGTAGCATCAAAATTAAATCCATGGGTTAGAATAATTTCTGGTGCTGAAGTAAGTGGTGTTAAGGGATTGGTTATAACATCTAATAATGATTTTAAATTATTCAAAGCAGCTGACCAAAATTTTGGAGCAATTTATGGAAGTAAAGCTGAATCAGGAGCAATAGGGTATGATTTGGCAAATAAAAATGCCATTGGAGCTTCTGGTGAAGGCAGAGGATTCAGACCATCTCCAATTATAAAATCATTAACTTCAAAAGAAGGTAAAGACCAAATATCAAGAGAATTAGAATTAACATTGGAGTGTTTTTCCAAAGACCAAATGGAATTACTACAATCTTTTTTAATGGAACCTGGCTATAATTTATGTGTAGAGTGGGGATTTAATACTGCCAACGCTTTATCACAAATGATAGATACTCAAAAAAGTTTGGAAGAAATTTTAAATTCTGTAGCTAATAGATGTTTAAATCAAGACAATATACATAAAGCAAGAAAAAATTCTGCTGGTGAATATGATATATTTTTGGGTTTTATAGTTGGTGGAAATGTTACCTCACAGGGAGAAAATTTTGAATTAACAATAAAATGCAAAGGAGCACCTGGATTGCCTACGTTTTTACAAACTCATAAAAAGACACAAGAATTAGATGCAAATGGAAAGGTTATAGAATTACCAACAGTACATCCATTTCCTGTTTCTGAATTAGAAGAAGAAGGTGGTGCCGGTTCTGCTGCAGTTTCTGGTGCAGCTGCAGCTTTGGGTGGCTCGGGTTCTAATTATCTTAGTCGTAGAAGATTTAAAGCAATGTTTAACGCACTCCCTGCTGAAAAACAAATAAAAGAAATTAAAGAATTAAGCCCAACCGAATATAGTGAATATGATTTTATAAATTTTGATGAAGTTGTAAATCAAACATTACTTGATTACGAATCCGTTGGTTGGTTTGATGCATCAGATATTCGTGTTGGAAATGCTACACTTGCAAAAGAATCTCTTTTCAATAATGATAGATACATTAGTATGGGATTGTGTGCAAAACTTTTAAATCTGAATGGTGGTTTAAATACAATCAAATTAAGAGATAAAGATATAAAAGTAAAAATTGATATATCTAACAGCATTATAGGAGCGTTTCCGCATATGTTTTCAACAAAGCCAGATAAACTAATTATTCCTGGTAGTGCATTACCTCCATTCAAAAAATATTTTTTAAGTTCGGTAGAAGTACAACAGCAAGCAAATGGTTCATTATCTGATGAAGGACCGATAGACTATTCTACTGGAGATAAAAAATTTCCGGAAACTACCGATTTGAATAGCAGCGGTCATAAAGAATCTGCAAACTATTGGGGATATTTAAGAAATCTTTTTGTTAATTTTGACCAAGTTTTTTATCCAAAAATAACTCAAACAAACAAAACAATTAGAGAAATATTTTTAGATATACTAAATGAATTGTCATCGGCAGTAAATTCATTTTGGAATTTTCAAATAGTAGAAACAACTGTTACAAAAGATAAACCAGTTGAAGGGTTGAGTGAAGGTGATATTGTTATTACAATTATTGATGAAAACTGGGTAGGTAAAAACGCAAATCCAGAACCCCCTACTAAATTTATACATGCTGGAATTGAATCTGCATTTTTATCTGCTGATTTGGATATTAGCATACCACAAGATATGACAAGTATGCTTGTTGCAAAAAGATTAAGTTTAGCAACAAATCCAGATTCTGCAATTGTAAATACTGGAGAATTATTTAATAGTAGTGTTGATTTATTTATGAACAAAGTAACACTACAAGGTACAGGAACAGAATCTAACAATGCTGAGCAAGAAACTGAAATGACTGCAGTTGAAAAAGTAACTAAAGAATACGAAGATCTTGAAAAACAGCAAACTTCTTTAAAAACTAAAAATGCTGAATTAAAAGCCGAAATTCGTAGAATAGAGGATGCGTATATAAAGGCAGGTGCTAATAATTTGACTGTAAGAGAAGTTGGTGGATTTATCGCATCTATTTTTACAGACGATGAAGCAGATGCTGCTAGAGAAAGAGATTTAGCTAGACGTAGAGCTTTAGAAGCGGAGAAAGATGCAAAAATAAAACCATTAGAAGATGAAATTGATGCAAATGATAAAATAATATCTGATTTACGAACCAAAATTAATGAAAAATATTTTGAAAAATTAGAAGCCGAAAAAAAAGCAATAGAAGATGCAAAAGCCGCTGAACAAGCAGCTATGACCAAAAATTTTGAAAAAATTTCAATAGTAGCAAATCCATCAAGAGGAGCCATTGAGATAGATACAGATAGGATTAAAAGTTCTACTGTTTTTGATAAAACTGGAGAATTACGAATTTATACTTTAAATGATGGAAATTATTTTGATAGATTACGAAATGATGCATTTAGCTCACAAGGCACAGGTAATAACACAAGATTATCACACCCACTTCCTATCAAATATAATTTTAAAACAATAGGTATTAGTGGATTGAGAAGGGGAGATACTTTTAACATTTTAGGAATTCCTGATAAATATGCAGCTCATGGATTGTTTCAAATAACTCAAGTTGAACATGAATTAACTGGAATGGAATGGCATACAAGTGTAACAGGAGAATATAGACAACAAAATTCATAACATATGGCTATTTACAACTATGATTATAATAAATTGAATGGGGCTGGTGGATATCCATTTAGTGGTGGGGATTTTAAAATAGAAACGTTTTGCCCAACACCAACTGAAAATGATTATAAAGTAGGATTTATAAAGAGATACTTTGCTCAGAGAACAAATGATAAAAATGGATATATCTATGAGCTAAGTGAAGCAGCTTATTTAACGCTACTTATAAATCCCTTTTTTACAGTACTTACGTTAAGATGGAAAATATCAGGAACAGACGAAGAACTCAAAGAATCTAATTTTAATTCAGTAAAATTGGGAATGAAAAAAATTCCACTTCTTATAAAATATCTTCCAAACTATCTTCAATTTAAGAAAAAGAAAGATTTGGAAATGTAAATAATTTTTCTTATATTTGTATTTATTATTATGGGGATGACTGGACTTGATTGCGATGCGAATTGTAGTATCACACGTAGTGGGAAGGTTCTCAAACCACTTAAATATCGGAATCAAACAATAACTGACGTAGAATTATCTACTTGGACCTTCGAAGATGCTATGGCATTCGTAGGTGCTGATTACGCTGTAGCAGCCTAATCACCTTCCGCATCACTCGTGGAATTTAACAAGAAGTGAAACCTAAGTTTACCGAAACTATAAATCGGTTGGTGGAAACGCTGAACTAACCATTCGGCCCCAATTATTTTGGAAGGTGAATAAGATTAAACCTTATCCTAAACGTGTGAAAAGCTGGTATTATGGTTACTTCGTAAGACGTGGGTTCGAATCCCACCATCTCCACTACAAATCCCGAACTATTGTTTGGGATTTTTATATTTATGAATATGATATATCTTAAAAACATACTTGAAGTAGATTCATCTTTAGCAGCTAGAGCAAAAGATAGTGGTAAAATCGTATATTTTAAATCAAAGGAAGCAAAAAATATAGCGGTTAAATCTGGTTCTCATACTGAATTAGATAGTGCAGTTGATAAAAAAAATAAATCAACTACAAATAATATGTTTGCCGATAAAAGTTATCAAAAAAGTAGAAATCCTAACACCAAAGATACTTCTACAAAAAATAAAAAATTATCAAAAAGAATTGATAGTGAAGGTAATGAATTAAAAAATATAAAAACTAAAAATGGTTCAACTATTTTTGGTGTAGAGCACGATAATATTGAAGGTGCTAAGCAAGTAGTAGATGATGTTAAAAACCTATACCCAAAAGATACCAAAATTGTGTTTATGGGAGAAGGTGGTGATAGTAATGGTAATTATGTAAAAGGTTCGGAGCAAGAATTTATTCATAACGAACTGAAAAAACATTATCCAAATTTTACAAATGAAAGTTGGGATGGTGATGAAATGGATGTATATAATGACCAATCCGAATTATACGCATATCAAAAAAAGAAAACAGGATTACCTCATAATATAATATTAGCAGGTAATTGGGCAAATATGGTTGGGCAGGGAGATGATATGGCTGCCGAAGATTATTTAGATGATGAAGGTAAACAATTTTTACAAGACGCAGCTAAGGAAGCTGGATTTCCACCAATAAAAAATTGGAATAAACCAACTAAAAGAGATAGAGATACACTTTACAGATTATCATTTCCACAAGATTATGGAGATAAAGAAACCAAAGTAAATGATATTCAGGTTGCTTTCAACGATGCTAGAGATGAAAACTTAATTCGTAAAATGAAAAAGTACGAATCTGAGGGATACAAAGTAGTTTCTACCGCAGGTAATAGCCACATAGATTTAATAAAAAAACGTAAAAGTAATAATTAATACGTTTATAAATAATTTGGTACTTTAAGATTTTTTTTGTATCTTTGTACCTATGATAATTGTTGAGTCTATTGGTGAATTAAACGAATTGAAGGTAAAGTTGGAAACTGAAGCATCCATTTGGTATCCGCTATGGGTAGATAATGATAAGCACCCATTAAACACCACCATTTCGTTTATATTCGTAAGAACCCAATCGGACAGGTATATACTACCACACCAACACACAGACGCTCTATCACTCTCTAATGAGCAAATAGAAGGTGTGTTGAATACCGCCGGTGAAAAGTGGGTATTTCAAAAGAAAAAGCTACTACAATCTTTTGTTACACTTAGGGAAGGACTGAATGATGTTGACACCGCTCATTTCTTAAAGACCGGTGAACCAATAGATTACTCACAACCACTACAACACTTAGTAGCTCCTTTATTACACAAAGGTTATAGAGAAGACATCATTCAATCCATTCCCATTCTTAAACTTGCGGAAGCAGTAGAGCCCGAATTACTAAAACACACAAACCAAAAGAGTAAAACCTATAATTGGTACAACGATATATTCATTCCTACCCTTTCTCAGATTGAAGGATTCGGAATCCGTGTCGTTGGGGAAAAATTTATTGATAGATGGCCTCAAGCTTCCAAACATCTCAAAGGTGATACCATATTCACCGAATACAATCCATTTACGGTAACGGGTAGACCTTCAAATAGACATGGTGGTGTGAACTATGCCGCCCTAAACAAATCGGATGGTAGTAGAGATTGTTTCATAGCCGATGGGATATTCCTACAAATGGATTATAACGCATATCACCCACGCCTAATTGGTAAGTTGGTGGGATATGATATGCCGGATGGGAATGTTCACCAATGGTTAGCTGACCAATATGGTTGTGGGATTGATGAAGCTAAGGGTGTTACGTTCCGTTTGTTGTATGGTGGTATTGATGATGAGTTTAGACAAATCCCATACTTTGATAAGGTGGCCGATTTCATAGACAGCTTTTGGGATGAATCAGTAGAGTGTGATTGTATTAAGACTCCAAACCGATTAATTCCATTAAGTTGGGTAGAACAACCAAATCCACAAAAGGTATTCAACTATCTTCTTCAGGCATTTGAAACGGAAGTAAACGTTGAGAAAATGAGGAAGGTGTTGGATTACATTAAGGGAACTGGAATTTCATTGAATCTATACACTTATGATTCATTCCTCTTTGATGTACCTGTTGATGTGGATACCCAATTGATTAAGGGATTGAAAGGAATATTAGAAGATGGTGGGTTTCCTATCAAAGCAAGCTGGGGAAAAACTTACGGAAACCTTTAGTGGGTATATTTATAGTATATACAAAAATATGCTATAATATGAAAAAAATCTTTGTTTTATTATCGTTCCTTTTAGTTTCGATAGTTTCTTTTGGGCAGTTACCTGATGTGAGGGTTAAAAATGAAGTATTTGATGTACTTTATTCTCAATCTTTAGAACAACCCCTAATTCTAAAATATCGTTCAATCAATAGACCTACCAACGTTAATAGAGGAGCTATGGATTTCTATACGGAAAAGGGAATCAAAACATCGGATGGCGAAGATTATAAAGCAAATATCTACGATAAAGGACATGGTGCACCAGCAGCAACTTTCTCTGATAACGAAGTGAATTTAAAACAAACATTTTCTTACCTAAATTGTTTTATGCAAGACCAATACCTTAATAGAGGTGAATGGAGATTATTAGAAGAACAAGAGAGAAAATGGGATGATACTGAAAATCTTACAATACTTATAAAAGCATTCTTTGATACTCCGGCTAAAAGAGTACCAACGGGAGCAGCAGTTCCGTCACACTTACAAAAACACATTTATTTTGAAAAGCAAGGTAAATGGAAATGTTTTGTATTTCTAAATCAAAAACCAAAATTCAAATGGTATGAGTTAGAAATGATATGTGAAGAAGCTGACCACAAATTCTAATGAATATGAACGTATCCGAATTAATTAATCTAATAGTAGAAGAATGGGCATACAGAGTAAATGATGGAATGCCAAACCCAAAGAACCCAATCCACTTAAAGGAGTTGGGTATTGTACTTTCTGAAATGGGATTATCTCATATCAAAAATGATTTAGTTGAAAATCTTTTAACGGAAAAAGGTAAAACACCAGAACCAGTAAAAGAAGAAGAAAAATCTTTTTCAAATCCTATCCTTAATAAAAAAGTTTCTTATAAAGATAAAGAAGGTAATCAAAAAGATGGTATTGTTGGTAATCTTTTAAGACAACCAGAAGGAACACCTGCAAGAGATGCAGCTGAAAAGGTTTTACCACCGGAGGGTTCTCCTGAAAGAGATGCTCTAAATCAAGAATTAGGTGGTGAAGGTGGTAAAAAGGGTGAAGAAAGTCCTGAGGATGCTAAAGATAAAGGAGCTGCTGAAAAAGAAAAGCAGCAACAAGCACAAGCTATGTTCGACCCAAAGGTTGACCCAGCTATGGCACAACGTTTGGATAAAGAGAAAGAAATACAAGCTCAAATAGCTAAAGATGCTGAAAAAGCAAGTGCAGATTCTAAAAAAGAAGTTGAACCTGAAAAGGAATCGGGTGGTTTCAATCCGATACCAACTCAAGATGTACAAAAAGAAATTCCACAGGCTGACCCAGAAACATTTGGTGGTGCATCTGATATACCAGATGGAATAGATAAAAAAGATTTAGAAAAGTTTAATACCGATATAAGTAAAGTTCAGCAAATGGTTGCAGACGCAAAGGCTAAAGGTGAAAAAGCACCTGATATTAACCTATGTCAAATTACTGTACCCGGTACTAACTTATATTGTGATGATAATTTAGGTATTCCGAGAGACCAAATGCCACAATTCAAAGGTAAACCAGTTCCTGGTAGTAAAGCAGAAAAAATGCCACTAAACAAAGATGGTGAAGTAGATACTGAACCTGTGTTTAGAGAAATGTTAAAAGAAAAAGGAATTAAAACAACTCAAACTGAAGTACCTGCTGATAAATTAAAAGCAACGCAATCTGAATTGGGTGGTGATAAAGTAGTTGGAATGATGGGAGCTTTAGAAAAAGACCCTAATCACCCTGGCATAACAGGTCCTATATATGTGAGTAGAGATGGGTTTGTAATTGATGGACATCATCGTTGGGCAGCAATAGCAGCATATAACGCAAAATATCCTGATAAGCAAATACCAATGAAATGTGAAGTTATTGATATGGATATTAAAGATGCAATTCCAATGTGTAATAAGTTTGCAGAAGACATAGGAATTGCAGCTAAAAAGCAAGGCGAAACAACTGGTAAAGCTGGTGAAGAACAACCAAACGAAAAACCTAAGAAAGTTTCATCTTTTACAAAAATGACCGATAAGATAAAAGAAAAAATTTCTAAGTGGCAAAAAGATGAAAAGGAATATTTTGAAAACGGATACTACAAAGCAGGTTCTGAAGCAAGAAGAACTTTAGGTCAAGCTATTAAAGATAAAGCAGCGGGTGCATGGAAGGCAGTAAAAGATGGATTTAAGCATGAGGTAAAAGAATTCAAAACAGCTGGGGTTGCTGTTGGAAAACTATTTAGTGAAGCTGGTGGGTGGAACGATTTATCACATCACGAAAAAGATGCCCTTAAAGCAGTTGGTGTTAAGATAGTAACTACTGCACTTTTTGGTGCAGCTTTGGGTGGATTATCTTATGGAGCTGTTGGATTTGCTAAGCACGTTGCTATTGAATTTGTACCACACGTTGTTGCAGAAACTTTTCTTAAAGGAGCTGGTAGAGCTGCATTATTTGCAGATGCTGAAGGTGAAGCGGAAATGGATGCAAAATTCGTTAAGTTTGCCGAAATGATAGCTGACGGTTTAGAAAATATGGATATAAGTGAAGAACAAATGGAAGCAATGGTTGATTCTTATAACGAAAAGAAAGAAAAGGGAGAAGATAATACCGAAGCTCCACAAATGAAAGAAGAACTATTACCAATGGTTGATTCTTTAATAGAGTCAATTATTGCACAATTTATAAAAGAAACTAATCCAATTAGTAAAGTATCTGATGTATTAAAACAAAAAGTAAAATATAAAGATGAAAAGGGAGAACATGAGGTACAGGTTGATACCGCATTAAAATATAAAAATTCTAAAAAAGCAGGACAACTTCAAGCTTATAACGCAGCTGTTAAATTACTTAAAAAAGCAGGGGTTAGTGCGGATGAATTGGGCGCAACCGAAAAAAAACCAAAAGAAATTCCTGGTCAAGGTTTAGGTTTTAGAAAAACAAAAGAAAAAGATTTAGAAACACCTGCAAAAAATCAAAATGCAAAACCAACAAGAACCCCACAAGAATTAGAAGCTATAAGAAATGATGTTTTTGGTAACAAAAAAGGTATAGTTGTTGGTGAAAAGGGAGAAGCTGATAACGAAGTTAAAAACAATATGTTAAAATATGGTTACAAAGGATATTTGAAAGCAACAGGTAAAAAACCAGCTCCAGGTTCAGAAGGCTCTGCGTTTAACGAAATCATATCTGGAACTGCTGCAAAATTACTTCAAAAGCATCCTGATTTATCTGAAGAAGAATTAACTAGAGTTATAGTTTCTCAATATTGTTCTACTGCATTGGGTAAAGAACAAACAGAAACATCAACAGTAGTAAAAGATTTACCTAATGATTTAAAAAAAGTTCCATGTGCAACAAAAGCATTAATATGTGCAAGGTCAGCTAGAAAAAAATATGATAATTCAATTAATAGAGCCAATGCTTTAACTCAAAAAGGATTATTTGGAAAACAAAGAAACTTAGAAACTTATTATGGTGCCGAAGAATCTTTAGATGCACAAGTTAAAGCTATACAATCCGCAAATAAAGTACTAACACCTCATGGTGATGTTGTAGATAAAGAAGATGCAATCGCATTTGTATTAATGGGCGGTGGAGGAGCAAATCCATCAGATACAGCAACTTTTGTTACCGATGAAAAACGTAATTTAATGTTACAATTTCATTCTGATAAAACATCAACAGGCGATATTCAAGACAATTCAACTTTGAAAAAAGAAATTGATAAAAAATTAGAACAAGTTGATGGTATGGTATCGCGTGGTATTATTACTGATAGAGAAGCTAAAAAAATAAAATCAATTATATTAGCTCATGCTAAAGATGTTGAGGAAGTTGAGTCAACTTACAATGAAGGAGTTTCTTTAGTTGCTAAAAACTTAATTAAAAACAATTCAACCAAAGGTGCATCTTTTAAAGAGCAAATTGATGTTATTGTAAATGGTGGAGAGCCAACAATATTAAAAAATATAGATGCGGCGTTGTTTGGTAAAAAAGGATTAAAACCAGAAGCTATAAAGCATCTTCCAAAAAAATATTTAGATAAATCTGGAAACCCAAAGCCAGGATTGACAGCAAAAAATATATCGCTTGAAGACAAATATTTAATGATTCGTGCAGTTGCAGCAGAAGGTGGTGGAGAGGCTTATAATAAAGTAGTTGTTAAGGTTTCTAAAATGTTAGTATCTAAAGCAATTAGAGAAGGTAAAAAACCTGTAAGTGGTATTGATGTAAATAATGTATTATCATTTCAGCGTAGAAAAGTTGTTGAATCTCATTTCAAACAATTTAGAGAAATGGATAAAACAAAGATTAATTACAGAGGTAAAAAGGTAGGATTGGGAACATATTTGCAGGGAATTGATGTAGTTGATTCATTCCATTTGAAACTTATGGATGGGGATACTAGAAAATATGAAAAAGGAAAGCCTGAAAGTTTAGTATTTTCTACTTTAGATGTAAATATGGGCGGTACTGTTGTAAATGGTGATGTATTAAGAAGTTGTTTTGGTGTAAATTCATCTAGAGAATTTTTACAAAATTTTAGTGTTGAAGAAAAAGCTACATTAACATATGAATTTACTGAAAAACAAGCCATAGCTAAATTAGCCGCAGCAGGTATTAAAAAACCAACACCTGAGCAAATACAAGATGCTAGAAATGTGACGGGTATGAATATATTTACATATGCTGTTGATAAAAAGAGTGGAGAAGTGAGAGAAGCCGGATATAGAACATATAGACCAAAAAGTGGTAAGTCTGGTAGAACAAATACAACGATGCAATATTCACCAGCTATGCAAGAATGCTTTAAAAGTAAAAATAAGTAAAAATACCCTTTCATCCGTTTTTTCATATTTATAGATGATATAAAAGAAAAAGGAAAAACGAGGATGAAAACACAGTTACTATGTACGTTTACAACGAAAGGTGAGTTACATAATACATTACAATTAATTAGAGAAACTTACCACATCGTTTATAACTACATCTATATTTTGCAAAATAAAGCAAATTTAGATGAGTTATTTATCACGTACAATATTGATACAGCTTTCCAACCGGAAACTCCATTGGAAAACACTATTTTAATACACAGAAAAAAAGAATCAAATACACTATATACTATTAACGCCCTAAACGAATTAGTTAAGGAAGAAAATGGAGGTGTACTGGATAATTCATTTGTCATCAATTGGCAAAAGTTTAAGAATTCTATAATACTAACCAACGCCGAAGGAACTAAAAAAATTCAGACAAGAGTTTTTGAAGTAATTGATTTTGGTGATGGTAAAGAAGTTATAACTCAATAAACTAAATAATATTACAATGTTATTAAAAAGGGGTGATAATAACGAAAACGTTAAACAATTACAAACAAAATTAGGTTTAGAACCAATTGGTAACTACGGTCCTAAAACAGAAGAAGCTGTAAAAGCATTTCAATTAAAAAATGGATTGAACCCAGATGGTATTGTTGGCGATGGTACTTGGGCAAAAATTATGGGAGAAAATACTCCACCACCCCCACCACCTGCTCCAATAGCACCTGTTGGTGGATTGAAGTTGGATAAATTAAAAGGTCACATTCCTGATGCAGTAATCGCAATGATTCCTGATACGGCGGCAAAATTCCAAATCAACACTCCATTAAGATTGGCACACTTCTTAGCACAATGCGGACATGAGAGTGGTGGATTTAGAGCAACGCAAGAAAACCTAAACTATTCAGCAAAAGGTTTGATGGGTATATTTAAAAAGTATTTCCCAACTGAAGCTATTGCAAACGCTTATCAAAGAAATCCACAAAAGATTGCAAACAAAGTATATGCAAGTAGAATGGGTAATGGTGATGAAGCAAGTGGGGAAGGCTACAAATTCAGAGGTAGAGGATATATCCAATTGACAGGAAAAGATAACTATACCGCATTTGGTAAAGCAATCGGTGAAGATATCCCATCTAATCCTGATGTAGTAGCATCTAAATACGCTTTACTTTCAGCAGCATGGTTCTTCAATAAAAATAAATTACACATAATGGCTGATGGTGGTGCAACCGATGCGGTGGTAACATCTATTACTAAAAGAGTAAATGGTGGAACTATTGGATTGGCAGACCGTATCAAACACTTTAAAGAATATTATCATTTATTGGCATAATATTTGGTAATTTGTAAAAAAATTCGTATTTTTATAGAATATAAGATGGTGTAAATGGCAAACATTAAATTAAAAGAATTACTATTTGAAATTGAAGATTTTACTGCTAAAAGTAAAGAAACTGGAAAGTTGGTACACTTCAAGTCAAAAGATGCTTATCAAGCGGCATTAAAAGCTGGTACACATGAAACCCCTAAAAATAAAGGCGGTTCATCTAAAGCTGGAAAAGCAAATTCAATGTTTGGTGGGGATTATGCAAATGATAGAGGAGAAACACCATCAGTAGACAATAGGTCAGTTAAAGCTGATTTCCCAACTGAAATGGAAACTTTGGAAAAATATGTAAAACCCGGCGGAGAACGAAATACGAATATAGATAACGCTATAGAAACTTTATTTAAGAACAAATCAAAATATCCAAAAGAATTAACACCAAAACCTGGAGAAGTTTATAGAGGAACGATTGCAAGTGGTGAGGAGTTAAAAAAAATGAAACCTGTAAAAAAAGAAGGTAGATGGTTCTATTATAAAAAACCATATACATCAAAAAGAAAGGTTCAATCATTTACATATAAAGAAGATATTGCATCAAAGTTTGCAATGCATAATACGGCGGCTGATAGAATGAGTGGTGGAAAAGGAATTGAAGCCGTAATTGTTGTAAATGTTGATAGTAATTTTGTAGTAAATCCTAAATGGTTATTCGATGAAATTGGTAAAAATGCAGGATTAAAAAGGAATGAACAAGAAACATTCCATGTTGGCAATAGCATACCTAAAGCATTGATTAAGGTAGATGCTATGCAATTGTATGGATTTGATTGGAGGGATTATTAAAGATTAGTATATTTATAAGATATAATAGAACACAAATGGCAAATATTAAACTAAAATCACTAATTGTTGAAGCTACTTTACAACATAAACCTCTAAAAGAAATAAATTTTGGTAGTCAGAATGCGTTTGATGATTATATTAAACAGCACGATTTAAGACCTGATACAAAAGTTACAATTAGAGGTAAAGCAATGACGGTAGCGCAAGCCCGAAAAAATTCTTCAGAACCTACAGTAAATACAAAACCAAATGATATGTTTGGTGGGGATTATGCAAAAGATAGAGGTGGTGAAGCTCCTAAAGCTGATGTTAAATCAATAGTTAAAGGAATACTAAAAACTGCTGATAAAGAATTTAGAGGAGTTCACAAATTAAAGGATATTGTAGATGATATTGAAATAGATAGTAGTGATGCTGATGGTAAAGAACTACAATCAAGAATAGATAAAGGTGAAGAAGGTACATACGTTCAGACGGATGAAACCGAAGGAACTGTTGTATTTAATGATGGTTCACAATACAAATTCTCACATGTTGAAGATGGCCCAATACCTGTAACAAAGGTTAGACCACAAAGTAAAGTTCAAGACTTTGTTAAAAACTTATCTGGAAAAAAATATAAAGAATTTGCATTTGATAATGATATAGACCATCGTGACCCTATGGAGATGCAAGATTTCATTCAATCTCTTTCTGATGAAGAAGCTGAAGAAATTCTTAAAAAATATGGTACAAACGAATCAACGAAACTAATATCAATGATTAAAAGATAAAACAAAAGGGAGAAACTAAAAATTCTCCCTTTTTTATTTGGTTTTGTCACAAATTTTTCCTATATTTGTTACATCTTTTACCATAAAAATATAGCACAAAAAAAGATTTGGAAATATCAGGAATTCTTCGTATATTTGTATCTCCTTTATATTTATATGTGTAACGGAAGTGTAGGAAAGACACTATAATCCAACCTTAAAACATAAACGTTTTAAAACTTAAACTCTTAAAACTTAAAAGACATGGCTATTAATTTAGACGCAATTAAGAGCAGACTTAACAAACTGCAGAACACCCAAAGAACAACTGTAGAACTTTGGAAGCCAGCACCAGGCAAACACACAATCAGATTGGTGCCGTACAAATTCAATAAAGAGAATCCTTTTATTGAACTTTATTTTCACTACAACATCAACAACAAAACTTATCTATCTCCGATGTCATTCGGTAGACCTGACCCTATCGTTGAGTTTGCTGACAAACTTAAAAGAATGGGTGATAAGGAAGATTGGAAAGCTGCTAAGAAAATGGAGCCGAAACTTAGAACATTCGTACCAGTATTGGTAAGAACTGAAGAAGGTGAAGGCGTAAGATTCTGGGGCTTTGGTAAAACTGTATATCAAGAAATTCTTGGTTATATGGCTGATCCTGATTATGGTGATATCACCGATCCTGAAACTGGTAGAGATATTACTGTTGAAGTAGTATCTGCTGAAGACAGTGGTACATCTTACCCTGTAACTACAATTCGTGTTAAACCAAAAGAAACACCATTAGCAGCAACTAAAGCTGAGAATGACAAATTCCTATCTGAACAAAAGGAAATTACTGAACTTTATTCTGAATTAACTTATGCAGAATTGAAGAACGTATTAGAAGGTTGGTTGAACCCATCAGCAGTAGCATCTGAAGAAGAAAAATCAGTATCAGCTGAAACTCTATCTTCAACAGCTAACGATGATGATGAAGCACCATTTGATACAACTCCATCAAAGCCAGCCGCAGCACCAGCTAAGAAATTGGATGATGTAGCAGCAGCATTTGATGACCTTTTCAATTCATAAAATAAGTTATAAAGAATATGGCAAAAGCAACTAAAGAAGTTGATTTGGCAGCAGTGCTAGCCGAATCACTAAACAAACAATCAAAGGACCAAAGAGTAGCATTCTTTTTGGACTCTGATGAAGCACCCACAAATGTAGATGGTTGGATTTCAACCGGAGCATCGTTGTTGGATGTTGCTATCTCCAATAGACCTTATGGGGGTTTGCCTGTTGGTAGAATTACCGAAGTGACAGGACTTGAACAAAGTGGTAAATCATTATTATCAGCACACTTACTTGCCGAAACACAAAAGTTAGGTGGTATCGCTGTGTTGATTGATACTGAAAACGCCGTAAGTAGAGAGTTCTTAGAAGCTATCGGAGTTGATGTATCTAAGATGTTGTATGTAGCAGCTGAGACTGTTGAACAATGTTTTGAGTACACCGAAACAATCATTGAAAAAGTAAGAACGCAATCCAAAGATAAGTATGTAACGAT